>Ga0208610_100037_pt1 | contig 64871 bp, 67 predicted proteins | sample SubbioR11Jul_8A2_FD_184815 | JGI IMG/M metagenome (GOLD analysis project Ga0208610, IMG submission 184815) | Serpentinite rock and fluid subsurface biosphere microbial communities from McLaughlin Reserve, California, USA - CR11Jul_8A2 (SPAdes) | ecosystem: Environmental > Terrestrial > Deep... | reverse complement strand
CCACGAAGGTCAGCAGCGCCTGCAGGTCCTTCAGGTCGAGAAGCGGCAGTTCCTCCTCATCCGACAGCCGGAAGGCGACGTTCAGCACGCCCTCCTGCGGCTCGGACAGTTCCAGCAGGCGCGACAGCAGCAGTGGTCCCATCTCGGCCACCGTCGCCCGCACCGGATGGCCCTTCTCGCCGAAGAGGTCCCAGAAGATCACCGGGAAGGCCCGGTACTGCAGATCGAAGCCGATCTGCGCCGACCGCTTGGCGAAGACGTCATGCAGCTTGTGACCCGCCGACCCCGAGGCCGCGATCCCCGCAAGGTCGCCCTTCACATCCGCCATGAAGACCGGCACCCCGGCGGCCGAAAAGCCCTCGGCCAGGATCTGCAACGTCACGGTCTTGCCGGTCCCGGTGGCCCCGGCGATCAAGCCGTGGCGGTTGCCGTATTTCAGCAAAAGCCGCTGCGGGGTGCCGTAGCCCTCGCCGCCGCCGCCTAAGAAAATGCTGTCCGCTGCCGTTGCCTGTTCCGTCACGTCCGCCCCTCACAACCCCTGGTTGAACCATGCCGGAGATACGCTCCACACCACCGACGCAACCAAACATACAGTGTTAACTCCAATCTGCCAGACTCAAGCAGTCAGACCCGGCCATCGGTCGGGGCTGGCGGTGACTTCCTCCCTGTCGACTGGCCGCGCCCTTGAAAAGGCGCGGTTTTTTTCTGTCACGTTCCGCAAAAGAACCCGTTGACGAGTTCCACTTTCCGCCCTAGCGTCTGCCCCCATGAAGTCGGCCAGTCCGACAGGGAGCAAAAAGCAAGATGCAAAAGGGGCCGGACTTCCGGCCCTTTTTCAATTCTTGCGATGCGACGGGCAGAAGCGCGCCCAGAACCGTGCCCCGAAACGTGCCGGGCACGCTTTTCTCACCTGACTTGGGCCAGACCCCATGCTAGAGACCGGGCCAACAATCGACCGACCAAAGGACATGTCGACTATGGCAAAGACCACGAGCACCGCGCTGGCCCTGATCCTGGCCCTGGCCGCCACACCGCTGATGGCGCAGACCGAGCCGGCCCCGGCGGCGGAAGAAGCCGCCCCTGCCGAAGGCGTCGCGGCCGATGGTGCCGCCGCGGGGGATCTGGCAATGGGTCAGGAGGTCGGGGCCGCCGACGGTCCGGGCACCACCTACACCGCCGCGACCTTCGAAGCCTGGGAGCAGAAATGCGTCCGCACCGAAAGCGGCGTCGACCCCTGCCAGCTTTACCTTCTGCTGAAGGATCAGGAGGGCAACTCGGTCGCCGAGTTCACCATGTTCAACCTGCCCGCGGGTTCGGAAGGCCCTGCCGTCGCCGGCGCGACCTTCATCGCCCCCCTGGAAACCCTGCTCACCGCCGGGATGACGCTGCAGATCGACGCGGCCCCCGGCAAGCTTTACCCCTTCACCTTCTGCGCCCAGATCGGCTGCGTCGCCCGGATCGGCTTTACCGCCGAAGAGATCGCGGCGATGAAGGCCGGCGCCGCTGCCAAGATCACCATCGTTCCCTTCGTCGCCCCCGACGAGAAGGTCGAACTGACCCTCTCGCTGAAGGGTTTCACGGCGGGCTACGAGGCGGTCACCGCGGCCAACGAAGCGGCTGATGCCGCAGCCAGGGCCGCGGCTCCGGCCGAAGCAGCCCCGGCCGAAGGCGCGGCAAACGAGTGATCCGACGACTGCCTTGCTTGCGGGCCGGTCGCGGGACCGGCCCTCTTGCAGTCAGCCGCGCCTGAACGCCAGGACCGCGTTCAAGCCTCCGAAGGCAAAGGCGTTCGACAAGGCCGCCGCAACCCTGGCCTGGCGTGCGACCATCGGCACCACGTCCAGCGCGCAGTCCGGGTCCGGTTCCAGAAACCCGATCGTGGGGGGCAGCACGCCTTCCGTCAAGGCCAGGACACAGGCGATCGCCTCCAGCGCCCCGGTCGCACCGATGGCGTGACCGTGCATCGCCTTGGTCGAGGACACCGGAGGCACTGTCCCACCGAACACCGCGCGGATCGCCGCCGCCTCGGCCCGGTCATTGGCCAGCGTCCCGGTGCCATGCGCGTTGATATAGCCGACCTCGTCGGGAGCCATCCCCGCATCCGCAAGCGCCACCTGCATCGCCCGGGCCGCGCCCTCGGCGCTTGGGGTCACGATGTCCCCGGCATCCGCCGTCATTCCAAAGCCCGCGACCTCGGCCAGGACCCGTGCGCCCCGCGCCCGCGCGTGGTCCTCGGCCTCGAAGACCAGGACGCCGGCGCCGTCGCCGATCACCATGCCCTTGCGGCCCAGGCTGAACGGCCGGCAGGCGTCGGGCGCCAGCACCCGCAGCCCCTCCCAGGCCTTCACGCCGCCAAAGCACAGCATCGCCTCGGCGCCGCCGGTCAGCATCACCTCTGCTGCCCCCGCCCGGATCTGTTGCAGCGCCAGCCCCATCGCGTGATTGGCGCTGGCACAGGCCGAGGCGACCGCCAGCACCGGCCCGGTCAGCCCATGTCGGATCGACAGGTGCGACGCCGGGGCATTGTGCATCAGCCGCGGCACGACCAGGGGCGAGACCCGGTTCCTGCCGTCGGCAAAGACCGCGCGGTAGCTGTCCTCCCAGGTCTGGATGCCGCCCGCTGCCGTCCCCAGGATCACCCCGCCACGGGACCCCAGATCGCCGGGCAGACCGGCCATCGCCACTGCCTCTGCCCCCGCGACCAGCGCATATTGCGTCACCCGGTCGTAAAGCGGCAGGTCGCCAGCTGCAAAGCGGTCCGCAGCGTGCCAGTCGCGGACCTCGGCGCCGATGCGGATCGTCAGGCGGTCGGCGTCGCGAAATCCCAGCGGAGCGATCCCGCAGCGCCCGTCGCGCAAGGCCCGGAAGGTCCCCGGAGCGTCAGGGGCCAGCGCGTTCACCGTGCCGATGCCGGTGATGACGACGCGCCTCATGCCGCCCGCTGGGCGATCAGGCGCTCGACGCCCATGACGATCCGGGGGACGCTGGAAAAGTCGAAATCGGGCTGATCGGGCTGGTTCGCGTTGAACGGGATCGAGATGTCGAAACGCTCTTCCAGCGCGAAGATCGCCTCGACCTTGCCAAGACTGTCCAGCCCCAGATCGTCGATCACTGCCTCTGGCGCAATCTCCTCGGGCTGCAGCAAAAGCTGCTGCGCCAGGATTTCGATCACCGCCGCCTCGATCCTGGCCCGCTCCACCTATTCGTCCTCCGGCCTTGCCTGGTCCCTTTCAAGCGCAGCCACCCGGGCGGCCAGCCTGGGCAGCCGGCGCAGCGCCTTCTGGATCTCGACATGCGTCTCCATCTTCACCGCCGGATAGCCCAGCAGCACCCGGCCCGCCGGGGCGTTGGTAAAGATCTTCGTGGCCCCGCCCGCGATCACGTCGTTGCCGACGAAGATGTTGTCGTTGACCCCGCATTGCCCCGCCAGCACCACCCGGTCGCCGATCCGGGCCGAGCCTGCAATCCCGACCTGCCCGCACAGCAGGCAATCCCGCCCGACCTGCACGTTGTGGCCGATGTGGACCAGGTTATCCAGCTTGGTGCCCGACCCGATCAGCGTATCCCGGATCGTGCCGCGGTCGATGCAGACGTTGGCGCCGATTTCCACGTCATCGCCGATGGTTACGGCACCTAGCGAATGGATCCTGGTCCAGGTCTGGTCCCGGATTTCGGCGCGGGAGCCCAGCGTCTCGCGGATTTCCTCGACCCCCGACCGTTCCGGCGTGACAAAGGAAAACCCGTCCGCCCCGATCACCGCGCCCGGCTGGCAGATCAAGCGGTCGCCGATGGTGACCCGCGCCCCGATCCGCGCGCCTTGCAGGATCAGGGCTTCGGCGCCGATCCGGGCACCGTCCGCGATCGACACATGCGACGCAATCCGCGCGCCCGGCCCGATCACGACCCTGGCCCCGATGACCACGAACGGACCTATGGCCGCCCCGGCCCCGATCCGGGCCGTGGGGTCCACCACCGCCATCGGATGCACCCCGGCGGCAATCGCCGGCCCCGGGTCCATCAGCCGCGTCAACCCCGCCATCGCCAGCCGCCCGCGCGGCGCGAAGATCGCGGCCTTCAGCCCCATCCCGCGCCAGTCCGCCCCGGGCCAGACAATCGCGGCCTGCGCCTGTCCCCTGGCAATCCCGTCCGCATACCGCGGGTCCATCGCCAGGGCCAGCTGGTCCGGCCCCGCCGCCTGCGGCTCGGACGCGCCTGCGACTTCGAGGTCAAGGTCTCCCTCGGCCTCGGCCCCCAATGCGCGCGCGATATCCCCGATCCTGTGGGCCATGACGTCCTCGGCTGTCCAGGCCCCAGACTTAACCCTGAACGCCCGCCAGTTCCACCCCGGCCTCGGCCAGGGCGCCCCACAGCACCGCATCCCGCCCATAGACGTCACGGCGATAGGTGATGCGGCCCTTTGCATCGGGATAGGCGGTGAAATAGACCAGATGCACCGGCAGATGCTCTTTCAGCCTCACCGTGGTTTCCTTGCCCGTCACCAGGGCGGCGTCGAACTCGGCCTCGGCATTGTCGGTCTGCCAGCTCAGCAGCTCATGCGCCAGCGCAAAGGGGTCCGCGACGCGGATGCAGCCGTGGCTGTAGGCCCGAACCTCGTTGTCGAACAAGGACTTGGACGGAGTGTCATGCAGATAGATGTTGTGCACGTTCGGGAACATGAACTTCACCTTCCCCAGCGCGTTGCCGTCGGATGGCGGCTGGCGCATGCCGTAGGGGAAGGAGCGGGCGCTGTAGGCCGCAAAGTTGACCGAGCCGCGCGGCACCACCCGCCCCCGTCCGTCGATCACCTGGATATGGCTGACCGCGTTCGGGTTGCGCTGCAGCAGCGGCAGGTATTCCTTGATGATGATCGACCGCGGCACCCCCCACGACGGGTTGATCACCATATGGTCCATCTCGTCCGAGAATTCCGGGCTGCGCTGGTCGGGGACGTTCTTGCCGATCACCACCCTTGTCTCGAAGACGGTCTTGCCATCCTCGATGATCCGGGCGCGGAAGTCGGGCAGATTGACCCAGATTTGCTTGACCTCGCGGTCGAAATCCAACCAGCGCTCACGCTCCATCGCGACGATCACCGATTTCAGCCGGCCTTCGGGGCCGATGTTGATCTCGGCGACCGTGCCTTCACCTGCAACCCCATCCGCGATCAGCCCGTGGTTCAGCTGAAACGCCGTCACCGCCGCCTGCAGCGCCCGGTCATAGCTCGCCACCGCGGTGGGAGAGAGATAGCCCATCCGCACCAGCCGGTCCCGCAGCGCGATGACAGCCGGCCCCGTGTCGCCGGGCGCCAGGCTGGCCGCCGGCACCACAGCCCCCCAGCCGCCTGCCGCGATCTGCGCCTCAAGCCCCAGCTTCGCCTTCATCAACTGCATGTACTGCCGAGAGTCCGGCAGCAGCCCGTCCAGCACCGCCTTGGGGTCGCCAGTCGCGATGCGCGCGAGCAAGACCTCGGGTTCGGTCCGAGTGATCTCGCGCACGATGCCGGCGTCGATCTTCTGCGGCTCCAGCGCACCGGCGCCAAGGTCCTGGGCCCAGGCCAGATAGGCCCGCGTCATCTCGACCTCGACCCGGCCGCGGTCGCCCTCGGTCCTGGCCGTCTGCAGCGCCGCTGTCAGCGCCCGCGCATCATAGCGCGGCACCGGCAAGCCGTGATCCTTCGCTGTCGCGATCGCCGCCAGCAGGGCAGCCCGGCGCTCCGCATCCTCGGGCCCGGTCCACAGCGTCTCAAAGGCCGTCGTGCGATACCACTCGGCAATCGCCGCATCCGAGGCGGCGGTGGCGGCGAGGGACTGGGTGAAGGCCGTGGCCTCGGACCGGGCCGCAGTGCCCATGACCGGGGCCAGAACCAAGGACAGCGTCACAAGCAGCGACAGGCGCGACAGCCTGTGCGGAACTGGAAAATGCATTCGGCCCTCTATTCCAACGACTTGAGTTCTTATTGGCATCTTTTCGCCGATCTGCAAACCCTGTCCAATCACAAACCCGAAGGCGCGCCTGCGCGGCCCCACTGTGTCAGTCTTGGCAACAGTCCTGCCGCGCAGCGATGCAACCGCACAACAGTCGGCAATTTTCGGTGGCGTTCAGCAAAAATTTGCCGATTGCGGTTGTGCTGTCCCGGACGCAGCCAATCGGTGCTTGGGCTTCGATTCTACTTGTGCAATAACAACGCTGCACTTGGGGAAGAAGTTGCAAGAACAGCTGCGAAACGGCAGTCGAAGACAGCACGGGGACAGACGTTAGAATGACGGACAACAAGCTTATCGGCGTCTCTCGGCGCGGCCTTCTTGGTGCTTTCGTGGCGACGACCCTGGTGGCGGCCCCGACCTACACCAACGCGTTCGGGATCCTCAGGGGCGCAGGCGACATCCGCCGCATCCGCATGTATTCGGGCCGCACCGGCGAAAGCATGGACACGATCTACTGGATCGAAGGCGAATACATCCCGGAAGTCATGAAGGAAATCAACCACTTCATGCGCGACTGGCGGTCGGACGACAGCGCCAGCATGGATATGCGCACGATCGACATCATGGCCGCCGCGCACCGCCTGATGGATGTGTCCGAACCCTACATGCTGCTTTCGGGCTACCGCTCCGCCAGAACCAACGCCATGCTCCGGTCCCGGTCGGGCGGCGTTGCAAGGAACTCGCTGCACATGAAGGGTCAGGCGGCTGACCTGCGGCTGCAATCGCGGTCGGTCGGGCAGATGGCCAGGGCGGCTGCGGCCTGCGCCTCGGGCGGCGTCGGCAAGTATTCGCGCTCGAACTTCGTGCACATGGATTGCGGCCCGGTCCGCACCTGGGGCGGCTGACCCGCCTGACCCCGCTGACAAAGGGCGCCTTCGGGCGCCTTTTTCGTTTGCCGTTCAGGCCGCTGCCGTCCGCCGTGTCACGCCAGGCCGAGATCGGTGGCCGTCACCCCAGAGGACCCGCCTCGGGATCGCCCTGGCCTTCCCCGCCCTCGACCTGACGGCCACGGAACCCCATCGCCACCACGAACTTCTCGGAACTGTCGGCCCGGCTGGCCGGCGGCTTCACATTCGCCACCTTCTTGAAGTTCTTCTTGAGCAGGGTCTGCATCTGCTGCTCGGCCCCGCCCGCCAGCACCTTGGCGACAAAGGTCCCGTCATCCTCCAGCACGTCGAAGGCGAAGGCCAGCGCCGCCTCGACCAGGGCCACGATGCGCAAATGGTCGGTCGCCTTGTGCCCGCTGGCTGCCGCCGCCATGTCCGACATCACCACATCGGCGCGACCGCCCAGCCAGCCCTTCACCTTTTCGTCCGCATCATCGGCCAGAAAGTCCAACTGGTGGATTTCCGCGCCCGAGATCGCTTCGACCTCTTGCAGGTCGATGCCCAGCACCGAGCCGACGGGCTTCTTCGGGTTCTGTCCCAGCGCGTTGACCCGCAACGCCGCCACCTGGCACCAGCCCCCCGGAGCGCAGCCCAGGTCGACGACCCGCGCCCCCGGCTTCAGGAACCCGTACTTGTCGTCCAGCTCCAGGATCTTGTAGGCCGCCCGGCCCCGATAACCCTCTTTCCGGGCGCGGATCACGTAAGGATCGTTCAGCTGCCGCTCCAGCCAAAGCGTCGACGACAGCTTGCGCCCCTTGGCGGTCTTGACCCGCACCCGCAGCTCGCGCTGGCCGCGTCCCGAATTGGGCTTTTCCGTCATGTGTAAGGTCCGTCCGAAAGCACGCCGTCCGCGCTCATCTGCGCATAGAGAAGCCCCTCCCTAAGGCCCCTGTCGGCCACCGACAAGCGGTCCGTGGGCCAGATGCGCATCAAGGCCTGCAGGATCGCCGCCCCGGACATGATCAGCGCGTGCCGGTCGCGGCCGATCCGCGGGTCAGTCCGCCGCCCCTCTGGCCCCAGCGCCAGGTATTCGCGGATCACCAGGTCGATCTGGTCGCTGGTCATCTGCAACCCGTCCACCTTGGTCCGGTCATAGCGTTTCAGGTTCAGGAACGACGCCGCCACCGTCGTCACCGTGCCCGAGGTGCCGATGATCTGAAAGCCTTCGCGCGGGTTCTCGGCGTTGTAGGGGCTGAAGCTGGCCAGGTTCTCCTCGAAGAACCAGCTCATCAGCGCAAAGCGCGCCGCATCGTCGTCGACGTCGATGAACTGGTCCTTCAGCGTCGCCACCCCCAGAGGCACCGAAATCCAGTCCACCACCCGCGCCACCGCGCCCTCGCCCTGGGCGTTGAAGCCCATGTGCAGCCGCATGATCGCCTTTGGCCGGTCCTGCGGCGCAACCGCGCTCAGGTCGATCCACACCAGCTCGGTCGAGCCGCCGCCGATGTCGACCACCAGCAACTGCTCGGTCGAGGTATTGACCAAGGGCGCGCAAGAGATCACCGCCAGCCGCGCCTCCTCCTCGGGGGCGATGATCTCCAGCGCCAGACCGGTTTCGCGGCGCACCTGGCGGATGAACTCCTTGGCATTCCGCGCCCGTCGGCAGGCCTCGGTCGCGACCAGGCGCATCCGGGCGACGCCATGTTTCTCGATCTTCTTCTCGCAGATCCGCAGCGCCTGGATCGTGCGGCCCATCGAGGCGCGCGACAACCGGCCCGAGGCTTCCAGCCCCACGCCCAGCTGCACCGATTTCGAAAAGCTGTCGATGATCGAAAACTGACTGCCCAGGGGCTGGGCAATCAGCATCCGGCAACTGTTCGTTCCCAGGTCCAGCGCCGCATACAGCGGTTCCGACCCCAGGTCTTGCAGGGCTGACGGGTCATCCACGCGGGAGACCGCCACCGGGGTCTCGACCTGCGTGTCTGTCGCGTCCGCCCTACGGGGACGCTCGGGCGTCATGACCGCCCTCCATCTGTGGTTGCCGTGAAAGGTAGACGGGTTTTTCCGCCCTGACAAGCGTGGCCGCCCCGGATGCGGGCTGTTGCCGTCCGGGTGGCCAGGCGAGCTTGTCCTGCGGTCATGAACCGGGCTCATCCTTGCCTTGAGAACTTCTCAAGCCGCCGCCGCTGGCCTCCCTGTGCCGGCTCCGGTAGTCTGCCGCTGTCCTGGCGGGTCGGGGCTGTCGCTCCTTTGCGTCGCCATGTCGAAAACCGACACCGGCTGTCAGAGAGCGACGTCTATCAACGGGTCAACAGGCACACAGGGAATCACCGCATCATGGCCGAAGTCACCATCGTCTACTGGCGCGACATCCCGGCCCAGGTCATCGTCGGAAAGGGCCGCAAAGGCTCCAAGGTCCAGCTGACCGAGCGGTTCGAACAGGCCATCGACCGCTGCGCCATGAAGATCGGCGCCAAGGACGCGGATGCCTATCTTGCCGAATGGCGCAAGATCGTCGTCGCCGATCTGGAGGGCGAGCCGGACAGCGTCGCGGCCGACTATGCCGCGAAGCTGGAGGCCGAGTTCGACACGGCCCGCCTGAAATCGCTGATCGACGCCGAAGGCTGGGCCAAGGCCTGAAGCCATCATGACCCTGCCCCCGCCTTCCACTCTCAAGGAGACTGTCATGGCCCTGTTCAATTTCCGCCGCAAGGAAGAGGCCGCCTCCACCACCGGGTCGCTGGAACCCTTCCTCAAGGGCTACTCGATCGAGGTGATGCCCCGCACCGCCGAAAAGGTGGAAAGCTTCCGCGACATCCTGCCCTCCGGAACCCGCGTCTACATCGCCCATATCGACGGCACGCCCATCGAGGACATGGTGGCGACCGCCAGGCGCATCGGGGCCGAAGGCTTCGACGTGATGCCGCACTTCCCCGCCCGGATCATCAAGGACCGGGCCATGCTGGCCGACTGGGTCGCGCGCTACAAGGATGTCGGCGTCCAGCAGGGCCTTCTGCTTGCAGGCGGCGTGGCGCAGCCCGTGGGCGACTTCAGCACCTCCATGCAACTTCTTGAATCTGGTGCCTTTACCGGCTTCAATCGCCTGCATGTCGCCGGCCACCCGGAAGGCAACAAGGACATCGATCCCGATGGCTCGGACCGCATGGTCATGGAAGCCGCCCGCTGGAAATCCGCCTTCGCCGAACGCACCGATGCCCGGATGGCGATGGCGACGCAGTTCTGCTTCGAAGCCGAGCCGGTGATCGACTGGGTCAACCGCCTGGCTGCCGAGGGCATCAAGCTTCCGGTCCACATCGGCATCGCCGGGCCCGCCAAGCTGCAGACCCTGATCAAGTTCGCCATCGCCTGCGGTGTCGGCCCCAGCCTTCGGGTGCTGCAAAAGCGCGCGATGGACGTGACCAAGCTCTTGCTGCCCTACGAGCCGACCGAAATCCTCGAAGGTCTCGCGGCCCACAAGGCCGCGAATCCCGGCTTCGGGATCGAACAGGTCCACTTCTTCCCCCTTGGCGGCATCAAGACCAATGCCCAGTGGGTCACCGAAAACGGCGGCGCCTCGGGCGTTCCGGCCTCCGCCACCGCTTAAGAGAAAGCTTCAAGAATGACCCGTACTGTCATTGAATCCAAAACGAAAACCGTCATCATCGGCTTTGACGAGCCCTTCTGCGTGATCGGTGAACGCATCAACCCGACGGGGCGCAAGAAGCTGGCCGCCGAGCTTGAGGCCGGCAACTTCGACACCGTCATCAAGGACGCGCTGGAACAGGTCGCCTGCGGGGCCACGGTTCTGGACGTGAACTCGGGCGCGGTCTTCACCAACAAGATGGCGACCGACCCGCGCTATGCCGACAACAACTTCACCGAACCGCCGCTGATGAAGGCGCTGATCGAGATCATCCAGCAGACCGTCGACGTGCCCTTGTGCATCGACTCCTCGGTTCCCGGTGCGCTGGAATCGGGCCTGATGGCCTGCGAGGGCCGCCCGCTCCTGAACTCGGTCACCGGTGAGGAACACCGCCTGGAACTCGTCCTGCCGCTGGTCAAGAAATACAATGTCCCGGTCGTGGCGATCTCGAACGATGACACCGGCATCTCGGAAAACCCCGACGTCCGCTTTGCCGTGGCGAAGAAGATCGTCGAACGCGCCGCCGATTTCGGCATCCCGGCGCATGACATCGTGGTCGATCCGCTGGTCATGCCCGTGGGCGCGATGGGCAGCGCGGGTCAGCAGGTCTTCGCCCTTGTCCGCCGCCTGCGCGAGGAACTGGGCGTCAACACCACCTGTGGTGCGTCGAACATCAGCTTCGGCCTGCCCCACCGCCACGGCATCAACGCGGCCTTCCTGCCGATGGCGATTGGTGCCGGCATGACCAGCGCGATCATGAACCCGGTCCGCCAGCAGGAAATGGAGGCGATCCGCGCCGCGAACTTCCTGATGAACCACGACCCGAACGGCGGCGAGTGGATCCGCTTTGCCAAGGTGCTGGAAGCGGTCGAAGGTGGGATGACCTTCGCCGAAGCCTCTGCCGCCGCCAGCCAGGCCGCTGCGGGCCGTCGCGGCGGACGTCGCGGCCGGGCGTAGAACGGGGCGCAGAAACCGCCGGACTGCCCGCCCGCCGCACCGGGCAGTCCACCCTTCCGCTTTCACATTTGCCCAAATATCCCCGCCGGAGGCACGTCCGAGCGGTTTTGCGTCCTGCACGCAAAACCGCGAGACAAGGGCACTTCGCGCGGAACGCGCTCGATCCGATTGCCGCCCAGCAGCCGGTCACCTTTCCGGCACCGTGCCCCGCCGCCCGTTGCAGCCGGACCCGACCCTTGGCACCCTGCGCCCATGCCGCGCCGCCTTGCCCTCGCCCTCTGCCTGCTTGCCACCCCCGCGCTGGCGCAAGGCCCCTTCGAGGCGACCGGCCGCGCGGCGCTTGAGACTGGTCTCAACATGGCCGCAGCGGCCCTTGCCAATGCACTCGTGCAGTCCCGCGATGCCGCCTGGGCCGCCGGAACCAACCCGATGCCGCCGCACATCCGCCAGGCGCTGCTTGCCTGGTTTCCCGCCGACCTCCTCGACAGCGTCGAATACCGCGTCGGGATCACCGAAGACGCGACCCTGCAGTCCCTGTCGATCCGCTATGGCGACGCGGTCGCGGTCGCCACCATCGACATCATCACCTTCGCATACCCCTGGGATGCGGAAAACAACGTCGCGCTCTGGGCGCATGAGGTGAAGCACGTCGAACAGTTCCGGCGCTGGGGCCTGCTCGGCTTTGCCCAGAGGTACGTTCGCGACCACCAGGCGGTCGAGGCCGAGGCCCATGCCATCGGCGACGCGGTGAAGGCGGTCCACGGCGGCGGCTGACCCCGGCCACCAGGGGTTGCGCCAGCTTGGCAGCCGCCGCCCCTGCCCCGCGTGGCCAGCTACCCCGCCACCGCCCGCAAGCTGGCCGCCCGCGCCGCGGGCACCCGGTCCACCTCGACGCAGGTGAAGACATGCAGCGTGTCCAGGTCCCGGTCCACCACCGCATGGTCGCTGACCCAGCCCCCCATCCCCAGATAGGTCCGCAAAAGCGGCGGCAGTCCCGCCAGCGACGCCCTTCGGTCGACCACCGGCCCGGCCAGCGCGGGGTAATCCACCAGCTCCGCCGCCTTCCGGCCCGGCAGGTGCGCCTTCGGCCCCACGAACTCGGCCGCAAGCAGCGCCAGCCCCGCCCGATGCGTCTGCCACCCGGCGCCGCGGAAACTTGAACACCCCACCAGCAGACCCGCCTGCCCCTCGTCCACCAGCCGCGTCATCGCCCCCCAGGCCAACCGCAGCACATCCGGATGCACGCCACCCGGAGCGACGCAGAACCGCCCCACTTCGGCGATCGGCCGGGCATAGCCCGACAACGGCCCCACATCGTAGAACCGGGCCGCATAGCCCTGCTCCAGCCCCGCCCCCCAGCCGAACAGCATGACCCGGAAATACCCCAGCAGGCCCTCGGCCCCCTCGACCATCACATGCGCCGACAGCGCGTCCTGGGCGTCCGCCTCGACGCCCCGGCTTCGCGGGAAACAGGCCGCCCGCAGCGCCATGACGCGGCCCATGTCGGCCCGCCCCTTGGCCAGCCTTGCGACCAACCCACCTTTCCGAAGTGGCTCCAAGCCCTTTCCCCCCGCGGCCGCAGCCCCTAGATTGGCCCCAAAGGAGACCCGCATGGACAAGATCGTCAAGACCGAAGCCGAATGGCAGGCCCAGCTTTCCGACCTCGCCTACAAGGTGACCCGCAAGCACGGGACCGAACGCGCCTTCTCGCACGACAGCTTTCCGAAAGACCCCGGCACCTTCCGCTGCATCTGCTGCGGCGCGCCGCTTTTCGACCAGAAGACCAAGTTCGACAGCGGCACCGGCTGGCCCAGTTTCTATGCCCCCCTCGACCCCGAGATGGTGGGAGAGCAGTCGGACAACACCTGGTTCATGCGCCGCACCGAGGTTCACTGCAACCGTTGCGACGCCCATCTCGGGCACGTCTTTCCCGACGGCCCGGCCCCCACCGGCCTGCGCTACTGCATCAATGGGGTGGCGCTGACCTTCGAACCCGAGGACTGATCAGTCGCCCAGAAGGTCGCCCGCCTGCAGGCGACCGAAGCTGCCCAGGATCTGCTGGATGACGTTCAGGCCCTTCACGTTCGGCTCGGTCACCCGGCGCGAAATCTGGACAACCTTGCCGTCCTCCAGCCCGTAGCGGGCGATATTCTCGACCGTGCCGGCCTCGTTGAAGGTCACCGCCAGCACCTGACGCTCGATCTCCTGCGGGGCGCGCGGGCCGAAATGCCGGTAGCGGCTTTGCACGTAGAACCAGCCTTCGTCGTTCAGCAGCCCCGAGGTCGTCGGACGGCCGATCTTTTCGCCCACCGTCTCGCGCGTGTCGGTGCCGACCTCGATCAGGGCCAGGTCCTGCTCGGTCGGCACGTATCCGTGATTGCGGAAGACCGGCGAACAGCCTGCCACCGTGGCGACGAGTGCCAGTGCAATGAACCCCTTGCGCGACGTCTGGCATGCCGCCAGGACCGAACGCGCGAACCGGAAATCTGCCATGCCTGTCCTTACGCCCCGCTCTTGTGCCATGTGTCGACTGCCATGTGTCGACGCAGGTTCTTCAAAACCCTTGGCGTTCGGGATAACAGACTATGAGCCCCTTGTTCAAGAATGGAACGCCGCACCCGTTTTCATGGGCGGCCATGCGAAAGTCCCGCCGATGACCGATGCACCCCAGCCCCGTCCCACCCGCTTTCGCACTGGCGGGCTCAGCCCGCGCAAGCCCACGCGCTTTTCCTATCGCCCCGACGCGCAGAACCGGGCGGCCCTTGCCGCCGATCTGGGCCTGCTTGGCCTTGCCGCGCTGGACCTCACCGGAGAGATCCGCCCCTCGGGGCACGACGAGCTGGTGCTGGAGGCGCGGCTGACCGCCCGCGCCGATCAGCCCTGCAGCGTCACCCTGGTCCCGGTCCCGGCGCGGATCGACGAACCCGTGCGCCGCCGCTACGTCGCGGGCTACCAGGTGCCCGAGGGCGACGAGGTCGAGATGCCCGAGGATGACACGGTCGAGCCGATGCCCGAAATGATCGACCTGGCCGAGATCGCGGCCGAGGCGCTGGCCCTGGGCCTGCCGCTTTACCCGCGCGCGCCGGGGGTCGACTTTGCCCGGACGCTGCATGCCGGGGATGGCGTGGCCCCGCTTTCCGACGCCGAAGTAAAGCCGTTTTCGGCGCTGCAAGGCCTTGCAGAACAGCTGAAGGCCAAGGGAAAAGCCGAACCCGACACGGAGGAATAGGCCCGCGTCCTTCCCCCTGCCGCGCCTGCGAAAAGGGGCTTGCGCCGACCGGGAATCCGAGTATGTTCCGCGCCTCATTCAAGCTGTGAAGCAGCATCGGTCCTGCATTGCCGAATCCCGCAGAACCACGCTGACTCGCAAAGGAAATCCGGGGCATGTCCCCACTGCCCGAAGGTTGAGACATGGCTGTCCCGCAGAACCGCACCACGAAATCCAAGCGCAACATGCGCCGCGCGCATGACGCGCTGGTTGCCGCCAACCCGAACGACTGCCCGAACTGTGGCGAGCTGAAGCGTCCGCACCACGTGTGCAGCGCCTGCGGCCACTACGATTCGCGCGAAGTCGTCTCGATGGCCCGCGAAGTGGACATCGACGAGGACGCGGCGTAAGCCGCGCATCCTGCGCGCGTCCCGATGGCACTCGGACCCGAGTCTGCACCTGCCCCGGCCTCTGAGCGCGTAGTCATTTCCATTGACGCCATGGGTGGCGATCGTGGGCCGGCAGCTGTGGTTGCCGGTCTTGTCGACTCTTTTGGCCAGCATCCCCGCATGGACGCGATCCTGCACGGCGACGAAGCCGAGCTGCGTCCGCTGATCGCGCGCCATCCCGACCATCTGTCCCGCATCACCCTTCGCCATGCCGAGCGCGTCGTGAAGATGGAGGACAAGCCGGCCCAGGTCATGCGTCACGGTCAGGGCACCTCGATGTTCTCGACCATCGACGCGGTCAAGGACGGCGAGGCGGCTGCGGCGGTCTCGTGCGGCAATACCGGGGCGCTGATGGCGGTGTCGATGCTGCGGCTGCGCAAGCTGCCGGGTCTCAGCCGCCCGGCCATCGCCAGCCTCTTTCCGACGCCCACTCCCGGCAAGATGAACGTCATGCTGGACATGGGCGCCGACGTGAAGGCCGAGCCGACCGACCTGCTGCAATTCGCCTTCATGGGTGCCTCCTACGCCCGCAACGGGCTTGCCATCGCGCGGCCGCGCGTTGGCCTGCTGAACGTCGGCACCGAAGAGCACAAGGGCCGGGCCGAACTGCACGAGGCGCATGCCCTTCTGCTGCGCCACGCCGAGGCGGGCAGCTTCGACTACATCGGCTTTGTCGAAGGCACCGACATCCTGTCCGACCGCGTCGACGTGATCGTCACCGACGGCTTTACCGGCAACGTGGCCTTGAAGGCCATCGAGGGCACCGCCCGGCTGGTGGGCGACCTGTTGCGCCAGACTCTGACCTCGACGCTGCTGGCCAAGCTGGGGGCGCTGCTTGCGCGCGGGGCGCTGCGGCGGCTGCAGATGCGGATCGACCCGCGCCGGGTGAATGGCGGCGTGTTCCTGGGCTTGAACGGAACGGTGGTGAAATCGCACGGTTCCGCCGACGCCACCGGGGTCGCCGCGGCCATCGGCCTGGCCTATCAGCTGGCACAGGTCCGTTTCCTGGAACGCCTTGCAGCGCGGGTTGCATCCGCCGAAGCTGCGGGGCAGGATGCCGGCCAAGTGGGGGCCGATACGGCCGGGACCGGAGGCAATCCTTCCGAATGACGATACGCGCCGCAGTCAGGGGCGTCGGGCACTATCTGCCCGACCGCGTCGTCCCCAACTCCGAATTCGAAGCCATCGTGGACACCTCGGACGAATGGATCCGATCCCGCTCGGGGATCGAACGGCGTCATTTCGCGGCCGAAGGCCAGTTGACCAGCGATCTCGCCACCCGTGCCGCAGCCGCCGCGCTGGCCGATGCGGGTCTTGAGGCCGACCAGATCGACACGATCATCGTTGCCACCTCGACCCCTGACCTGACCTTTCCGTCCGTCGCCACGATGGTGCAGAACGCGCTTGGCATGACCAGGGGCTATGCCTTCGACGTCCAGGCCGTCTGCGCGGGATTCGTCTTCGCCCTTGCCAACGCCAATGCCCTGATCCTGTCCGGCCAGGCCACCCGCGTCCTTGTCATCGGGGCCGAGACCTTCAGCCGCCTGATGAACTGGAAGGACCGCGGCACCTGCGTCCTGTTCGGCGACGGTGCCGGCGCGGTGGTGCTTGAGGCCAGCGAAGGCACCGGCACCACTGCCGACCGCGGCATCCTGGCGACCGACCTCAACTCGGACGGGCGCTACCGGGACATCCTTTATGTCGATGGCGGCACCTCGACCGGGACCACGGGGCACCTGGTGATGGAGGGCAAGGAAGTCTTCCGCCATGCCATTGAAAAGCTTGCAGAAACCGCGCACACCGCGCTGGACAAGGCGGGGCTGACCCCCGATGATGTCGACTGGATCGTGCCCCATCAGGCCAATATCCGCATCATCGAAGGCACCGCCAAACGCATGCAGGTCCCGATGGACCGCGTCGTCGTCACCGTGCAGGACCACGGCAACACCTCGGCCGCCTCGATCCCGCTGGCGCTGTCGGTGGGCAAGCAGCGCGGCCAGATCAAGCCCGGCGACCTGATCGTGACCGAGGCGATCGGCGGGGGCCTGGCCTGGGGTTCGGTCGTCCTGCGCTGGTAGGTGCCTTTAACGCCGCTTTCCAAGTGCTTGATATTGACTCGTAAATCCATCCGGCCCAATCTCGCCCGACAACAACTCGTGGGGGACGAGATGAGCGAGAAGACCCTGACCCGGATGGACCTCAGCGAAGCCGTGTTTCGCGAAGTCGGCCTCAGCCGCAACGAATCCGCCAATCTCGTCGAGGCGGTGCTGCAACATATGTCCGATGCCCTTGCCCAGGGCGAGACGGTGAAGATCTCGTCCTTCGGCACCTTCTCGGTCCGCGCCAAGACCGCCCGCGTCGGTCGCAACCCGAAAACCGGCGAAGAAGTGCCGATCTCGCCGCGCCGGGTGCTGACCTTCCGCCCGTCGCACCTGATGAAGGACCGCGTGGCGGCCGGGAAGAAGCGCTGAGGACAGCGCATGGACAAGTCACCCGACGCCTTCCGCACCATCAGCGAAGTCGCCGACAGCCTGGACACGCCCGCCCATGTGCTGCGCTTCTGGGAAAGCCGGTTTCCGCAGATCAAGCCGGTAAAGCGGGCGGGGGGACGGCGCTACTACCGGCCTGCGGATGTGGCGCTGTTGACCGGGATCAAGCGCCTGCTGCATGACGAAGGCCTGACCATCCGCGGCGTGCAGAAGATCCTGCGCGACCAGGGTGTGCGGCATGTCGCGGGCCTGTCGGACGATTCGGTCAGCATCGACACGCTGCTTGCGATCGCGCCGATGCCCGATGACCTTGCCGCCCTGCCAGAGGACGTGCCAGAGGACGTGACAGAGGACCTGCCAGAGGACCTGCCCGAAGATGTACCCGACGCCGGGTTCATCGCCATCGACGACGAACCGGAACCCGACCCCGCACCGCGGGCCGCACGCCCGCCGATGCCTCCTGTGCAGCCATCGCTTTTCGACCGGCCCTTTGACCCGCCGCCAGCCCTGGCCCGGGCCGAGGGGGCCAGGACCGCAGCGAAAAGGCCCAGCCTGCCGGACAATGTCACTTTTTCCAGTCTCATCAGGCAATTGCCGCGCGATGTTGCCATGAAGAATCCAGGCCATCTTGCTGAAGTCGCGCGCCGTCTGGCCGCACTTCGCGCCCGCATGGTCCAACGTGCCGAAGGCGGCGCCGACTGACGCCCCGATGCGCTTTCCCGCTTGCACCGGCCCGGAATACCAGTATGTATCGCCCCGTGTCGGGCCGTAGCGCAGCCTGGTTAGCGCGTCCGTCTGGGGGGCGGGAGGTCGAGAGTTCGAATCTCTCCGGCCCGACCATCGAAAACCCGCCCGCCTGCCAACCGGCATGGCGGGCGGTTTTACATCTGGCGCCAAGCCGCTGAAAGTCTGGGGGATCGCAATGACATCCGGAGTTCTGCCCGCCCAGGCCCTGCGCCAGCTGATCGCCACCGGCGCGCTGTCCGCCAGCCCTGCGATCCGCGCGGATCAGGTCCAGCCTGCCAGCCTTGATCTGCGCCTTGGTCCCGTCGCCTACCGCGTCCGCGCCTCGTTCCTGACCGGACAGGGCCGCAGGGTGCAGGACCGGCTTGAGGAATTCACCATGCACAAGGTGAACCTGGCCGATGGCGCCGTCCTGGAAAAGAACTGCGTCTACGTGATTCCCCTGGCCGAAAGCCTGGCCCTGCCGCAGGGCGTCACCGCCGTCGCCAATGCCAAGAGCTCGTCGGGTCGCCTGGACCTTCTGACCCGCACCATCACCGATGGCGGCACCGAGTTCGACCGCATCCCCGAAGGCTACCAAGGCCCGCTTTATGCCGAGGTTTGTCCGCGCAGCTTTTCCGTCCTTGTCCGCGAAGGCCAGCGCCTGAACCAGATCCGCTTCCGCCAGGGCCAGGCCATCCTGACCGACGCCGAACTTGCCGCCCTGCATGCAGCCGATCCGCTCGTCTCGGGCGAGGCGGTGATCTCCGAAGGCCTCGGCTTTTCGGTCGATCTGAAACCGGCGCAAGGCAGCCTTGTCGGCTACCGCGCCAAGCCGCACACCGGCGTCGTGGACCTTGACCGCATCGGCCATTACCCCGCCCCCGATTTCTGGGAAGAGCTGCACAGCCGCGAAGGCCGGATCATCCTGGACCCCGGCGCCTTCTACATCCTGGTCAGCCGCGAGGCGGTGACGATCCCGCCCGACCATGCCGCCGAGATGGCCCCCTACCTGGCAATGGTGGGCGAATTCCGGGTCCACTACGCCGGGTTCTTCGACCCCGGCTTCGGCCATGCCGCCGCGGGCGGCGCAGGCTCCAGGGGCGTGCTGGAAGTGCGCTGCCACGAGGCGCCCTTCGTGCTGGAGCACGGGCAGATCGTCGGCCGCCTGGTCTATGAACGCATGTCGGAACGCCCCGAGACGCTGTACGGCGCGGGGATCGCCTCGAACTACCAGGGCCAGGGGTTGAAGCTGGCCAAGCAATTCCGAACGACCTGACGCGCCGGTGGCGTCAGGCTTGCCCCTTGTGGAACCGGATGTCCCGCGTTGGCCAGTTGACCTGGCCCTATGCCCTGGCCCGAACGCACCTGGCCCGAACGCGCCTGACCTTGACCGCGCCTGCGGCCTTAGCGCCACAACCGGCGGGAAACCTTCGAGATTTCCTTTGCCCGCTGCGCCAGATCACGCCCTTTGCGGGCCTGCTCGCGGTCTTCGGGCGTCATCTCGGCCTCGGGCTTGCCCCGACGTGCGGCATAGTTGATGCCTGCGTCCATTGCCTTGCGGACGAACATCCTGGTCACCATTCTGATAAGGCCGTTCAGATTCATCCGCCCCTCCTGTTGGCCGCCTGGCTGATATGGGGCAGCCTGTTGCAAAAACCAGATCGCCGCGCAAGGGCGGGTCAATCCTCGAAAAGCTCGCTCTGGCCGGTCGTGGCCTCCTCGTCCTCGTCCCCGGTCGCGCCCTGGCCCGGCAAGGGGCGGCTGTCCAGCAGCCCCGCCGCCCGCAGTTCCTTCAGCCCCGGCAGGTCGCGCGCCGATTCCAGGCCGAAGTGGTCCAGAAAAGCCTCTGTCACCACGAAAGTCACCGGCCGCCCAGGCGTCATCCTGCGGCGGCCCAGCCGGATCCACTCCAGCTCCATCAGCTGATCCACTGTGCCGCGGCTGACCGCGACGCCCCGGATTTCCTCGATCTCGGCCCGTGTCACCGGCTGGTGGTAGGCCACGATCGCCAGCGTCTCGATCGCCGCACGCGAGAGCTTGCGCACCTCGACCGTCTCGCGCCGCATCAGGAAGCCCAGATCCGCGGCCGTCCGGAAGGCATAGGCGTCGCCGACCTTGACCAGGTTGACCCCCCGGCCTTCGTAGCGCTTCCTGAGGTGGGCCAGCGCCTCGGCCGGGTCGGCGCCATGCGGCATCCGGGCTTCCAGTTCGGCCAGCGTCACCGGCTCGGCTGACGCAAAGAGGATCGCCTCGACCATGCGCTCCTGCTCGCCCATCGGGGGGGCGTCAAACAGGCTCACTTCGCTTTCCTCGGCCATCATCCGTCCTTCCGCCGCAGTTCGATGGTCGCAAAGGTCTCGCCCTGCCGCAGCACCACCTGGCCCCGCTTCGCCATCTCCAGCACCGCCGCGAAATGCGCCGCCAGCGACGACCGGCGCGCCATCGGAGTGCCGTCCCAGCCCTCGGGCAGGAAGCTCACCAGCGTTGTCCAGTCACCGACATAGCCGATCAGCCCCCGCATCCGGTCCAGCGCCTGCTCCATCGTGTAGACATGTTCCCGGTCCAGCACGAAGGGCCGGAACTCGTCCTTGGTGCGGATCTGCGCATAGGCCCGCATCAGGTCCAGCAGCGTCGCGGTGTAGCTGACCTTGCGAAGATGCGTCAGGTCCTCGGGCACGCCGCGCGCAAAGAAGTCCCGGCCCAGCTGGTCGCGCCCCATCAGACGCGCCGCCGCATCGCGCATCGCCTGCAACCGCTCCAGCTGGAACGCCAGGTGCGCGGCCAGGTCTTCCGCCGACGGCCCCGCCTCGCCGGGCTCGGGTGGCAAGAGCAGCCGCGATTTCAGGAAGGCCAGCCAGGCCGCCATCACCAGGTAATCCGCCGCCAGCTCGATCCGCAGGCTGCGCGCCTGTTCGACAAAGCCCAGGTACTGCTCGGCCAGTTGCAGGACCGAGATCTTGCGCAGGTCCACCTTCTGCGTCCGGCTCAGCGTCAACAGAAGGTCGAGCGGCCCCTCGAACCCGTCCACATCGACGATCAGCGCCTCGGCCGCCAGCCGCTCTTCGGGCGGGATGCGTTCGGGCTGGTCCCAGGATGTTTCAGCCATGCGCCAGCTCTGCAAGGACGGCCTCAAGGTCCACCGGGCCGGGACGCCGCGCCGCCACCGCCGCCTGGGCCCGCGCCAGCGCCGCAGGTCCCATCACCCCCGCCGCCCCGGCGACTTCGACCATCTCGGCCAGGTCGCCCTTGCAATGCAGCGCGATGTCCACCCCCGCAGCGATGGTCCGGGCCGTTCGTTCCGCCAGAGTCCCGGACAAGGCCTGCATGTTCAGGTCGTCCGACATCAGCAGGCCCTGGAAGCCGATCTCCTCGCGGATCACCCGGATCACCCTGGGTGACTGCGTGGCGGGCCGATCCGCATCCAGCGCGGCAAAGACCAGATGCGCGGTCATCGCCATCGGCAAGTCGCGCAAGGCACGGAACGGCGCGAAATCGACCGCGGTCAGGTCGATGTGCGAGGCATCGACCGTCGGCAGATCATGGTGCGTGTCGACGCGGCTCAGCCCGTGCCCCGGCATGTGCTTCATCACCGGCAGGACGCCGCCGGCCATCAGCCCTTCGGCGACCGCCCGCCCGATCCGCGCCACGGTATCCGGGTCCCGCCCGTAACAGCGGTTCATCAGGAAGGGATGCGTTTCGGGTCGCGCCACGTCCAGCGTCGGAATGCAGTTCGCGTCGATCCCGACCGCCGCCAGTTCCGCCGCAATCACCGTGGCGCGCAGCCGCATCACCCGCTCTGCCGCCTTGACCGAGCCCGCACCCGCCACCGTGTCCAGCGGAGGCGCCCAGTCCCGCCAGTGCGGCGCGCGCAGGCGTTGCACCCGCCCCCCCTCCTGGTCCACCAGGATCGGAGCTTCCCACCCCACGGCGTCGCGCAGGTCGGCCGTCAGGCGGCGCAGCTGATCCGGGTCCTCGACGTTGCGCGCGAACAGGATGAAGCCGAACGGATCGGCGTCGCGGTAGAAGGCGCGCTCCTCGGGCAGAAGCCTCGGCCCGGCACAGCCGAAGATCGCAGCGCCCTGGCCCAGGCTCATTTGTGCGGCACCGGGATGCAGACGGCGTCCTCCGTCACGAAAGCCGAACAGAAGCGGCGCGCGTCATCCTCGCCCTCGAAGCCATGCGCCCGCAGCCGGTAGAAGGTGCGCCCGCCGCTTTCCGCCGGTTGCACCACCATCGCCTTTGACGCCATCAGCTCGCCGAACCGGCCCTGAAGGCGTGTCCATTCGACCCGCGCCTCGTCTGCCGTGTCGAAGGTGCCGAACTGCACCAGCCGGGTGCCGGGGGACAGCGTCGCGGGGTCCACCTCATTCGGCGCCGGCAGGGCTTGGGCGGCCTGTGGAGCGGGAGCCGCATCGGACCGCGCGCCCGGACGCGCCTTGGGCCGGATCGAGACGGTGATCGCACCCTCGGGCGCCGGGTCTGTCGGCAGGTCCAGCGCGGCCATGTCGGCCACGGGGTCTTGCATCGGGATCTCTCCCAGCGCCTCGGCCAGGGCGGCGTTGACGGCAATTTCGGTCGGCGTCGCGCTTTCTGTCGGCGGAGCGGCCGCCAGCGCCAGGTCGGCATCTGCCCTCAGCGCCGCCACCGGGGCCGAGGCTTCCTGCAACCCCGGGATCGCGATGGCGCCCAGACCTGCGGTATCTTCGGGCGCAAGCTCGACCGGGCGCGGTGCCAGCACCAGTTTCTCTGGCAGAGGCGCGGCAATTCCGACCGCCACCACGGCGTTGACCGCCAGCCCCTGGTGATCGGCGATTTCCCCGCCCGGGTTCTCGGGCGCGATGCGCATCGGGCCTTCCATCGCCTGGATCACCGGCACGCCGCGCACGTCGCGCACCGCCAGCTGATACCCCCAGACGCCCAGGCCCAGAACCAGGGCCAGCGAGGTGACGGCCCCTGCGATGTTGATCGTGCGCTGCACCTTGCGGGGGTCCAGGATTTCCCCTGCACCCTGCCGCGCCTGCTCTCCTTGATGCGAGGAGCCGCCGCCGAAGTGATGATCCGCGTCCGCCATCTGCTGCCCCTGCCTGCGAGACGGTTGGTCCGCCCCTGCAATACGCCTCGTCTCCAGCGGGACGCCGTTGGTCAGCGCATTTCCTCGACCGGAGTCACGCCAAGGATACCAAGGCCAGCGCAAATAACAACGCCCACGGCCCGGACAAGGGCGATTTTCGCCGCAGAAATTGCGGTATCCCCCTGGATGAACCGCAAGCTGTCGTCATCGTTGCCCTTGTTCCACAGCCCGTGGAAGTCCGAGGCAAGCTCGTACAGATAGAACGCCACCCGGTGCGGCTCGTGCCCCTTGGCGGCGATTTCGACCAGCCGGGGCCATTCGCCCAGCTTGCGGATCACTTCCAGTTCGGCCTCATGCCCCAGATGCGCCAGGTGTGCGGCAGAAAGCGAGGCATCGCTCACGTCCAGCCCGGCATCGCGCGCCTTGCGCAGGATGCTGTTGATCCGGGCATTGGCGTATTGCACGTAGAAGACCGGATTGTCCTTCGACTGCTCTGTCACCTTGTCGAAGTCGAAGTCCAGCGCGACATCGTTCTTCCGCGTCAGCATGACGAAGCGAACGACATCCGGCCCGACTTCCTCGATCAGGTCGCGCAGCGTGACAAAGGTCCCTGCCCGCTTCGACATCTTGACGATCTGCCCGCCCTTCAGCAGCTTGACCAGCTGGATCAGCTTGATGTCCAGCGTGACCCGGTTCTCCGACAGCGCGCTGACGACAGCCTTCAGCCGCTTCACATAGCCCGAGTGATCCGCGCCGAAGATGTTGATCAGCTCGTCGAACCCGCGCTGGACCTTGTTGTAGTGATACGCGATGTCGGGCGCGAAATAGGTCCATGACCCGTCGGATTTCTGCACCGGGCGATCCTGGTCATCCCCGAACGCGGTCGAGCGGAACAGCGTCTGCTCGCGCGCTTCCCAATCCTCGGGCGTCTTGCCCTTCGGAGGCTCCAGCGTGCCCTGGTAGATCAGGTCCAGCTGGCGCAGCCGTTCGATCGCCGCCTCGATCTGGCCGGTGCCGTACAGCGCCTTTTCCGACGAATAGACGTCCATCCTGACGCCCAGGCCAGCCAGATCCTCGCGGATCATCTCCATCATCATGTCGGTCGAGAAGTCCCGCACATCCGCCAGCCAGAGGCTCTCCGGCTGGTCCAGCAGGCTGTCGCCATACTTGGCCTTCAGCGCCTGCCCCACCGGGATCAGGTAATCCCCCGGATACAGCCCCTCGGCGATTTCGGGCGACAGCCCATGCGCCTCGCGGTAGCGCTCATAGGCGCTGCGGGCCAGCACATCGACCTGCCCGCCCCCGTCGTTGATGTAATATTCCCGCGTGACCGCGAAGCCCGCATAGGCCAGCAGGGCCGCCAGCGCGTCGCCCACCACCGCGCCGCGCGCATGCGCCACGTGCATCGGCCCCGTCGGGTTGGCGCTCACGAACTCCACATTGACCTTGCGGCCCTGGCCCAGCGACGACCGGCCATACCCGGTCCCCTGCACCAGCACCGCGCGCACCAGCCCCTGCCAGGCCGCTGGTTCCAGCCGCAGGTTCAGGAACCCCGGCCCCGCCACATCGGCCCCCGCCACGCGCGGGTCCGCCATCAGCCGCGCCGCCAGCGCATCGGCAATCGCCCGCGGTTGCATCCCGGCCGGTTTTGCCAGCACCATCGCCGCGTTCGTCGCCATCTCGCCATGCCCCTGATCGCGCGGCGGCTCTACCGCCACGGCTGCAAGGTCAAGGCCGGCCGGCAGCACGCCCGAAGCCATCAGCCCCTGCAATTCGGCCACCACAAGCTCACGGATATCGGCGAACAGGTTCATTTGATCACATCCTCTGATGCCCAAGGCCATGCCAGAGCCCCGATCAGAGGTCAAGGATCGGCGGCAGGTTCACCCCCGCCGCCATTCCTCCAGCGCCGCATTTTCCCCCGACACGGCACCCGCCGCCGCGAACGGAGACGCCACCGCCCGGTTGCGAAAGTAATGCGTCTCGCGCGCGCCGAAATAGAAGGCGACGATGGCCCCCAGCAGCCACCACAGCGGCTCGGGCACCGCGTTCAGCCCGACCATTCGGAAGGCAAAGGCCTCGGGGTCGACCATCGCATGGACGAACAGGCCAAGGGTCCCGAAGGCCAGCAACGGCCGCGGCAGCCGGTTCAGCCCGTTCACCAGCCGGTCGAACCAGGACAGCGCGGGATGCTGATACTCCTCGCCCAGCTGCCGCAACGCCGCCATCTGCGCCTCGGCCGAATATTCCATCCGCTTGGTGGCACTGGGCACGAAGATTTCCGCCACCCCCTGCGCCGCCTCGCCCAAAGCCGACACCGCCGCCGGAGTCCCGATCAGCTTGCTGATCACCCCCATCCCGCCACCCGCGCCCGATGCTGCGCCTCGGTCAGATGATACTTGGCCGAGATGAACTCCTCGGCCCGCACGATCCAGCCGCCCTTGCCGCCATCCCTGCGGCGCGCGAACTTCCGGCTCGCCGGGCGCCGGTCGGCAATCGCATAATAATAGTTGCGCCGCGCGATCCCGTAGGCATCCGGCAGATGCGAGGGCGCCGCCTCATAGGCCAGCTGCGCCGCCCGGATCGTCTGCGGGCCGATGGCCCCGTCCGGGTCGCAGGGAAACCCCATGTCGGTCAGCAACCGCTGCAGGATCTTGACCGCATTGGCGCCCGCGTTGACATACATGTCGAAGACGCTGGCCTGCAAAGCCTCCGGCAAGGCCGCGATCCCCGGCTCCTCGTAATAGTGCTTCAGGTAGATCTCGATCGCCTGCTTGCGGGTCAGCGCCCGCACATCGGCCACGTCGATCCGCCTGTCGCGGTTCACGTCGATCCCAAGCCGACGCATGGTGTGGATCGTCACCCCGTGGTTGGTCGCCCCCCCCGGATCATCCGGGTCGTTGACGAACCCGCCCTCACGGGCCACGATTTCCTCGGCAATCTGACGGACATCCGGCATGAGCCACCCCCTTTTGCAACGGGGGCAAGCTCGCAGACCGGGGTTAACGCGGCCCGACCACAGCGGACGCTCAGCTTTCGGGCTTGGCGTCGGGGTTGACGTAGACGCCCTGCGCCTTCAGCGCGCTGGCGACTTCCGGCGGCATGTAGGTCTCGTCATGCTTGGCCAGGACCTCGGTCGCGACGAAGGTGTCGCCCTCCATCCTGCCCAGGGCCACCATCCCCTGCCCCTCGGCGAACAGGTCCGGCAGGATGCCGGTGTAGCGCACCGGAACCGATGCGCCGGTATCGGTGACGGCAAAGGACACCTCGGTCCCCTCGCCCCGCACGATCGACCCCTCGACCACCAGCCCGCCGATGCGGAAAGTCTCGCCGGCCGAGGGTGGCTCCGCCATCACCTGGCTGGGGCTGCGGAAGAAGTTGATCCCGTCGCGCATGGCATAGCCGACCAGGGCGGTGGCCCCGATCAGTGCCACCGTCGCAAGCGCGACCACCTGGATGCGCCGCTGCTTCTTCAGGCCCTTCAGTCCCCGGAATTCCTTGCCGCTCATCCCACGCACCCCTTTCGATGGAGGTCTTCTACCCGCGCCATAGCTGGGTATGCCTTGATCCGCGTCAAGCCCTTACGGAAAGACTGGCTACGGAAAGACGGGCTACGGAAAGACGGGCGCAAGCATCAGCCCTTCCGTCTCGGGCAGACCCAGCATCAGGTTCGCGTTCTGGATCGCCTGTCCCGACGACCCTTTGGTCAGGTTGTCCAGCACGGCCACCACCACGGCAAGACCCGGCCTGCGGTCGCCGATCACGCCCAGATGGCAGAAGTTCGATCCCGCAATGTCGCGCGTCGAGGGCAGAGCGCCAAAGGGCAGAACCTTCAGGAACGGCTCGTTTCCATATGCCGTTTCAAGCACTTGGTGCACGATCCTCGCGTCGCCCTTCACATAGACTGTCGCCAGGATTCCCCGGTTCATCGGCAGAAGATGCGGCGTGAACTGCACCCGGACCGGCCGCCCGGCGACCGCCGAGAACTCCTGGTCGAACTCGCCCAGATGGCGGTGCTTGCCGCCCGCCGAATAGGCATGCGTGCCGCCGGACAATTCGGCGTGAAGCAGGTTCTCCTTGAGGGACCGCCCCGCCCCCGAGACCCCGGCTTTCAGGTCGATCAGGATGTCGTCCAGATCGATCACCCCGGCCGCGATCAGCGGACGCAGCGCGAACTGCCCCGTTGCCGCATTGCAGCCCGTCCCCGCGACCAGCCGCGCCGACCTGATCTCGTCACGGTAGAACTCGGTCAGCCCATAGACCGCCTCCTGCTGCAGGTCCTGCGCGGCGTGGGGCTGGCCATACCATTTCTCGTAGTCCGCCGGGTCGCGCAGCCGGAAATCCGCCGACAGGTCGACGATCTTCAGATCGCGCGGCAGCCTGGCGATCACCTCCTGCGTCGTCGCATGAGGAAGCGCGCAGAAGCACAGGTCAACATTGGAAAAATCGATCTCGTCGATCTTCTGCAACGTTGGCAGGTCCAGATGCCGCAGAAAGGGAAACACCTCTGCCATCGCCATGCCCGCCTTGCGGTCGGCCGACAGCGCCACGATCTGCATCGAGGGATGCGTCGCGATCAGGCGGACCAGTTCCGCCCCCGTATAGCCCGAGGCCCCAAGGATGGCGATGCGATGGGTCATGGCGCGGCTCCTGCAGACGAAACGCGCCCTCTTTGCGCCCCTTGGCTGCTCAATGCAAGACCACTGCCTCTGGCTGGCACGAATCCCGCCCCGGCTTTCAGCTTTGCCCAAGTATCCCCACCGGAGGCAGCCTGCCGCCGCGGCCAGGACCAGCGCCGCCGCCGGTTCGACCACAGCTCCGGCTGGCCCGGCCGGACCCTTGCGAAACCGCGAACGCCCGCGAGCAACAGGTTGACTTGAACGGAACCACGGAAAGTCATTTCCGTGGACCGATCACGGCACCGGCGTCCACATCACCTCGTCGATCCTGGGCGCTCCGGTCGCCAGCATCACCACCCGGTCGAACCCCATCGCGATCCCCGCCGCCGCGGGCATCCCCTCCAGCGCCGCCAGGAAGTCCTCGTCCAAGGGGTAGCTCTCCCCATAGACCCGCGCCTTCTCTGCCATCTCCGCCTCGAACCGCCGCCGCTGCTCGCCCGCGTCGGTCAGCTCGCCGAACCCGTTCGCCAGCTCCACCCCGCAGGCATAGACCTCGAACCGCTCCGCCACCCGCGCATCCCCCGGCACGCGGCGGGCCAGCGCCGCCTCCGCGGCGGGGTAGCGGTCCAGGATCGTCACCCGGCCCAGCCCCAGCTTCGGCTCGACCTTCTCGGACAGGACCCGGCTCAGCATGTCCGACCAGGTGTCGTCCGCCGCCCGCCGCACTCCGATCCGGTCCAGCTCGGCCCCCAGCGCGCCGGCATCGGTCGCCCCATCCGCCCCGATCGACCGCATCAGGTCCACCCCGGCATGCGCCGCGAAGGCCTCTGCCACCGAGACCCGCTCGGGGTCCTGAAACGGATCGCAGCTCCGCTCCCGGAACCGCAGGACCGAGGCCCCCGCCTCCCGCGCGGCCAGGCGCAGGAAGGCCATCGTATCGGCCATCAGGACCTCGTAGCCCTCGCCCGTCCGGTACCATTCCAGCATCGTGAACTCGGGGCTGTGCAAGGCCCCGCGCTCGCGGTTCCGCCAGACATGGCAGAACGCATGGATCCGGCTCTCTCCCGCCGCCAGCAACTTCTTCATCGCGAATTCGGGCGAGGTGTGCAGGTACAGCAACCGCCCCGCCCCATCGTTGCCGATCGCCTGGGTCGCAAAGCCGTGCAGGTGCGCCTCGTTGCCCGGACTGATCGCCAGTGCGGCCGGATCGACCTCGGTGAAACCCTCGCCTGCCAGCCAGCCCCGGATCGCGGCCTGGATGCGATTGCGGGTCAGCAGAAGCGGCCGGCGGTCGGCGTGGCGCGAGCGGCTCCACCACGGGCTGGAGAAGGGGGATGCGGGATTCATCTGGAATTTCCGGTTGGGATCGGTTACGGGCGCGGGCAGATGCCGGTCTAGGGGACCGGTCCCCCGATATGACCCCGATATAACAAGGACCCGACCTTTGAAAGTCATCGCCTCCTCGCTTCGCAAGGGCAACGTCGTCGAAATGGACGGCAGGCTCTATGTCGTCCTGACCGCCTCGAACTTCCATCCCGGCAAGGGCACGCCGACAACCTCGGTCGACATGCGCCGGATTTCGGACGGGACCAAGGTTTCGGAACGCTGGCGGACGACCGAAATGGTCGAGAAGGCCACCGTCGACGAGCGGGAGTATGACTTTCTTTACGAGGACGGCGAGGGCTTCCACTTCATGGAGCCGACCACCTACGAGCAGGTCGTGGTGACCGAGGATATCCTGGGGGCGAACAAGGCCTATCTTCAGGAAGGCATGCGCTGCTATGTGAAGACCTTCGACGGGGTTCCGATCGCGATGGAAGTGCCGCAGAAGATCACCGTCGAGATCCTGGAGACCGAGCCGGTCACCAAGGGGCAGACCGCCTCGTCGTCCTACAAGCCGGCGGTCGTGCAGAACGGACTGCGGGTCATGGTTCCCCCCCATATCGGGCCGGGCGTGCGGATCGTGATCAACACCGATGACGACAGCTATGTCGAGCGCGCCAAGGACTGACTGCCCGCCGCGGGCATGTCCTGACGTCCTTGTGGCTTCAACTGGCTGATCACGGACGTCGGCGACCTGGAAAGCCGATGGCGCAATGCGGGAAAGCCAAGGTGGGCGGATCGCCCACCCTACGCCCGGGCCACGCGCCCGGTGGCGCTATCGGTGTCGCTGTGGCGCCAGCTCGCCCGCCTCGATCCGGAACGGCAGGATGTTGCCGGCCGGCGGCAGCGGGCAGACGGCGAAATCGGTGAAGGCACAGGGCGGCGAGATGGCGCGGTTGAAGTCCAGCGTGATCCCGGTCTCGGTCGCGTCATCTGCGAAAAGAAAGCGGCAGGCCGGATAGGTCTCGCCCGCCGTGGCATCGCGAAAGACGAACATCGGCTTGCCGGACTTCCAGTGGGTCGGCGTCAGGGTGACGGTCTGGCCCTGGTGCTGAAACGTCGCGCGATGGGTCAGGGTCACGCAAGCGGTGGAGCCGTCTTTCATCGCAACCTCAGAGGCTTGCGGCGCAAAGCTCTCCCACCTTGCCCGGATCGCCCAGGCAGGGGCGACGGGATAGTGGCGCAGCTTGACCGACGGGCTGAGGGTCAGGTCGCGGACCCGCAGGGCCGGACTGCCGGCGACCGTGTGGAGTTCCAGCAGGAACGGGTCGACCTGCACCTGCGGAAAGGCATCGGGGACGGGCTGGAAGCATTGCGGATCCTTGCCGGGCCGGGTGAAGCTGGCGCCGGTTGCGGTCAGGTCCAGCGTTCCCAGAAGCTCGGGGCCGGAGGGAAGCCGCACCTCTTGCGCCGCGCCCACCAGGTAGCGCCCAGGGGCAAGGTCGATGCGCGCGACAAGGTTCAGCCAGCCGTCCGGCGCGGTCAGTGCTGCAAGACGGGACGCGCGCCAGTCGGCAAGCGACCCCGCCATCACGCTGCCTCGCCCGCCATCACGCTGCCTCGCCCGCCATCACGCTGCCTCGCCCGCCATCACGCTGCCTCGCCCGCCATCACGCTGCCTCGAAGGTGATCTTCCGGCGCAGGAACTGGGTGGCCTTGTTCGAGACATAGGCCGGATCGCCGGTGGTCAGGAACCTGGACAGCGTGCCGGTCCCGGCGAACTGCGGGCGGCGGTGCAGGTAGTCGGCCAGGCTTTCGGCCACCAGGTTGGCCTGCGAGTAGACCTTGACCCCCGGCCCCAGCGCATCGGCAAAGACCTTTTCCATCAGCGGGTAATGGGTGCAGCCCAGGATCGCGGCCTCGGGCGCTGGCATCCGGCGTTTCAGCGCCTCGACATGGCTGCGGACGAGCGCCTCGGCCAGGATCTCGTCGCCCTGTTCGATGGCATCGACCACGCCGCCGCAGGGCTGCGCCTCGACGTCGACGCCGATGGCGCGGAAGGCCAGTTCGCGCTGGAAGGCGCGGCTGGCGACGGTGGCGGGGGTGGCGAAAAGCGCGACATGCTTGACCGCCACCTCGCGCGGGGGAGAGTTGTCGCCCCACTGCCGTTCGGTCAGCGCCTCGATCAGGGGCACGAAGACGCCAAGCACCCGCTTGTCGGTGGGCACCCAGGTCTCCTGCATGCGCTTCAGCGCCGCGGCCGAAGCGGTGTTGCAGGCCAGGATGACCAGATCGCAACCCTCGGCCCAGAGGCGTTCGGTCGCGGCGCAGGTCAGGGCAAAGATGTCGTCCGAGGTGCGGACGCCGTAGGGGGCGTGGGCATTGTCGCCGAAATAGACGAATGGGACGTCAGGTAGACGTTTTGTCAACGAATCAAGAACAGTCAGGCCGCCGAGACCCGAATCGAAGACGCCAACTGCCATGCCTGCCACTTTCGCCTTGGCGCAATCGCTGCGCGGGATGCCTTTGCGGTGATCATAGGGGGGACGGGCCGGGGGCGAAAGACCCAAGCGCGCGCCCGCCGTTCAGGCAGGGCGGGGTTTCACATGCGATGGCGGCTCCCTATGTAGGGGCGGACGTGGTAGGGTGCAAAACGCTTTGAGGCGAGGGTGAGCATGGATTGGGACAAGCTGAGGATCTTTCACGCCGTGGCGGAGAAGGGCAGCCTGACCCATGCGGGGGATGTGCTGCACCTGTCGCAATCGGCGGTCAGCCGACAGATCCGCGCGCTGGAGGAAAGCCTGAACGTCACGCTGTTCCACCGGCACGCGCGGGGTCTGATCCTGACCGAACAGGGCGAGATCCTGTTCGACGCGACGACGCAGATGGTCCGGCGGCTGGATGCGACGGCGGCGCGGATCCGCGACAGCGAGGACGAGGTCTTTGGCGAGCTGCGGGTGACGACGACGACGGGGTTCGGGACCCTCTGGCTCGCCCCCCGGCTGGCGCGGTTGTACGAGAAGTATCCGGCGCTGAAGATCGACCTGATGCTGGAAGAGCGGGTCCTTGACCTGCCGATGCGCGAGGCCGACGTCGCCATCCGGATGAAGGAGCCAAGCCAGGCCGATCTGATCCGCAAGCGGCTGATGCAGATCAAGATGCAGATGTTCGCCACGCCGGAATACCTGGCGACCCACGGTGAGCCGCAGTCGATGGACGATTTCAGCAGCCACCGTCTGATCAGCCAGCACGCGGGCACGCCGCAGGTGGCGGCAGGGGCACTGCTGGTGGCCGAACTCATGACGCATGACATCCCCTCGACCCTGACGGTGAACAACTATTTCGGGGTGCTGCAAGGCGTGCTGAACCATCTGGGGATCGGGGTGCTGCCAGACTATCTGACCGACGATTTCCCCAATCTTGTCCGGGTCTTGCCAGACGTTGAAAGCGCCGAGGTGCCGGTGTTCCTGGCCTATCCCGAGGAACTGCGCCATTCGAAACGCGTGGCGGCCTTCCGGGATTTCGTCACCGAAGAGATCATGGTCTTCCGCCGCAGGCAGGCCGAGGATGCGGCCGCCTGAAATGCTGCCATGCAGCGTTTGCATAGCGGCATTGCCCAAACGTCGGGCAATCCGGACTTGTTTGCGCAAGCATGGAGCACTAATTGAACACTCGAAGCGGCGATGAGCGTGCTCTCGTCCCTTCGTACCTCCCTGTTGGACTTGGCCGAGCGGAAGCTCGGCCTTTTTTTTCGCCATGGCGCATGAAAAAGGCCCGGCAGTCGCCTGCCGGGCCGCATGTGGAAGACACAGGTCAGCCGCCGCTGGAAGCCACAGGTCAGCCGCCGCTGCCCTCGGTTGTGTCGGTCGCATCGTCCGACTTTGTTCCGTCGTTCGAATCGTCCTGGGCCGGTGCGGTCGGGTCGATATTCGACGAGATCGCGGCGATCAGTTCGGATTCCGTCCAGCCCAGAGTCAGCGAGCCGTCGGCGGTCATGTCACCGGCCAGCGGCACGGTGAAGGACTTGACGCTGGACTTGGCACCGAAGTCGCTGTTCAGCGTGACCACGGCGACCGGGCCGCCATCGGCTTCGTAGACGCTTTCGATCTGGCCGATCACGATCTGATCCTTGGTGCGGACCTCGTTGCCGACAAAGGCGGAATCGCTCATCACCGTCACGGTGGTCATGTCCTCGGGGGTGGCGCCGATGGTGATGTCGGAGCTGAGATCCAGCGCGACGGCCGGTGCGCCGACCAGCACTGCCAGTGCCACCGAGGCCAGCAGGGGTTTGGAATTGAACATTCGTCTTCTCCTGATGTGGTGCCGAAAATTCGGCATGCTCCAGTCAACCGGCCAAGGTAGCGGATGTTCCCAGCAAACGCCGTCTTTCCCGGCGCGGAACGCCGCCATGCAGGAAGGCGCAGTCGGCCGGCGAGGGAGCCCAGGGCAATCGGGCGGTCATGGGCGTTTCGCGTCCTGCGACGCGGCGCGGCGGGCACAATTTTTCTGCGAAAACTGCGGCAGGGCCGGATGCGGTGGTTTGCCCTTCCCGTGCCTTTCCCGTAAGAGGCGCGCAAACCTGCCAGAGGGGATGCCATGCAAGAACCCGCCATCACGCCGGACCTCGTCGCCAGCCACGGGATCAAGCCCGATGAATGGGAGCGTCTGCTGGGTATCCTGGGGCGGACGCCGTCGTTCACCGAGCTGGGCATCTTTTCCGCCATGTGGAACGAGCATTGTTCCTACAAATCCTCGAAGATCCATCTGAAGAAGCTGCCGACCACGGGGCCTCAGGTCATCTGCGGACCGGGCGAGAATGCGGGTGTCGTCGATATCGGCGACGGTCAGGCGGTGATCTTCAAGATGGAGAGCCACAACCACCCCTCCTACATCGAGCCGCACCAGGGCGCGGCAACCGGCGTCGGCGGCATCCTGCGCGACGTCTTCACGATGGGCGCGCGCCCCATTGCGGCGATGAATGCGCTGTCGTTCGGCCTGCCCTCGCATCCGAAGACCGCGCATCTGGTCAAGGGCGTGGTCGAGGGTGTCGGGTCCTACGGCAACGCCTTCGGGGTGCCCACGGTTGGCGGCGAGGTGCGGTTCCACGCTGCCTACAACGGCAACTGCCTGGTGAACGCCTTTGCCGCCGGGTTGGCGGATGCCGACAAGATCTTCTACTCGGCCGCCTCGGGCGTGGGGATGCCGGTGGTCTATCTGGGCGCCAAGACCGGGCGCGACGGCGTGGGTGGGGCCACGATGGCATCCGCCGAGTTCGACGACACCATCGAGGAAAAGCGCCCGACGGTGCAGGTCGGCGACCCCTTCACCGAAAAGCGGCTGCTGGAGGCCTGTCTGGAGCTGATGGCCAGTGGTGCCGTGATTTCCATCCAGGACATGGGGGCGGCGGGCCTGACCTGTTCGGCGGTGGAAATGGGCGACAAGGGCGGGCTTGGCATCAAGCTGCAGCTTGACGACGTGCCTCAGCGCGAGACGGGGATGACGGCCTACGAGATGATGCTGTCGGAAAGCCAGGAGCGGATGCTCATGGTGCTGAAGCCCGAGAAGGAGGCCGAAGCGCGGGCGATCTTCGTCAAGTGGGACCTCGACTTTGCCATCGTCGGCGAGACGATCCCCGAGGATCGGTTCCTGATCCTGCATGGCAACGAGGTGAAGGCGGATATTCCGCTGTCCAAACTGTCATCCAGCGCGCCGGAGTATGACCGGCCCTGGGTCGCCTCCCCTGCCCCGGCACCCTTGCCGCAAATCCCGGCGATCACCCCGATGGCGGCGCTGAAGGCGCTGATCGGGTCGCCGTCCTATGCGCACAAGGCCTGGGTCTATGAGCAGTACGATGCCCAGGTTGGGGCCGATACTGTGGTCCCTCCGGGCCTTGGTGCTGGCGTGGTGCGGGTGCACGGGACGGGCAAGCTTCTGGCCTTCACCTCGACCGTGACGCCGCGCTATGTGAAGGCCAACCCGTTCGAGGGCGGCAAGCAGGCGGTGGCCGAGGCCTACCGCAACCTGGTTGCGGTGGGGGCAAAGCCGCTGGCGACGACGGACAACCTGAACTTCGGCAACCCGGAAAAGCCCGAGATCATGGGCCAGTTCGTCGGCGCGCTGGAAGGCATCGGGGCCGCCGTCAAGGCGCTGGACATGCCGATCGTGTCGGGCAACGTCAGCCTCTACAACGAGACGGACGGCTCTGCCATCCTGCCGACGCCCACCATCGGCGCGGTGGGGATCATGCTGGCGGACGAGTTGATCGCAGGCCAGCCTGCCGACGGCGACATCGTCGTGGTGATCGGCGAGACGCGGGGGCATCTGGGCCAGTCGGCACTTCTGGCCGAGGCCTTCGGGATCGAGGCGGGGGACCCTCCGCCAGTGGACCTGTCGGCCGAGATTTCGGCAGCAAAGGCCCTGCTTGCCAACCGCAAGCGCATCCGCGCGGCGCGGGACCTGGGCGATGGCGGCCTGGCGCTGGCGGCCTTCCGGATGGCCGAGGGCGCGGGGATCGGCCTGACGCTGAAGTCGGGCGAGATCGGCCAGCTTTTCGGCGAGGATCAGGCGCGTTACGTGGTGGCGATCCGGCACGCCGACCTTGCGGCCTTCATGGCGGCGGCGGGCGGGGTCAAGGTGGCTCAGGTCGGCCGCTTCGGTGGCGACCGCGTGACCTTCGGTACCGAAAGCGCCCTGCTGGCCGAGTTGTCCCAGCTTTACCGCACCGCATTTGCGGCGACCCTGGGCGTCTGATGCTGCGCCCGGCGACGCTGGCGGATGTCCCGTTCATCCGGGGCATCGCAAGCCACCCTGACAACGCGCCCTTCATCACCGACGAGGACGATGCCGCGCTTGCAGCCTATCTGGCCGACCCCGCCAACCGCCTGCTGATCTGGGAGGTTGGCTGCGTGCCGCTGGGGTTTGCGCTGTTCTGCCAGGTCGATGAACCCTCGGGCGCGGTGGAGTTGCGGCGGCTGGCACTTGCCGGGACAGGTCGGGGACAGGGGCAGCCCTTCCTGCGGGCGCTGGTGGACTACGGATTTGGCACCTTGGGCGCAGCGCGGGTCTGGCTGGACGCCTCGTCCGAGAATGCGCGCGCGATGCGGACCTACGACCGCGCGGGCTTCACGCTGGAGGGGCGGCTGCGCCAGCACTGGTATCGCCCGGCGCTGGGGCGGGTGGTGGACCTGATCCTGTACGGGATGCTGCGGAGCGAATGGGAAGCCCTTGATCCCCTTCCGGCACAGGCCTAGGTTTGTCGGGAAGAAGGAGACCGCCAGATGCCCATCGAAGCCCGCGACATCGAAGCCCTGATCCGGGAGGCTTTCCCGAACGCCAGGATCAGCGTGCAGGGTGATGACGGCGCGCATTTCGCGGCCGAAGTGATCGACCCGTCCTTCAAGGGCATGAACCGCGTCCAGCAGCAACGCGCGGTCTATGCGGCGCTGAAGGGCAAGATGGACGGCCCGAACGGTGCGCTGCATGCGCTGGCGCTGACCACCAAAGCTCCGGACTAGGGGGACAGGATGGCCGCAGAGCCTCGGCAGGAACGGCTCGGCGCAACGGTTCTGTCGCTTGGCGCAACACTTGTGGCGGCGCTGGAATGGCTGGACCGACCGCAGCCGGGAGAGGTCGTGGAACCCTTGCCGGACTGGCAGGTCTCGTTCAACCTCGCCCTCTACGGTGCAATCCTGGTTCTCTTGCTGATCGCGCTTGTGCGTCTGCCGCGGATCGTCGCCGACCGCCCGGACCTGCGACCGCTGTTTCTGGGGCTGATCCTTGTCGGATCGCTGGCCGCAGCCTATCTGGTCGGACATGACCTTGGCCTGGTCTGAAGGAGCTTGAAGATGCCGACAAGTGCAGGACTGGGTGGGCTGGTGACAGTGTTGCTGCCGCTGGTGGGGATCGTGACGATCCTGAAGGCACGGGCCGCGCGCAAGCGGGGCGAGCCGCCGGTGGACGAGGATTTCGAGGCGCGCCGCGCCGCAACGCTGGAAGCCGAACGCCGGATGGCGGCCTATCTGGCCTCGCGCGACAGTCGGGAGTAGGGACGGACCCAGGGGCTCGCCGCCTGGCTGATGGCGAAGGCACCTCGGGTCGCGCCGTGGCTGGTCGGATTGCTGTAGGTCTACGCCGCCATATCGGTTGCAAGCCGACGGCCACTGTTGAAATATGGGCCAAGACACTGGCGGGCCACCCGGAAGCGGGAATTCCGCAGATGGAAAAGGAAGAACGGGCGATGAGCGCACAGGACCAAATCCGCGAGACGATCACCAAGCACGACGTGGTGCTGTTCATGAAGGGCACGAAGATGATGCCGCAGTGCGGGTTTTCCTCGCGCGTGGCGGGGGTGCTGAACTTCATGGGCGTCGAGTTCGCCGATGTGAACGTGCTGGCCGATGCCGAAATCCGGCAGGGGATCAAGGACTTCTCGGACTGGCCGACGATTCCGCAGCTTTACGTCAAGGGCGAATTCGTCGGCGGCTGCGACATCGTCACCGAGATGACCCTTTCGGGTGAGTTGGACCAGCTTCTGGAAGCCAAGGGCGTCAGCTTCGACAAGGCGGCTGCCGAAAAGATCCGCGAAGCCAACGCCTGACGGGCGGCAAGGCTGGCGGCAAGGCATGTGCCAAGGCCCGCCTCGGCGGGCCTTTCATGTTGCGCGGCAGGTCAGCAGCAGCGTCTCGGCCTCGGGTGTCTTCCAGTACAGCATCGCCTCGTCGCCCTTGCTCCACCAGACATGACCTGACCCGTCCGAGGGCCAGCCATACCGCGCGCCCGAGGCCGCGGGCTCCCCCAGCAGCGTGATCTGGCTGCCGTCGACGTTGATCACGACCAGGCTTTGATCGGGACCGTTGACGTAGGTGGCAGGAACCTCGACGCCCCGGTCGCAGACATAGGTCGCGCCGGTGAACTGCTGTGCGGCAGCGGTGCCCGGCACCAGGACAAGCAGCCAGAGCGCCCTCATGCCTTCAGCTGCTCCTCGACCCGGGCAGCCATCGCTTCGGCGCGGGCGGCGATCTCGGCCAGGGTTTCGTTGACCTGCGGCGGGATCACGGCGACGTCGCGGGTGGCGACGGGACGGGCTTCCAGCTCGGCCACACGGGCGCGAAGGGAGCGCAGCTCATCCTCGACGGCGGCGGTCTTGTCGGCCAGCATCAATCCCGCCATCAGCAGCATCTTGGCTTCCGGCAACCGGCCCATCTGGGCGATGATCGGCGAGGCTTCGGCATCCAGCATCCCGGCGGCGGCGCGCAGGAAGTGTTCCTCGCCCGGCTGGCACGAGACCTGGAACGGGCGGCCGCCGATGGTGACTTCAAGTTCTGGCATGGCCGGCCTCCGTCAGGTGGGGTTCGAGGGCTGCCAGGATCTCGTCCATCTCGGCGATCTCGGTCAGGCGGGTGGCGCGCAGAGTCTCAAGCTCGGTCTGCATCGCCTTGTTGATGAGATGGGGTTCGCTGACACCGGCGGCGGCGGCGGTGCGCAGGGCTTCCAGCTGTTCGCGAAGCGAGGCGTTGACGCGGCGCATCCGCTGCAGCTCCAGCCCCTTGACGTCCAGTTCCTGGGTCAGTCGGTCAACCTTGTCCTGCAGGTCGCCCTTCGACTCACGCGCGCTGGCGGCGCGAAGGCGGGCCTGCAGCTGCGCGGTAAGCGCCTTTTCCTCCTCCAGCTGGGCGCGGAGGGCGGCGTCGGTCATGGGGGCGGCAGGCAGGGCGGCGGGCGTGGCGGCAGGCTGGGCGGCAGGCTGGGCGGCAGGCTGGGCGGCAGGCTGGGCGGCAGCACGAGGCTGCGTCGCCAGCTTGTCCACGCCCTTGCCGATCCGTTCCAGCGCGGCGGTGATCCGCTTCTCCAACTCGGTAATGTCCTGCATCCCTGACCCCTTGCAACACGCAGCCGGTGACGGGCCACGGGCGACGAATCGCCCCCATCCCGGTCGGACCCGATCTTAGCGTGAAACCCCGGAAAGGCGACCGGCCTTTCTTCCCAAGGCCTTGGGGTCCAAGCTTGATCTTGCCGGTCGTGGTGGGTAGAGCCTTCGCAACCCCATTCAGCCGAAGGAATGCCGCCTTGGACATCCAGACCCTCCGCCAGACCCACCCCGACCACTGGATGCGGGCGACCGCGATCCGGGCCCTGACGCTGGATGCGGTGGCGGCGGCGAACTCGGGGCATTCGGGGATGCCGATGGGCATGGCCGATGTGGCGACCGTGCTGTTCGAAAAGCACCTTCGGTTCGATCCCAAGGCCCCGCGCTGGCCGGACCGCGACCGCTTTGTCCTGTCGGCGGGGCACGGCTCGATGCTGATCTATTCGCTGCTCTACCTCACTGGCTATGCCGACATGACGCTGGACCAGATCAAGGCCTTCCGCCAGTGGGGCGCGATCACCGCCGGCCACCCGGAATACGGCCATGTCGCGGGGGTCGAGACGACCACGGGGCCGCTGGGCCAGGGCATCGCCAATGCCGTCGGCTTTGCGATGGCCGAGGAATCGCTGCGCGCCCGCTGGGGCGCGAAGGTGCAGGACCATTACACCTGGGTCATCGCCGGCGACGGCTGCCTGATGGAGGGCGTCAGCCAGGAAGCCATCGGTCTGGCAGGCAAGCAGCAGCTGTCGCGGCTGATCGTGCTGTGGGACAACAACGGCATCACCATCGACGGCAAGGTGTCGATCGCCGACGTGACCGACCAGAAGGCCCGGTTTGCGGCGAGCGGCTGGGACGTGTTCGAGTGTGACGGGCATGATCCGCTGGACATCGACCGGGCGCTGACGGCCGCCAAGGCCAGCCCCCGGCCCGCGATGGTCGCCTGCAAGACGCATATCGCCATCGGGCATGCGGCGCAGGACACCTCCAAGGGCCACGGTGCGCTGACCGACAAGGCGCAGTTGCAGGCGGCAAAGGACGCCTATGGCTGGAAGTCCGGGCCGTTCGAGGTTCCTGCCGATGTGAAGACGTGGTGGGAATCGCTGGGCGCCAGGGGTGCCAAGGCCCACGCGGACTGGCAGGCGCGTTTCGCCGCCCTGTCCCCGGCCAGGCAGGCCGAGTTCACGCGCATCTTCACGCTGGAGGCTCCGGCCAAGCTGGCCGCCGCCATTCGCGGGCTGAAGAAGCAGGCCGTCGCGGACCTGCCGAAGCTGGCCACCCGCGCCGCGTCGGAAAAGGTGCTGGCCGCAGTGAACCCGGTCATGCCCGAGACCTTCGGCGGGTCGGCCGACCTTACCGGATCGAACAACACCAGGACCGCCGACCTGGGCACCTTCACCCCCGAGGATCGCCGCGGCCGCTACGTCTATTTCGGCATCCGCGAGCATGGCATGGCCGCCGCGATGAACGGCATGGTCCTGCACGGCGGCGTGCGGCCTTACGGCGGCACCTTCATGTGCTTCACCGACTATGCCCGCCCGTCGATGCGCCTTTCGGCGCTGATGGGCGTGCCCGTGGTCTATGTGATGACGCATGACAGCATCGGTCTGGGCGAGGACGGTCCGACCCACCAGCCGGTCGAACACCTGGCAATCAGCCGCGCCACGCCGAACACGCTGGTCATCCGCCCTGCCGACCTGGTCGAGGTGGCGGAAGCCTGGGAAATCGCATTGACCGAAAAGACCCGGCCCACCGTCCTTGCCCTGTCCCGCCAGAACCTGCCTGCCGTGCGCAAGACCCACAGCAATGCCAACCTGGTCGCCAAGGGCGCCTATGTGCTGGAGGAGGCGACGGGCAAGCGTCAGGTGATCCTGATGGCAACCGGCTCCGAGGTGGAAATCGCGCTCAAGGCCCGCGCGGCGCTGGAGGCCGAAGGCATCGGCACCCGCGTCGTCTCCATGCCCTCGATGGAGCTGTTTGCGGCGCAGGACGAGGCCTACCGCCGCAAGGTCCTGCCGCCCGGCCCGGTCCGCATCGCGGTCGAGGCCGGTGTGCGGATGGGCTGGGACCGCTGGCTTCTGGGCGAGCGGGGCCGTGAGGCCAAGGCCGGGTTCGTCGGCATGTCCAGCTTTGGGGCCAGCGCCCCGATGGAGCGGCTGTATGCCGAGTTCGGCATCACCGCCGAGGCCACCGTCGCAGCGGCGAAGGCGTTGCTCTGAACCGTAGGGTGGGCGGTATCGCCCACCCTACCAGTGTGGTCAGTGCACAGCAGCCCTCTTGCCAAAGACTGCCCCCCACAGCGGCCCGATCACTCGGGTCGCGACCGGGATCAGGATCACGCCCAGGATCAGTCCGAAGACGCCGTCCAGGGCAGCGGTCACCAGCCATCCGACAAAGCCCTGCGCTTCGGGGACGACATGGGCAAGACCCTCCGCGATGTGGTGGATCGTCTCGTAGGGCCAGGGCCAGAGATGCGTGACCTCCAGCCCGTGGGTCACGATGTTGCCGCCGACCCAAAGCATCGCGGCGGTGCCCAGGATGGACAGGAACGCCATCAGCTTCGGCATCGCCAGCACCAGCCCCCGACCAAGCGCCCTGCCCCCGCTGGTGCGGCCCGTCGCGGCCAGATGCAGGCCCACGTCATCCATCTTCACGATCAGCGCCACGGCACCGTAGACCGCGACAGTGATGAAGGTGCCGACCACCGCCAGCGTGATCGCCTGCATCCAGAAGCTGGGGCTTTCAATGGTGGCCAGGGCGATGGTCATGATCTCGGCCGAGAGGATGAAGTCGGTCTTGATCGCGCCTGCGACCTTTTCCTCTTCCAGATGGGCCGGGTCCTTGGTGTCGAAATCGGACGCAACGGCTTCGTCGGCGTGGGGCGCGAAGGCGTGGACCAGCTTTTCCGCCCCCTCGAAGCAGAGATAGGCCCCACCCAGCATCAGAAGCGGCGTGATGACCCAGGGCGCGAAGTGGTCCAGCGCCAGAAGGCCCGGAAGCAGGACCACAAGCTTGTTGCGCAAGCTGCCCAGCGAGATGCGCCAGATGATCGGCAGCTCACGGTCAGCCGAAAAGCCGTGCACGTATTTGGGCGTCACCGCCGCATCGTCGATCACCACTCCCGCAGCCTTGGTCCCGGCCTTGGCCGCCGCGGCCGCGATGTCGTCGACCGACGCGGCCGCCACCTTGGCGATGGCCGCAACGTCGTCGAGAAGTGCGAGTAGACCGCTCATGCCCTGCCCCGTTCTGCCTGCAACCGTCGGTGTACCGGGAAACGCAGGATTCGGCAAAGCGCAGCGCCGGGTTAGCGCAAACAGGCGAAGATTGCGCTAACATGCTGATAAGGTGACGCTTTCTGTCTTGTGCGCCGTGGTGGAGCGGCTAAGACCCTGCCCAGGCATCAGCAGGGGAACGCAGCATGACGGTGACTGTCGGCATCAACGGCTTCGGCCGCATCGGGCGCTGCACGCTGGCGCATATCGCGGAATCGAACCGCAACGACGTGCAGGTGGTGGCGATCAATGCCACGGGGCCGATCGAGACGAACGCCCATCTCTTGCGCTATGACAGCGTGCATGGCCGGTTCCCCGGAGTGGTGAGGGTCACGGATGACGGCCTCGACCTTGGTCGCGGGCCGATCCGGATGATGTCGACCTACACCCCCGATGAGTTGGACTGGCAGGGTGTCGACGTGGTGCTGGAATGCACCGGCAAGTTCAACGACCGCGACCGCGCAGCCGTGCATCTTGGGCGCGGCGCCAAGCGGGTGCTGGTCTCGGCCCCGGCCAAGCGCGCGGACCTGACCGTGGTCTACGGCGTGAACCATCGCAGCCTGCTGCCCGAGCACAAGGTCGTCTCGAACGCCTCCTGCACGACAAACTGCCTCGCCCCGCTGGCCAAGGTGCTGAACGACAGCATCGGGATCGAATCGGGGATCATGACCACGATCCACAGCTACACCGGCGACCAGCCGACGCTGGACCGGCGGCACAAGGACCTGTATCGCGCCCGCGGTGCGGCCCTGGCGATGATCCCGACCTCGACCGGGGCGGGGAAGGCCATCGGCGAGGTGCTGCCAGAGCTGGCCGGACGTCTGGAAGGCTCGGCAATCCGGGTGCCGACGCCGAACGTCAGCGCCGTGGACCTGACTTTCATCGCGCAGAAGTCGGTCACGGTGGCCGAGGTTAACGAAATCGTCAGGGAAGCCTGCGCAGGCTACATGGGCATGGTCATGGCCTATGACCCCGAACCGAAGGTGTCGATCGACTTCAACCACACGCCGCAGTCGTCGATCTTTGCGCCCGACCAGACCAAGGTCGCGGGGCGTTCCGTTCGCGTGCTGGCGTGGTATGACAACGAATGGGGTTTCTCCTGCCGGATGGCCGATGTGGCCGGCGTGATGGGGCGGCTCGCACAGTAACCGGGGCCAGGCGCCCCGCTTTCCGGGGGCCGGCTTGACCAATACCATCGCGATCTGGCTGGGCCTGGTGATTGTCGCCGCCATTGTCGCCGACCTTGCAGTCAACAGCGGGGCGGCGTTTCAGTTTCTGGCGCGAAAATTCCTGAACTTGATCGACTGGGTGGCTTTCTGGAACTGACCGCGTCAAACTGCGGTTGCATTTCCCGGCGATATGTCTTTGTTAGCGCTATCGGGATACCCCAAACTTCGGAGGACTAGTCATGGCCGTCAAGGTTGCCATCAACGGATTTGGACGCATCGGACGCAACGTGCTGCGCTCCATCATCGAGTCGGGCCGCACCGACATCGAGGTCGTGGCAATCAACGACCTGGGTCCCGTCGAGACGAACGCCCATCTCTTGCGCTATGATTCGGTGCACGGGAAGTTCCCGGCCACGGTGACCACGGGCGCTGACACCATCGACGTCGGCCGCGGGCCGATGCGGGTGACCGCGCTGAAGAACCCGGCCGAGCTGCCCTGGGGTGACGTCGACATCGTGCTGGAATGCACCGGCATCTTCACCTCGAAGGAAAAGTGCCAGGCGCATCTTGAGAACGGCTCGAAGCGGGTGCTGATCAGCGCCCCCGGCGACGGCGCGGACAAGACCATCGTCTACGGCGTGAACCACAACACGCTGACCAGGGATGACATCGTCGTCTCGAATGCGTCCTGCACCACCAACTGCCTGGCGCCGGTGGCTTTCGTCCTGAACAACGCCATCGGGATCGAGAAGGGCATGATGACCACGATCCACAGCTACACCGGCGACCAGCCGACGCTGGATACGATGCACAAGGACCTGTACCGCGCCAGGGCTGCGGCGCTGTCGATGATTCCGACCTCGACCGGCGCTGCCAAGGCTGTCGGTCTGGTGCTGCCCGAGTTGAAGGGCAAGCTTGACGGCTTTGCCATGCGGGTGCCGACGCCGAACGTCTCCGTGGTGGACCTGAAGTTCATCGCCAGGCGCGCCACATCGGTCGAGGAAGTGAATGCCGCGATCAAGGCCGCCGCCGAGGGTCCGCTGAAGGGCATCCTGGGTTACACGACCGAAAAGCTGGTCAGCAGCGACTTCAACCACGACCCGCATTCGTCGGTGTTCCACATGGACCAGACCAAGGTGATGGACGGGAGCTTCGTGTCGATCCTGTCGTGGTACGACAACGAATGGGGCTTCTCGAACCGCATGGCTGACACGGCTGTCGCGATGGGAAAACTGATCTGAACCCATTGAAATAAAGGCAAAAGGGCGCCATCTGGCGCCCTTTTTCCTGTCCGAAGCTATGCGGTAACTGCATAGCCGCAGCGCAGCATTGGTCATTGTTGGCGCCAACGGAACGCTTATGTTCCGGCCATGCGAGAAGGAAAAGCAGTCCTCTCGCGCTGTATAAGGACGATGAAGATGACCTCTGTGTATGAAATGCTGAAGACCGCTGCGGCGAACTATGCGCTGTACCGCCAGACCCGCAACGAGATTGCCAACCTGCCTGCCGACATCGCGCTGGATCTCGGGATTCTTCCCGGCGACGCCGACCGGATCGCGCGCGAAGCGGTCTACGGCAAGGCGGCCTGATCGCGGCCAGAACGCTGGACGATGCGGGGGCCTGCGGGCCCCTTTTGCATCAGCGGTACTTGTGGACCAGGGCGTCGACCACCGGCGGTGTCACGAAGTTGGAGACGTCGCCGCCCAGCCGGGCGATCTCCTTGACCAGCTTCGAGGCAATGGCCTGCCGCCTGGCGTCGGCCATCATGAACACCGTCTCGATGCTGGCGTCGAGCGCGCGGTTCATCCCCACCATCTGGAATTCGTATTCGAAATCCGCCACCGCCCGCAGGCCGCGCACGATGATCCCGGCGCCGACGTCGCGGGCACAGTCGATCAGCAGGTTCTCGAACGGATGAACGACGATCTCGCCCCCGGTCCTGGCGATGATGGCGGCACATTCCGCCTCGACCATCGCCACGCGCTCTTCCAGAGTGAAGAGCGGTCCCTTGTCCCGGTTGATCGCGACCCCGATCACCAGCCGGTCGACCAGCGCCATCGCGCGCTGGATGATGTCGATGTGACCCAGAGTGATGGGGTCGAAGGTCCCCGGATATAGCCCGATACGCATGAGGTCCCCCGGCGCAGCCTACCGCGCACGCAACAATATTACCCGCGCGGGTGCAAGCACGAATCCGACGTCAGAAGCCCTTGATCATGCCTTCCAGGGCTTCCTTTTCCGCCGCAAGCTCCATCAGACGGGCCTTGACGACGTCGCCGATCGAGATCAGGCCGACCATCTGCCCGTCTTCGATCACCGGCATGTGGCGGAAGCGGCCATCGGTCATCCGGCCCAGCACGGCGTCGGTGCCTTCGGTGCGGGTGCAATGGACGATCTTCGCCGTCATCAGGCTTTCGACCGGATCCATCAGGCAGCCCGCGCCACGCTTGCCCAATTCGCGCACGATGTCGCGCTCCGAGACGATGCCTTTTGCGGTCTTGCCGTCGGACGAGACGATGACCGCCCCGATCCGCCTCGCGGAAAGCAGCGCGGCAACCTCCTGGACCGAGGTGCCAGGTTCGACTGTGATCACGCCAAGGTCACCCTTGGAAGCGAGGATCTGCTGAACGAGCATGCGACGGCCCCTCCTCCTGACCGTGGTCAAGCGTCCGTTGAATAAGGGGATTCTGTCAAGCCGCGTTTCGACACTTGCGTCCAGCCGCGCCATCTCGGCCCGGGCTTCGCGGGTCAACAAGTCGGCAAAGCGGTTCAGCCGGTCCAGCCGCGCGTCGCTTTCGTGCCGGATCAGCCAGAAGCTGCGGGTCAAGCTGATCTGCCCGGTCAGGATACGGGTCAGGTTCGCAGCGGCGGGCAGCGCAAAGTCATGCACGACGCCAACCCCTGCCCCATGCCGCAGCCAGTTCAGCTGCACTGACACCGAGTTCGAGGTCAGTGTCGCCGGGCCGATCCCGATCTCGGACAAGTAGTCCAGTTCCTTGTCGAAGATCATGTCGGGGATGTAGCCGACGATCCGGTGGCCGCTGAGGTCTTCGGGGGCCAGGATCGCCGGCGCAGCAGCCAGATACTCGCGGCTGGCCGCCAGATGCAGCCGGTAGTCGGTCAGTTTCTGCACGGTCAGCCGCCCCGCCTCGGGGCGCGAGACGGCGATGGCCATATCCGCCTCGCGTTTCGACAGGTTGAACACGCGGGGCAGCGCCACGATCTGCACCTCCAGCCCCGGGTTGGCATCGCAGATCCGCGCCAGCACCTGCGGCAAGAGGTAGTTGGCACAGCCATCCGGCGCGCCAAGCCGGATCAGGCCGGTCAGCCCGCCGGGGCCGGACAGGCTTTCCTCGGCGCCAAGGGTGGCGCGTTCGGCCTGTTCGGCATGCGGAAGCAGCCGCGCGCCTTCCTCGGTCAGCGCATAGCCCTGCGGCGACTTGGTGAAAAGCCGTGCCGCCGTCGCATCCTCCAGCCGGGCGATGCGACGGCCGACCGTCGCCGGGTCGATCTTCAGCCGCTTGCCCGCCGCCGAAAGGCTCTCGGTCCGCGCCACCGCCAGGAACACGCGCAGGTCGTCCCAGTCCACGACAGACCTCCTCGTGCGCTGCGCTTCTCGTCGTCCTCCCCGACGAGCGCATGAAATGCGACGAGGAGGCCTGCATTCCTGCAAAACCCTTTTGGCATATTGCCGCTTTGTCTGGCATTTGTGCAAGGGTAGAAGAGGTCAACCCAAGGGAGGATTCCATGCAAGAGATCGGTCACTGGATCAACGGAAAGCGCGTCGCCGGCACTTCGGGCCGCTTTGCGGATGTCATGAACCCCGCCACCGGCGAAGTGCAGGCGCGCGTGGCACTTGCCACGCCGGCCGAGCTGGATCACGCCATTCAGGAAGCCGCCAAGGCCCAGGTCGGCTGGGCGGCCACGAACCCGCAGCGCCGCGCGCGGGTGATGATGGCCTTCGGTGCGCTGATCAACCGCGACATGGACAAGCTGGCCGAGATGGTCGCCCGCGAACACGGCAAGACCATTCCCGATGCCAAGGGCGACGTGCAGCGCGGGCTTGAGGTGATCGAGGTCTGCATGGGCGCCCCCGCCATGCTGAAGGGCGAGGCGATGGACAGCGCCGGTCCCGGCATCGACCTTTACGCCATCCGCCAACCCCTTGGCGTCGTTGCCGGAATCACGCCGTTCAACTTCCCCGCCATGATCCCCTTGTGGAAGATCGGCCCGGCCCTGTCGTCGGGCAACGCGATGATCCTGAAGCCGTCCGAGCGGGTGCCTTCGACCTCGCTTTACCTTGCCGAACTGCTGCAAGAGGCCGGCCTGCCCGATGGCGTGCTGCAAGTGGTGAACGGCGACAAGGCGGTGGTGGACGGCATCCTGGACCATCCGGTGATCCAGGGCGTGGGCTTTGTGGGCTCCACCCCGATCGCGCAGTACATCTACGGCCGGGCTGCCGCGAACGGCAAGCGCGCGCAGTGCTTTGGCGGTGCCAAGAACCACATGATCATCATGCCCGACGCCGATCTGGACAAGGCCGCCGACGCGCTGGTGGGTGCGGGCTTTGGCGCTGCGGGCGAACGCTGCATGGCGATTTCGGTCGCGGTGCCGGTGGGCGAAAAGACGGCGGATGCGCTGATCGAACGGCTGGTGCCGCGGATCGAGAAGTTGAAGGTCGGCCCCTATACCGCTGGAAACGATGTGGATTTCGGCCCTGTCATCACTCAGGCCTCGAAGGATCGCATCCTGGGGCTGATCACCTCGGGCGTCGAACAGGGCGCGAAGCTGGTCGTCGACGGGCGCGGGTTCAAGCTGCAAGGCTATGAGAACGGCTTCTTCGTCGGCCCCTCGCTGTTCGACCATGTCACGCCCGAGATGGAGATCTACAAGCAGGAGATCTTCGGCCCGGTCCTGACCACCGTCCGCGCCGGGACCTACGAGCAGGCGCTGAAGCTGGTGATGGACAACGAATACGGCAACGGCACCGCGATCTACACCGCCGATGGCGACACCGCGCGCGACTTTGCCAGCCGGGTCAACGTCGGCATGGTGGGCATCAACTTCCCGATCCCGGTGCCGCTGTCCTACTTCAGCTTCGGCGGCTGGAAGAAATCGGCCTTTGGCGACCTGAACCAGTACGGCCCGGACGCGTTCCGCTTCTACACCAAGACCAAGACGGTCACGGCGCGCTGGTTCAGCGGCATCAAGGACGGGGCCAGCCTGAACTTCAAGGCGCTGGACTGAGGTCCGGCCCGGCCTGCCAGGCCGCGCGGATCGCCCGGGAGTAGGCGATGCCATCTGCCGGCCAGGGACCGAAGGCCGGCAGGACCGCCTTCGCCTCGATCGTGGCCAGGTCCAGGTCGGGGCGGAGAACGCCAAGGTCGTGCAGATAGGCCGGCAAGCGGCCTGAAGCGAGGATGCGCCAGTCCAGCGGCACGCCGGGCTTCAGGTTGCGGACGATCCGCAGCGGCACCGTGGTGCAATTGTCCAGAAGCGTGTTGTACCACCTTGGCTGGCGGTCAAGGTCTTCGGCAAAGTGGGCAAAGGCCAGGAACAGATCGCGCCGCACCTCGGGCGTCAGGGTCAGGGGAAAGACCGACACCCGCTCGCCCCGCAGATCGGTGCGAAGCCAGATCACATCGCGCTCGTCGGCGGCGAGGAGGGTCAGCTCGAATTCGCGCACGAAGCCGCCGAAGGTCGAGTAGACCTGCCCGGCCCGCCGCCGCGTCTCGGCGGAAAAGGCGATGTGCCGGCCGTCCGCGAAGCCGAAGCTGACCATGACATGCGCGATGTTCGGGTTGCCCCAGATCACGGTGAAGACATCGACCGAAGTCACGGTCGCGGCGTCGAACACCCGCGTCTCCCAGCTTTCCGCTGCCGTAGCAGTGGTTTGCCAGCGAAAGTTGCGGACATTGCCCAGGGTGACGATGTCACCGTCGAAGCTGGCCGTCAGGTTCCTCGCATATTCCGGGGCCCAGTCCCGGTCATTGCTGGCGGGCAGGAATGACCACCAGAGGGTCATGACAAGGGCGATGCCCGCCGCCACGCCAAAGGGAAGCAACAGCCGCCCCGTCCCGAGACCCCAAAGCACCAGGGCCAGCGTCACCAGGACCGCCGCTTGCGCCAGGCGCTGCCCGATGCCGGACAGGTGCACGCCGATCGCCAGCCACAGAAAGACCAGCGCCAGCAGCGCAGCCACGACTCCCAGCATCAGAACCACCGCGTGCAGCACCCGCACGCCCCCTACTCTGCAGCGATGCGCCGCGGTTTCAAAAGCTCCTTCAGGTAGCGGCCGGTGTGACTCGCCTCGATCTTCACGATGGCTTCCGGGGAGCCGGTCGCCACGATCTCGCCGCCGCCGTCGCCGCCCTCGGGACCGATGTCGATCACCCAGTCGGCGGTCTTGACCACGTCGAGGTTGTGCTCGATCACCACCACGGTATTTCCCTGATCCACCAGGGAATGAAGCACTTCCAGCAGTTTCCTCACGTCCTCGAAATGCAGGCCGGTGGTTGGCTCGTCGAGTATATACAGCGTCCGGCCGGTGGCCCTGCGGCTAAGCTCCTTCGACAGCTTGACCCGCTGCGCCTCGCCCCCTGAAAGGGTCGTCGCCTGCTGGCCGACCTTGATGTAGCCCAGGCCCACTTCGCACAGCGCCTCCATCTTCTCGCGGATCGCGGGGACGGCCTGGAAGAACGCGCGCGCATCTTCGCAGGTCATGTCAAGAACGTCGGCTATGCTCTTGTTCTTGAACTTTACTTCCAGAGTTTCGCGGTTGTAGCGCTGGCCCTTGCAGGTCTCGCAGGTCACATAGACATCGGGCAGGAAGTTCATCTCGATCTTCAAGACGCCGTCGCCCTGGCAGGCCTCGCACCGCCCGCCCTTGACGTTGAAGCTGAACCGGCCCGGCCCGTAGCCGCGCGCCTTCGCCTCTGGCAGGCCGGCGAACCAGTCGCGGATCGGGGTGAAGGCCCCGGTGTAAGTCGCCGGATTTGACCGCGGCGTGCGCCCGATGGGCCGCTGGTCGATGTCGATCACCTTGTCCAGATGCTCGAAGCCCTTGATCGTCTCGCAAGGTGCCGGGGTCTCGTGCGCGCCGTTCAGCCGCATGGCGGCGGTCTTGAACAGGGTCTCGATGGTCAGCGAGGACTTGCCGCCCCCCGACACGCCCGTCACGCAGACGAACTTGCCCAGCGGAAACTCGGCGGTGACGTTCTTCAGGTTGTTGCCCGTGGCACCCACCACCGTCAGCACCTTGCCGTTGCCCTTGCGCCGCGCCTTCGGCACCGCGATCTCGCGCGCGCCGGACAGATACTGGCCGGTCAGGCTGGCCGGGTCGGCGGCGACCTCGGCGGGCGTGCCGTGGCTGACCACCCGCCCGCCATGCACCCCCGCCCCCGGCCCCATGTCGAAGACGTAATCCGCCTCGCGGATCGCGTCCTCGTCATGTTCGACCACCAGCACAGTGTTGCCCGCGTCGCGCAGGTTCTTGAGCGTGGTCAAGAGCCGGTCATTGTCGCGCTGATGCAGGCCGATGGAGGGTTCATCCAGCACATAAAGCACCCCGGTCAGGCCGCTGCCGATCTGCGACGCCAGCCGGATCCGCTGTGATTCGCCGCCCGACAGGGTGCCGGCCGCGCGGCTCATCGTCAGGTAGTTCAGGCCGACATTCACCAGGAAACCCAGGCGTTCGCGGATTTCCTTCAGGATCGCCTTCGCGATCTCGTTCTGCTGTCTGGTCAGCGTCGCGGCCACCCCTTCGACCCAGGCATAGGCCTCGGTGATCGACATCTGCACCACCTGGCCCACGTGCAGCCCCGCGATCCTGACCGCCAGCGCCTCGGGCTTCAGCCGGTAGCCGCCGCAGGACCCGCAGGCGCGGTTCGACTGGTAACGCTCCATCTCCTCGCGCGACCAGGCGCTGTCGGTCTCGCGGTAGCGGCGTTCCATGTTGGGGATGATGCCTTCGTAGACCCGCTTGACCTGATAGACCCGGCCGCCCTCGTCATAGCGAAAGTCGATCTCTTGCCCCTTCGAGCCGTGCAGGAACAGGTCCTTCACGGCATCGGGCAGGTCCTTCCACCTGGCCTTCAGATTGAAGCCATAGTGCTTGGCCAGGGCCTCCATCGTCTGGGTCAGGTAGGGCGACTTCGACTTGGCCCAGGGCGCGATGGCACCCTGCATCAGGGTCAGGTTCTGGTCGGGAACCACCAGGCGTTCGTCGAAGAAGAGCTCCATCCCCAAGCCATCGCAGACCGGGCAGGCGCCAAAGGGGGCGTTGAAGCTGAACAGCCGCGGCTCGATCTCGGCGATGGTGAAGCCGCTGACCGGACAGGCGAATTTCTCGGAATAGGTGATGCGGGCGGGCGCATCCGCGCTGTCGGCCAGTTCGACGACCGCGATCCCGTCGGCCAGGTTCAGCGCGGTGCGGAAGCTGTCGGCCAGCCGGGTCTCGATCCCCTCCTTCACCACGATCCGGTCGACCACGACGTCGATGTTGTGGCGGAACTTCTTGTCCAGGGTCGGCGGGTCCTCCAGCTCGTGGAAGGCGCCGTTCACCTTGACGCGCTGGAAGCCCTGCTTGCGCAGGTCAAGGAATTCCTTGCGATACTCGCCCTTGCGGTCGCGGATGATCGGGGCCAGCAGATAGGCCCGCGTGCCTTCGGGCATCGCCATGACCGCATCGACCATGTCCTGCACCTGCATCGCGGTGATCGGCAGGCCGGTGGCGGGGGAATAGGGGGTGCCGACGCGCGCGAACAACAGGCGCAGGTAGTCGTAGATTTCCGTCACCGTCCCGACGGTCGAGCGCGGGTTCTTCGAGGTCGTCTTCTGCTCGATGGAAATGGCGGGCGACAGGCCCGAGATATGATCGACATCCGGCTTGCCCATCATGTCAAGGAACTGCCGCGCGTAGGCCGACAGCGATTCGACATAGCGCCGCTGGCCCTCGGCATAGATCGTGTCGAAGGCGAGCGAGGATTTCCCCGACCCCGACAGCCCGGTGATCACCACCAGCCGGTCGCGCGGGATGCTGACATCCACCGACTTCAGATTGTGCTCGCGCGCGCCGCGCACCTCGATGAACTTCTGCTCGGCCATGCTGAACCCCCGGATGCCGCCGCAACAGATAGGACGTTGCGGGCGAGTCTCCAACCAGAATCTGTGAACGGAAAGTGAACGCGCGTCAATCTGCCTGACGCATGCGGCGGCGGGCCTGCAGGCTGTGCAGCGCAATGCCAATCGCGCAAAGCGTGATCGCGGCAAGGGCAAGGCCAGACGCCCCCGAAACCGCCAGAAGCGCCGCAAGGACCGGGGTGCCGGTGGTCGTCCCCAGGTTGCCCAGTTGCGCCACCGCCCCGGCCGCACGGGCGCGGTCGTCCGGGGTCGCGTTCAGCTCGGGGATCGCGGCGAAGCTTGCGCCCTGGACGATGCCCAGAGCGCCGGACAAGATGAACCCTCCTGCGACCATGCCCGCGCCCTGCCCCCAGAAGGCCCACAGGATCAGAAAGCCCGGGATCGCCACCAGATAGCCCGTCTGGACCAGGCGCACCGCCGACATCCGTCCCAGAAGCAGCACGCCCAGGGTCAGCGAGACCGCGATGGAGACAAGCGGCATCCCGGCGGCGATCAGGGCGCGGTGGGTCTCGGGCGTCTGGGGTGGAAGCAGGGTCAGGACGGCGACGTAAAGGAAGGTGTAGCAGCAAAACCCCATCGCCGGGGCGGAAAGGCGCGGCGAAAGGTAGATGGCCGCGTGCTGGGCCAGAAGGTTGCCCATCGGCAGCGCCTGGCCGCGCGGATCGGGCGGCAGGGTCAGGGCCAGGATCGCGGCGAGGGCGGCCATGTAACCGGCGTGGCCAAGAAACAGGCCGGTGGGCGTCGCATGCGGGCCGATCAGGGCCAGGATCGTGTAGGTCACGCCGAAGAAACTGGACCAGAGGGTCATGGCCAGCGGGCGGCGCGCCTCGGGGGCAAGGGCGGCGATCATCGTGGGGCCGACGACGACGATGGCAAGGTGGCTGGCGCCCTCGACGATCCGGCTGGCCAGCATCAGCGGGTAGGCGGGCATCAGGCTTTGCAGCGCGGACATCGCGGCCCCGGCAGCCAGCGCCGCCACGATGGCGCGGCGGGGGCCGATGCGGGCGACCAGCAGCCCGGCGGTGGTGCCGAAGATCAGGCCGACCATGCCGACGATCGACACGACGAGGCCAAGCGCGACCTCTCCGTTCCCACCATAGCTGGCGCGGAGCGGCTCATACAGGATCGAGATCTTGCCGAACTGGGCGGCGGCACCAAGACCGGCGGCCCAGAGGAGGAGGACAAGCAGCATGGGGGGCAGCGGGCGCATGAAGAAGTCCTAGCCGGATCGCGGCCGGGATGCCAGAGGGGGTGTCCACAGCGGACAATCCCGCATCCTGCAATGATTTCAACCCGTTACTTGCGGACGATCCGGGTTTCTTGACACCGGTGTTCTTGCCAGGTGACGCAGCACCAGAACGTGACTGCACATCTTCATGTCAGACTTGCAAAGTTGGCGTGACAGTTCAGCATGGATTTCATGACGACTCGCGCCGCAGCACTGGCTCTTGTCATGATCGGGACCGGCCTTCCGGTCCAGGCCGATGCGCTTTGCCCGCTGGTGGCAGAGCTGAACCGGACCCTCGTCGCCAGCACGGACTACGCTGCGGTCCCCTGCCCCGAGATCGGCTTTTCACTTTTGGGAAGCAATGCCGGGCTTCGGTCGCAGGCCGGGGCCTATTTCCCCGACACCGGACGGATCGAGCTGGCCCCCGACCTGGACCTGACCACGGCCTATGGGCAAAGCTTCCTCTTGCACGAGCTGATCCATGCCGCGCAGTTTGCCGCAGGCGCGGACCGGCGCGCGCGCTGCCCGGCGGCGCTGGAGGCCGAGGCCTACCAGGTTCAGGCGCAGTTCCTGCAAGCGGCCGGCCTTGCGCGCGACGCCCTGCTGACGCGGATGCTGGGCGACCGGCTGGGCAGTTGCGGGATGCAGACCGACTACTGATAGCGTCCCGCTGATCAGTCCTTCTGCGCCATAGCCCAGGTCACGACGGGGAAGTCCGGGTCGTTGGTCAGGTCGTCATCGTCGCGCAAGGCGGGCGGCCAGGGCACTTCAAGGTTGCGCGCGGCAACGTGCCGGTTGCCCCATTGGTGCGACTGCACGCGGTCCGCCTCGAAACCGCCCTCGATCAGCAGGTTCTTCAGCCCCCGCGCCGTCCAGCGCGAACAGTCCACCGGGGCACCGTGGAACGGGGCGAAGAACGGCACCGCGACCCAGAACCAGCCGCCCGAGCGCAGCATCCGGTAGATGTTGCGGGTGGCGGCATAGGGTCGGTCGACATGTTCCCACACCTGGTTGGCCATGATCAGGTCGAAGCGGACAACCTTGCCGTCGTCATCCAGCAGCGGCCCCTTGCAGGGGTCGAATTTCCTGCGGTTCACGAAACGATAGCTGCGAAACGGGAAGGATTGTCCCCATTTTCCCGAAAGCTCCAGGACCTCCAGAGTTTCGGGGCCAAGACTGGTGATCCAGTCCCGGCTTGCCTTCTGCATCACGACCCGGTTCAGCGACCGCATCAGATGTGCAGCGCGCGTCCGTAGGCGTCAAGCACGGCTTCGTGCATCATCTCGGACAGGGTCGGGTGCGGGAAGACGGTGTTCATCAGGTCTTCTTCCGTGGTCTCCAGGCTGCGCCCGATGACGTAGCCCTGGATCAGCTCGGTCACTTCGGCGCCGATCATGTGGGCGCCCAGCAGCTCTCCCGTCCTGACGTCGAAAATGGTTTTCACCAGACCCTCGGGTTCGCCCAGGGCGATGGCCTTGCCGTTGCCGATGAAGGGGAAACGCCCGACCTTGATCTCGTGACCCGCCTCTTTCGCCCTGGCCTCGGTCAGTCCGACGCTGGCGATCTGCGGGTGGCAATAGGTGCAGCCGGCGATGCTGTTCGGCTTGATCGAATGCGGGTGCTTGCCCGCGATCAGCTCGGCCACCATGACGCCCTCATGGCTGGCCTTGTGCGCCAGCCACGGTGCGCCCGCGATGTCGCCGATGGCATAAAGCCCCTCGACCCCGGTGCGGCAGTATGCGTCGGTGACGACATGGGTGCGGTCGATCTTCACACCCAAAGCCTCGAGCCCCAGGCCCTCGACGTTGCCGACGATGCCCACGGCAGAGATCACCGTGTCGAAATCCTGCGTGGCAAGCTTGCCGTCCTGCTCGATATGCGCAGTCACCCCGACGCCCGGCTTGCGGTCCAGTTTCTTGACCGCGGCCTTTTCCAGGATCTTCATTCCCTGCTTGATGAAAGCCTTTTTCGCCAGGGCCGAGATTTCCGCGTCTTCCACCGGCAGGATGCGGTCCATCACCTCGACGACGGTGGTATCCGCGCCCAGGGTGTTGAAGAAGCTGGCGAATTCGATGCCGATGGCACCCGAGCCAATCACGAGAAGCTTCTTCGGCATCCGGGTCGCAACCAGCGCGTGCTTGTAGGACCAGACCAGATCGCCGTCCGCCTCCAGCCCCGGAAGTTCGCGCGCCCGCGCGCCGGTGGCAAGGATGATGGACTTGGCGGTCAGCTCTTCGGTGCCCCCTCCGCTCTTGGCGTCGGTCTTGACGCTGACCGTGCCCTGCTTCGGCAAGGTGGCGGCACCCATGAAGACGGTCACCTTGTTCTTCTTCATCAGGTGGCCGATGCCGCCGGAAAGCTGCTTGGCCACCCCGCGCGACCGCGCCACGACGGCGGGCAGGTCGAAAGAGATGCCGGTGGCCGCCAGACCGAAATCCTTGGCGCGGTGCATCAGGTGGAAGACCTCGGCGCTGCGCAGCATGGCCTTGGTCGGGATGCAGCCCCAGTTCAGGCAGATGCCGCCCAGGTGTTCACGCTCGACGATGGCGACCTTGAGACCAAGCTGGCTTGCGCGGATGGCGGCGACGTAGCCCCCCGGTCCGGCACCGATCACGATTACGTCGAAGCTTTGGGCAGCCATCTTTCCCTCCTCCAGAAAAAGTAGTTTGCCATTAAACTATCTGCCGGACCCAATCAACATTGGCGTTGCCGTGGGTCTATGCGTCAGGTGCATGGCTTTCTTCCTGCCCCGCCTGCTGCCCCGCCCTCAGGCGGTCGACCAGGGCCGGATAGGCGCCCGCGGCCAGAAAGTCCTGTTCCTCGGGCGTGGTCGCGCGCCCCAGCGCGGCGTTGCGAAACGGAAAGCGGCCGAAGCGGGCGATGATCTCGCGGTGGGCGCGCGCGTGCAGAAGATACTCTGCATCCTCGACCATGCGGGCCGCGTGAAGTTCGACCGACCACTCCTGATCCGACAGGTCCTCGGAATGTCCGAAGGGCAGGTAGAAGAAGGTGCGTTCCGGTTCGGGCACCGCGATGTCCCAGCCAAGCGCCACGGCGCGGCGGGCGGCGGCGCGGGCGCGGGCGTCGGTGGCGAAGGCGCGGGCCTGGCCGCGGAACATGTTGCGGGGAAACTGGTCGGTCAGCACCAGGTAGGCCAGCGTCCCGGCGGGGCCTTCGACCCAATGTCCCAGCCCCCCGTCGTGGGCGGCCTGCCAGAGGTCCAGAAAGCGGTCGCGACAGGCCATGTCCACCGCCTCGCCGCCGCTGAACCAGCCCTTCGGGCCGATCTCGGATATCCAGAAGTCCAGCACCTCGACCGGGTCAGACATGGGGGCCTCCCTGCTTTGGCAAAGCCTTGCAGGGATCGGGCGGCGCTGCAACCCGAAGATGTCACGTGTCCTTGCGGACCGGGTCGTCCTTGGCGGCCTCTTCCAGGACGGCCTCGACCGCCAGCGGCGAGGCCCCCAGCGTCACGCCGCGGAAGGCGCCCGACACGCTGGGCGCGGCGCGGCGCGTCATGCGGTACAGCGCGTAGGCGGCCAGCGCGGCATAGAGCAGGCCGATGAACAGGAAAAAGCCGGGCGGGCCGACCTGTTCCATCATCCAGCCGGTCGAGGTCGGGCCGAAGATCGCGCCGAAGCCGTTCAGGAAGATGAGCCCGGCCGAGGCCCCGGCCATCTGGTCGCGCGGCAGGAAGTCGTTGGTATAGGCGATGAGCAGCGCATAGACCGGGTTGGTGATGCCGCCCAGGATCACGGCGATGCCGACCAGGGCGGGAAAGGACAGCGGCAGCGCGGCGGCAGCCAGCATCGCCACGGCGGCAACGGCCGAAAGCCCGGTGATCAGCGTGCGCCGGTCCATCCGGTCCGAGGCCCAGCCGATCGGATATTGCAGCACCAGCCCGCCGACATAGATCGCGCCGACGAAGATCGAGATCTGCCGCAGCGTCAGCCCTTCCTGCGCGCCCCAGACCGCGGCCATGCCGAACATGGCCGAGAAGACGCCTCCGGTCAGCAGCATCCCGACGCAGCCAAGCGGCGAGATGCGGAAGAGCCACCCGAAGGAGACGCGTCGCGTGCTGTCGAAGGCCGGGGCCGGCGTCGGTGCCAGAAGGATCGGCATGAAGGCAAGCGAGACCAGGACCGAGGGCAGGATGAACAGCGCAAAGCCGGTGGGGTCGGGCAGGTTCAGCAGGACCTGGCTTGCGATGATGCCGATCATCTGGACGATCATGTAGGCCGACAGCGCCTGGCCCCGCGTCTCGTTCGAGGCGGTGTTGTTGATCCAGCTTTCGGCGGTGATGTAGATGCCGGAAAAGCAGAAGCCGGCCAGCACGCGCAGGGCGGTCCAGACCACCCAGTCGGGGTAGACCGGATAGATCACCAGGATCGCCGAGATCAGCGACCCCAGCGCGGCAAAGACCCGCACATGGCCCACGCGGCGGATCATGCGGGGCGCGGCCCAGGAGCCGAACAGGAAGCCCACGAAGTAGGCGGCCATCACGTAGGACAGCTGATAGGTGGTGAACCCCTCCAGATTGCCGCGGATGCCAAGAAGCGTGCCCTGGATGCCATTGCCGACCATCAGCAGCATGATGCCCATCAGCAGCGGCCAGGAATGGGAAAGAACCTTGAGCATCGTCGTTCCTGCCACGCCGGAGTTGCGTCCTGACTGCCCGAAGATTCGGCTCAAGGCAAGCGCAAGCCCTTGTCCTGCCGCAAGATCGGAACCGGGATCGGTCCCGAATGCGGGCCGGAAATCGGACCCGAGATTGGACCCGAGTTTGGACCCGAGGTTGGACCCGAGGTTGGACCCGAATTTGGAATTGTATCGGTCACACCCGTTGAATTCCAAGGCGGACTTCCCACCTGAAAAGCAAGCACATCAGGGAGACAGGCCATGACCGACCAGAGCAAGCGGACCACCCGCGACCGCTTTGATGGCGTGCTGAATGCCGAAGAGCTGGCCTTGGCCCGGGCCTCGGGCGTCGCGCTGTCCTATTGCCCGTTGCAGCAGGGCTGGGTGCACCACGCCGAGGACGAGGATGACACCGCGCCGCCGCTGTCCTGGCAGATGGGCATCCTGCCGCTGCACAAGCAGATCACCGGCACCCCGGTCTATGCAAGGCCCCAGGCGCTGACCCTGCGGGTCTGGGTCGAGGATGATCTGGCAGCCTACCGCGCCCTGATGAGCGACCCCAGCCTGTGGACCTTCATGCTGGAGGAACAGCCGACGTCCCTGGACGCTGACACCGCCCGGGCGCTGATCGCGGTCTCGACGGAAGGCACGCATCACAAGGTGCGGGTCGCCAGCGTCGCCGGGCAGCCGGTGGGCCAGGTGCGGCTGGAATACGGCGCCGACCCCGCAGCGGCCGAACTCAGCTACTGGATCGGGGCGGCCCATCGCGGCAAGGGCTTCGGTCGGCAGATGGTGCAGCGGTTTCTGGACCGGCTGGCGGTCAGGAAGCCGCACATCACCCGGATCACCGCCCGCGTCCATCCGCTGAACACGGCCTCGAAGCGGCTGCTGCTTGCCTGCGGCTTCCAGCCTTGCGACCGCGACAACCTGGGCCTTGCGCCACGCGGCAAGGACAGGGGCGACTGGGAAGGCTTCGTCTTTACCCGCTAGGCATCCGGGATCAGCAACGAGCTGTCGCCATAGCTGAAGAAGCGATACCCCTCGCGGATCGCGTGGCCATAGATGCTGCGGATCCGCTCTTCGCCCATCAGCGCCGAGACCAGCATCATCAGCGTCGACTTCGGCAGGTGAAAGTTGGTCATCAGCGCGTCGGTCACCCGGAAGCGATAACCGGGATAGATGAAGATGTCGGTCTCACCCTCCCAAGGGTGCAGCACGCCGTCCGCACCGGCCGCACTTTCGATCAGTCGCAGGGCGGTGGTGCCGACGGGGATCACCCGGCCCCCTGCCCGCCTGGTTGCGTTGATCTCGGCCGCCGCGGCCGCCGTCACCCGGCCCCATTCGGCATGCATCCGGTGGGTCGTCACATCCTCGACCTTGACCGGCAGGAAGGTGCCTGCACCGACGTGCAGGGTGACTTCGGTGAAATCCACCCCCTTGTCGGCCAGCGCTTGCAGCAACTGTTCGTCAAAGTGCAGCGAGGCCGTCGGCGCCGCGACCGCCCCGGCATGGCGGGCAAAGACCGTCTGGTAATCGGTGCGGTCCTGGTCATCCGCCGCGCGCTTGGCGGCGATGTAGGGCGGCAGCGGCATGACCCCGGCCTCGGCCAGGGCGGTGTCGAAGTCGTCCCCGGTCAGCTCGAAGGCAAGCGTGAGGTCGGTTTCCGTCTTCTCGGCCACCGTCGCGGAAAGCCGGTCGGAAAACCGGATCACCTCGCCCAGCCGCAGCTTGCGCAGGGGTTTGGCCAAGGCCCGCCACCCCAGCGCGCGGGGTTCCAGCAGCGTGATCTCGACCTTGGCCACGGCATCCCCGCGCTGGCGGGTGCCCAGAAGCCGGGCGGGCAGGACCTTGGTGTTGTTCAGCACCAGCCGGTCGCCGGGGCGGAAGATGTCCAGCAGGTCATGGACATGCCGGTCGCTGATCCGGTCGCCTTCGGCCAGCAGCAGCCGGGCCGAGGTGCGCGGGCGGGCGGGCCGGGTTGCGATCAGCCCCTCCGGCAGGTCAAAGTCGAAATCGGAAAGTTTCATCCGCCCCCCTCGGCGTCGGTCAGGCTGGGCGGGCGCTGGCGGAAAAGCTCGCGGAACATGCCGGGTGTCAGCACCGACAGCGGGTTGACCGCCACGTTCGGGTTCTCGGCCGTGCCGGTGACACGGTAGTTGAACCCGAAAAGCCCCTCGCCCCTGCGTGTCAGGATCTGTCCCACCCCGTTGACCAGATAGATCGGCGAGATCACGCCCTGCAAGTCGATCACGCCCGAGCCGTTCTGGTACAGGCCCGCAAAGGAAATGCCAAGCGAGGCGCCGACAGCCGAGCCTTCGGTGATCTCGACCGCCCTTGGCGTCAGGATGAACGTGACCTCGCCGTTGTTGAAGGCCAGCCCCTCGCCGTTCAGCTGTTCCAGAAGTCCCACGACCGAAACGGCGGACAGAAGCTCGGCCAGCGCGGGCGCGCCCTGGACGCGAAGCCGGGTGAAGGTCGCTGCGCCGTTGTATTCCCCCCGGGGCCCGCGCGGAAACAGCGTCATGTCCAGGGACCCGCCGCGGCCCTGGTCGAAGATGCCCGCGGCGGCCAGCACCGCGCCCGCATTTTCCGAGGTGATGCGGACGGCGCTGCCGCCTTCTGCCGGGGCGACCATGCCTTCGATCAGGGCCGTGTCGTTGACGGCGCCGACAAAGCGGCCGTTGAAGCCGCCGCGACTGCCGAACTCGCCGCGAAAATCGGTCAGCGTAATGCCGTCCGAGATGCGCAGCCGGTCCAGGCGGATGTCGATCGGACCCCCGCCCCCGGCACCTCCACCAGCGTCGGGCATGCGGCGCAGATCAAGGCTGCCGCCCGTCACCGCAACGTCAAGCGCCCCCCGGCCCCGTCCGGTCAGCGTGACCGCGGCATCCAGCCAGTCGCCCGCGACGACACGTTCGAAGCTGGCGACCTCCAGCCCCCCGCCCTCACGCGTGGTGATCCGGCCGCGCGCCTCCAGCCCGGGGGCGTTCAGCGTCAGCCGCTCTACCACCGGTTCGCGCGACAGGCGGGCCTCAAGGTCAAGCGCAGCGCGCGTGCCGTCCTGCTTGGACCAGCCAAGCGCGTCCAGCCGCAGTGCAAGTCCGGTCAGGTTCGAGATCAGCGTCAGCTGCGGGGCCTCGCCCCTGACCAGCGCCACGTCGATGGCCGCGGGGCCTTCGCCGCGGACCGACCCCGCGGGCAGCTCGATCCCGAAGCCGCGCAGCACGTCGTCCGACAGCATCACCGTGCCATCGACCCGCGCGCGGCCCTTCTGTTCCGGCCCGAAGCCCTGGCGGTAGGTCAGGTCCACCGGCATCAGGTCAAGCTTGCCCTTGCCCGTCAACTCCAGCCCCTCGGTATCGACCGCAACCCGGATTTCGGGCGCGGTCAGGATGCGGCCCGGGACAAGGGCGGGCGAGGTGAAGTCGCGGATGTGGCCCGCGACGGTGAAGCTCACCTCCTCGATCGGGATGTGCTGCTTCAGCGGCATGATGATCGTGGCCTTGAGCTCCGCCCGCCCGTCGCCCAGGTTGTAGGGCAGACCGGCCTTGGAGAAGAAGCTGAACGGCTCCTGGTCCAGAAGCGAAAGCGTGGCGGTCAGGCTGGCCGAGGTGACCAGGTCGACCTTCCCCGTCGCCGGGCGCCGGGTGATGTCAAGGATCTGGAAGACGGTCCCGTCGGCCTCGATCCGGCCACCCTCGGGGGCGATGACATGGCCCTTGTCCAGCGCGACGGTATAGGTCTTGTTCTCCAGCGTGGCATGGCCGCGCCCGTTCAGGATCGGCGGCAGAGTGCGGACAAAGCGGACATCGGTGTCGGAAAACTCGTAGCCCAGGGTGAACTGCGGCTGCCCGCCGGGCCGAAGGCGCAGGGCGGCCTGCACGTCGGTCAGCACACCCTGGCCGACGTTGGTGGCAAACCAGGTCCGGGTCTGGGGAACCACCGAGACCGGCCAGACCTTCAACAGGCGTTCCGTCTCGATCCGGTTCAGGTCGACGTCAAGCGCCAGCTTCCAGCCGCTGTCGGTCGCCTCGACCGCGCCGGACAGCAGCAGGCGTTCGTCGCCTTCGACCAGCGCGACCTGGCCGATGTCCAGCCGGAAGGGGCTGAGTTGCAGCCGCAGGTCCAGCGCCCCGCTGCCGAAGCGGACGGGTTCCTCGAACAGACCGTCGGGGTCAAGCATGACTTCCTCGACCGCGATCTGCGCCAGGATGCTGTCGGGAAGCGCGCCCGCAGCCAGCGGGCTGCCGTCGGAAGCCAGCAGGTCGCCGTGGCCGTGGGCGGTCAGGCGCAGCGAGGGGCTTTCGACCGACAGCCCCGAAAGCGCGATCCTTGCCGTCACGGGGTCGTAGGCCAGGGACAGTGCGGCGCGATCAAAGCCGATGGGCCTGGCCCCGTCCCCGGGCGCCAGGCGGCCCGCCGCAAGACCAAGCTCGGCCGTCATGCCCCCGAAGGTTCCGTCCTGGGTCAGCCGCGCCTCCAGCGCGCCCGAGATCGGGGCATCGACGAAGCCCAGGAAGGCCAGAGGCGGGGCCATCACTGCCAGGTCCCTGGCAGCGATGGTGTCGACCCGGGCGCGCAAATGCGCGGTCAGCGCCCCCTTGTCCGAAACCAGCGTCAGCACGGCCTGGGCCGGGGTGGCGCGGTCCAGCAGCGTCAGGCCAAGCTCGGCTGAAATCGCCGTCGCGCCATTCTGGATCACCAGCCGCCCGTCACCCACCTGCCAGGTCCGCCCCGCCCGGTCGTCGGTCAGGACCAGGGTCAGCCCCTCGGCCTCGATGGTGGCAAGCGAAGCCAGCGCGGGGCTGGCGAAGGCGGCCTCGACCGCCGTCAGGACTTCGGACGCGGTCTGCGGGTCGGCACGGGTGGTTGCCCCTTCGAACTGCAGGTCGATCCGTCCCGCCGCATCGCGCCGCACCGCAAGCCGCGCCCCCGACAGCCGCACGGCGGTCGGGCGCAGCTGGCCCGACAGCAGTGCCCTGGGGTCGAAGGCCACCATCGCCTCGGGCAGGGCCAGAAGCGAGCGGCCCGTGTCGCCGATCAGGCGAATGTCCCGCAACCGGAAGCGCGGCGCGAAATCGGCGTCGACCGCCAGTTCCACCGCGCCCAGCGATACCGCGCTGCCCTTCGGCAGCCGGGCCTGGGCCAGGCCCTCGTTCAGGCGGGCCTCGATCTCGGCCACGCCCCAGGTCGGCACCCGGATCGTCTTGCCGGTATAGGCCATCGTCAGGTAGCCGAACCCCAGCGCCAGCACGACCAGCGTCAGGATCAGCGTCAGGCTGATCCGCCCGCGGGCGATCGCGGACCTGCGCCCGAGGGGTCGCGCCGGGGCCGGCTGCGTCGGGCCGGGTTGCGGCACCACGGGATCGGTCAGGACCAGCGGCTCGGCACGCACCGGCGCGTCAACGGGCCTGTGCCCGCCTCCCAAGCCCGCCGACTGGTCGTTCATCTCGGTCTGGCGCCCCGCTGACTGCCGCCGCGCCCTGACCAGAGCGCCCGGCACTTTCCCTGCCTTTATCTTTGCGCGAAGGCAACTAGATGCAAAATCACAAACGTGAACAAGGCAAGGAGCCGCCCATGATTTCCGCAGGACAGACCGCCCCGGACTTCACCCTTCCCCGCGATGGCGGCGGCACGGTGACCCTGTCGGCCCTCAAGCCCGGCAAGGTGGTCCTGTACTTCTACCCCAGGGACGACACCCCCGGCTGCACGCTGGAGGCGCAGGACTTCACTGCGCGCCAGGCCGAATTTGCCGCGGCCGGGACCACGGTGATCGGCATGTCGAAGGACAGCGTCAAAAGCCACGACAAGTTCTGCAAGAAGCACGGGCTCGGGATCATCCTGGCCTCGGACGAGACCGGCCACACCTGCGAGGACTACGGCGTCTGGCAAGAGAAAAGCATGTACGGCAAGACCTACATGGGGATTGAACGCACGACGGTCCTGATCGACGGCGCGGGTCAGGTGGCCAGGGTCTGGCCCAAGGTCAGCGTCAAGGGCCACGCCGACGAGGTGCTGGCGGCAGCGCGGGCGTTGTGACATAGAGCCGCCAAATTCCTTCGAAGGAATTTGCAAAAGTCTTCGAAGACTTTTGGGGGGACACCTGATGACGCAAAGCCTGGCAGACCTGGCAGTGGCGGTGCTGACCACCGCCGACGGCCGCGCCAAGACCGCGCTTGGCCGCGCCCATGCCGCCACCTGGTTCGCCGCCCGCGCGGCGGGCCAGCCCCTGCCCCTCGGCCGGGCCGAGCCGCCCCTGCGCCCC
>Ga0208610_100036_pt1 | contig 65445 bp, 55 predicted proteins | sample SubbioR11Jul_8A2_FD_184815 | JGI IMG/M metagenome (GOLD analysis project Ga0208610, IMG submission 184815) | Serpentinite rock and fluid subsurface biosphere microbial communities from McLaughlin Reserve, California, USA - CR11Jul_8A2 (SPAdes) | ecosystem: Environmental > Terrestrial > Deep... | reverse complement strand
GTTCACGAACCATCGGCATGGTGGGGCCGTCGCCGCCTAGCACGAGATAATCGGGCCGGTCGGAGACGGGGAGTTGCAGTACGGCGTCAAGCAGCAGATCGAGCCGCTTGATGGGGTGAAAGCGCCCCAGAAAACCGGCTACTAATGCCGAAGCAGGAATACCCCAAGCCGCTCTGGGCGAGGGGGTGGTGTCAGGAGCGAACTTGGCCAGATCGACGCCGTTGGGAATGACGATAATCTTCTCCCGCGGGACGCCAGAGCGTACCAGCCGCTCGGCGGTGGCCTCGGCGTTGGGTAGGAAGCGCCTAGTAAGCCGGTCAAGCCACGGACGGAGCAGAAAGTGGATCCGGGTACCGTCTTCGCGCAGCGAAAGGTCGGAGTGAAAGATATGGGGTACGCCCGCTAAACGGGCGGCTAGGCGCCCCCACGCCCCTGTTGATGAGTCGAGCAGGGTGTGAACGATCTGTGGCCGGATCGAGCGTATCGTTGTCACCAGTTTCCAGAAGAAGCTGGGGAAGGACATGGCCTGGCGGTCTATCAGCGTGCTCTTGACGCCCATTGCGGCGAACCAGTCGGCGATAAGGTCGGACTGGGTAGGCAAAAAGGTGATGATTTCTACCCCGACCTCGTTCATGAACGAGGGGCGGGCCGAGAACAGCGTGGCTAACTGTTTTTCGGCTCCCCCGAGCAGGAAGCCATTCATGACGAATACGATCTTGCCTGGAGGATGGCTAGACTTATTTTTAGTAGGCGGGGGGTTAGGCATAACGGAGAGCGAAGAGACGTCTGAGGAGATTGGTGGGGATGGGGAAGAGCGCCATCATATACAGGGCTCGCAGGGAGCGATGGGCGCAAATAGCCTGACGCCAGGCCCGCCAGCCGTCGGCCTTGTGCCCGGCTAAGCAGGCCCACTTCGCCTCCTCAAGGCAGTGGGCGGCGTACTGCGCCGGGCAGAGCGAGCGCATATCCTCGCCAACGGCGTTTAGTTCGGACCGAAACACCCACATCTTCTTTAGTGCACCGGTCGGAGTGAGGGTGGGGAGATTCACGCGATCCGTCCCTGAGCGGTGATAATCTCGCACTACGGCAGCGATTAACAGAGCTGGGGCTACCTTTAGCAGCGGCCACCAAACTGAGCCCTCACCGCCGCCGGCCCGCTCATCAAAGCGCAGGTTGCCGAGCAACTCAAGGCGGGTAAGCTGCCAAAATTCGCCGCGAAAACGGCCACACAATACGTCTTCGTAGCGGATTACCCCCTCACGTACCGATGAGGTGCCGGTGCGCTCACCGGAATCGGGATCTTCGCACCAGCCAAAGACCTGCGAGTAGTGGCCGTTGGCAAAGGCGGCTACCAGGCTTGAAATGGCGTTTGGATACAGACTGTCATCGCTGTCCAGGATACCGAAGTAGACGGTGTCGGCGGGGAGGTGGTTAAGGCCGGTATTTTTAGCGGCGGTGACGCCGCGGTTGTGCTGGTGGCTGACTAGGCGGATACGGGGGTGGCTGAGATAGGGTGCCAGGACTTCGAGGGTGTTATCGCTCGAGCCGTCATCGACGATGATGATATCCAGGGCGGGGTAGTCTTGGCTTAGGGCGCTATCGAGGGCGCGGGGCAGCAGGCGGGCTCTATTGTAGGTAGGGATGATCAGCGTGACCTTTGGCGGCATGAGGCCACCCTCCAATTGCCAGTCTTGGCGTCGCAAAGGATACCCAAGCCGTGACGTGTTAGCGGGGCGGGAGTCATAGTTTAAGCATTTTATGATGCCGGGGCGCTGCGTTAGGTACAGCGGTCACCTCGCAGCCAAGGTCAGGATAAGCTGGCGGGTCGCCTTTGCAGCTGAGGGCGTAGGTAGATGGCGTAAGCCCCTAGGGCATAGACGGCCACGAAGACCGCCATCTGAAAGAAGGGCGACACGGGAAGGATGGCAGACACTAGCCAGGCTAGCCCAGCTAGCAGCGCGGCCTTAAGGTAGTCGCTAGGTAGCTGCTGGGCTCGGTCTCGCAACCAGAAAAAGATCAGGGCCATGATGAGGTAAGCTACCAGCGTGGCCCAGGCGGCGCCTATCATCGACCAGCGGGGGATAAGGAGGAAGTTAAGGGCCAGGTTAAGGAGTGCCCCTATCGAGGTAATAAGCGACAGCTTGGCAAACTGCTTGTGGAGCTCGAGGTGGCGATTTAGGTAGGGGATGAAGCCGCGCAGCCAGGTTGCCGCCACAATAATGGGGATGACCGGAGCGGCCTCCCGGTAGGCTGGGCCTAGTAGCGTGACGATTTCAAGGTGGAACAGGATGATGAATAAGGCCGGTCCGAGCGTTAGCCAACTGTAGAGCTGCTGCGCTCGAAAGATGGCTAGCCGCGCGGCGCTCGCTCCACCTCGGCTCCAGGCGTTGAGCACGTCAGGCCAGGCCATCATGAAGACGGCGGCGATAATTCCGCCCAAGAGGCGGTCGGCCAGCGCATAGCCGGCGCTGTAGATGCCAACAATAGCTACCGTGGTGAAGCGCTCCAATATCAGGCGGTCGGCCAGCTGCTCTACCCAACCGCTGAGCGAGAGCGGAATTGAGGCGGGGCCGATGCGTAAGACGTTCCCTAGCAGTGTCGGCTGCAACCTGAGCGGGCCGCTGAGCGAGCTGCTGAGCAGGTAAGTGGTGTAAAAGGCGCCTAATAGATAGGCCATGGAAGTCGCCACAAAGAGCATGGCGGGGGTGTGGAAACCGATCAGCAATCCGCCCAGGGTGCCCAGGAAACGCACCGCCGCGCTGCCCGCCTCGGCGATGGCATACCCTGCGCTGCGCTCCTCGATGCGGATCAGGTTCAGACCTAGACTAAAGAAATCACCGATCAAAATGGCAATGCCGGCGGCGATCAGGCTAGGCAGCGAGGCTAGCTCTAAAGACAGGAGTGCAAAAGTCACGAGCAAGCTTCCGTAGAGAGCGCTAAACAGCAAGGCTTGTAGCACGGCGAGGTGCCAGAAAAAGCTTCTAGTCTCTCGCAACTGCTTGGCGTCGATATAGAGGCGCATACCGACATTACGCACCCAAGCCGAGCCGACCATGCCGACCAGGCTGGAAATAGTGAGCGCCAGCACGTACTCACCGTAAATTTTAGGCGATAAGTAGTGCGTAACCAGTATGATTAAGATAAACGATAGCAGCTGACTTATTCCGATAGCCCCAAAATACGCCGCTACCCGAGTGAGCGATTGCTTCACCCAAGCCACCGGTGGCCTGCTGAGGAGAACGAGAGTCGGTCAACAGCAAGCTGCTTCGCCGTGCAGCCACCCTGCACTAAAAGGCTAGGCAGGCTGCTGCGCTGGCGCAGGGTAACTTGACCCCCCTGCTGTAAAAGCTCCCTTAGCACGAGGTGACGATACGAGATCGACAGTGGTTTGGCTGTGATGAAGCGCGTGCGATTGTCGGAATGCGCCCCCATCCGGCGACTATACCGCAAGGGCAGAGGGCTACCCGCACGGCCTGGGCTGTTGAGCCAAGTATGCGGGCGTCCTCACTGAACTAATAAGGCGGGCTAGGGTTGACGGTAAGCGTAGAGCTCACTGCTGCTGGCTAACAGCATGCTGGGCCCAAGAAGGTCGGCGATGGTCCGGCCAAACTCCAGTGCGCCAAGGTCTGGCTCAGCACCGGTATAAGGCACTCCCATACCGATACCGACGTCGATGGCGGGGCTGTTCTGAGCTAGTGCCAGGAAGAAAGCCGAGCTAGTATCTAGGCTGATGAAGTTCGGATTGGTGATCCCTAAGTCCCAGCTGTTGTGAGAGCGGATTATTGTCGAGGAAAGCTGAAAAGCGCTGGAGGCTAAGGAGTTAGGGCCAAGGACGGCCAAATTGTTGCGGACAACGTGGGGGATAGCGCTAAGGAAGCTAATATCTCTAGCCCAGTTAACGATCTGGGCGTTATTCCAGGCGGTATTGTTGTAAAAGGTAATGGGGATAAAGCCTGAGGCCGGAGCGTTGTCCATAAAGCCAAAACCGGTATTGTTGTAAGCGAGGTTGAAGCGGACGGTATGACCACCACCGTCGCTGAGGTTATAGACGCCGAGCTTGAAACCGTTAACAAGGCGGTTGTGATAGATATCGCCGACGCTGTTATAGCCGTTGCTGTAGGCAATATTGTATTCAACCAGGGTGTTGGTGGAGCGCCAGATGTCAAGACCGTCGTCGGAGTTGCGGCAGAAAATGTTGTAACGGACGATGTTATTGTCGCCAAAAGCGATAGTGAGCCCGTCGGCATCGTCATAGCTGTTTTGCGGGTCAGCGTTGTCGCAAAGGACGTTGTTGATGAAGAGGCTGTTGCTGGTGCGGAAGCCGTTAATGGGGGTGCCGCGGTTGAAGTAGCCGCGTACACCATCGAAGACGATATGGTTAGCATCGATAATTAGAAAGCCGTGCTGGGGGGTGTTGGTAATGTCGAGATTGCGGAAGACCTGGTGGCTGCCGTAGATTCTGACAAAACCCGCGCCGCGCCCGCCATTGGGGGCGTCGCGACCGTTAATGATAGCGCGCTCGCCAGGGTATGACTCCCAGACGATGGGTCGGTCTGGAGTGCCAGAGGTGGCGAGGTCGATGTAAGGGGTGGAGTAATAGGAACCGCCACGAAGGTAGACAAGGTCGCCTGGACGAACGGCTGCGGCGGCTCGTTGAATAGTGCGGAAGGGGGTGCTGGGGGTTCTGCCGTCGTTGCTGTCAGAGCCGGTGGGGGAGATATAGTAGCTGGCTTGGCTGGGGGGAGGGGAGGATGTGGCAGAGACGGTTACGACAACCGAAGCGGCTTTGGTGCTGTCGAAAACGCTGGTCGCCGTAATGGTGGCCGTCCCGACCGCTACCCCCGTTACTACCCCGTTGGTGTCAACCGTGGCTACCGTCTCGTCGCTACTGCTCCAGGTCACCACCGGGTCCGCCCCACCCACCGCATCAACGGTCGCAGTGAAGTTGAAGGTCCCGCCCACCACAATGCTCTGGTTAGCCTCGTTGATGGTCACGCTGTTGATGGCGGGCGTTGATGGCCAGGTTGGGGAAGTCATAACAACAACCTGCTCTAGCTCTCCCTGAGCAAGTTGGTCGGGGTTATGGCTGGTTACAGCCAGTCCGACATAGACTTGAGAGGCCATGATTATCGTGTCACGAGCCACTAGATGCCAAGCTGCACCGTCTGCCGACTCATAAGCGGAGAAGATATCACCCTGCCGCACTAGCCTGACCCAGCGCGAACTGCCCTCGATGGGGCGCCGATTATTGCTGGTCAGACCGCCGATCTCCAGCCGCCGGTTGAACTCGACGATACCTAGAGGCGTCAAAGAGACCAGGGCGTTCCTGGATTCTGGAATGAGCTGCTCGCGGATCATGACTCCGGCTTTGGCCCACTCTTCGGTGCCGTTAATCGATAACACTTGGGCTGTGATTGTGCCGTCACCATGGAGTGGCTGATAGGCGAAGTGGAAACTGTCGGCACTTCCCCAGATGTTGCTACCCGAGCCATGCACCTCAGCATGCTGGTCGCTAAAGAAGTATACTTTTCCCGGTAGGCTGACCTGGCCGATGTCTTGGTTGCTCCATTGCGGTGTGATGGGGTCTGTTGGGGGAGTATCTGGTGGGTGACTAACTGAACGGGAACAGGCGGCGAGCAGTAGCACACCGATGATCAGCGAGAGATATAAACGCAGCCGTGTTGAGTGTTTGCCAATCGCCACCCTCCCCAGGGGTCGATTGATCGGGTTAGGTTCCATACGAAATCCTCTCTAAGTTCTTTGTGCAACAAGGAAAGCGGAGGGTTAAGAGCCCTCGGTAGTGCCAGGGATGCTAAAGGTGATAAATGGCGCCGACCTTGGCAGCGATTGGGTATAGACGTAGCGGGCATCAATACCTCCAGAGGTCGGCTGCCCTCGTGGGGCACTTTACGGGTGAGGTGTGTGAAAAGCATTAACAGCGATGCTGTGTGACTTTTCCATCATTAAGCACGAAGACACGCTGCCGTAGGGGATATCTCACCAAGGGCGGACTTGGGGCAAGATGAGAGCCGGGCAGGAAGAGGGCAAAAGCGGTAAAAGCACTACAAAGGCACCCGTTGAGGTACTACAACACGTAGGGGTGAACCCTTCGGGCTGAGGCCCCTCAGGGCGAAGCCTTGGACAGCCACGCCCTTCGGGGTGAGCCGTGGCGCCGACTTCGTCCGGCTTGATCGCGGCTGGACAGCCACGCCCTTCGGGGTGAGCCCCTTCACTTCTCCTGCGAGTAAACCGCAGGACAGGGCAAGCCTCAGGGGAACCCTCGGTGCTTCGCTGAAGTTCGCCGTCTTGATCGGGCAATCACAAGGATTGCCCCTACGACTTCGCTATTCATGGCCGTTGCCAGTATAGTTACAAGCTAGATTCATCACCCTTCATAGGTTGTGTCAAAGCCCAGGGTATGAAGGTACTGCGTGGTCACAAAAGGCTCACGAAACGGCTTGACCCAGTCGGCGGCCATGTTATGGGGCGGATGCTCGAGCACCCGTTGGATCGCCTCGGCGAGGGCTCGAGCATCCCCAACAGCAACCAACTCGCCGTACTCGCCGCCTTTGAGGATTTCGCGGGGTCCGCTAGGGCAGTCGGTAGACACCACCGGTGTGCTCAGCGCCAGGGCCTGAATGAGGACGTTAGGAAGCCCTTCCCACGCTGAGGACAGTACAAAGACCGCAGCTCGCGCCATGTAGGGTAAGGGGTTATTAACAAATCCTGGCAGCGCTACATCCTCCTGAAGCGCTAACTCTCGGATCAACAGCTCCAGCTCAGGACGAAGCCCTCCTTCGCCCAAGATGACTAGCCTGGCCGTAGTCTGCCTCCTAACGCTAGCGAAGGCGCGGATGAGTGTGGCGAAATCCTTTTGCAAGACCAGCCTTCCCGCGCCCAGGATCACGGGGGGTTGTCCCTTGACAAACCAAGGATGGATGAGCGGTTCGCTAGCTTGTTGCAGGAGTTGATCGGTGACGACCGGGTTGTAAATAACCTGAACTCTTAATGGATCAAGCCCCAGGGTCGTTACCAAGTCGTCAGCGACGCCTTGTGACACGGCGATAAGGGCGTCAGCGCGAGGGTACAGGTAGCGCATCAGCCTCAGTAGCAGACGCTCTTTACGGCTACGGGTCGTTTCTCGCGAGGGTATGTTGGCCTCGCGGATGACGGTGCGGGTCCTGGTGCCGGCCAGAGTCTTGGCTATCAAGGCTATCAGGTTGGCGTGATCGAGCGTAGCTAGTAGCGCCGTCGGTCTGACCCGCCGAAGATACCTAACTAGCGGCAGTAGAGCGGTGAGGGTTCTACGCGCCTTGAGGTCAATCACCTTGACGCCGGTTGGCACCTGGGTGAGGAACGCGCCTTGTGCTGAGGCCAGCACAAGATCGACCTGAAAGCCGCGCTCGATAAAACCATGCGCCAAATCGATCATTACGTGCTCAGCGCCGCCCCCCTCGAGCGAAGGCAAGAACAGGGCAAGGTAAGGAGCGTTCAAGTTATCCGGTCCTGTCATAGCGGGATGGTTGGGTAGTGTGATGACTGACGACTCTTGCGCAACCTGGCCATGCAGCGACTAGGGCGGCAATTGGTGCTGTTCCTAGGCATACAGGTAGCGATAAAGGCGACGAAGGAAGCTTGCGGGCAAAAGCGACATCAAGGCGATTTTCAGGACGTGGGGCAGCAGGCGGGCTCTATTGTAGGTAGGGATGATCAGCGTAACCTTTGGCGGCATGCTGCCACACTCCGATCGCTAGTAGATGCCCCAGCACTACCCAGTACAGGAATCCGTCCGGTGCATTAACGCTCAGATTGGCAAAGAGCAAGAAGGTGACGGTGCCAAGGGTATAGAGGGCAAGATAGCTGTTATCGCGCCAAGCGGCACTTATCACCAGGCCGTGAATAGCTAGAAACAGTGCTAGCCCGATCAGGCCAAATTCATAGAGGATCTGCAAGTAGGCGTTGTGGGTGGAGGTGGTATAGCCAGAAACGTCTAGCGCCACAATCTTGCTGGTATCAAAACCGTGACCGAGGAGCAGTTGCGGCAACGGGGAGGCGGCGTATTCGCGCAGAGTTGCTTCCCAGAGTGGGAGGCGCTCATTGGCTGTGGCAAGGTCGGCGTCGTCAAAGCGGTTAAAGAGCTGATCGCTGCCCGGAAGACTTACCAAAACTACCGCCAGCAGGCTGCCGGTCAGGATAATGGGGATGCTCCGGCGCGGCTCGAGCACTATGCGCGCAAACATGACAACAAAAACCATGGCCAGGGCGACGGCCATCCCCCGAGAGGCTAGTAGCAGCATGGCATAGATGCCCAGCGCTACGCCTAGGCCGATACCTAGGCGGGGCAAGAGGCTGGTTGCGGTACTCAAAAAGCGAGACAGTAGCGGCGTTAGCCCTAGCGCAATAATGAAAGCGACGAAGTTCTGATCGACAGCAACACCACCTCTGTCAGCAAAACCGGCCTGTGCCGCTGTGATAATAACCCAGCCGGACACGACGAGCCCAGCTATCACCTGTACTCTGGGCAGCCACCATAGCGACGGCAACGAGGTGAATTGAAAGAGCACGATCAGGCCCAGAGAATAGATGAACAGGCGCTGCCAAACGGTGAAGTCGGGTGAGGATGGGAGGTTGAACAGACCAAACAGCACCGTGCAGTAAAAGAGCAGGTAGATACTTAGCACTAGCGGTGACACGTGCAAGCGTCCGGCCATCAAGCGGATGGCGATATTGCCGATCATCAACAGGTACAGCGGGTAGTAGAGCCCTTGCAGCTCAAAGCCGGAGAAGAGCGTGACCTGCAGTGCAAAGGCGACCCAAAAAACGGTAACGGTCAGGTGTGAATTCTTAAGTAGCTGCCAGCTTGCAAGCAGCGCGATCCCCAGTGCCGCTAGCAGCACCAGGATTAAGGGGAAGCTGACTACCGCTAACCCCAGGGCCGTCCCCAGCACCAGCGCCGCCAAAAGCGTCAAAGCCTTGGACAGCAGTGGCAGGCGGAGCGTTGGGTTGGGCAGGGTAGGGATCATATTGCGCAGCCCCAATTCTATGATGCCGAACCGCCGCTGCAACCGCAGCGGTCACGTTGTGATGGAAGCGGCGAAGAGCGCGGCTAGCGCTAGTACAATCTCTCCATGAAGCGGCTGAACGTTCTAAAGCTTAGCGCCGTAATTTTGACGACCTTGGCGCTGGGTTTTGTCGGCGGTTACATTGTGGGTGGTCTCCCGTTGCGGGGCCTAGTGCCGTTTATGGAGCGGACCTCGGAGTGGTCGATCGGCATCTACACCGGCGACTATCCCCTTAATCTCACCCCAGTGCCCGGCATTAATCCGGTTTTGACAGGCCGCGATGTGACCGATGTTGACGCCAAATACGTAGCCGACCCCTTCCTGGTAAGGACTGAGGCAGGCTGGTACATGTTCTTCGAAGTAATGGAGCGTAACACCCAGCAGGGCTCAATCGGTTTGGCCAGCAGTCAGGACGGCCTGCATTGGTCATATGAGCGCATCGTATTAGATGAGCCTTTTCACCTCTCTTACCCGCAGGTGTTTGAGTGGGAGGGCCAGTACTACATGCTGCCAGAAACAAACCAGGCCCATTCAGTCCGCCTCTATCGAGCTGTCGACTTTCCGCACTCCTGGCAGCTAGCCTCGCTGCTATTTCCTGGAGCGTATGTTGACCCCACCATAATTCGTCATAACGAGCTGTGGTGGATTTTCGTGAAGCCCCGGGGGCACCCTGAGAGCCATGTCAACCTTTACTTTGCTGATACCCTGGCGGGGCCTTGGCAGCTGCATCCGCAAAGCCTCATCGAGCGCCACACTGACGATATTGGCCGCAAGGGAGGGCGTATCACCAAGGCCGGAGGCAACATCTATAAGTTTGTGCAGGACCGTTATCCGATCTACGGTAGTCGATTATGGGCCTTTGCCATTGAGGAGCTAACTACGACCAGTTATGTGGAGCGCCTAGCGCTAACAGTGCCCGTTATAGAAGCTAGCGGCTCCGGCTGGAATGCTGACGGTATGCACCATGTCGATCCCCAGCTCACCGGCGACGGCGGCTGGATCGTCGCGGTAGACGGTAAGCAACGGCACTGGCGCTTTGGCTTAAGATAGTCCACCCGTACCGTAGACCCCGTAAAGGGCTGGCGAAACGGGTTAAGACTCGATTCTTAAGGAGTCACTGCAACGGTTAGGCGAAGCGCATTGTAGCCGCTGGAGGCTTCCCAGGTGCCAGCGTTGGCGAGGCGGATGCTGTACTGGGCTCTTGGGTTGAGTAACGGGGCTGGGTCCGGCAGGCGCAGAAATACTTCGTACGAGCCGACAGCCACACTGTTGGGAAGTGCCACGTTGAAAGCCAGATGGCGAGTCTCCCCTGAGAGCGGCAGGAGCGTCCTGGCGTCGTCAGTTAGCCTGATAACGTGCTCCGAGCGAGTCCCGGTATGCCGCAGAACCACTTCCATAGGCCGTGGATTGTAGACCTTGCCAAAGCCATCGTTGGTCATCCGCAACTCTAGGGACAGACTCCCCCCTTGAGAGGTCTGTCTTGAAATAGCCGCCTCGATTAATCGCAAGCGGTAGCCAAGGCGCTGCCTGATCTCTGGATAACAGCCTTGGGCTCTTAATTGATCTATTAGCGGCCTCCAGAATTCGTGATTAAGGTAATCCCAGTTGAAACGGTCAAGCTCCGCCAAGAAATTTGAGCAGTGGTTACGTTCAGACAACCCCCCAAGGTCGCAAGTCTCGCCGCCGATGACAGTGAACTGGCTGATCTGCTCAGCATACCAGCGGTCTTGCTCGGAGAGGTAGGTTCCGGCGTCCGAAGCATTGGTCAGCAAACAATCGTTGTGATGGCCAGTTCTAGCCTGGTTACTGATAGTGAACGCCTGATCTGACCTGAGCGGAGTGGGGTGGAGGTCCCTGACATAGCGAGGATATCGGATTTGAATCATGCGCGAGGGGGGGAGAGCCTGAAGCAAGGCATTGGTGATAGCTTCACGACTAGCTAGCGCTGTTAAGCCGTAGGTACTGCCGTGCCACTCGCCCCAGGCCCCGATGAAACCGGCCTGCAAGACGGCAATGACATCTTGATTCTCGCGCAGCAGCGGCGCAAGTTGGTCGATATGCTGAAGGACATTGTTCAAGGGGGCATCGCTAACGAACCCGAAGTTGTAAGAGAACCTGAGAATCACCTTGATTCCGGCACTGCGCGCTGCCGCGAACCCCTGGCGAAGGTTGGTCAGCAGATGCTCGGGGAGGGGTTGATAGCGGTAGTTATCTAACCTGACATAAGCATGGCCTAAGGTTAGACCCTGAGCGGCTAGGCCCGAGAAGTCACGCCCGGTGAGCAGGTTAATGTAACTATAGAACCCTCGCTCAGGATTGGGAAAGTCGCTATAATCTGGATCGTAAGCCACCCGGATCATGGGCTCCGGGTTGGGATCAGGATCAGGGTCGGGGTCCGTATCCGGGAGTGCTTGCACATTTATCTGTTCTAACTCACCCAGAGCGATCTGGGAGTTGCTGCGACTTGTTACGGCCAGGCCGACATAGACCTGTTCGGCCATGACGATTTCGGTGCTGGCAACTAGTTGCCACGCCACACCGTCTGCCGACTCATAACTGGAGAAGGTATTGCCTTGCCGAACCAGCCTGACCCAGCGCGGGCTAACGCCGACCTGCCGATTGCCCGAGTTGCTGGTCAGGCCGCCGGTTTCTGGCCGCCAATTGAACTCAACGATGCCCAGGGGCGTCAAGGCGACCAGGGCGTGCTTGGAGTTCGGGGTGAGCTGCTCGCGGATCATGACTCCGGCCTTGGCCCACTGGTGGGTGTTGTCGATCGATACTACGCGGGCTGTGATTGCGCTGTCACCCCGGAGTGGCTGATAGGCGAAGTGAAAACTATCAGCACTTCCCCAGATATCCTCGCCCGACCCCCGCACCACGGCATGCTGTTGGTTAATGAAGTCGGTGTCTCCCGGTATGCCGACCTGACCGACGTCATCGCTTTGCCAGGCTGGCGCGGGTGGGGGGATATTTGGTGGAGCGTCGAGGGTACGGGAACAGGCGGCGAGGAGCAGTATGCTGATGATCAGGAGCAGGTAGAAGCGTAGCTGTGTTGAGTGTTTGTCAATCGCCACCCTCCCCAGGGATCGATTGTTAGGTTTCATGCGGGATCCTCTCTAATTGTTGGATGAGTACAAGGGAGCGTTGGGTCAAGGACCCCCTAAAGGCGTGAGTTTGTGGGTTGTAGATGGTGAGCTGCGGTGGCCTTGGCAGCGATTAGGTATGGATGTAGCGGACATCAACGCCTCCACAGACCAGCTGCCCTCGTGGGGCACTTTACGGTTGAGTTGTGTGAAAAGCATTAACAGCGATGCCGTGTGACTTTTCTATCATTAAGTACCAGGATGCGCTGCCAGGGGGGTCATCTTGTCAAGGGCGGCCTTGGACTAAGATGAGAACCGGGCGAGAGGGGCAAAGATCAGGAGAACCACTGGCGACCGAACGAACTGGTGGACTGGTATGCCATGCAGCAAGCCAAGCGCAAGGGCATGCATACCTATGATTTGGCAGGGCTAGCCGACTACAAGCGTAAATTTGGCACCCATGATGTAACCATGCCGCTGTTGCTGAGGCCTAAATATGGGGTGATGCTGCCCATGCGTCAGATAGCGGCGCGGTTGTTCTGGGTGGGTCAGAGGATGAGTGCCTGGCTCAAAGCCCCGCAGCCATCGTCAGATTAATGACGTTGATCGCCTTGGTGTAAAAAGGCTAGCTGTCTAAAACCAACCATTACATTCGGCAAGTTGCTAAGCGACAGCCTTATAGCAGGCAGGGCAAGTCCACCAGCGGTGGCTTGTACTAACAAGCCGCCTCGGCAAGCTCGTTGCGATTGGCAATGAGCCACCGCGCTCCTGGGACATCTGACCCTGCTCAAGGCGTTGTTGAATAAGTATGGTAGAGACAAGCTGTAGCTGCGCAGCGCGGACGACCAGGCTTGGAAAGGGTACTAGATGAGTACATTGCTAGGCTATAGACACGATTATAAAGTGCGCACCGGGCCAGAGACCTATCTTTCGCCGTCGGCGGCGGCGATGGGGATAGTGCTGCCCGATGAAAAGCAGGGGTTGATCGAGGGGAGTATTGTCCCAGAAGAGCTGGCGCGTGAAGAGATCGCCAAGAAGCTGCTGGCCGCTAAGAACCCGACACTGTTCCCCGGTCCGCTGGTGCTGTGGGCCTGGTCCGAGTCGGCGGTCGCCAAAGCTACAGCGCTGCTGGAGCTAGTGGCCGAGGTGCCGGGCATGAAGATCATCCCGATGCCCGATTATCGTCCGAAGTATCCAATGATCAATCCTGCGGTTGAAATAAACCCCAATCACCCCAACCTGACGATCTGGCACAACGAGATCGATGTCTGCGTCTTTGCCGGGGTGCACTGTCATTTTGCCAACTTAGCCCTGAAGATCATCAGGGCGGGAACGGATTGCTACACCATCGCGCTGTGCGGCCAAAGAGGTCATGAGGATGCCATGATCACTCTCAGAGACGTTCACGCCGCCGAGGTGCGGGAGCTAACCGAGACCATCAGAAAGATCAAGAAGGGGTAGGGGTAGTTATGCCAGCCCAAAAAATAGTCAGCCCAGAGCGCATCTTTTTCGAGGCGCCGCGCGAAAAGAAGTTCCTAATCGGCAACGAGGCGGTCGGCGAGGCGATAAAGCGAGCCAACGTCGATGTAGTAGTGGTCTACCCGGTGACGCCCCAAAGCGAGGCTGCCCATGTTATGGGAGACCTTTACGCTCAGGGTTATATCAAGGACTACTATCGTGGCGAGGATGAATTTAACGTCATGTCGGCTGTTGCTGGGGCGGCGATGGGTGGCGTGCGCGTCTTCACCGCTACCTGCGGGCCAGGAACGTTGCGCGCCTTTGAGATGTTTCCCTGCTGGGCCGGGGAACGGCTGCCCATAGTATGCGCCTTCATGACCAGAGGGGTGAACGCGCCCCTGACCATCCAGCCGGATAATATCGAAATCGGCTGGTTGGCCGACACCGGCATGCTGATCTTCCATGCCGAGGATCCGCAGGAGTTCTTCGACATGATCTTGAAGGCTTTTATCGTGGCCGAGCAGCCCGATGTCCATCTGCCGGTAGGGGTGTGTGTTGACGGCTTCTTTGTCACCCACACGCGGGAGATTGTCGAGCTGCCCCCCGAGGACGAGGCGCTCCCCCCGTATGATCCGTCGGTCTCGCCGGTAGTGACCATGGATATGGAGACGGTCCCGGTCAGGCACATGAAAGACCCCTTCGTCATGAAGAGCAACTACATCAGCTATAACGCTCATGCTAGTTGGCAGCAGGAGGTTCGCGCTGCCGCCGAGCGGTCCCGCAAGTATATCGCCAAGTATCTGGGCAGCTCGGTGGAGGTTATCCATCCCGAGGCCGAGGTGCTGTTTATGACTTCTGGCACCGCTGCCGCCCAGGCCAGGGTGGCCATGGAGAGGCTGCGCGAGGAGGGGATCGATATTGGCTTGGCGAAGATCAAGGTGATCCGGCCGTTCCCCGACCAAGAGGTTATTGCGGCGGCCGCGCGTGCGCGAACCATCATCGTTCCGGAGCACAACATCACCGGCTGGCTGGCCAGAGAGATCAAGTCGAGGGTAAGTGACAACGCCAAGATCTTCGGCGGGCCGAGGGTGTTTGGCGGCATGACTATGCCCCCGGAGGTAATCGTGACCGAGACCAAGAAGCTACTCGCCGAACGCGGCGGCCACCTAGGTTTAACGCGGCCGCTGGTAGCAGCAAGGGGGTAACATGGAAGCGCTTAGAGTATCGCCCGGCTATGAGAAGATCCTGCCCCAGGAGTACCAAGACCTGGTAGAAGATGGTCCCTTTGGTAGAGACCTGTCGGTCAAGGACCTAGGAACTTTCAAGGAGCTTATCGAGGAGCACCCGCTGTGTGCTGGGTGCGGTCTGGGCCTATCGATCAGACTGATTGCGGCCTCGCTGCCCAATCCGGAGAACACTGTGATTGTTGGCACTACCGGCTGTAACTCTATCCTCATGCCCCAGCTGGCTATGCATAATGTGCATGCGCTCTTCGGCAACCAGAACGCGGTGGCTAGCGGGCTCAAGCGGGCCTTGCGGCTGAGATACCCAGAGAAGAACAAGGATGTGGTGGTAGTAGCTGGAGACGGTGGGGTGGCCGATATCGGACTCTCTCCCACTATGCACTCCTGGTTTAGGCAGGAGAAGTTCACCACCATCATGCTCGATAACGAAGGGTATTCCAACACTGGGGGGCAAGAGAGCGGCATGACGCGGCAGGGAATGATAGTCAACATGGCCCCGCTGGGCAAGAAGTTCCCTAAAATGCCCTTCCATGAAGTAGCCAAGGTGGCCAACTGCGCTTATGTTGCCACCGTTACCCCAGCTCGAGCCAGGCGGCTTGGGCAGATGGTGCGGCGGGCCGTGCTGGTAGCCAGGGAGGTCGGTCCGACTTATGTGCAGATCTTCTGCCCCTGCAACACCAACTATAAGTTTGCCCCAGACGAGACCTTAGAGAAGTCCAAAGATACCGAGATCACCGAATACATGACCCCGGAGGCCCAGGCGCTAATCGAGTCTTTAGAGAAGAAGCCCAAAGCTGAGAAGGTTCAGTCATGAAGCTTGATGTCAGGATGTCGGGGCTCGGGGGGCAGGGTATGGTCACGGCGGCCAACCTGCTCGGGATGGCGGCGGTCAATGATGGCAATTACGGCATCGTGATTCCGTTCTTCGGAGCGGAGAAGCGGCTGGCTCCCACCGAGAGCTACGTCCGCATCTCCTCGCAAAAGGTCTATGAAAAAGGCGAAGTAGGTCATCCCCACGCTATCATGGTCTTTCACCCCGAGGTGATTACCAAGGGCAAGTGCTACACCATGCCCTTCTACGAGGGCTTGCGCCAGAGTGGGTTACTCATCATTAACTCCGCGCAGCCGCTGCTCTCGGCAGAAGATGCCCAAACCATGGCCAAGCTGAACGTTACGGTGCTCTACGTGCCGGCCTCTGAGATTGCGCTCGAAGTAGCCGACACCGAGTTGGCTACCAATATGGTCTTGCTAGGCGGTCTGGTCGGGGCTACTGACGTCGTCACGCTGGCCGGGTTGGAAAAGGCTATCGCGCAGCGCTTTGGCGGCGCCAAGTTCATCGCTTCGGGGACCACTGCCGCTCTGGACGACGTGCTCAAGCGGAAATACTCCAAGCTGCAAGAGCTGCTAGGCAAGAATATGACCGCTATTTCCAAGGCCTATGAGCTGGTTAAAGCGATGTCGAACGAAGCAGCGCTGGTAGATGGGCGCCGGGAGGTAACATGTACTACGCAGCGAGCGTAAAGGAAGGCCGGTGTGACGGTTGTGGCGTTTGTGTTCCCTCCTGCCCTGAGCCCAATGCCTTAGAGCTGGTCCGGCTTAACGGCAAGGCCAAGATGATCAGGATTTCGCCACTGCGGTGCAAGGGGTGCGGGCTGTGCATTACCATGTGCCCCAAAGACGCGCTGGAGATTTTGCGGCGCTAAAGAGGCCTGGGCGTTAAATCAGTAGTCAAGTATGCGAGCCTTCAAGTAGGGGCGAACACAAGGTTCGCCCCTACTCCTCGGCGTACCGCTCGAGCCGTGCGGTTGCTACGGATCGGGTTGCGGCGGGAGGAGCAGGTAAAGATCGAGCTGATTATTGAGATAGACCAGCAAGAACTCTTCAAAAACCCAGATCGGGAAGCCGGCGATGGCTCGGAAGCTCTTGCCGCTGGCAAAATCGGTGATGCGGGTAAAGCCGCCGTCAGCCTGAGCGCGCCAGCCGTTCCCGGTAAGCTGTAATCCCTCCAGGCGGGGGAGGTTTTCGGCCCTGCGAGTATCCGCAGGGCGCATGCCGAGCACCGAGTAAGGGTGAAAAACCGGCGCCGCGATGCCGGTGGGGAAGCCCTCGGGAGGGCTCTGGCCGAGCCAGGTCAGTTCGGGCCCTGCGTGGGGCATGATGCCAGGGGGTGGAATGCCCAGCGCGGGATAGGGGATAGCCTCGTCGCTGTAGAGATGGCGCCGCTCGGCGCGCACCACAAAGGGGACTTCGTCCTGGCGGATGACGAAGGTTTCGATGGCTGCCATGCTCAAACCGAGATTACCGGCTAACGCAGTCAGCACGTCGCGCTCAAAGGCCGCGCGGGCTTCGGCCGGCAGGTCGCGATGATTGGCGGGCCAGAGCGGGAAGTTGTAGACCCTAGTCAGCCAGGAGTCGGCTTGGGGCTGGGCGCGCCAGGCCCGAAACGGCTTTCCGACCAGATCGGCGCGTAGCACCCGGTGCTCAGCGTCAGTAGGGCCGACCTCTGTTTCAGCCTGAAAGCGGATAGCCCGGCCTTCGGCCCAGGGAATGATAGAGAGCTCGCGATAGGGGTAGCTGGCGATGAGCTGGGGCTTGAGTGGGAACAACCCGGCCGGGATATCTTCGGCTAAGGCCGGTACCGGTGTGGCACCGCCCAGGGGGGGCATGCGGCCAGCGAAGCTGACCGCGGCGGCGCGGTTGGCAAAGGCACCGACGCGCAAGCGGAAAATCACCCCCTGCTCAGTCTGCACGCTGACCAGGTAGGCTTCGTAACCCTCGGCTATGAGGCGGCGGCGCAGCTCGATGGCGGCCTGTTGGTCAGAGAGCGCAGCGACCTGAACAGTGTAGGAAATAGCCAGGGCCGGGCTTGCTAACAGGGCTGCGCCGAGCAGCCAGAGGCGCCACATCAGAAGTCCTTCCGTTCAAAGAGGACCACCGCAGTAGCGGCGAAGGCCGCAGAGTAGACAGCCAGCAATGCCAGCACCCAACCCAAGTCGGCTACCGGCTGCACGTAAGCGCTCAACTGTGCGCTCAACAGGAAGCGCTCGAGCCCCGGGAAGACCACCATCAGCTGCATGGTGATCAGCACCCCCAAGGTAGCCAGTGCCCCGCCGGCGGCGTTCATCCACACCACCGTAAACAGCAGTGCCAGCAGGCTAATCGGCACCAGGCTACAGGCTGCGATCAGGTAGCCGCGCAGCAGCTCGAGCAGCGCCGCTCCCGGTGTGATGAGCCCCTCGCCCGGCAGGCCGCCTGCGCCGAGGCCGGTGCCGCCCAGGAAGCTACCGTAACCAAAAGGGAAGCCCGAGATAAGCCCAACTGCCAGCATGAACGCCAGCAGCAGGAAGGGGTAAACGGTAGCGACGATGAGCTTGGCGGCGATAAATTGCGAGCGTGTGACCGGGCGCAGCAGCACGGTGGAGATGGTCCCGAAGGTGCGCTCGAGCCCCAGCAGCTCGGCGCTGGCGATGGCTACTAGGAGTGGCAGCAAAAACTCCATGGTGGTCAACAGCGCTAGCGCTGGCACCTGATAGGCCGAGATGACGAAAAAGCCGTAGATCTCAGCTACCCCGGGGGCGAAGGCCCAGATTGCCGGGAACAGCGCCAGCAGCACCAGACTAAAGCGCAGGCTGCTCAGCCGTAAGAGCTTGCCGAACTCGATACTCAGCAGCGCCCTCACGCGACTTCCTCCGGCGCGACGCCTCGCTTAGCGCTGACCCGCTCGCGGTAGTAGGCCCGCAGGTCAAAGTTGTCGCGTGCTAAGCCCAGCAGTTCTACCCCCGCTGCGACCAGAGCACCCGCTACCCGGCCGAGGGCCGCCGAGTCTTCCAGGATGAAAACTACCTCGTCGCCGCGGGTGCCGGCGTGGCGGATAAACGGCTGAGTCTTTAAGGCCAGTTGAGCCCGCCTGACATCCGAGACCTGGGCGCGATAACGGTCGCGACGGTCGAGCAGGTTAACCTCGTCGATCAGCTGCCCCTCTTCCAGGATAGCGACCCGCGAGCAGTAGGCGGCTACTTCGTCGAGGTGGTGCGTTGACAGCAGCACGGCGGTGCCCATGCTTGCCGCCTCGCGCAGCACGCGGTGCACCACGTGCAGGCTTAAGGGGTCCATGCCGCTGGCCGGCTCGTCCAAAATCAGCACCTCCGGCTGGGTCAGCAGCGCGGCGGCTACGCCTAGGCGCTGCCGCATCCCTAGGCTATAAACGCCGACCTTGCGCTCGGCTGAGGTCTCTAGCTCTAGCAGCCGCAACACTTCGGCGATGCGCCCTTCGCTCACACCTCCGGCTAGCCTGGCGTGCAGCGCTAGGTTAGCGCGGCCACTGAGGTAGGGATAGAAGGCGGCAGGCGCCTCGACCACCGCGCCGATGCGGCGGCGGATGGCAGGGTTCTTGAGCAAGTCAAGCCCTAGCAGATAAACGCTGCCCGCTGTCGGGAAGGCCAGGCCGGTAAGGAGCCGAATTACCGTGGTCTTGCCCGCGCCGTTGGGGCCAACCAGGGCATAGACCTCGCCGGGGGCGACCCGGAAGCTGAGGTCGCGCACTACTGGCCGCTGGCCGTAGTGTTTGCTGAGCTGCCTGGTTTCAATTGCGGCGCTTGCCATATCGCCCAGTCTAACGCTCGGGCGGCGCTGCTTCTACTGAACTGGCCCGTAAGCTGCTATCGATCAACACGGCATCGAGCACGCGCTCGAGCGCCCGCTCGACGGCCTGATCAAAGTCGCCCATCTCGATAACCGCTGTCCCCTCCTCGCTAGCGCGCTGCATGATAAAGTCTTGAAGATAGCGGATTTCGGTGAAATGCTCTAGGTAGCTCTCGTGGCTGCGTCGGTGCAGGGTCTGAACCTCGCGCAGCGTAAAATGGCGCCGATGCACGTCAGGGTTGCTGACCGCCGCTACCAGTTCGACCGCTACAGCGCCCTGCAGCGCGGTAGCGGGGATGAAGCCGGGGACTAAGTGGACCCCCTCGAGCACTACCGAGGTGTGCTCTTCGATATTGCGCCTTATTACCGCTGAGAGGGCGGTGGTGAGTTGCTGCACCTGCGTCTGAAAGCCGCGAATGACGCGCTTGCGCTTGGGCTGAGCCGCTTCGCCGGGGAGCAGCTCGCTGCGCCAGGCCAAAAAGCTCGAGCTATGCAGCGCTGGGCTAAGCTCAGGGCTGATTAGCGAGCGCAGCGCCTGTCGCACCGAATCCGAAGACACCAGGCGCGGGATGCCCAGCCGGTAGGCCAGTTCAGCCGCTAGGCTCGACTTGCCCACGCCTGGCCCGCCGCCGATCATCACCACCAACGGGCGCTCAGGGTGGCGCAGGCTGCGCAACAGGTCGTAGCGGCGTGCAAACGCTTCGCCAGCCTCGCTGATCAGCAGCGAGCGGACCACCTGGCGTACCTTAGCGCGTTCGACCTCGCTCTGGCCGAGTCGCCACAGCAGCTCTTCCGCCCGTTTGGCCAGGGCGTGAGCCAGCTCGGGCCCTAGCCCCACCCCCATCAGCGATTGCGCTAAGATGCCGCGCGAGAACGGAAAGCGCACGCCGTCAGGTTCGACTATCTGCAAGTCCGAGCCGGGCGTCCTGGTCTCGTAGCGCAGGCGCAGATCGCGGCCTAGCCGGGCTTCGAGGCTGATGGCAATCAGGTGTTTTAGCTCGCGTTCATTAACTACCTCATAGCCCTGAGTGCGCAGTGTCTGCTCGACCTGCTGGGCTACGGCGTGAGCCTCCTTGAAGCTCAACTTAAGCTTTTCTAGCGAGGCAGCCAGCGTGCGCCGTGAGAAGGGGGTCATGGCATCGCCGAGCTTGACCATTAACGGCACGAAGGGGGGCGTCTGCGCTTTGAAGCGGGCCGCCGCCGCCGGGCTTACGCTTTTGGCGATCATGCCGCTTAGACGCTCGACCAGTTCGTCAAGCGCGATGTCGTGGCCACCAGCTTGCCGGTAGTGTTTCTCTAGGCTCTGCGCTAGGGTGATCGCTTCGTCGGTAGGGACGCCGGCCCCCTGGAGCGCCTCGACGACGGCGCCGGTGCTGAAGGCGATCTTCTGACCAGCCCTTACGACGCGCAGGGGGTGTTTCATGACCTTAACCTAACACAGCCGGTGGCCTACCTGGAGTGGAGCTTAATTCACTGCGGGCCAGCATCAGCAGCTCTGCGACGATATTGGCGGTCAGGCCCCAGATCAGCCGCCGCCATAAACTCCGGCCAACTCACAGCGGTTTTCACAAATACTGAGTCGCCTTAGCGCAGGTATCATCTCTGCAAAGGCGCCCTGGAGAACGATTCGCAGTCCTGCGAGCACCCGCAGGATCAAACCAGATGATACCTGCTATCAGGCGTTCGAGGGCGTGGCGGGCTAACCGTTGCCGCAGCGGCTCAAGCATAGTCGTGGTGGAGCCTGGCTTCGATGGCCTCGCGCAGCGCTAGTTCGGGGTTGACGCCCAGGCTGCGGGCGTAGTCCACCACCGCCAGCAGCAACCTCCCTAAATGACGGGTCGCGTCATTACCGCTCTCTAGCGCCTGGCGCACAGCCTCTGGGCGACCCTCCTCCCAACCGGCCCGGCGCCCCGCCTCGAAGGCCCGCATCAGCGCCGGCAGGCTGCGCGGCGCTGTATGGGCCTTTCCTTCGGTCCCCTTGATCGCCTGCCAGTTGCTCAGCACCTCCTCGGCGCCGCTGACCTGCACCGCCCCGAAGACGTGGGGGTGGCGCCGGATCAACTTGTCTACAATCCCTTGCTCGATGGCGGGGTAGTCAAAGCGCCCGGCCTCCTCGGCGATCACGGTATGAAAAGCGACCTGTAGCAGCACATCGCCGAGCTCTTCGACGATGGCCTGGGGGTCGCCCGAGGCGATGGCGTCCATGGCCTCGCAGGCCTCCTCGAGCAGGTAGGGGCGCAGGCTCTCATGGCTCTGCTGCTGGTCCCAAGGGCAGCCACCGGGGCCGCGTAGGCGGCGCATGACGTCAAGGAGGTGGTTCATGGCGTTAAGTTTAACAACCGTAGCGCGAGCTTGACACGCCGGGTAACACCCAGGCCCCAGCCAAACGTTGAAGATTTATCTTTGTCCCCCTCCTTCCTGCCATATAATGTAGCCATGATAAAGGTGGAGCCATTGGCGCTCGAGCTCCTGGAGTACAAGGTCAACGACCTCTTGGTCGGTCGCCAGGTGCGCGGCGGCTCGGCTGCGGTCTGGGCGCTGCACGATTGGTTGACGGCCTCGCTAATTAACCTCGACGACGACGAGCGATCCCGTCTCCGTAAGGTCAATGAGCGCCTGTCCCGGATAGGGCGCGCTATCGACCGCGACAAACAGGTGATTAGAAACCTCAATGAGCTGGAGTTAGGAGGCGAGTCGCAGTTAGCCGCTAAACCGGCCCGCCCCGAGGCGGCGGTACTCAGCCCAGCTGAGTTTGAAGAGCAGCAGACGCTAAAGTGCCTGGCCCGGCGCGTCTGGTGGGACGACCTAGAGCGCGTCTTGCAGCGGCTGGCAGCCGGCTATCGCGCTGAGCGCGACCGCCAGACGGCGCGGCTGCTTTATGCCACTTTGCGCAACCTGGCCCGCTATGCCCGCAGCGATACCTTTGCCCAGGACGTTAATCTAGCGCACTTTGAGGTGGTTGAGCCGATTCCGGAGCTGACCGATCCGTTGGTGTCTATCACCAACGTCGAGAGCATTGTCGAGCTATTGCGCGAGCTGGTTACCAGCGCGCTGAGCTTTAAGCAGGCAGACAGCCCTTACGCTGCGCTGAGCCTCCCCGAAGAGCAGGCGCTGCCGTATCTGCGGCGCGTGGCGCTGGCAGTCGCGCGAAATCCGTTTGCGGGCAGGCGCAGCCTGCTGTCTTACAAGGGGCCGACCAGTCAGCAGTTGAGGACCGCCCTTGACCAGTTGAGCCGTGATCAGATGCGCGAAGAGACGCGGCGGGAAGAGCGGCAGCGGCTCGAGCAGCGGCTGTCAGAGGCGCTCAATTTCGAGCGGACCCAACAGCAGCTGTTTGAGCGTGATGTGCGGCTTTACACCCAGGCGGCTGAGACCCTGTTTGAGCAACTCGGCCAGCACTTGCCCAAGCGGGTCGGCGGCAGCGCCAGCGACCCGCAGCTGCCCAGCGCAGTGCTGTTTGCCGAGAACCCGGCCTTGCGCATTGAGTCGGTACCGACCAGTAGTCAAGCCGTGACTATCTACCTGCGCGGCCCGGTCCGCTTGAAACTGGGCGGCGTGGAGCTAGGCCTCATGCGTTCGGGGAATATCTGGTCGCTCTATGTCGCCGATCAACAGCTGCCGCTTCAGCCGCGCATGAGCTTCAAGCTGGGGCGGCGGCTGCTGTCGCTCTTTCACGAGGGGCAATATGTCCATCTGCGCCTCCAGGACGAGGTGCGCTCACTGGCTGCGCTGGTAGCTGAAGCGTTGGTTCTCCAGACCGTGTTGCAGCCCGACCGGCAGGCGGTGTTGCTCAATCTGCTCCAGACAGCTACCGGGGTGGCCATCGGTGAGCCACAGCAGATGGTGCGTCAGGCGATAGCGCGTCTTCAACACATGTCAGACAAGACCCCTGACCGGCGCAAGGCGCTGGCAGGCTTTTTGCAGGGGGCGGCTCGAGCGGCGCGCCTGAGCCTCGACGATGAACTAATTGACGGCTTAGTGGAGCGGCTTTATACCGCCATGACGATTGGCGAAGATGGGCTAGGTAGCCTGCTAATGTCCCTCAACGAGCGGCAGGGCGGGGTCTACCCGTTTAGCGACGAGCCGCTCAGCCTCTCTTTTGATGGTATGCCGCTGACCATCCGCCGCTATCGCAGCCGCGGCCAGGGGGTGCCGGAGAGCATCGTAGTGATGATGCCGGGTCGGCCGCTCGGCTCCTTTACCGACTACCTATTAGCGCCCTTTGGCAACGGCACGTTGCTCTGCGCCCGCTCGAGCGAGGCCTTAGCGGCTTTCTATCTGCCGCAGCATAAGATCGAGACCGTCGCTAGTTAAGCGAGTGCCCCACTTTTCTAACCGCGCCTAACGGTAAGCTGCCAGCTGGTGGCGGGAGAGGAGCCTCTATGGTTGCCCTGCGGGCTTGGTTTGACCGCGTTGACGTGCGTATTACTAACTGGATGGCTCGCTTTGGCCTGCTGCTTCTGCGGGTTAGTCTCGGCCTCGTCTTGCTCTGGTTTGGAGCGCTGAAACTCTTTCCCGGCCTTAGCCCGGCTCAGGAGCTAGCCACCAGCACGACCGAGATCCTCACCCTGGGATTGATCGCTCCCGAGGTCGCTATCCTGCTGCTAGCAGCTTGGGAGTGCTTGATCGGCCTGGGCCTGATAACCGGACGCTTTATGCGAGTGACGCTGCTGCTGCTCTTTGTGCAGATGCTCGGCACCGCCACTCCGCTCTTCTTCTTCCCGCAAGAGGTCTTTACCCGCTTCCCCTACGCGCTCACCTTGGAAGGCCAGTACATTATCAAAAACGTGGTGCTAGTTAGCGCGGGCCTAGTGATTGGCGCTACCGTGCGTGGCGGTGCGCTAGTGGCCGATCCCAAGATCGCTCGAGGCGTCAGCCCCTAAAGCCCTGAAGATGTGTTGCACACGGGCATTTGTGGCATACTGGGATCACTTATGGCACAGCCCCGTACCCCCACCACCGTAAGAGTTGGTCCCCAAGGGCGTTTGGTAATCCCGGTGGCGCTGCGCAAGACCCTCCGAGTTGAGGCGGGCACCGAACTTATGGCCCGTCTCGAGGGCGAGCAGCTAGTTGCCCACATTGCTAAAGAGGTCAGCCTGGCCGATCAACTGCTGGCCGAACGGCGTGAAGAAGCCCGCCGTTGACCGCATTTACTGCCACGCCAGGATTATCATTGATTCGCTAAAGGTCGTGCCATGAACCTACTTGCTAAAGCCTTGCCTGTCCGCCCAGTCTACCGCGAGGTACTGGCCGACTTAGAAACCCCGCTGACGGCCTACCTCAAGGTGGCCGGGCACCCCAGTTTCTTGCTCGAGTCGGTCGAGCAGGGCGAGCGGATTGCCCGCTACTCGTTCATCGGCACCGGGGTGCGCCGTAAGCTTACGGCGCGCGGTCGGCAGGTGACTGTCAGCACCCCGCAAGGGACTGCAGTGCTGACTACCGGCGACCCGTTGCGAGCGCTATGGGACCTAACGGTGCGGGAGACCCAGGATGACCCGCGCTTGCCCAGCTTTTGGACGGGAGCGGTGGGCTATGCCAGCTACGACCTGATCCGCTGTTACGAGAACCTGCCGGACGCCAACCCCGACGAGTTAAAGGTGCCCGATTTGCTGTTTATCGAGCCGGAGGCGCTGATAATTGTCGACCACCTCAAACGGCGGCTATTCATCGTGGCTCCAGCCGAGGTAGGCAACGCTGCTGACGAGCAGGCGGCACAAGCGCTAGTGGACGCCCTCTACCAACGCCTACGTGGCCCGTTGCCGGGAGTGCCCGGCGACCGCTCGGGGCGGCGCACCGAGTTCGTTAGCAACTTCACCCCGGAAGGCTACAAGGCGGCGGTAGGCCGGGCGGTGGCGTACATTCAGGCCGGTGATGCCTTTCAGGTAGTGCCGAGCCAGCGCCTCAGCGCCGAGTTGGGTGTACACCCCTTTGCCATCTATCGGGCGTTGCGCGTAGTCAATCCAAGCCCTTACCTTGGCTACCTCGACCTGGGCCCGGTGACGCTGGTGGCCAGCAGCCCGGAGAGCTTGGTACGCAGCGATGGGGTGTGGGTCGAGACTAAGCCGATTGCCGGGACCCGCAAGCGCGGCCCTAACCCCCAGGAGGATGAGCGGCTGGCACAGGAGCTGCTGGCTGACGCCAAGGAGCGAGCAGAACACATTATGCTGGTCGATCTGGGCCGCAACGACTTGGGTCGGGTCTGCCAGTACGGCAGCGTCGCGGTCTCGGAGCTGATGCACATTGAGCGTTACAGCCACGTGATGCACATCGTCTCGACGGTGCGGGGCAGACTAGCGCTCGGTAAGACGCCGCTCGACGCACTCTCGAGCACCCTGCCGATGGGTACTGCCTCGGGAGCGCCGAAGGTGCGGGCCATGCAGATCATCGACGAGCTCGAGCCCACCCGGCGCGGCCCCTACGCCGGGGCCTTCGGCTACCTCAGCGCGTCAGGGGCGATGGATATGGCCTTAACGCTCAGGACGGCGGTAATTACCGGCGGCAAGATTCACCTGCAAGCCGGTGGTGGCGTGGTGGCCGATTCTGATCCGGAGTTCGAATATCAGGAGTCGATGAACAAGCTAGCGGCCTTGGTCAAGGCGGTGGAGATGGCGACGGAAGGGCTTAGTTAGGTAGTGGGTAGTGGGATGTGGGTAGTGGAAGGAACGGGATTTGAGATGGGGCCGGGTAGCGTCCGAACGCTAGAGATTTGGCAAGAGGGCATCGGCTTAGTCAAGGTGCTGTACCAGCTTACAAGCGGTTGGCCTAAAGAGGAGATGTATGGTCTGACCTCTCAGGTGCGAAGGGCCGCAGTGTCTATTCCGAGCAATCTCGCTGAAGGCGTCGGCCGTGCCACCGCTGCTGAAAAAGTGCGGTTCGGCCACATTGCCCTCGGCTCAGCGTATGAGCTCGATACGCTCTTAACGATTGCTCTCGAGCTTGGGTTTTCGCCAGAAACTGACATTCAAGCCTCGCGGACTCGGCTAAGCAGCCTCTGCAAGCGCATTTCCAGCTTCATTCGACATCAGGAGCAAAAGCGATGAGTCTCGAATTCCCCACGACCCACGACCCACACCCCACAACCTACAAGCGTATTTTGCTGATCGACAACTACGACTCGTTCACCTACAACTTGGTGCAGTACTTGGGCGAGCTGGGCGCCGAGCCGACGGTGTGGCGCAACGATCAGTTCGAGCTGGGCGAGGTAGTCGAGTTTAGGCCGGACGGGATCGTTATTTCGCCGGGGCCATGCACTCCCAAGGAGGCGGGCCACTCGGTAGCGGTGATTCAGCGTTACGGGGCGGAGGTGCCCATCCTCGGCGTGTGCCTGGGGCACCAGAGCATCGGCGCGGCCTACGGCGCCAAAGTGGTGCGGGCGCCCTTAATCATGCACGGCAAGACCAGCGAGATTCACCATGACGGGACCGGACCGTTTGCGGACTTGCCCGACCCTGTCACCGCCACGCGCTATCACTCGCTGATCGTCAAAGATATTCCCGATGAGCTTATCGTCAACGCCTGGGTCGATGAAGCGGGTGAGCGGATTATCATGGGCTTGCTACACAAGGCATACCCCGTCTGGGGCGTGCAGTTTCACCCCGAGAGCATCCTCACTGAGATGGGCCACCAGATGCTGCAAAACTTCCTGGATATCTGCTGATGCTCGGTGGGCTGGCAGCGATCTTTGCCGGGCAGTGTTGAGGCATCGCCCGGCCGCGAAGGTGTTGGTAGGTTATGGCTATGGAGCTAAGTGTCATCACCGTGACCCGCAACCGGCCGCAGATCCTGGCGCAGAAACTCGCTTCGTTGGCGGCGCAGACGTTACCGCCGGACCGGTTCGAACTGGTGATCTGCGTCAACGGCTGCGAACAGGGGTCGCTCGAGCTGCTCCGCGCAACGGGCACGCCGTTCTCCATGACCGTGCTGTCGTTTGCCGCCAACGAGGGCGCGGCCAAGGCGCGCAACGCCTGCGCCCGGCAGGTGGAGGGGGAGATCATCTACCTCTCGGACGATGACTGCCTGCTTTGTCCAGACACCCTAGCCCGGCACCTGGCGGCGCAGCGCCGGATGCCGAGAGTGGCGGTTGGGGCGATCCGCTTTGAGCACGACGGCGCGTCGCGTGCCTGGCGGCCGGGCCGGGTCGGATATTGGAATGTTAACGGTGCCAACACCAGCCTACCAAGGAAAGCCTTTGAGGCGGTGGGAGGGTTTGACGAGAGCTTGAGCGGCTACGGGGGCGAGGACATCCTGTTAGGCTATCGCCTTAAGCAGGCCGGGCTGAGTTTTATGGCGCTGCCGGAGGCAAGGGTGCGACACCTCGGACCTGACCCGCAGCGCTCTGGCGATCTTGATAAGGCCCGGAGCGCCGGGAAAAACGCCGTCAAGATCGCCGCGCAGCACCCTGAGCTGGCGTTGCGGTTGGGAGTGCATCCGCTGTCGATTTTGCTCAAACGGGTACTGCTCGTGCCGCCATTAGGTCTCGTGTGGCAGCGGCTGGATGGCGTATCCTACGGCTACGAACGCGCCTACCTGCAAGGAGCGCTGAAGGAGAAAGTTAATGTCTGATTTCGCGCAACTGCTGGGCGAGGTGTTCGATGGCGGCACGCTGTCGCGCGAGCGGGCCAGAGCGGTGATGGGTCAGCTGATGGACGGCCAGCTTAGCCAGATACAGGCGGCCGCGCTCTTGGCGGCCTTGCGCACCCGCGGCGAGACGGTAGCGGAGATCATCGGCTTTGCCGAGGCCATGCGCGAGCGGGCTATTCGCGTGCCGGTCGGATTGGGCGGCCCGCTGCTGGATACCTGTGGCACCGGCGGCACCGGCCTCAACACCTTTAACATCAGCACGGCCAGCATGTTCGTGGCAGCGGCAGGAGGGGCACGGGTCGCCAAACACGGCAACCGCGGCGTCACCCGCAAGTCGGGAGCGGCGGACGTGTTAGAGGCGCTCGGCGCGCAGCTCAGCCAGAGCCCCGAGCGGCTGGCGGCCAGCATCCGCGAGGTGGGGCTAGCTTTCATCTTCGCCCGCGATTACCACCCGGCCATGAAGTTCGTAGCGCCCATTCGCGCCGATCTTAAGGCGCGCACCATTTTTAACAGCCTGGGGCCGCTGACCAATCCGGCCGGCGCCAACCGGCAGCTGTTGGGGGTATACGACCCAGGGCTGACCGAGACGATGGCCGGTGTGCTGGCCGGTCTAGGCGTCGAGCGGGCGCTGGTGGTCTACGGCAACGGCATCGATGAATTGACGGTAGCTGGAGTCAACACCGTCTGCGAGCTACATGAGGGCCAAGTAACGCGCTACACTCTGACTCCTGAAGAGGTGAACCTGCCTCGCTATGACCTTAACGATCTGTTGGGCGGCGAGCCGCGAGAAAACGCCGCCACTATCCGAGCGGTGCTAAGCAGTCAGGAGCGGGGTGCCAAGCGCGATGTGGTCTGCCTCAACGCTGGGGCGGCGCTGTATCTGATGGACCGGGCCGCCTCGATCGGTGAAGGAGTTGAGTTGGCTAGGCAGCTGATCGATAGCAGCAAAGCACTAAGCAAGCTTGAGCAGTATCTCAACTTCACGGTCGCTGGGTAGCTGCTGAGCAAAGACTATTGACTAGCTAGGGGTATAATTAAGGATAGCGTTCACTCGGGTGAACGGGAGGTTGGGATGACAGAGGCTACCGTAGTTGGAAGCTTACGGATCAAGACGGGCTTTGCCGAGATGTTCAAGGGCGGCGTCATTATGGACGTCGTCAACGCCGAGCAGGCGCGTATCGCCGAGGAGGCCGGGGCGGTGGCGGTGATGGCCTTGGAGCGCGTCCCCGCCGATATCCGTGCTCAGGGTGGGGTGGCGCGGATGAGCGACCCCAGCATGATCGAGGAGATTATCGCCGCCGTCTCGATCCCAGTGATGGCCAAGGCGCGCATCGGCCACTTTGTGGAGGCACAGATCCTGCAAGCTCTGGGTGTAGACTTCGTGGACGAGTCCGAGGTGCTAACGCCTGCCGATGAAAATTACCATATCGACAAGCACACCTTTACCGCCCCCTTCGTCTGCGGGGCGCGTGACCTTGGTGAGGCGCTGCGGCGCATCGGCGAAGGGGCAGCCATGATCCGCACTAAGGGCGAGGCCGGCACCGGCAACGTGGTAGAAGCGGTGCGCCACGCGCGGCAGATCCTGGGCGACATCCGCCACCTGCAGGCCATGAGCAAGGATGAGCTGATGAGCGCCGCGCGTGACCTTAAGGCGCCCTACGAGCTGGTCCTGTACGTCCACCAACACGGCAAACTGCCGGTGGTGAACTTCGCGGCGGGCGGTATTGCTACCCCGGCGGACGCCGCCCTGATGATGCAGCTCGGGCTCGACGGGGTCTTCGTCGGTTCGGGCATCTTCAAGTCGGGCGATCCGGCTAAGCGGGCCCAGGCTATTGTGAAAGCCGTGACGCACTTTGACAACCCCGACATCCTGGCCGAAGTCTCCCGGAATCTGGGTGAGGCGATGGTCGGCATCAATATCGGTACTCTTTCGGAAGAAGATCTGTTGGCTACGCGCGGTTGGTAGCGGGGCGGGCCGGGAGGGGTAGGGTACTGCCAATTTAAGCGCGCTGAGCAACTCGCCCTTAGGGAAACCCTCTGCTTGGGCGCGAGCTTGACACCCCCGATACCCGCTTCTAGACTTGAGGGGTGCTTTCGAATGCAGGTGCGAAAGCGACGGGTGAGCGCTGGCTTCAGGGGAGACTTGAGCGCCTCAGCCGGCATGCCGGCCCCACCGTCCTCGTCGGTCCGGAGTGTTGGGGGGCACCGTATCTCATTGACAGGCTCGCTGCAGACGGCTATCCGCTCGTCTGGCTCGAGCTCGATTCCTCGTGCCAAGACGATACTGTGGGGCAAGGCAACCTCCTGGCGGAAGCGGTCGCACGGGCGCTCGGGCACCCCCTCTTCGGGTATGCCATGCCCTACCGCTACGGCCTCGCGATTCTTCGGCGCCACCTCAACGTCATAGGGCCTTTCACCTTCGCTCTCTCCGGGGCGGAACACGGGCTGGATTTGGCTCGGGAACTCCTTTCCTTCCAGGACAGCGCGAACCGCGTCGTCTTGCACTTCAGGGAGCTGCCGCCGGATTTTACTCTCTCTGAAGGCATATTACGACTCGGGCCCGAGACGCTGAAGCTGACGGAGGACGAGGCGGTAGCTCTCGCGGGTGAGCAGGTACCGCCGGAGGCGGTAAGGGAGGCCCTGGCGGCAAGCGGCGGGGCCTATGAGACCTTCCTCCTGCTGCTAGCCGAACGCTATGGACTCCTCCCACCCCTTCGGCCTTCACCCCAGGGACCCGTGCCGGTGGGCGAGAAGGCTTTGGAAGCCGAGGCGCTTGTGGCCGTCTTGGTGCGCCAAGAAAAGTGGCTAGAGGCCCTTGAACTTGCGCTGCATCACTTCGCCGAACGGGTGCCGGAGCTGCTTAAGCGGGGGCGGGTCAAGCTCTGGGTGCAAGGGAGGTCCAAGAGGCTCTACAAGCTCCTCACCGCCCTGCCCCATGAGGTGCGGATGCACGAGGCGGTCCTCGCCTTCCGCCTCGCGGCCGCTCTCGACCTAGGCCGGGAAGCGGAGGTGCTGCCCGAGGCAACTGCCTTGCTGGACCGCGAAGAGGCACCGGAGTTACGGGCTCTTTACGCCGAGGCCCAGTACCGTCTGGGCGACCCGGTAGGCTACCTGGCGGCGGCTGAGTGCGCGGCCAGAGCAAAAAGAACCCCGCTGACGCTCTACGCCTATGGCCAAGCGCTCGGTACCACGGATCCGGAAGCAGGGCTTGCCCACCTGCAAGACGCCCTGAGGCTCGCCGAGACGCAAGGAGACCTGCACTGGGCCGTGCTGACTGCCTTAGGCCTTGCGGCGAGACTGGTCACGCTGGGCCGCTACGGCGAGGCTACCAACTGGGCCGAGTGGGGTCTTGCGCTCTACCATCGCGAAGGTCTGGGGCAGATAGGGCTGCGGCTCAGTCTCGTAAACGAGTGGGCCTACGCCCGCGTTCTCGCCGGGAAGACTGCCGGGTTAGAGGGGCCGTTACAGCAGGCGGTTGAGGACTTGGCGGAGGTCCGTCCGGCCCTGGCGCGCCTGTTGCGGAGCACGCTTGGCGACGTGTTGCTCGCTGAGGGGCGCGCTCAGGAGGCGCTTGCGGTCTACGAGAGCCTGTGGGGGTTAGCGAAGCGCCGCGAGAGCTTCGGTGCGCTTGCCAACATGCACGTTCGTGCGCTCCTCGAAGTGGGACACAGCGCTGAAGCGCTTGAGCTAGCTGAGCGCACGTTGCAGCTCACCGAGGGGCTGCCGCTCGTCTACCGGCGGCGGGCCGAGCTCGCCTACGGCATGGCGCTCGGCTTCACCCGGCCCACAGAGGCCCTGCCCATCATCGAGAGGCTCATAATCCAGTTCGAAACGCCGCTGCTCGCTCCGCAGCTGGCCCAGGCCGGACTCCATCTCGCCCAGCTGCAACTTGCCCTTGGCGACAAGGATGCCGCCATGGAGACGTTTAAGCGCATCAGGCCGAGCCTCACCGGCCTCGGCAAGGGCGGCCTCGCCTACCTTGCCGGTCCCGAGAGTGCCTTCCGCGAGCTGGTGGCCATACTCGGGCAGCCCCAGGCCCCGCTAGCGCTCCGCTTCCTGGGGGGCAGAGAGGTCCGCCTTGCAGGCCGGAGCCTGAAGTTGCGCCGACGCTTCGCCGAGATCCTGGTCGCGCTCGCGCTTCATCCCGAAGGGCTCGAGCCTCGCCGCCTCGCGCTGGAGGTCTACGGCGAGCGCGCCGTCTCGACCTGCCGGGCCGACCTCGCCAGGTTGCGCAAGCTGCTTCCGGTCGGGAGCGATCCGCCACACCTCGCCTGTGAGGTCCGGGCGGACTTCCTTGAGCTTCGGCGCCTGCTCGAGCACAACCGAGTGCGCGAGGCGCTCGCGCGCTACTGCGGCCCACTGCTGCCCGACTCCGAGGCGCCCGTGGTGGTCGAGCAGCGCGCAGTGCTTGAAGAAAGCCTGCGCCAGGCGGTCCTGGCGTCAGGCGACGTGGAAGCGCTGCTGATACTAGCTGAGCGCCTGGAAAACGATCTAGAACTCTGGGAGGCTGCGCTAGCAGCCCTACCCAAAAGCGACCCGCGTCGGGCGCTGGTCCTGGCACAGGTGAAACGCCTGAAGAAGGAGTGGGGGTTAGCGTAAAGCGATGATGGCCGGCGGCGGTAGACCGTCGGTGCCGTTACCGCTGCCAGAGTCGCCGCCGTCGGCCGATGCGCCGCCAACCAATAACAGGACGACCAGGAGCACTATCCGCTTCATCAGCATGTTGCTCACCTCGCCTAGCATTATTCTTGCTGAGGTGCTGGATTCGCGCTGCACCCGCGTGTCCAATAAACGCAGCGCACATGCAGCGCCCCTCTTTGTACTCTAACAGCATGAAGAAGTACCTGGCTTTGGCTGTTCTGCTTCTGGGCGCGGCGCTGGCTCGGGTGGCGCCGTTGGGGCTGGGCGTGGAAGAGGGTGTCCACGTTCTGGCCTTCGTCGCCGCCGACTGTAGCCGTTTTGGAGATGAGTTTTAATAGGGCTCTAATAGGGGCGTGGTATGGACATTACCATGGGTAGCATAGGGAAGATGCTGTTCACGGCTGTTGGTCTGGCTCTGCTCGGGACAGTGTTGGCTCAGGGGTCACAGCGTTTTGTTCAGGAGCCACAACTTTTCAGCTGGCCAGAACCTATAGCACTGCTGGTGCCGGGTCAGCCGCTACCACCTTTGGAGGCCTCAAAAGTCGCGGGCGAGATGGTACGGCTTCCTTCTGAAGGGAGATACGCGCTCTGGGTGGTAGATAGCGGTTTCGCGCTTCGAACCGAAACCGAAATACCCCTAGCCGAGCTGTGGGAGGGTGCAACAGCTACACTGGTATTCAATCCCACTGCGTTCATTGCTGGCCACCCCAGCCTGACACCTGGCTACATCCTCTTTACCCCCAATCCTTTTGCAGAACCGGGCCCGGCAGAGCGCCAAGCTGTTGCGGAGCGATTCGCACCCTACCAGGTAATCTTCGATGATCGCAGCCTCCTCAAAGCACCGGAGCAACCAGACATCGCAGGGCTCTACCTGATTGAAAACGGCGTCGTGCGTCATCGCTACCTCCTCCCTGCCTTCTGGCAAACGCAGGAGTTAGATGAGTTAATCCTGCGCAACGCCCAGGCGTTCTTGGCAGGGAGTGATGCGGTCGTATCGCCCATGCCTCTGCGCACGCCCGGCACGAGAGTCGATGATGACCTCGCGCTTACTCAGCGGGGCCACCTCTTGCTCAAGCTGAGCGGCCTGCTCGCGCAAGCCCCGTCAGGGTCTTTGCGAATCGAAGTTGAGCGGAATCCTGACGGTAGCTTTCGCGCGTCTACCGCAGCGGACCACCCCTATGCCGAGCGACGGTTCGTCATGGAGGCGGTGACGCCTTACTTGCAGCGCTACGGCGTTCAAGGCGTGGGTTTGGTGCTTTCGAACCACCAGGAGATCCCTGAGCTGGGCCAGCAATTCCCTGATTGGCTGTTTGTCGCCCTGGACACGCCGGAAGCGCGCTTGCGCTGGCTGGAGATCAAGGTTGCCGCGATTGTCGATGCGGGAGGTGTCGTGCGCATGCCGTTCCTCCTTACCGGAAGTCTGCAACCACGCGGCTTAGAGGAGCTGGAGAGACTCCTCAGGGAGGTGGGAGGTGCGGGCGCCGGGGCACTAGGCACCTTAAAGGTGGTGCAAGAGGCCCCGAGGCGCTGTCGGGAGCCTCTTGCTGAGCACAAAGGCCCTCGCAATGCAGACAACTGGAGTGACGTTGCCACGATGGGGGGCGCGTCGATACCGACAGCGTTTAGCTTGAGCTGCACGGGCACACTGCGATTTGCTGGTGTCGACGCCATGCCCATCTCCTTGTCCGCCTCCTTAAAGTGCGGGCGGTGGGCCTGCCGCTAGGCCCTGCGGAAGGGTTGGCCGACTGGCAACATGAAGCTCCGTCATGCGCTCCTGCGACACCTCACGGCGCTGCTCTCGCTAATGCTGGCAGGAGCAGTTCTCGGTGTAACACTGGGCCTCTGGGAGGGGTCGCGGCGGACGTTGAACGAGCTTATCGACGTGGTGGGGCGTTACGTCTGGACGGTCGAGCCGCGACCCGAAGGAGGTGTCATGGTGCCTCTACCTTCGTCCGGACCGGCGCTTAAGACGCTTCTTGAACTTCCCGGCCTCGGACGCCTGGCGCTGGCGAGCGCGGCGAGCCGAACCGTGGGCGAGCTATCCTACCCTGCTAGCGAGGTAAGCCCGGACTACTTTGCCGTGCGCCGCCTGGCGCTGGCTGGAGGACGGTTGTTTGAAGCGCCTGACGAGGCGGTGGTGGGCCATGCACTGCGGGAACTCCTAGGTGAGGAGGTGGAGGTCCGCAGGCGGACATATCGGGTGGTGGGGGTACTTGCGTCGGTAGCGGAGCGGAGTGGCCCGGATTGGATGACGGACGGCATCATCTACCTCCCCCTTGGTGAAGGAGGCTTTGTGAGCCGGCTCCATCTCGAGACCGACCCGGCACACTTCGCCAGCACGGGTCAGGCGTTAGAGGCGTGGCTTAGGGAGCATAACCTCTTGGGCTATCAGGTTGTCCATCTGGCTGAACGCTACGGCCTCGAGCTGCGTCAGGCGGTGGGGCGGTTATTAAGTGGTGCGCTCGGGTTCGGTGTGGCTGCGGTGATCTTGGCAGCCGGGGCCAATCTCGTGGCCTTTTTTCTGACGCGGACACTGGAACGGGTGCGGCAGCTAGGGGTGCGCCGGGCGGTGGGGGCGAGCCGGAGCCAGGTTGTCCGCGAGGAGGTGCTGGGGGCACTACCCTGGGCCGGGGCGGGTCTGCTCCTCGGTCTACCGCTCGCCTACCTGGGTGGAGGCTGGCTTTCAAGTCTTGCCGGAGTGGCGGCCTATCCCGGCCCCTTGTCCCTGACGCTGAGTTTTCTTGCGCTACTAGCGTTGGTGGCGCTCTGCGCCTTCCTGCCCGCACTATGGGCGGTTCGACAAGCCCCGGTGCAGGCGATTCGCGGTCTCGCAGCCAGCCTGCCGCAAAGGCGCCTCCTGCTGGCCGGTGCGGGGTTGGCTTTGGGCGTGGCGGGTCTCGTCTTACAGGCCTCCGCCGCACGCTCGGCAGAAAGAGAGGTCGAGCGCATCCTGGGCGGGATGGGTGAGAGGCTTGGCATCTACAGCTCCTTCTTAAGGGCGACCCGGTTCACCGATCCGCGCGGTATCCCTCAGCTGGGTCGCGAGGACTACCGCGCGCTGTTGGAGGCGCCCGAGGCCAAGGCGTTTTCCCGCACCGCCTACGTCGAGAGGTACCTTGCCCAGATAGAGGGGCCGACGGGAGGACACTTCACCTTCGTCGGTGCATTCGAAGGGCCGCTGCCGGAGATGGTCGGTCTGCGGCTCCTGGGGGGGCGCTGGCCGGAAGAAGAGGCACGCGAGGCGGTCGTTGGCGAGGCGCTGGCAGAGGCGCTTTATGGTAAGCCGTTGCCGCTCGGCGAGGCGCTCACCCTCTTCGGCCGCACCTACATCATCGTCGGTGTCTTCCGCGGCGGCGAAGAGGCCAACATCGGCAACGTTGCCAATAATCAGGTGCTCATCTCGCTCGCTACGCTGCCCCGGGCGCAGGCGCAGGCGCGGGGCGAGATCCTGGTCGAAGCGGCGCCAGGGCAGGAGGTCGAGGCGGTGCTCGCGGCAGGCTCGACCTTCCTCTCGGCCCGGCACGAGGCGCCCGGTCTAGCCCCGGTCCACCCTCACCGGCCGAGCGAGCTGGCCCCGGCGGTGCGCGAGACGCTGCATACCCTCTCCGCTGTCTACCGGATGCTGGCGTTTACCCTTCTGCTCCTGGGCGGCGCGGGCCTAGCAGCGCAGATGCTCGTCTCCTTGTCGCTGCGGGTGCGGGAGATCGGCGTGCGGCGTGCGACAGGTGCCACGGCAGGGGCGGTGTTTGGGGAACTCTTAGCGGAGGCGCTGAGGCTCGGTCTGGCTGCTGGTGCGGCGGGCGCACTGGTGGGGGTAAGCCTGTCGTTGGTGGCAGCGCGGGTGCAAGAGGTCACTTTCGTCCTCGATGGGGGCTGGGTGGGTTTGGCGCTGGCGCTGGCGCTGCTGGTGGCGGGGCTGTTCGGAGCGGGGCCGAGTCTAGCGGCCTCTCGAATCCCGCCGGCCCGGGCGATGCGGCAGAGCGAGGCGTAGGAGGGTATAGTGATCGAACTCGAAGAGGTGTGGAAGATCTATCCGAAGGGCCAGACGGGCGTGGAGGCGCTGCGGGGGGTGTCGCTGCGGATCGACAAAGGGGAGCACCTGGCGCTCGTTGGGCCTTCGGGAGTAGGCAAGTCGACGCTGCTCTACCTGATTGGGCTGATGGACCTCCCCTCGCAAGGGAAGCTGCGGCTTTTCGGCCACGATCCGCAGGCGCTCGGCGACCGGGAGCGCTCGCGTCTGCGCGGGCGCACTATCGGCTTCGTGTTCCAGAGTTTCAACCTGTTGCCGCAACTGCGGGCCTGGGAGAACGTGGCGCTGCCCCTGAAGTACGCAGGTCTGGGGTTCGTTGAGCGGAAGCGGCGGGCGCTCGAGCTGCTGGAGCGAGTCGAGCTGGCAGACCGTGCCGAGCACTACCCGAGCGAGCTGTCCGGCGGCCAGGAGCAGCGGGTGGCCATCGCGCGGGCGCTGGTAGTGAAGCCACAACTGATCCTCGCCGATGAGCCAACGGGGAATCTTGACCGAGGGAGCGGCCGCGTGGTGCTGGCGCTGCTGGAGGCGGCTAACCGGGAGGGGACGACCCTGATCGTCGTGACGCACGATCCGGAGGTGGCAGCGCGGGCAGGGAGGCGGGTGCGCCTTCGGGACGGCCGGATCGCTGAGGGGTAAGTGCGAGCTTTACCGTTTGATTCTTGATTCGTCCTGATGTTGGCCGTGGTAGCGGGCGATTTAATCGGCCCTTCACAAGATTTTGTTATAGTGGCTCTGTGAAACTGCTGCAAGGGCTATTTTTGGTCGTGCTGACCGCTGTGCTGTCGGTAGCCTCGCTGCTGACCGCCTCTGCCTTCAGGTGGGCGCAGGAGCTGCCCGACCTCGCCAGCCTTGACCTGCTGGAGTTCACCGCCACCTCACAGGTTTTTGCCCGCGACGGTTCCACCTTAATCGGTGAGATCGTGCCGGTGATGGGCGAAGACCGGGCCAGCATCGACCGTATCCCGGTCAGCTTAGAAGAGGTTTCGCCGGCAGCGCTGATGGCCATCGTAGCCTCTGAGGATGACCGCTTTTTCGCACACTTTGGTTTTGATATCCCAGGGTTGCTGATGGCTACCTATCTGGAGCTACTTGGCCCGGGAGGGCGTGGCGGGTCCACTATTACCGTCCAGGTAGTCAAGAACCACTTTTTCCGCGATATCGCCGACGAGCGCACGCTCGAGCGCAAGATGAAAGAGCTGATGCTGGCTATCGAGCTCGAGCGCCGCCTGACCAAAGCTGAGATCTTGCAGCGCTACATCAATCTGGTTTTCTGGGGCGGCAACCTCTACGGCATCCGGGCCGCCGCCAGGGCTTACTTTGACAAAGATCCCATCGAGCTTAATCTGGCTGAGGGGCTTTATTTGGCGCGCCTCATCCCCTCGCCCAACCGCAACCACAATGACTTTGTGGCGACGCGGCGCAGCATGCGCGTGGTGCTTGATAACATGGTGTCACGTGACATGATCAGCCGCGAGATGGCGGAGCGCGCTTGGCGCTATCCGCTGCAGCCTAGGGGTTGGTCGGTGCAGTATGATGCCGAAGGGAATATCGTAGGCGAGCCGGTGCGCACCGCCGAGACTCTCAACCTCTCGCCCAGCGTTAGATCGGAGTTAGCGCCGCACGCACTGTGGACAGTGCGCAACAGCCTGATTGCGCAGTTCGGCGAGAGTCGAGTGTTTGGCGCCGGGGGCTTAAGGGTCTATACCACTATCGATGTGCAAGCGCAGGAAGCAGCCAATCTGGCCTCGCTAGAAGGGTTGGTCCCCGATGGGGCGCAGCTGGCCATCGTTGGCCTTAATCCCCAGACTGGCGAGATTTTGGCCATGGTGGGGAGTAAGCTGCGGCCCGGCGAGTTACCGGGCGAATTCAATCGGGCCATGAGTGCGCGGCGCCAGCCGGGTAGCTCGTTCAAGCCGATCGTCTATGCCACGGCTATTGAGCAGGGGGGCTATACCCAGGCTCGCGTTATTGCTGACGAAAGTACGGCCTTCCCGGTGCGCGGCCAGCCGCCGTATACGCCAGAAAATCATGACAGGACCTTCCAGGGGCGCCAGACCTTAAGGCAGCACCTCAACGTCTCGCGCAACATCCCGGCGGTGAAGCTAGCCGAGGCGGTAACCCCCGAGGCGGTAGTAGCACGCGCTAGAGAGCTGGGCTATCAAGGATTGCAACCCTTTTTATCGGTAGCGCTTGGCGCCTTTGAAGTAACGCCCTTGCAACATGCTAGCGCTATCGGTGCCTTTGCTAACGGTGGGGTACATGTTGAGCCGCATCTGATTACCAGGGTCGAGGATGCGGACGGCAATGTCTTGTGGGAAGCAGTGCCGCGAGAGACTAGGGTCTGGACCGAACAGACGGCCTATACCATGCTGGACATGCTCTATGGCGGTGTCAACGATCCCGGTGCTTTTGGCGGGCGCGCGCGCATCGATGGTCGCTGGATCGGCGGCAAGACCGGCACCACCAACGACAGCCGCGACATCTGGTTCGTGGGCCTGACGCCCGGCCTAGCCGCGGCGGTGTGGATCGGCTACGACGATAACCGACCGATCCCCTCGCGCATCCCCGGCCTCGAGGGCGAGCGGGCCACGGTTAACAGCGCGCGCCACCCGGTGTGGATCTGGCGCAACTTTGTGGAGCGTACACTGCGTGGCACGCCGGCGGGCCGCCGCTTCGAGCCGCCGCCCGGTATCACCTTCAACAGCGTCAACCTGATCTCGGGCGCGCTTGATCCTGGCGGCGTCCGTATGGCCTTCGTCGGCGGCTCCGAGGTTGGCTCGAGCCCCCTAAGTTTTGATCCGATTAATATCACCGTCGCCATCGACCGCCGCACCGGAGTCCGGGCTACCGCCACCACTCCGCGCGAGTTCATCGAGTGGAGCCAAATTAGCCCCTCGGAGATCGGCAGGTTTGCCGCTACTCCATGAGCGCTGGGACCCGGAGATCGGTTCGACAGCTATAAGCAGAGCGGGCTTTACTGCTAGGGTGTCGAGGTAAACTCGCTTAAGCAGCCAGGGCGTGGGTATGCCATGATTGGCCCATGAGAGTTGGTGTCTTAGCCCTGCAAGGGGCGTTTCGTGAGCATAAGCAAGCCTTGCTGCGCTTAGGATGCAAGGTAACCGAAGTGCGGCTCCCACAGCAGCTAGCCGGGTTGGCCGGGGTGATCATCCCGGGTGGCGAGTCGACCACTATGGCCAAGCTGATGCAAGACTACGGCCTGGACGCCGGCCTCAAAGCGTTCTACGAAACTGGCGGTGCGCTATGGGGGACGTGCGCGGGCGCTATCACCCTAGCGACCGGGTTAGTGGGCTTGGCCAAACAGCCCCGCTTAGGGCTGTTAGATATTACTGTCGCTCGCAATGCCTACGGGCGCCAGATCGCCTCGTTCGAGGCCGAAGTCGAAGTATCCGGGCTCGGGCCGTTCAGGGCCTTTTTTATCCGGGCGCCGCGCATCGTGCGCGTGGGTCCGGCGGTCACGGTGTGTGCCAGCTTTGCGGGCGACCCCGTCATGGTGCGGGAAGATGGCCTGTTGGCGACGGTGTTTCACCCCGAACTGTCGGGTGACGATCGGATTCACCGTTACTTTATTGAGGTGGTGGCTGGCGGGTACGCCTGAGGCGGCATAAAGAAAGATGGTATAAGGGTTGTGGCTTGCAGCAGGAGCTATGCTGCCACCAGGCCCTTGCGACTACTGACCAGGAGATCAGTCTTATGAGGCTCACCCGCCACCCCGCCAACCCCGTTCTCAAGCCTAATCCCTTTAACACCTGGGAGGCGCTTAACGTCTTCAACCCGTCAGTCATCGTCCATAACGGCCTGTTTCACATGCACTACCGCGCTCAGGGGGTCGATTATGTTTCGCACATCGGCTACGCCATTTCGCAAGACGGTGTGCATTGGAACCGGCTGCAACAGCCGGTGCTGAGCCCAAGCAGCGACCGGGACGCCCGCGGCGTCGAAGACCCGCGCGTCACCGAGCTAGAAGGGCGCTTCTATATGGCCTATACCGCCTACGGGCGCAAAGGCCCCTACCCTGAGACCGGCACGCCACCTACCGGCATCACCCCGATGATTGCGGTCAGCGACAATCTGCTCACTTGGGAGAGGCTGGGGCCGGTAGTCGAGAACGAAGACAACAAGGATCATGCTCTTTTCCCGGCCAAAGTCGGCGAGCGCTATGTCACCTTCCACCGCCGCCCGCCCTCGATCTGGCTGGCCTTTAGCGACGATCTCCGGCGCTGGGGCGATCACCGCGAGATCATCAAACCGCGCCCCGGCCTGTGGGACGGCAAGCGGGTTGGCGCGGGCGGGCTGCCCATACTCACCGAGGCCGGTTGGCTGGTGCTCTATCACGGCTACGACGAGCGGCACGTCTACTGTATGGGCGCGGCGCTACTTGACCTTAACGATCCCAGCCGGGTACTGAAGCGCCCGACGGAGCCGATATTGGTGCCAGAGGAGACCTGGGAGATTAGAGGCGATGTGCCTAATGTAGTGTTCGGCTGTGCCAATCCGGTCATCGCGGGGGAGGTCTACCTCTACTATGGCGGTGCGGATCGGGTGATCGGCCTGGCGACTGCGCCGCTGGCCGAGCTGCTGGCCTGGGTGTTGGCGGTAGGTTAGCGAAGCTGATTATGTCCTGGCGCAGCTAGGCCGGGTGGCTAGTCTTTTTCTTCAGGAACAAACGTGAGTGCTACGCCGTTGTTGCAGTAGCGCTTGCCGGTCGGCTTGGGGCCATCGTCGAAGACGTGCCCCTGGTGGGCGCCGCAGCGGGCGCAGTGGTACTCGGTACGCGGATAGCGGAGCTGATAGTCGGTCTTAACGGCAACGCTGCTGGGGATAGCGTCGTAAAAGCTCGGCCAGCCGCTGCCGCTCTCGTACTTGGTCGCGGCGTGAAAGAGCGGTTGGCCGCAGGCAGCGCAAAGATAGACGCCAGGGCGCTTTTCGTCGTTAAGCGGACTCGACCAGGGCCGCTCGGTCGCTTCGCAGCGCATGACTTGGTACTGCTCGTCGCTCAGCGCCTCTTGCCCCGACTTTTCGCTGTTCTTAGCTTTGTCCTCAGCCATGACCATAGTCTAGCAGTTCACCCTTCATGAGTAAGTTCAGCTGACACTCCTGATCTGTGGGGGGCCATGGCTTGTCAAGCCCTGGCTGCGGCTGCTATACTGCCTTTGGGAGTGATAGTATGCTTACCAAAGCGGTTACCGCAGCGGAAGCGCAAGTTCTGGCCCAGCGTTTAATAATTACTGACGACGGGGCCTTAGTGTGGCTTATCTGCCCTCAATTTCACAAACAGCACCAAGCGATAGTCAGCCTAGCCGACGACTAGCGCTTAACTAAGCGCAGCGAAAAGCCCTCTGCCCTTAGCTCAGGGTGGGCTCTTTATTACTCATTGTGAATGATAGTACATGATTATCCTGCTGGAGGTTGCAGGTGAAGGAGATCTCTGCCATGAAAGCCAACGAGATGCCCTCGCGCGGCTTTCGTACCATATATCTAGCCAACGCGCTACTTTCGTCGGCTGATGGGTTGTACTACCCATTTTTGATCGCGTTCTTGTACCAGATGGACGGAATAGTGACGGCCGGGGTGGGGTTAGGGGTTATCACCGCGATGGATTCGCTAGGTTCCTATTTTGTGGGTAGGCTAGTGGATCGCTACGGACGAAAGCCCTTTTTGGTGGTAAGCGCGGTACTAAGTGCCGGGGTCTATCTGGCCTATCCGCTGCTCCAAGGCCTTAGCGGGCCTTGGCTTTACGTCCTATTGCTGCTAGTGCTAATGTTGGACGGCCTAAGCGATGGCCTCTGGGACACCATCGAGGCGGTCTACTTAGGCGACGTGACTCGTCGCGCTTTCCGGGGGCGCAGTATGGGCAGTTACTGGGGTGTGGGCGGGGTCATCTTTGGTGTGGCCATGATAGCGGCGGGCTTGACGGGAACCCAGCTTAGCTTTTGGGCGGTGGCAGTAGTGGTGGTGGCGGTCTATCTGCTAGGGATCCTAGTGTTGTTAAAGCTTGAGGAGTCGCTAAGGTGACGGTGGCCCTTGATATAATGACCCTGTCTGAGACAGCGTTTTGTCAACTCCATAGAGCGTGCGCCGGAAGCGAACTGCTATGATAAAACTGTGAAAGTCCTGTTCGTTAGCAGCGAGGTCTACCCTTACAGCAAGAGTGGCGGCCTGGGTGATGTCGCCGGGGCGCTGCCGCAAGCGCTAGTAAAGGCAGGGCACGAGGTGCTGGTGGTTAGCCCCTGGTATCAGACCCTCAAGGGGGCGCCCCTGTGGATCGGCGACGTAGCGGCCCCCTTTGACGGCGGCTTTAGCCAGGTCGGGGTGGGGACGCTCGAGCGGCAAGGGGTTCGCTATGCCTTTGTGGGGCACAGCCAGTTTCAGCGCGACCAGCTCTACGGCTACCCCGACGATGTTAAGCGCTTCTGCCTGTTCTCGCGCGCTGTCCCCCAGGTGGCTGAACGGGTCGGCTTCGTCCCCGACGTGGTTCACGCTAACGATTGGCACAGCGCCTACCTGCCCCTCATCCTCAAGGACGGCTGGCACCTGCCGGCGGGTTTTCCGGGCCGGCCCTGCGTCTTTTCCATTCACAACTTGCAGTACCAGGGTGTCTCGGAGCTCGAGGCGACCCTCTACTGGCTAAGGCTCCCTAGCTCGCTCAAGAACAGCTACCTTAACCACTTCGGCAGCGCTAACGCCATGCAAGGGGCGATTGGCTTTGCTGAACAGGTCACTACCGTCAGCCCCGGTTATGCCGAAGAGATTCAGCGCCCGGAGTACGGGTACGGCTTAGACGGCACCTTGCGCCACCTCAGCTTTAAGCTGCGCGGCATTCTCAACGGTCTCGACACCGAAGTGTGGAACCCCGCTAGCGACCCTAACTTGCCCGCGCCGTACAGCGCCGACGACTTAAGCGGCAAACAGCAGGCGCGAGAAGCCCTCTGTGAGCGGTTTAGGCTAGGTGGCGGGCGGCCGATCCTGGGGGTGGTGTCGCGCCTGGTGGAGCAGAAAGGCATCGACCTGGTGCTAAAAGCCTTGCCGCAGTTGCTTGGGCAGGGATGGAGCCTAGTGGTGCTCGGCTCGGGCGAGGCCTGGCTGGAAGAGGGGCTGCGGCAAGCCGCGGCCTGGCACCCGGGGCAGGTCGCTGCGGTGATTGGCCATGACGAGCAGCTGGCGCACCTGATCTATGCCGGCGCCGACGCCTTGGCCGTGCCGAGCCGCTTTGAGCCGTGTGGGCTCAGCCAGATGATCGCTATGCGCTATGGCACCCTCCCTATCGCTCGCGCTACCGGTGGCCTCAAGGACACTATCATTCACGATCAGGACGGCTTTTTGTTCACACATGCCAACCCCGAAGGGCTCCTGTGGGCTGCCGGCCAGGCCCGCCGCCGCTATGCTGAAGCGCGCTGGGAGGCGATGATGGTGCGGGCCATGAGCAAGGAGTTCTCATGGGCGCGCTCGGCCCAGGCCTACGGTGAGGTCTACCGGCTGGCGTGGGGAGGGTGAGATGCAAGGCTGGCTTACGCAGCTCCGCCAGGGCTATCCGGTCGAGGCGCTGGCCACCTATCTGACGATCGATCAGCCTGAGCTAGACACCATCGATGCGCTCGAGCGGTTGGTGTCGCTACAGCAGCACCTGCGCGGCAAGGAGTTCAAGCAGAGCCTGGCGCTGCTAGAGGCTGCTAACCCGGCCGAACTGCTCGATTGGGACAGGCTCAAGGTGCAGGTAGCCCGCCTGCAAGAGAGTGCCAGCTTGCTCGACCGGCACCGACCGGATGAGGCACTAACCCTGCTCGCTGAGGTAGACGAGGCCATCTTGCAGGGGGAGGCTCAGACCCAGCGCGGCACTGCCCATATCTTTCGCGACGAAGCCTTAGAGGCGGCACGCTGCTTTGCGCAGGCGCTGGTGGCTGACCCCCGGCACTACCGCGCCCTGACCAATCAGGGGAACCTAGCGCTGGAAGCAGGGCACCTGGCTGAGGCGATTGAGGCCTATCAGGCCGCGATCAAGATCAACCCCAACTTTGCTAACGCCCACCACAATTTGGGCGTGGCCTATCGGCGCCAGGGGCAGATCGACAAGAGCGTGCGCGCAATCAAGCAGTCGCAACGCCTGCTACAACAGCACGACCGCGGGGGGGCTCGCCCTGAGACGGGGCCAGGCCGCGGCGGCTCCCGGAGGATGTCGCGTTACTTGCTTTACGGCGCCGGGGCGGTAATCGTAATTCTGATCCTGCGGGCTCAGGGCATCCTCTAGCTCCGCGCTAGTGCGTTAAACTGTCAAGCGTGCAGCGCTTTACCGTTGGCGAGGTGATCGACGACCGCTATGCCATCACCGGCCTACTGGGCCACGGCGGCATGGCGCAGGTTTACCGCGCTCATGATCAGCACTTAGATCGCGATGTAGCGCTTAAGGTGCTGCGGCCTCACTTGACTGAGGCCGATCAGGAGCGCTTCCGCCGCGAGATCAAAGCCTTGGCACGGCTTAACCATCCCGGTATTGTCAGCATCTACGACCTGGGCCGTGGCGAACATGTCTACTTTGCGATGGAGTTGGTTGAAGGCGGCCTATTTACTGACCTGGGGCCGCTCCAGGCCGATCTCGAACCCTTGAGCGCCTTGCTGGAGGCGGCCATTTCGGTGGCCGAGGCGCTGGCTTATGTCCACCGCTACGGCATGGTGCATCGCGACCTGACCCCCCGCAACATCTTGATGACCCTCGAGGGGCAACCCAAAGTGATGGACTTTGGGCTGGTCCAGCTAGCCGAATCGACCCGGCAGCTAACCCGCACCGGCTTGACCCTCGGTACCCCGCAGTACATGGCGCCGGAGCAGGCCAGGGGTGACGCGATCGGCCCGCACACCGACCTTTATGCGCTTGGAGCGGTGTTGTATCGCACTGTGACGGGCCTGGTCCCCTTTGATGCCGAGAACGATCAGGCCGTGCTCTACCAGCACGTCTATAACGAGGTGGTGCCGCCGTGGCGGCTCAACCCCGCAGTGCCGAGGCCGCTGTCTCAACTGATTGTCCGTTTGCTCGATAAATCACCCCGCTTGCGGCCGGCCTCCGGTGAGCTGGTAGCCGACGCTCTGCGGGCTATCCGGCACGACATCGAAGCTGCTAGTACCCACCAGCGGGCGGGTGGGCCGGGTAATGCCGGCCTGCTGGCGAGTGGGCCGATTCATCCCGGTATGTTGCGGCGGGTCTGGAGCGTGAAGCTCTCCGACGGGCCACAGTGGCCCGCGGCGCTAACCGCAGCGGAGGGGTTTGTGCTGCTGGGGCTAAAGAGCGAGGAGATCTGCGCCTTGCGCCCGGCTGACGGGGCGGTGCAGGCGCGCTTTAGTGCCGACGATGAGGTCAACAGCGCGGTCGTCTATCACCACAGCCACCTGTACTACAGCAGTCGGACCGGAGCGCTCCATGCGCTAGCCTGGCCCGGTGGCGAGCGCCGAAGCACCGATGAGCAGGCCGGGGTGGTGGGCGGTGTCGTGCCGCTCTCCGAGAGCCTGGTGCTGGCTACTGCCCACGGTGGGCTTGAAAGGCGGCATGTCGATGGCGACGTGATGTGGCGCTACGAGCTAGGCGAGGCCGCCGCTACCGCTCCCACTGTCTACCAAGGGCTGGTTGGGGTGATGGCTCGAGACGGCTGGTTTCACTGCTGTGATGGCACGACCGGGGCCGGCAAGTTTAAAGCCAAGCTGGGTCTAGTGGCCGCCCAGCCGGTTATTAAGGACGGCCTGGCGCTGCTAGCCGAGCGCAGTGGCGATCTGCACGCACTTAAGCTGTCGAGCCAGGAGCTGTTGTGGAGCTACGACCTGGAGGGGGAGGTGTGGGCCTCGCCGGTGGCCTGGCAGCACTTCGTCTACGCCGTCTCGTGGGCGGGTGTGGTCCGCTGCCTGTCGCTAAAAAGCGGCGACGACGTCTGGTCGTTCGAGCTTAAGGCCCGCGTCACCGCCGCACCCATCTTAGCTAGCGGCATTCTTTATATAGTCACCGAAGAGGGGGAGGTAGTAGCCTTTGACGCCCGCACCGGCAGCAAGCTGTTTGCCGACCGCTTCAGCGCCAGCGCCGTTCACTGTAGTCCGGTAGTAATTGGCGACACCCTCATCGTGGCGGCCATCGACGGTACGGTGGCGGCCTATCGCTAGCTAGCAGGTCTCAGCCGAGGCAGTGTCACTTCGAAGCGGCTCCCCTGGCCTAGTTCACTGGTGACCGCGATCCGTCCGCCGTGCAGCTCGACTAGGCGCCGGGTCAGGGCCAGCCCTAGCCCTGTCCCTTCGTGGTGCCGCGCCATTGCATGATCCGCCCGCCAGAAGTCGTCAAAGAGGTGGGGGAGGTCTGCCGCAGCGATGCCGACACCGGTGTCCTGGACAGCGATGCGCAGCTCTTCGTGACACTCTTCTAGCGCCAGCAACACTTGGCCCCCCGGTGGCGTGAACTTGATGGCGTTGGCAAGCAGGTTAATGAGGATCTGCCTGACTTGGCGTGGATCGGCAGTCAGGGGGGCTATGGCCGAAGGGAGTCGGACTTCGAACACCAGACCGGCTTGCTGAGCCTGCTGCTCGACAACCGCCACTGTGCTCTCTACCAGTGTGTGGAGATCTACCGTCTGGAGGTTAAGCATCATCTTGCCCGCCTCGATCTTGGACAGGTCGAGGATATCGTTAATAAGCAGCAGCAGGTGTTGGCCGGACACCAGAATGTTCTGAGCATAGCGGCGCTGTTTGTCATTAAGCATTCCAGCGGTCTGGCCGCTGAGCAGCTCCGAAAAACCGATGATGGCCGTGAGCGGTGTACGCAACTCGTGTGACGCGCTCGCCAAGAACCGGCTCTTAAGCTGATTGGCGCGCTCGAGCTCGCGCTGCCGCGCTTGCAGCTCACGCTCGAGCCGGAAGCGCTGCAACAGTACCCCTAGCTGAGCGGCTACCGCCTCTGCGGTGGCAATATCAGTAGCACTAAAGGCATCAGAGCTAACGAAGTTGTCCAGGCACAAAAAAGCTGCTAGCTCGCTACCGATCTCGATTGGGACCGACAGCGACACTTTGATCTCGTCGATGCGCCCGGCGGTGGTCAAAATGCCGGAGCGCTCGGGATCAAGCAGTTTGTCAGCGCTGTAATCATAGATCAGGCGGGTTCGTTTATCGATGCGGTGGCGCACTATGGTGACCTCTTCATGAGACAGCGTTACTTGAGCTAACTCCGATAGCTCGTAGTTGACCGCCGCAACGAAATGATAACGCCCATCGCTGTCGCGCAGTATGACGCTCCCGGCCTGCGCCCCGGTTACTGCCCTAACGGCGTGTTCTAAGAAGCGCTGATAGACCAAGGGGTCGAGGCCCTGCCTGAGCGTGCTGTTGACTAGCTCGACCAGCGCCTGCTGTTGCCAGATCAACCGCTCCAGTGCGGCCTGGGACGCTTGCAGGGCCAGCTCGGCCCGCTTGCGCTCGGTGATATCGACCGCTACCCCCAGCAGCTGCGAGGCCCCCTCGAACTGCGCCCCGCGCACCATATACCAGCTCGTTTCGCCGGTGGCGGAGACCGTGAGGTATTCGGTGGGCTCGAGCCCTCCGGGGCGCAGGGCCTGATTGAGCGCCAGGTTGAGATCGTCCGAATGGACCGCATCGGTGCTGACTAACGGATACCAGAGCAGTCGGTCGTCCGGGCTTGGGTCGCTCTGCTGCTGGGCGCTGGCCCAAACCGCAATCCCCCCGGCGTCGAGCGCCAGCTGGAGGCGTTGGCGGTGCTCGCTGGCGCGCGTTAAGCTCTGGTTTACCTGAGCGATTTCGTCGCCGCCCGCTACCGGCACGCTCAGCGCCTCACCTTCCGCCAAGCGCCGCGCGTTCTTGACTAAGCCCTGCATCCGATGGGCGATGCTACCAGTAAACACCAACGTGCCACCCAGCCCGCCGATCAAGCCGACCAAGACCACCGCCAACAGTGCCACCTTGACCTGGTACTGGGAGGCTACCGCTTGGGTTTCGTCAGCCCGCTCTTGCTCTGGCTGCGGCATGGCGAAGATAGTTATCGCTGCTAGCAGCGCCAGGAGGAGCGCTAGCGCCCACCCCTGGTAAGCAAGTGGCAAGTTGGAGAATCGGCGCTTCATACAACACCCCCAGATCCGGTGGCTTCCGCCGCCCGTTGCGTCAGTATATGGCGGGTTACAGCGGGCTTGGCTGAAGCCTCAGGGCGCCGCCTCGGCCAAGACCGCCTGAAGTGCAGCCGCCTCCAGCAACCGGGGGTCTTGCTCCTGGGCGGTGGCGTCCTCGCTCATGGGGCGCGGAGCGACTTTCCAGAAGCGGGTTAAGGCCGCGTCCCAGTCGTCTAAGATGGCCTGGGCCAGTGGGCTGAGCGTCAGCGTGAGGTGTCGCGATAGCATCGTCTTAAGCAACGCTTCGTCTACGCCGCCCTCTAAGAGCGTAAGCTCGACCATGCCGCGGTTGACACGCCCGGGGAATACCCCTTCCGGGTCATAGACGTAGGCTACCCCGCCGGACATCCCGGCGCCGAAGTTGCGGCCCGCCTCACCGAGGATCACCGCCACGCCGCCGGTCATGTACTCGCAGCCGTGGTCGCCGCAGCCCTCCACCACCGCATACCCGCCGGAGTTGCGCACGCACAGGCGCTCGCCCGCCTTGCCCGCGGCATAGAGGCTGCCGCCGGTAGCGCCGTACAGCACGGTGTTGCCGATGATCACGCTATTTTGATGTTGGAGCGCCGGCGTCGGCGGGCGGATGGCGACTTCACCGCCGTACATCCCCTTGCCGACGTAGTCTTGGGCCTCGCCGACGAGCTGCAGGCGCATGCCACGGTTATTGAAGGCGGCGAAGCTCTGCCCGGCCGTGCCGCTGAAGCTCAGGTTGATGGTGCCGCTGGGTAAGCCTTCGGCCCCGTAGCGCCGCGCGATCTCGCCCGACAGCCTAGCGCCCACCGTGCGCTCGCGATTGGTGATGGGGTAGTGCCGGCTAAACGGCGAGCCGCGCCGCACCGCCGCTTCGGCATCACGCCAGATCACCTCATCGAGCGGCGGCTCGGTTTCGGGGCGGTCGTTGCGGCGCTGTTGTGAGCGGCGGGCTTTGTTGCCGCCGGGGTCGGGCTCTTGCAAGATGGCCGACAAGTCGATGGTGGCCGCCTTGGGCAGCGCCACCGACTTAGGCTTAAGCAGGTCCACCCGGCCGATAACCTCGTCCAAGGTGCAAAAGCCCATCTCGGCCAAGATCATGCGCACCTGCTGCGCCAGGTAGAGCATGAAGTTGATGACGTGCTCGGGTTGACCGGGGTACTTGGCGCGCAGGTCCTCGCGCTGGGTAGCCACCCCGACCGGGCAGGTGTTGAGGTGGCACTGGCGGATCATGGCGCAGCCCGCCGCCACTAGCGCCGCCGTACCGAAACCGAACTCCTCGGCGCCCAAGAGCGCCGCGATCACCACGTCGCGCCCGGTCTTCATACCGCCATCAGTCCGCAACGTTACCCGCCCGCGCAGGTCGTTCTTGATTAACATCTGCTGCGTCTCGGCTAGCCCCAGCTCCCAGGGGACGCCGGCATGCTTGATGCTAGCTAGCGGCGAGGCGCCGGTGCCGCCGTCGTAGCCTGAGATCTGGATGTTATCGGCGTAGCCCTTGGCCACCCCGGCGGCGATGGTGCCGACTCCAGCGGTTGCGACCAGCTTGACGCCGACTCGCGCCAAGGGGTTGATGCGCTTGAGGTCGTAGATTAGCTGCGACAAGTCCTCGATGGAGTAGATGTCGTGATGCGGCGGCGGTGAAATTAGGGTCACACCGGGGACCGCGCGGCGGATGCGGGCGATCTCGCCGCTGACCTTATGGCCGGGAATCTGCCCGCCCTCGCCGGGCTTGCTCCCTTGCGCCATCTTAATCTCGAGCTCGTGGGCCGAGACCAGGTAGTCCGGAGTGACGCCGAAGCGCCCCGAGGCGACCTGCTTGATGGCGCTGTTGGCCCAGTCGCCGGCCTTGGGGTGCCAGGGGGCGTGGCTCAGCTCGGGCATGTCGCGGGTGTAGGGCTTAAAGCGCGCGGGGTCTTCGCCACCTTCGCCCGAGTTCGACTTGGCGCCCAAACGATTCATGGCGATCGCCAGCGTCTCGTGGGTCTCGCGTGAGACCGAGCCGTGGCTCATGGCCTGGGTAGTGAAGCGCTTGACGATGGCCTCCAGGGGCTCAATCGCATCAAGCGGCAAGGGGGCCTCGGCCTTTTGGTAACTGAGCAGGTCGCGCAGGTTGCAGGGCGGGCGCTCCTCGACTAGGGTTATGTACTCCTGAAAGGCCGTAAAGCTCTCAGTTCGCACCGCCTGGTGCAACGCCTTAAAGACCAGCGGATTGAAGGCGTGGTACTCACCGGCCTTGCGGAAGCGATAGATGCCGCGGTCCTTGAGACCGGCGTCTTCGCCATAAGCCTCGGCGTGGAGCACCAGGGCGTCGGTGGCAAAGGCTAACAGTCCGGCACCGGAGATGCGGCTCGGCGTGCCGGGGAAGTAGCGCTCGATCACCGCCTGGTCGATCCCTACCGCCTCGAAGATCTGCGCGCCGCGGTACGAGGCGATAGCCGAAATACCCATCTTGGACATGATTTTTAACAGCCCCTTGTCAAGCGCCTGGCGGTAGTTCTTAACGGCCTGCTCCGGGCTCAGCGGGCTATTGGCAGCCAGGTCGCGCATGCTGGCTAGGGCCAGGTAGGGGTGGATCAGCGCCGCGCCGTAGCCGATCAGACAGGCAAAGTGATGATCCTCGCGCGGCTCGCCGCTTTCAAGCACGATGGCGGTGCGGGTGCGCAAGCCGCCTTTAATCAGGTGGTGATGGACGGCGCTAGTGGCCAGCAGCATGGGGATCGGCACGGTATCCGGTCCCACCCCGCGATCTGACAGGATCAGCGCGCCCGCTCCGCCTCTTACTGCTACTTCGGCCTCTTGGCAGAGCCTCGTCAGAGCGGGCTTAAGACCTTCCGGACCGGCGCTAAGCGGGAAGGTGGCGCTCAGGGTGATGACGGGGAAGACCGTCTGACTGCGCAACCAAGCGATATCGGCTTCGTCCATGATGGGAGATGGGAACTGGATGACCCTGGCCCCCTCTGGGGCTTCTTCTAGTAGCGGGCCGCGCGGGCCGATCACAGTATGGGTGGACATCACCAGGCGTTCGCGCAAGGGGTCGATGGGGGGGTTGGTCACCTGGGCGAAGCGCTGTTTGAAGTAGCGATAGAGCTGCTGTGGCTGTTCAGACAGCACTGCTAGTGGGGTGTCGTCACCCATCGAGCCGACCGGGATCTCGGCATCGAAGGCCATCGGATTGAGGATGCGGTCGAACTCCTCACGGTGATAGCCGAAGGCCTTGTGCAGGCGGCGCAGCGTCCCGGCTTCCCAGGGCCGAGTGTCTGGTTCGGCCGGGGTGTGTTTCGGTGGTTTGGCCAGGCTGGCTTCGACCCACTGCCGGTAGGGGCGGCGCGAGGCGTAGCGGCGCTTGATCTCCTGATTGCGCAGGAGTTGCCGGTTGACGGTATCGACCGCGATCATCATGCCCGGCCCCAGCCGCCCCTTTTCGACGATCTGCTCGTTGGGGACAGGGACCATCCCCGCTTCTGAACCGACGATGAGTGTGTCGTTAGTGAGATAGTAGCGCTGTGGGCGCAAGCCGTTGCGGTCTAAGGCGGCGGCGGCGACTCGCCCATCGGAGAAGACCAGCGCCGCCGGGCCGTCCCACGGCTCCATCAGGGTGCTGTGATATTCGTAAAAGCCGCGCAGCTCAGGGTCCATCTCGGGGTAGTGCTCAAAGGCTTCAGGGACCAGCATCATCAGGCTGTGCAGCGGGTCGCGGCCTGATAAGACCAGCAGCTCCAAGGCGTTATCCAGCGCTGCTGAATCGCTGCCACCTGGGGTAATCACTGGCGTTAAGTCGCGCACGTCCTGGCCCCACAGCCTACTGGTCAAGACGGGCTCGCGGGCGCGCATCAGATTGACGTTCCCTTGCAGGGTATTGATCTCGCCGTTGTGCGCCAGCAAGCGGAACGGGTGCGCCAGCGACCAGCTCGGCAGGGTGTTGGTGCTGTAGCGCTGGTGAAAGAGGGCGAGCGCGGTCTGGTAGAGGGGGTCGGCTAGGTCGGGGTAGAAGTGGCTCAGCTGCGGCGCTACCATCAACCCTTTGTAGACCACCGTGCGGTGCGAAAACGACGGCACATAACAGCGCCCCAGGTTAAACTCGCTCAGACGCCGCTCGAGCCGTTTGCGGGTCAGATAGAGCAGGCGCTCGTAAGCATCGTCCTCAAGACCGGCCGGGCGGCCCATCATCAGCTGCCAGATAAAGGGGCAGCGCTGCTGCGCCTGCGGCCCCAGGGTGCTCCGGTCGATAGGCACCTCACGCCACAGCAGCGGCGTGATATTGGCCTCGGCCACAACCTGTTCGATTACCTCGCGGATGGCTGAGGCCGGGGCGTCGTTGGCGATAAAGATCATACCGATCGCCAGATCCTCATCGCGCTTTAGCACCACCCCCCGCGCAGCCAGCTCGCGGCGATACAGGGCGTGTGGGAGCTGTGTCAGCACCCCGGCGCCGTCGCCGGTATAGCCGTCGGCGCTGACCGCGCCGCGATGGCTCAAGTTGCGCAGCGCCGTTAAGGCCTGCTCCAAGATAGCGTGCGACTTCCGCCCCTGAAGGTCGGCAATAAAGCCGACCCCACAGGCATCGCGCTCATGGGGATAAGCCAAGGTCTCAAAATCACTATACATATTCCCTCCCTTACCAGGACGGGGCGCTAACGGGATGCTGGGTTTGGGTGTGCTGGCAGGATAGTATCAAGCGCCATAAACAAGGGCGCAGCCATACCCCACGGCTGCAAGCCGCAGTATAGCAAGGCTGGTGCGAGCTGTCAATTTTATTGCAAGGCGCTTAGCGCTTATCCAGAGAGGCGACATGCTCATAATCCTAATAACACGCCAAGAAACGCTTTTGGATCGTTAGCCGAGCGAACCTACAAGTTTCGGAGCGAAGGCGGCACGCCGATCGGCGGGCGCATAATACTGCATCGCGCTGGGTAGCGAAAGTAAGTATTCAAGTAGTCAAGTATTCGAGTATTCAAGTAGGGTTGTGGAAGGCTGCTCACTCCCCCGCAATCATCACCCTGCAGTCGAGCTGGCGGCGACCTGCTGCGGCGCTGCGCCTTTAGGCGGCACACGGTCTTTGAGGAGCTTGTACTCGATGGCGTCGATCAGCGCCTCATAAGAGGCGTCGATGATGTTGCTGCTGGCGCCGACCGTCCCCCAGCGCTCGCGGCCATCGCGCATCTCGACTAACACCCGCACCAAGCTGGCAGTCCCGGTTTCGGGCCCGGATAGTACCCGCACCTTGTAGTCGGTGAGTTGCAGCTCGGCCAGACTGGGATAGAAGCGGGTTAGCGCCTTAGCCAGCGCCCGGTCCAGAGCGTTGACCGGCCCGTCGCCGGTGGCAGCGGTGTGCTCGAGCTGCCCATCGACCTCGACCTTGATAGTTGCCTGGCACAGTGGGAGCTGGTCGCTGTCGCGCTTGTCGATGTTGACATGATAGCCGCGCAGCACGAAGTACGGCTGATACTCTCCGCGCACCTTCTTACTCATCAGTTGGTAGCTGGCCTCGGCCCCTTCGAAGGCGTAACCGCGGTGCTCGAGCTCTTTTAAGCGCGCCACCACCTGCGCCACGCTGGCGTCGTGAACCGCCTCGCCGTACTGGGCGGCCTTGGCCAGCACGTTAGCCCGGCCCGAGAGGTCAGAGAGCAGCACCCGCCGCTGATTGCCGACCACTTCGGGGGGGATATGCTCGTAGGTATGCGGGTTCTTGTTGACCGCCGAGACGTGTACGCCGCCCTTGTGGGCGAAGGCCGCGTCGCCGACGTAAGCGGCGCGGATGTTGGGGTTGAGGTTGGCCCGTTCATCGACCAGCCGCGACAGCTCGCGGAGCTGTGCGATGGCTTGGGGCTGGGGGTAGCCTAGCTTGATGACCAGATTAGCCAGGATGCTGACCAAGTTGGCGTTGCCGCAGCGTTCACCGTAGCCGTTGATAGTCCCCTGAACGTGGGTAGCGCCCGCCTGCACCGCGGCCAGCGAGTTAGCCACCGCCAGCTCACAGTCGTTGTGGGCGTGAATACCTACCGGCACCGGCCAGCGGCCCACCACCTCGCGTACCCGCGCCGCCACGAACTCCGGCAGCGACCCGCCGTTGGTGTCGCACAGCACCAGCCGCGCGGCCCCGCCCCCCACCGCCGCCTCCAGCGAGGCCAGGGCATACTCGGCGTCAGCCCGGTAGCCGTCGAAGAAGTGCTCGGCGTCGTAGATCACCAGCTTGCCGTGAGCCTTGAAGTAGGCCACCGAGTCGCGGATCATGGCCAGGTTCTGCTCCAGTGTCGCTCCTAGCGCCTCGGTCACGTGCAGCGTCCAGGACTTGCCAAAGATAGTCACCACCGGCGTCTGCGCCGCTAGTAGCATCTGGCTGCCGGTGTCGTCCTGGCAGCCGACATCTTTGCGCCTAGTGGAACCAAAGGCCGCTAACTGCGCGCGCTGCAAGGGGACACTCTGCATCAGCTCAAAAAAGCGCGCATCCTTGGGGTTAGAACCGGGCCAGCCGCCTTCGATATAGTCCATCCCGAAAGCGTCGAGCCGCTTGGCGATGGCTACCTTGTCCTCGCTGGTGAGGTTGAAGTCCTGGCCCTGGGTACCGTCACGCAGGGTGGTGTCGTAGATTTCAATAACTCGACTCATGCTCCCTCACCTCATGCCAGTCCAACGTGCCGCAACAGCTCAGCAGTCGGTAGCGTTTGACCATTGCGGCTTCATCAAGCTCGACCCACTCGACCTCGTAGTCACCTACCGGCGCTTCTCGTGGCATCGTCGACTCCACCGCTTACAGTGTCGCCGCCTCTTGCGGTGAGACGCGCACCCGCCCTAACCCCGCCGCCAGCTTGTTGAGCACGTCAACGTAGGCCAGCACCGAGGCATGCACCACATCGGTCGAGATAGCCCGGCCGTGGATGACCTGCCCGTCACTGCGGACGCGGATCGATACCTCACCCAGCGCATCGGTCCCGCTGCCGATCGCGCGCAGGTCGTAGCTCTCGAGCACCAGCGGCAGCGGTGTCAAGATCCTCAGCGCCTTGTAGCTGGCATCGACCGGGCCGCTGCCGGTGGCGGTGGCCTCGACTACCCCTTCGGGCGTCTCGAGCCTAACTAGTGCCTGCGGTGCCATACCACCCGTGCCGGACTGGAACTGCAAGTGGGCCAGCCGGTAGGTCTCAGCGACCTTGGTCGTCTCGGCGTCTACCAGCGCCCGGATATCGTCGTTGGTGATGGTTTGCTTAAGATCGGCCAAGTCCTTGAACTGTTTGAATAGGGTATTGACCTGCTCATCACTCAGACCTTCATAGCCGAGCTCTTTGAGGCGCTGCTTAAAGGCGTTACGCCCCGAGTGTTTGCCCAGTACCAGCTCGCCTGCCTTGCGCCCGACCAGCTCGGCTGACATGATCTCATAGGTCTCGATAGCCTTGATGACGCCGTCCTGATGGATGCCCGACTCGTGGGCGAAAGCGTTGTCGCCAACGATCGCCTTATTGGGTGGCACCACCATGCCGGTCAGGCTAGCGACCAGGCGGCTAGTGCGGTACAGCTCGCGGGTATTGATGCCGGTTTGGTGCTCCCAGAAGTCGCGCCGGGTGTGGATGGCCATCACCACCTCCTCGAGGCTGGCGTTGCCGGCGCGCTCGCCGATGCCATTGATGGTGCATTCAACCTGCGTGGCACCGGCCTGGACGCCAGCTAATGAGTTGATCACCGCGCAGCCCAGGTCGTCGTGGCAGTGGGTCGAAAAGGTGACCCCCTGGTTAGGCACCTGCGCGATGATGGTCCGCACCAGCTCGCCGTACTCCCAGGGCATCAGGTAGCCGACCGTGTCGGGGATGTTGATAGTGGTGGCGCCGGCCTTGACCGCTTCGGTAAAGATGCGGATCAAGAACTCGGGGTCGCTGCGCCCGGCGTCCTCAGCAGAGAACTCTACGTCAGCTACCAACGACTTCGCCAGCTTGACGGCCTGAATTGCTCGCTCGAGCACCGCGTCAGGCGTGAGCCGGAGCTTCTTTGCCATGTGGATGGGGCTGGTGGCGATAAAGGTGTGGATGCGCGGGTTTTTGGCCTTCTCCACCGCTGCGGCAGCCCGTTCGATATCGGCCTGGTTGGCCCTGGCCAGACCCGCTACTACCATCTTATCCGACTCCTGATCGATGGCTGAGGCGATGGCCCGCACCGCCTCGAAGTCCCCCGGTGAGGCGATGGGGAAGCCCGCCTCGATCACATCTACGCCCAGCCGGGCTAGCTGCCGCGCAATTTCCACCTTCTCCTTGGTGTTTAAGGCCACCCCCGGCGACTGCTCACCGTCGCGCAGGGTGGTGTCGAAGATTTTGATGTAGGGCATGGTCCTCCTTTACGCATAGCGATTGGTGAGTGAGCCTCCACTCAGCCCCCTGCCCCCCTTAGCAACGGGGGTGGCAAGCGTCAGCGAGCCGGGGGGATTACGTCGTGGCGGCATCATCAAGCTCAACCTTGACCCCTAATAAACGGCATCATCTGGCGCAGGCGCTTACCGGTCTGACTGATAAGGTGGGCCTCAGTGTTCTTGCGGCCTGCCTTGAGGCGCGGCTGACCGACTAAGTTCTCGCTCAAAAAGTCCTTGGCGAACTCACCTGAGCGAATCTCGGCGAGAATCTGCTTCATCTCGGCGCGGGTCGCCTCGGTGATAAGGCGCGGCCCGGTCTTGTAGTCGCCGTACTCGGCGGTGTTGGAGACCGAGTAGCGCATGCGCTCCAGGCCCCCTTCATAGATCAGATCCACGATCAGCTTCATCTCGTGCAGGCACTCGAAGTAGGCGATTTCGGGGTCATAACCAGCCTCGACCAGCGTCTCGAAGCCGGCCTGCATCAGCGCCGTGACCCCGCCGCATAGCACCGCCTGCTCGCCAAAAAGGTCGGTCTCGGTCTCCTCCTTGAAGGTAGTCTCCAACACCCCGGCTCTGGCCCCGCCGATGGCTTTGGCATAGGCCAGAGCGCGCTGCTTGGCAGTGCCGGTAGCATCTTGATGGATAGCCATTAAGCACGGCACCCCGGCCCCTTCGGTATAGGTACGGCGCACCAGGTGACCCGGCCCCTTGGGAGCGACCATGAACACGTCGATCTCCTGGGGCGGCTGGATCTGCCCGAAGTGGATGTTAAAGCCGTGAGCGAACATCAGCGCGTCGCCCGGTTGCAGGTTGGGGGCGATCTGGTCTCGGTAGATGGCGCCTTGCACCTCATCCGGGAGCAGCACCATCACCAAGTCGGCAATCTTAACGGCCTCCGGCACCGCCAGCACCGTCAGCCCGGCGGCTTCGGCGTCGCTCCAGCTAGCCGAGCCTGGGCGCAGGCCGACGACGACACTAAGGCCGGACTCCTTGGCGTTTAGGGCGTGGGCGTGGCCCTGTGAGCCGTAGCCTAATACGGCGATGGTCTGCCCCTCAAGGTGGGCGAGGTTAGCGTCGTGGTCGTAGTAGATGGTGGCCATAGGATTCCTCCGAAAGTCGGTAGTCAAGTATTCGAGTAGTGAGTAGAGATAAGCCTGTCAGGCGTTCAGGCTCTCAGTCGTTAAGCCAGTGGTTGTTGCTGATAGCCTGGTCAGCGCAGCGCCGAGGCGAAGCCGTACTAGCTGACAGTCCTTGTTGTAGCGGGAGCGATGGAGCCGGCATCAGGCAACCTTGGCCAAGTGGCCGACTATCTTGGGATCGGCGGCGCTGCGGGTGAGCGCCACCCGGCCGGTGCGGATCAGCTCCAGAATGCCAAACGGACGCATCTGCTCGATAAACGCCTCAAGCTTACCTTCGTCTCCGGTCACCTCGAAGATCAGCGCCTGGCGATGTACATCGACGATGCGGGCGCGGAAGTCCTGGGCGATCTGGCGCACCTCCACGCGGTCTTCCGGGGCCTTGATGGCGACCTTGATCAACATCAGCTCGCGGTCAATAAAGGCCGCCTCGCTGTGATCGATGACCTTGATAACATCGATCAGTTTATAGAGCTGCTTCTGGACCTGCTCGAGCGTGTGCTCTTCGCCGGTCACCACGAAGGTGGTACGCGAGATGCCGGGCAGTTCGGACTGTGCTACCGACAGCGACTCGATATTGTAGCCGCGGCGGGCAAAGAGGCTGGCGATACGCACCAGCACCCCTGGTTTATCCTGCACGGTGACGCTCATCACATGGCGGTGGTTCATCTCTCTCCTACCGCGACCGGCTCCATAGACATTCCCGCTTCGCTCGGATCGGGCTCCTGGTCGCCGATGATCATCTCGTCGACCCCGGCGCCGGCCGGGATCATCGGGAAGACCTTCTCCGACTCGTAGACCACGAAGTTGATAACCGCCGGCTTACGTGTGGCGACCACTTCGGGAATTAAGCGCTTGGCCTCGTCGCGGTCGAAGACGTTGTACCCGGCGATGCCGTAGGCTTCGGCCAGCTTGGCAAAATCCGGGTTAGAGTCGGCCAAATAGACCTCGCTGTAGCGCTGGGCGTGGAACATCTCCTGCCACTGCCGCACCATACCCAGGACGCCGTTGTTGCAGATGGCCACGATCACCGGCAACTGGTGCTTGTAGAGGGTGGCCAGCTCCTGGACGTTCATCTGGAAGCTGCCATCACCGGCTATGCACACCACTAACTCGCCAGGACGCGCCAAGGCCGCCCCGATGGCGGCTGGAAAGCCGAAGCCCATGGTCCCTAAGCCGCCCGAACTGAGCCAAGTGCGTGGCCGACTGGTCGGGAAGAGCCGCGCCGCGAACATCTGATGTTGACCGACCTCGGTGGTGACGATACAGTCGCCGCCGGTGGCCTCACGCAGCAGCTCAATGACCTCCTGCGAGACGAGCGGCTTGTCCTTCTTATAGCGCTCGGGATACTTGGCCTTCCACTCCCGCAGTTGTGCCCACCACGGCGCAATCTCAAGGGGCGGCAGCAGCTCGGCTAGGCGCGGTAGCACGTCGCTAAGGTCGCCGACTACCGGTATGTGAGCCTTGACCAGCTTGGAGATCTCTGCCGGGTCGATGTCGATATGTACGATAGTGGCGCCAGGAGCAAAACGGCTGACCTTACCGGTGACCCGGTCGTCGAAGCGCAGGCCGGCGCCGACGATCAGATCGCAGTTGGTAATAGCCCGGTTGGCGGTTACGGTGCCGTGCATCCCCGGCATCCCGAGATGGTTGGGGGCCCCGGCGGGATAGGCGCCGATCCCCATCAGCGTGGTGATGACTGGCAAGTTAGTGTGCGCGGCAAAGTCGCTGACCTGCTCGGCTGCCGCTTGGCCGCCGCCGCCGACGATTAAGATCGGGCGCTTGGCCTGCCGGATCGCCTCGGCCGCTTTGCGGAGCTGGCCGCTGTGCCCCGTGACGGTCGGGCGATAGCCCGGCAGATCGATCGGGACGTCCCAGGAGCCGGTGAACTCGGCGAGCTGCACATCTTTGGGGATATCGATTAAGACTGGCCCAGGACGCCCGGTCGCGGCGATATGAAACGCCTCTTTGATGACTCTGGGGAGATCGTTGACATGGCGCACCAGGTAGTTGTGCTTGGTCACCGGCCCGGTGATGCCGTAGATGTCGGCCTCCTGGAAGGCGTCGGTGCCGATTAGCGCGGTGGAGACGTTGCCAGTGATGGCCACCACCGCCGACGAGTCCATATAAGCGGTCGCTAGGCCAGTTACCGTATTAGTGGCCCCTGGCCCGCTGGTAGCGAACACCACCCCGACCTTCCCGCTAGCCCGGTAGAAGGCGTCGGCCATGTGGGTGCCTGCCTGCTCGTGCCGCACCAGGATGTGCCGAATAGGTGAGTCGTAGAGTGCGTCATAGACGGGCATGATTGCGCCGCCGGGATGGCCGAAGACGACCTGCACCCCTTCGCGCTCGAGCCCCTTGAGAACTGCCTGTGCACCGTTCATTGCCACCTGCTTTCTCCCTAACGAAAACACCCCGCCGATTGGGGCGGGGTGGTCGTATACGCCGACTGCGCGCTACGCGACGATACCCCGACAACTTAGAATTAGAATCCCTAGCAGGGCAGGGGCCGTCATGAAAGGGAGTATAGCGGGCGCGCTGGGCGCTGTCAAGCAAGTTTGCGGTGCGGTCTTCCATTGATGACGCGCAAGCCTCACTCTGGCGGCTGAAATGCGCTATCATAAAAATAGAACTTTTCAGGTGAGACCATGCTCTGCTTGATCTGCACTGTTCCCCGCATCGATACCGTCGCAGCCTGTCTCTGCCAGTGCGTTACAGTTTAGGCTCCTGCCGAGGAGGAGGTTCATCATCGAAACGTTGCGTGTATCGGGCAGTTCCCGCCCCAACTCCGTGGCCGGGGCCATCGCCGCGCTGCTCAGAAGCCAGGGTGAAGTCGAGGTGCAGGCCATCGGCCCCCAGGCCGTCAATCAGGCGGTCAAGGCTATTGCCATTGCCCGCAGCTACATCGAACCCGACGGCCTTGACCTCTATACCCGGCCATCGTTTGTCAAGCTCGAGCTGCAAAACGAAGAGCGCACCGCGGTCAGATTCAGCGTTCGCTCTCAGCCGCGTGCGCCGGGCTAGTCCTGGAGGGGGTTTAAGTAGGGCTGCTCACGGTATTTTCACAGAATCTGAGTACACTGGTAAGTGTTAGGTGTGGCGTAAGCCGTACCTGGTTGCTGACTCACGACAAGCTGGCGGTCGGGGCTTGCGCCGCGACCAACAAGAAACCTGTGTGAGACGGTCAAAGGAGGGTAACATGGGTTTTGGACTGTGGCTATTTATCATCACCTTTGTTGGCACCTTGCTTGTCCAGTTCTGGCTTAAGCGCACCTATGGGCGCTATGCCCGGGTAGCCAACGCCTCGGGGCTGAGCGGCGCCGAGGTCGCCAAGGCGATGTTGCGCGCTAACGGCCTGCACGATGTCAGGGTCGAGCCTGTGCAGGGGGTACTGTCCGATCATTACGACCCGCGCAGCCGCACGGTGCGGCTCTCGGCGGATAACTACCGCAAAGCCAGCGTAGCGGGGATGGCGGTCGCTGCCCACGAAGTCGGTCACGCTATCCAGCACGCCAAGGGCTACACCCCGTTGCAGGTCCGCGCGGCGCTAGTACCGGTCGCCAGCATCGGCGCTAACTTCGGCCCTTGGCTGGTGATCATCGGCTTCATGATCGGCGCTATGGGCTTAGCCCAGATCGGCATCATCCTGTTCGCCGCCGCGGTGCTGTTCCAGTTAGTCACTCTGCCGGTTGAGTTCGATGCCAGCAACCGCGCCATGCGGCAACTGGCACAGATGGGGTTGGTCACACCCACCGACAGCGGTGGGGCGCGCATGGTCCTAAACGCCGCTGCCATGACCTACGTGGCCGCGCTGGCTGCGTCATTAGCCTACCTGCTCTACTACCTGAGCATCTTCCTGGCTAATCGGGAGTAATTGTCGCCGCGCCACCTAGCCTTTGACGTACTGCGCCGCGTCCTTGGCGGGGCTTTTGCCGCCCCGGTACTGGATGCGGCGCTGTCGCGTAGCCAGGCCGCACCGCAGGAACGGGGCTTTACTACCGACCTAGTTTACGGGACGCTGCGCCATGCCGTGTTGCTGGAGGCTTGCTTAGCGCCCCACTTAAGATCACCCGAAAGGCTCCCCCACGCTGCTAAGAGCATCTTGCTGCTGGCGAGCTACGAAGCGCTCATTCGCCAGACCCCCCGGTGGGCTGCGGTTTATGAGTGGGTAGCGGTCGCCAAAACACAGGTTCCTAAGCTGAGCGGGCTGATCAACGCGGTGCTGCGCCGCGTGACTCTACCTGACGACCCAACACCCGCCCAGCAGGCCGGCGTGCCCGAATGGCTCTATGCCTACTGGCAGGCGCAGTTCGGTGCAGCCACGGCTCACGAGATCGGCCAGGCCATGCTGGAGCCGGAGCCGCTGTGGCTCACCAGCTATCACCAAGCCGCTGCCGCGAGCCTCGCGGCTGAAGGTGCAACCGTTACGCCGGGGCCGCTGCCGGGCAGCCTCGCCGTCCGCCCCGCCAAGCCGCTAGCGGCACACGAAGCCTTCCGGCGCGGCTGGCTGCAGCCGCAAAACCCTGCCTCACGGTTGCCCACTTTGCTCCTTGCGCCACAGCCGGGCGAGCGGGTGCTCGACCTTTGCAGCGGGAGCGGCATCAAGGCGGCTGAGATCGCCCATGCGGGGGCAAAACCTGTCAGCATCGAGCTTATGCCTGCCAAGCTGGCCGCCGCCAAAAAGAACTTGGCGCGACTGGGGCTTCAGGCCGAGCACCATAGCTACGACCTCAGGCGCGTGCCGCCGCTTAAGCCTGCCGCTAAGGTGCTGCTCGACGCCCCCTGCTCAGGGACCGGCACGCTGCGCGGCAACCCCGAGATCCGGCTGCGGGTGACCGAGGAAGCGATAAAAGAGCTGGCCGCGCTGCAACGGCAGTTGCTTGCTACCGCCGTAGCACTGACTGCGCCGGGCGGCACGCTGGTCTACGCGGTCTGCGCCCTAACGCCCGACGAGGGCGACGAAGTTGTCGCTGCGGCTATGGCATGCTATCCCGAACTGCGTGCGGATAAACTCTCCTTGCCCCTCCCTCACCGCATCACCGGCCACGGTGCCGCGGTGCTCCCTGTCGAGGGCCTGGACGGGTTCTATCTGGCGCGTCTTGTCAAGGATCCCTAGCGCTGAAGGTGTGGGAAGGGGGTGCTGTCGAGGGCAGGTTTAAGCGGCAACGTTGCTTAGTGGAGCGCGTGGTTGCACTATGCAACCACTTTGTGATAGGTTTTGGCCATGCCTACGCTTCATGTTCGTAACGTGCCCGAGGAGCTGCACCAAGGGCTTCGGCGCCTGGCGGAACGCAAGCACCGCTCCCTCAGCGCCGAAGTGATTGCCCTCTTGGAGCAGGCTCTAAGCGCGGAGGAGATGAGGGAAGCACAAGAGCACCTGCTGGCCTCGATCCGCAGGCGGCGCTCGCTGATCACTTCAACAGCCGATGTCGATAGTGTAGGCTTGCTCCGCGAGGATCGTGCCAGGTGAATGCCTGCGTCATCGATGCTAGCGTCGGCATCAAACTCCTTCTGGCAGAGAACTTAAGCGACCGGGCCGACGCTCTGTTCGCCTGCTTAGTTACCGACCCACCGAGTTGCTTTTATGGCTCGAGCCCCCAGCCTGATCCCTCTTAGCGAGCGCGTCTACTACCTCCCTGGCAGCGTCAACTGCGCGGTGGTGGTGGGCGAAGGCGGCCAGGCCGTGCTGATCGACACCGGGCAGGACAAGGACCACGGCCGACGCCTGGCCCAAGCCTGCGAGGCGCAAGGCGTTAAGCCGGCAGCCATCGCCAACACCCACTCGCACGCCGACCACTACGGCGGCAACGACTACCTGACGCGCAGCCTGGGCCTGCCGGTCTACGCTCCCCCGTTTGAGGCCGGCATCATGCAAGAGCCCTACCTCGAGCCGGTCTATCTGTTTGCGGGGGCCAAACCCCCTGCCGAAATGCTCAACAAGTGGCTATTAGCCAAGCCCTCGCCGGTCGATTACCTGCTGGCACCAGGGGAACTTGAGCTGTTCGGCATTACCATCACGGTACTAGACACCTCCGGCCATGCCCACCGCCACTACGCTTTGCAGGTCGATGACGTGCTGCTCGCCGCCGATGCGGTGTTCGGCCTGGGCCTGCTGGAGAAGTACCCGCTCCCCTTTGGCCAAGATATCGGTCGGCAGCGGGCTAGCATGACAGCAGTAGGGACGCTTGGCGCTCGGGTGGTAGTGCCCGGCCACGGTGAGCCGACCGAGGAGGTCGGTGGCCTAGTAGCCGCCAACCTGGCCGCGCTCGACCGAGCCGCCGAGGTAGTCGCGGCGGCATGCACCGGCGTCGACAGTGCTACGGTGCTAAAAACCACCTGCGACGAGCTCGGCATCGCGATCAACGACCTGCCTCGCTACACGCTCAACCTCTGCACGGTGCAGGCTTATCTTAGCTACCTGCGCGAAACGGGCCGGGTGAGCTTTGAGCTGCGCGATAACCGGCTGTGCTGGCAGCGGGTCTAGTAGCGTAGCGCTAGGCGCGCTGTAGGCTAGGGCGCAAATGGGACGAGGGTCTGCTGCTCAAAGTCGAGGCGGAATACCCCGCCCCCGTCGGGGATCACTACCTCAAAGCGGGTTGGCTCCAGCCCGGCCCAGCGCTCGATCAGATAGCGCCCTGGCCGCAGCGGACCGGCAAACGGTGAAGCCTGGCGCACTCCGTCGAGGCGGACCATCTGACCTGGTGGCAACTCCCAAAAGAGCATGGTGTCAAAGAGCGGCCTTAAAGTCTCGTCTACCCGGCTGACGCGGAAGTTGCGCACCGTGACCGACACCGTCTTGGTCTCGAAGCCGGGCCGCGACAGCCGTACCGTGCGCATACCCGGCAGTGCCGGCACGGTGATGGGGCTCACTCCTACCTCTCGTCCCTCGACCGTTACTGCCGCTGTAGGGGTGCTAACAACCTGGATGGTGCCGCCGCTGATCGGTGTCAAGAGGGCGGTGGTGAACTCGCTGCGATCGGCTTCTAGGGTCACGGTGGAGGTCCAGAGCAGGTAGCCGTCCTTGCGCAGCTCGAGCTGGTAGCGGCCCGGTTGCAGCAAGAGCGGCTCGAGCCGGCCGGTGCGGCCCATTAACAGGCCGTTGACGAAGACGGC
>Ga0208610_100033_pt1 | contig 68458 bp, 66 predicted proteins | sample SubbioR11Jul_8A2_FD_184815 | JGI IMG/M metagenome (GOLD analysis project Ga0208610, IMG submission 184815) | Serpentinite rock and fluid subsurface biosphere microbial communities from McLaughlin Reserve, California, USA - CR11Jul_8A2 (SPAdes) | ecosystem: Environmental > Terrestrial > Deep... | reverse complement strand
ACTTAACTCAACCGCTTCTCTTTTAAATTCCTCAGTATACTTCCTACGGGTTCCTGCCATTGCTTGTACACCTCCCGAGATAATTATAGTATCTTATCTCAGTGTCTGGCAAACCGGGGGAGAGGCATTTACAAGCAAGGCTTTGCGGTAGCAGATGGTGTTTTCGTAGTAGACGTTATCGGGACAGACAACGATGGAACGATTGCCGGCCTTTCGATTGAGATGTGTCGTGCGATAATTAATATTGAAGCCAACGGCAGGAAAACACTCCATTGGCCGAGAACTACCTAAGTTGCACCCGTAGCACTACTTGTAACACAGTAAAATTGGTGCCCAAAAGTTGCCCTAACGTGTATAAACCTGCATAGCATAAAATAGGAAAAACCTTATAACCATCGGAACTTTCCCTAGGTTTATTGGGTTTGTTAGAAGAGATATATTTGAATTTATAGTCAGGTGATAGTATGGAGCTGTTCCAGGGAATAGAGACATTCCGTAAGAACTGTATCGAGCCGATTGTTTTGGCATTAGGCAATTTCGACGGTGTGCACAAGGGTCACCGGCAAATTTTGCGTGCAACTACTGCGGCAGCCAGCGGTATCTCCGCTAAAAGTGCCTGTCTTATTTTTATGCCGCACCCCCTTGCAGTGTTAACGCCAGCCAAAGCGCCTGCTCTGTTGCTCAGTATGCAAGATAGAATCAGTTCGCTGGGTAACGCAGGGATTGATTATGTTATCGTCCATCCTTTTTGCCGAAATTTTGCTGCCATTGAGCCGGAGACGTTTGTCAGAGAAATTCTGCATGAGCAGTTAGGTGTCTCCGGGGTTGTGGTCGGTTTCGATTATTCTTTTGGTTGTCGGGGAGCCGGCACAGCGTCGGATCTAAAAGAAATGGCGATGAGGTTTGATTTCTTTGTCCACGTAATGGACCCTATCACGGTAGACGGAATCCCGGTTGGTAGCACAGCAATTCGGCAATATCTTGCGGCAGGACGCGTGGAGGAGGCCGCCGCTATGCTGGGGTACCCATTTTATCTGAGGGGAACTGTGGTTCACGGAGATGGCAGGGGCAGAAAATTGGGTTTCCCCACAGCAAATTTATTGGTGAATTGTGAACTGATTCGACCAGGCAATGGCGTCTATTTAAGTCAGGCTGCTTGCGGTGATAATGTATTCTGGGCGCTGGCGAGCGTAGGCAAGCGACCCACCTTCTGCAAAGATGAAACGTCGCTCGAAGTGTATCTATTAGATCAAGAAAAAAATCTTTATGGGCAGGAATTAATCGTCTCGTTTCTACAAAAAATTAGAGATGAAATAGCATTTAGCAGTCCGGCAGCTCTGGCTTGCCAAATCCAAAATGATGTGGCATTGGCTAGAAACCTGATTGCAAGTCCGCAGCCATGGTCAAGTTGAGCGGAAGATGTTTTTGCCGAACATGGTTCGCTTGACTGTCAATGGCCAGTGAAAATGTCACCCTAAAAGTAATTAAATTGGACTGAAAAAATGTCACCCCTCATTTTATGTAAAGGCATTTTATCTTAGGCAACGCTTTTTGACATACAGTTCTATTTCTGATGCAATTGGTTTAGGAGTCCGCATATTTCTCCAGGGATGGTTGTCGGCTGGTTTGGTTTTAGATTTCGGTTTCTCGCAGGTCTTAGCTGGTGTAACTGGATCTGCTTTAGTGCATACTTGCACTGAGAACCGATTGCCCTCATATAGAGCGCTCAGGAAGCCATTGAGGTGGGTTAAGACTTGGACTGTGCTTCCTGGGCGCAGCAGGGCTATAGAGCCGTTTTCTTTGAGTAGCTGGTATGTTTGTCCTAGGTAGGAAACAGTAGACCCGTTTGAGGCTTTGCGCTTGTTTTTAATGCAGATAATTGTGTCTGGATCTGCAGGAGTAGGCAAATAGGCAGGTAGTGGATCTGCTGGTTTGACTGCGAATTGTTTATTAAATTTCTTGATAAAGCCTTGGAGAAAGTCATTTGCCTCATCCAAAGAGCAGATATTGGCAATACGCATTTCGATCATCAAACGGTGCTGCAGTGTACCCCAGAGTCGTTCTACTCGACCTTTGGCCTGGGGTGAGTAAGCGGGGATCTGGGAAGCGCCTAACTCGTCCAAGATGCGGCCAAACTGGGTTAGAGCTGCCTTTTTACCTGCAAGTTCCTCCTCGATTGAAAGCTTATCTTTGTTTGGAGAAAAGAAGATAGTATGACGGTCGCTGTAGAACTGGCGTGGGATTCCTTCGTTTTCAGCCGTTTGCCTTAAAACATGCATATAACCTGACAGACATTCTTCCTGTTCAAACCGTAGCCCTAAAACTTTACCTGAAGCATCGTCGATAACGCCGTGCAGGCTCATTTCAGGTCCCCGGTCTTCAAGCCAAAGAAAGGGACTGGCATCAATCTGTGCGAGCATGCCTTCCTGGGGCATTCTCTCCCGTCTACCACGTCGTCGTGGAGCTTTTTGTGAATGGACGTTGGCAATACCGTCTTTGGCTAAGATACGTCTTATGGAACGGGGGGAAATAAGGATTTGCCGGTGATCCTCCAGTAGTTCAGCCATATGACTGCAACTTGCTCCTTTAAATTCCGTCAATGCAAGCTTAACCACTTCACGGCGAGTATCCTCGCTGATTGCATGTTTAGGTTTGCTGCCCCTGTTCTTATGCACTAGGTAAGTCAGCCCTTCATTTTTAACTCCTTTCTTGATTCGTTTGACTTGGCGCTCAGAAAGACATAGTAGCCTTGCTGCCTGGGAAACTGTGATGGTTCCCTGTACTAACTGCTCCGCAACGTTCACCCTTTTTGCTTCCTTCGGTTTCAAGAAAATATCTCCTCTCATAGTGACATTTTCTCAGACCGCTTACAGGGTGACAATATCACAGTCCGTTCACAAACATGGTTCGCTTGACTTGCTAAGTGTTTGTCTATATGGTAAAATCAACTTTGTTAACCTTAGGCTCGGGTTTGCGGAACTCCGACGCTTGCCTTGGCCTAGTGGGGATCGAAAAATATAGGAGGTGAAAGTATGAGTATGGATGCAACACGCAAACAGGGTTTAATTAGCGAGTATCGGCTGCATGAGAACGATACCGGTTCTCCTGAAGTTCAAATTGCGCTGCTCACAGAACGGATTAATTATCTTACAGAGCATTTGAAGGCGCACAAGAAGGACCACCATTCGCGGCGCGGTCTGTTGAAGATGGTTGGGCAACGGCGCGCGCTACTTAATTACCTGAAGGAAATTGATGTGGAGCGATACCGCACCATCTTAGTAAAGCTGCAACTGCGCAAATAATTCCCGGCAGAGCGCAATTTGCAGGCAGAAAAGCTTGATAAATTTCCTACTCAGAGAGGAAGCGGGGGAAACCCCGCTTTTTTACAGAGTCAGAGAGGATGTATGGAATGAAAGTTTTTAAAATGGAGTTGGCCGGTAGGGAGCTGACAATTGAGACCGGCCGCATCGCAAAACAGGCAAACGGTGCTGTTTTGCTGCGTTACGGTGATACTGTCATGCTTTCAACTGCTACCGCTTCAGCGGAACCACGGGAAGGGATTGACTTTTTCCCGATGACGGTTGATTATGAAGAGCGCCTTTATGCGGTAGGTAAAATCCCAGGAGGTTTTATTAAGCGGGAAGGAAGACCTACGGAAAAAGCTATTTTGGCTTCCCGACTTACAGATCGTCCGTGCCGGCCGCTGTTTCCCAAAGGCTTTCGTAATTCCGTGCATATTGTGACTACAGTTTTGTCTGTTGATCAGGAAACCCCTCTTGAGGTACTCTCGATCTGTGGTGCATCTGCAGCGCTGTCGCTCTCGAACATCCCTTTTGCCGGACCGATTGCCGCTGTATTGGTTGGTTGGGTAGACGGAAAACCGGTTATTAATCCGACGAAACAGCAGGCTGAAGTATCGCGCTTGCATCTGGTCGTGGCTAGTACTCGTGATGCCATAATGATGGTGGAAGCCGGTGCCCACGAATTAACGGAAGAAGAAATCCTGGAAGCTATCATGACAGGACATGACACCAATAGAGAAATTGTCGCTCTGCAGGAACAGATGGCGGCTGAGCTAGGTAGAGAGAAGATGCAGGTAAAAACGTTTGAACCTGACACCGGCATCGCTGCAGAAGTCCGTGTTTTTTCTGGAGAGAGGCTTAAAGAAGCAGTGCGAACTGTGGAAAAGCAGGAGCGGGAAGCGGCCATTGATGCCGCTAAAGCGGAAGCAGTGGCGCACTTTGCAGAAAAATATCCTGAAAAGGACAGGGATGTCCGCGCTTGTTTTGATAATTTGGTTAAAGAAACAATGCGTACCATGATTACTAAAGAAAACTTGCGCCCTGATGGACGTAAGGCTGATGAAATAAGGCAAATCACCTGTGAAACAGGTATTTTGCCACGGACACACGGTTCAGGTCTTTTTACCCGCGGTCAGACCCAAGTTCTAAATGTTTGTACTTTAGGAACGCCTAGTGAAGCTCAGCGCTTGGACGGACTCGGACTGGAAGAATCCAAACGCTATATGCATCACTATAATTTTCCGCCTTACAGCGTCGGCGAAGCCGGGTTTATGCGTGGTGCCAGCCGGCGTGATATTGGGCACGGCGCTTTGGCTGAGCGGGCACTTCTGCCTGTACTTCCATCTGAGGAAGATTTTCCGTATACAATTCGCCTTGTATCAGAAGTGGTTGAGTCAAACGGTTCAACATCCATGGGCAGTGTCTGCGGATCTACTCTTTCCCTGATGGACGCCGGCGTTCCGATCAAGAAAGCTGTCTCCGGCGTTGCGATGGGTCTGATTAAAGAAGGGGACCATGTGGCTATCCTCAGTGATATCCAGGGGATGGAAGATTTTCTCGGAGATATGGATTTTAAAGTGGCAGGAACTAAAGACGGAATTACCGCGCTGCAAATGGATATTAAAATCAAAGGGTTGTCGAGGGAAATTCTGGCTCAAGCATTAGCTCAGGCAAAAATTGGTTACATGCACATCATGCAGAAAATGCTTGATGTGATTGCAGAGCCAAGAGCTGAAATGTCTCCCTATGCTCCCCGGATTATTACTATGCAGATTCATCCGGATAAAATCAGGGATGTGATTGGACCAGGCGGCAAGATGATCAATAAAATTGTGGCAGAAACGGGAGCAGAGATTGATATTGAGCCGGATGGCACCGTGTATATTGCTGCGATAAATACAGCAAGCGGCCAAAAGGCGCAACAGATGATTGAGGGACTGACAAAGGAAGTATTGCCGGGCGAAGTATATCTCGGCAAGGTAACTAGGGTTGAAAAATACGGAGCTTTTGTAGAAATTCTGCCTGGAAAAGATGGACTCGTCCATATCTCCCGCTTAGCGCATGAACGGGTGGAGAAGACAGAAGACGTCGTCAATCTAGGCGATGAAATTACAGTAAAGGTCATCGGTATTGATGACCGTGGTCGGATCGACTTGTCGCGCAGGGCCGCCATTCCAAATGAATTAGGAGAAATGGTGGAAGAAGAACCGGCTCAACGCCGTGAAGAAAGACGCGATCGCCGCCCAAGTAACGACAGAGACAGACGCCCACCGAGGAGAACATAAATTTAAAATTTATGTTCTTTTTTTTTGTGTAGGAAATTATGTGATTTACACAAATCTATCGTGTTAAATATTGAAAGAGTGGGGCTCACAGAAATTAGCTTGTTTTAATATTATAGAGCAAATAATTTTTTTGATGGGAGGGAAACGGCTAGTGAAAAAGTTTTCAAAATTTTTGTCATTAGGGTTGGCTGCCATAATGGGCGCAAGTGTGCTGGTGGGGTGTGCTCCAGAGGAGGGATTAACTAAAGTTAGGCTCAATGAGGTAACACGCTCCGTATTTTTTGCGCCGCTCTACGCCTCCATTAATCTAGGCTACTTTGCCGAGGAAGGGCTCGAGCTGGAGTTGACTACCGGACAGGGGGCAGATAAGGTGATGACAGCCTTGCTGTCGGGGCAAGCCGATATCGGTTTCATGGGTCCGGAAGCAACAATCTATGTCTATAATCAGGGACAGGAAGACTATGTGGTAAATTTTGCGCAACTCACTAAGCGTGACGGCTCTTTTCTGGTTGCAAGGGAGCCGAATCCGGATTTCAGCTGGGAAGATGTACGGGGAACCAGCATTATTGGTGGCAGAAGAGGTGGCATGCCGCTGATGACTCTGGAGTACGTGTTAAAGAAGCATGGCATTATGCCCGGTGAAGACGTGGAAGTACTTACGCATATCCAGTTTCCGCTAATGGCCGGCGCTTTCACCGGAGGAGAAGGAGACTACGTTACACTTTTTGAGCCGGTGGCAACCAAGGTGGAGTTGGAGGGCGGCGGGTTTGTGGTTGCCTCTGTAGGTAAGGATAGCGGCGAAATTCCCTATACAGTTTTTTCAGCGCGCAAGAGTTTGCTGGCAAACAACCCGGAATTAATCCAAAAATTCACTAATGCAATTTACCGTGGCCAAGTCTGGGTAACGGAAAATAAGCCGGAGGAAATAGCGCGCGTCATCAGTCCCTCATTCCCTGATGCAGATGAGGTGATGTTGGCTAATGCGGTCCGGCGCTACAAAGAAATTGATGCTTGGGCCGCAACACCTATCTTTACGGAAGAAGCATTTGAGAGGTTGCAAAACATTATGGAGACAGCCGGGGAACTAGATAAGCGTGCGCCTTACGGCAACTTGGTAACTAACAAGTTTGCGCTTAGGGCAACAGAGTTGCTGCCCTAACCAAGAAAAACGCTTCGCGCTTTATCTAAAGATGCGTTTTTCTTGTCCGCTAGGGGCTGCCGCCCCTTCGGCGGAACTTCGTTCCTGAGCACCCCGCAAGAGTAAGGGGCACGCCCCTTACAAACCCCAACGCATAGGATCGTAGCTTCCCTGAACGATATAATTTCCTTTGCTGCGAAAAAAAAGGAACCGGGAAAAAACCGGGAAAAAATATTTGACATTTCCACCATTTTTGTTATGATTAGGAGTAAAATAATAATCAAAACAATGATGGGGACAGTAAGCTGGATATTTCGGAGCAGAGAGCCGTCGGAAGGTGCAAGACGGTCCGAAAGCCACGCCTGAATCTCCCCCCGGAGTGCCAGTCGAAAGGAAACCAGTAGTTCTGGCCGTTCCCGCGTTAAGGGTTGAAGTGGGCGCATCTATTTTCGATGTGGCTCAGTAGAGTGGTACCGCGGAAATACTTTCGCCTCTATGGGGGCGGAAGTATTTTGTTTTCAAAAAAATTCTAACTGGGGAGGACCTATGATGAGCGAAAAAGTGATGATTTTTGATTCTACACTACGTGACGGTGAACAGACACCTGGTGCCCGTCTTAACCTGGAGGAGAAACTAAAAATTGCCAAACAGTTGGCAAAATTAAATGTAGATATTATTGAATGTGGTTTTCCTGTCTCTTCTCCAGGTGAGTTCATGGCGGTGCAAACCATTGCAAAACAAGTAAAAGGCCCGATTATTACCGCTCTGGCCAGGACAGTCCAAGCGGATATTGACGCTGTCTGGGAAGCTATTAAATACGCGGAGCGGCCAAGGATTCACACCTTCCTCGCCTCCTCTGAAATCCATATGAAGCATAAGCTGCGCAAAGACCCAGAAGTTTTGCTGGAAATGGCTGTGGAAGCAGTAAAATACGCCAAGAACTACACCTCGGATGTTCAGTATTCGCTGGAAGACGCGACACGCAGCGAGTTAGGCTATATGTGTCGTGTCATTGAAGCTGTAATCAAAGCCGGCGCCACAGTAATCAATATCCCGGATACTGTGGGCTATGCAGTCCCCGAGCAGTATGGGCAATTGATCAGCGAGATTATCAGACGAGTGCCAAATATCGATCGAGCCACCATCAGCGTTCACTGCCATGATGATTTGGGTTTAGCCGTCGCCAATTCGCTGATTGCCGTACAAAACGGTGCGCGCCAAGTGGAATGCAATGTCAACGGGATCGGGGAACGGGCAGGCAACGCGGCACTGGAAGAAATCGTGGTGGGGCTGCTGGTACGCCAGGACTACTTCAGTCAGTTCCACACTGAAGTTAATCAGAAGGAAATCTACAAAACAAGTCGGCTGGTTTCCAGCCTGACCGGCATTCCAGTACCAGTAAATAAAGCTGTAATTGGCATGAATGCTTTTGCTCACTCCTCGGGAATTCACCAGGACGGCATTTTGAAAAATATGTCCACATATGAGATTATTAGCGCAGAACTTATTGGCGGAAAAGCAGCACAAATGGTTCTCACGGCGCGCTCCGGCCGACATGCCGTTCGCCACGAGTTGCAGGAAATGGGTTTCCAACTGAATGAAAGCGAGTTTGAAGAATTTTTCACCGAATTCTTGGTCTTGGGCGACAAGAAAAAAGAAGTGTTCCGCGAAGACCTAGAAGCGCTCATGGCGGACCGTCTCGCCTATACCGCTCCTACCTACACCCTGGAATATTTGCAGACAGTTAGCGGCTCAAAAAGTATCCCTGCCGCTGTCGTCAAGTTAAAAAAGGACGAACAGATATTTGTGGAAACAGATTTTGGCGCCGGTCCGATTGATGCCGCGTATAACGCGATTGATAAAATTACAGGCATTAGCCCACGCCTGGAAACCTACAATCTGCGCGGCGTAACAGAAGGTCGCGACGCTTTGGGTGAAGTCTCAATTATGATCAAATACCAAGACAAAACAATTGTCGGTCGCGGTACGTCCACCGATGTGATTGAAGCTTCAATCAAAGCTTATCTAAACGGGATCAATAAACTGCTCTCCTTATCGAAAGTCAACGGCAACAGCAGCCCGCCAGGAGATAGCGAATAATCTCAAACCAAAAGTCCTTATTTACCGACTCTACTACTTCTCCGAAAATAGCCGCCGCGTCCTGCACTGAAAATTCCCCTCCCTTGGCGGGGAATAAAAAAAATCCCCTCTCCCATCCCAACAAATTCCCCTCTCCCCCCGGGAGAGGGCTAGGGTGAGGGCAAATACCTAGGGTGAGAGCAGTGTGAAGGCGACGACTGGTTAAGGCAGGATTATTTCTTGACCAGGATAGATAAGCATACTGGCTAGCTTGTTTTCTTCTAAAACTTCAGCTAAGTAATGACGGACGTCCATGCCGCGGGGAGCATGAATTTTCGCTAGCCCCCACAGTGTGTCGCCGCTGTCAACAATCACCTTGACAGGCTGACTGATTTCACCATTAGCTGGACTGTCTGCCAGAAAGATACCTCCCGTAACAGTCAGCCAAATGACAAAGAGTGCTGAGACACGCAATATTTTTCGGAGCTGCTTGCCCTTCTTCTTCCGACAGTAGTTAAAAGTCGCCAGCGCTTTAATCATCATCACCCCAAACATTTGTTTGTATATAACTTAACACGAACATACGTGCGTGTCAAGTCTTTCCAGCAGAAAATACGGACAAATGTTTGATTCTATTGTTTTGAGGCTATTAAAAAAACAAGCCAGGGGGCGGCAAAAACCGCTCGCTGGCCTATTTTAAGCTAAGCTAAGCTTAATTAAGGGTTATTAGCCGTCTGTTCGGCGTGAACAAAAAACTCCACTACCGGTACAACGCCCTGCAGAATGTTGCCTGCTGCTGTTGACATGGTAACTTCAAAGGCAAGCTGTTGCATTGGCGGCCAAGCCGGCGGTATCCATGGAGCAATAACTGGCTCGAATATACAGGCTTGCGGGCCTGTCAGCAATGCTGCGAGCGAGCCGTTATACAACACCTGCAATGGGTTGGCTGCCATACGGACTTTAACATTCATATTGGCTGCAAATGCGGCAGCTAAAGCAGGATTAAGATCCGGCGGCAGTCCATTGATGGAGTAAATGGCTGCTGAAACTTGATGAAGCCGCACTTGCAACGTGCCAATGTTGCGCACTTCCAAGTTGCGGGTGACCGCCATGCCAGGGAACCAGGGACCGGTCGGGTTAAACGCTGGCAGAGGTCCGACCTGCCCCTCAGCCAGTGTTGTATAAAACATCGGGCCGGGAAGCGGCTCGCCCAAGCCACGGTCGGCAGCAATAGACACTGTACCCGCAGTAAAAGTGTTCGGAGCATTAGAAGCTGCGCTTGTAAACCATGCCATTGTAGCACCGCCTGCCAAAGCTGCCAATACCAGAATCAAAATTGCTGCCAGAAAAAGTTTTCTTTTCAAATGTTACACCTCCTAACTCAGCTATGACACCAGGCTTTTGCTAAGAATTATACTCGCTTAAGCTGGCAAATTTGTCTTACTGAGTCCAACCTGGATTGGCAGGCTGGGTAGCATCTACTGTGAAGGCGAGAGTCCCGGTATTTCCTTGGAAGGCATTACCGGCGGTTGTCGGCAGCGTTACAGTGTAACTAACCGTTACAGCTGGGCCACCTGCAGCAATGGTTCCAGTGTCGTTGGCAGTAAAAGCTACTGATGCTCCTCCGGCACCAAACAAAGCGCCGGTTGTCGCAGCTGTAGTCATGTATTTCAGGTCAAGTGTTCCGGCGTTACTAACGAGGAAACTGCCGCTAATCACATCGCCAGGCGCCATATTGCCGATTGGCACTGCGTAAGTCTGGGAACCGGCACCGACAATAAGCGTACCTGCACTAAATGTGTTTGCGGGATTTGTTGCCTGCGAAGTAAACCAAGCCATGGTTGCGCCGCCAACTAAGGCAGCAGCTAAAGCGATGACCATCATGCTCATAAACATTTTGCTTTTCATTATTCTAACCTCCGATTTTTTATTTTTTTACTTGTACACCTTGGCACGCCCCCACCGGGTAACCAGGCTGCCTTTTCAGATGAAAGGCCCAGCGGCTTTGCGTCACTGCTTCGCAACAGTTTTGCCCCTACCGGTCTGAAATTAACGACATTAACTGGCTTTCAGACAGCAACTGCTAGACTCCTCCTCCTTTCTTCACACTTTCATGAACTGCGACATAGCTCATAAGTTTGCGCAGTTCAGAAGCGATCATCAGCAGAGATGGTACGATGATAAGGAACAGAATGCCGGCGCCAGTATTGACAAAACTGAACAGATAGCCTAGATAAGGCAGACTAAAGGCTACCCGCCCGACCAAATTATCTGCGAAAACGGGGACGGTGTCATTGGCGTCGTTCGCATCTCCGCGGGTGACAAACATTAAGGGCTGAGTGGGCAGGATTTCTACGACACGGTGAGTCGTAATTGTATCCTGCCTTTCCGGGTCATAATAGGTAATTATGTCATTAACCTGCACAAGCGCTGGTTCGAGCTGGCGAACCAAAACTATGCTCCCAGTTTCAAAAGCAGGACTCATGCTGCCGCTCAAGACGATATAAAGCTGATAGCCGGCAACGGTGGGGACGCCGCCCGCCAGGCGACTTTGCAGCAGAAAGAAGACGAGCAGTGCCATCAAAATAAAAGTTGCTGCAAAGAAGAGCTTGCCGGCAAGCTGAGCAATTTTTCTTCCGGCGACAAAAAGAAGTTGTCGTTTAGTTATCGTATTTTCCAATATTCTCAACCTCCGTGTTATTCGGGACTTTTTCGATAGTCTGCTCCTTTATAATATTGTTGCCGGCTTCACGCGGAGCGGCTTCAAAATCTTGCTCGCTAACTTCTACAGCAGCATTATCAAGATAAACAAAACCGGTAACTGCTGATTCGCTTTGCTGTTCTTCTTCATTTTTATCGTTTTGCCTATCTTGATCTTTAAAATCAACGTGCTCTGTATCTTTATTTTCTTGCTCATCAGCCACTAGTGCTTGCTTGTTGCCGCCTGCTACCAAGCGCAACCTGGCCGGAAGCTCTCTGCTGACAAAACCGTTCAGTGCTGTGAGCTGCAGCATTCCGGCGAATTCCCCCGGAGTAGCCTCGCTCCCGCGCAGCTTAACTCCTAAAGTGTACTGCTCTCCGGGTCCGAGAACTATGGACCCCTCTTCTGTTACGAAGAAATTCTCTAATTCAGCCGAAAAGTTCCAATTTAGCGCCAGAGTTCGCTGAGAAATATTTTTCAACACCAATATTGAGGGAAAATTTCTGCGATTAGCGGTGGGATATGTCCCAAAATCAAGATAAATATCTTCATGCACAACTTGCGCTACCGGGAAAGCCGGTCCCGGTTCTCCCGGGCTATTATTCGTCATAGTCTTGCCGGGATAAATCTTCAAGTTGTCCGCAAAACTTGTGGCGCGAAAATTCTCGGCAGAAGTTTCAGCCTGGGAAGCAAAAAAAGCATAAGTTGCCGGCAATTGTAATAGAGTGTAAAAAAGCAACAGGGCTACGGCTAACGATCCTGTCTTACTATACAGCGCAGCCAGTCGTTTTTTAAGTTTTTCTTGACTTCTGTGCTTTTTAAGACGAGTTTCCAGCCTTGCCATCACTTAACCCCCCAGAACGTTTTAACCATCCGTCCAGGAACGGAAGATCTGCTCGTCCACTGCTTTTTCATTTTTATCCAACGCTTCATGCATCAAGAGAATCATCTCTAATAAACTCCGGAATGAGAGAATTTTTTGTCCTTCTAACCACTGAATGCTTCCTTGCCAACAATTATGCCGACGAAATTTTATGCGAATAAGGAAGGCTTGTTCCTTATCATGTATTTGATTTGGAAAAGACTGATCCGGATACAATTTTGCGCCTCCTTAGTCCTGAGAGAAACTCTGGTACAAGCTTAGTTTAACAGTACGATGTCACAGCATGGTAACATCTTCATTGCAGAATAATGACTGCTTCGTCTTAACGCAATTACAGGCAAATTCCAATTGGATTTCAGTAAATTTTTTAGCGGCAAAATAAAGCCGTGGACCAAACAAGTCCACGGACAATAAAACTTCTATTTTTTTATTTTTATTCTTTTTATCTGCGCTACCGCTTAGAGGAGCTGACTACGAAAATTTACAGAAAATCCCTCACCGGCGGCGATACGAAATCTCTCCGCGATGCGCTGCAAGACTTTTTGCGCCTGCTCCTGATTGGATGTTGGCAAAAGCAGCATAAATTGCAGCTTGTTAAGTTGACAGAACACATCGCCTTTTCGTAAAGTAGACTGAAGCAGTTGCTGGAGGATGAAGATAGCTTCCTGCAATAGTTTATTTTCCTGCAACCGGTCATCTGACGTTGTGATAAAGAGTAAAGCTAAAATAGCCTGCTGCCCGCTTCTTTCAAGGCGCCTGCTTTCAAGCTTACAAAGAAAACGAAAATAATCAGGCTCGCAGCAGAAAGCTCCCTTGATTTGCTCCCTGTTTTGCAATGTTTCTTTGAGAGCGGAAAACTCAGAGTAATTCTCACTCTCACCGTCTGACTGGATCTGACGGTAAAGTTGCTTCATCTTTGGAGAGGGCTTTAAACCCATCTCCCGGTAAAAAACAGTAGTTACATTCTGGTAATGGCTACGTGCCTGCATGATCATCTCTTCAGCAAGAAGCGCCTCCAAATATAAAATATGTATCTCTTCCTGAAAAAAGTCGATAAAAAGGGCTCTGCCGGCTTCGGTTATTATTTCGCCGTATTCTCCCTGCTTCTTTAAGATAGTCAGCATTTCACAAACGCCCTGTAAATATATTTGGTGGTAATAATTTCTAGACGGGATTACCCAGTCGTTATAAGCACACTCCGGCAGAAAATCTCCCTGATAATATGAAAGACCCAGCCGGTAACTAGTTAAAGCTCCTCCTTCGTTCCCGGCAGCAGCCTCCTGATGAGCCAGTCGACAGTTGGAAACAAAAGCCGGTACATCCCACCAGAAGTTTTTCGGCTGCTTCAGGATATATCCGCCCTGATAAAACTTGATTAATTCTCCGTCATCATTAAGCAACTGACGCAAGCGATATACTAAGGTGCGCAAAGTGCTTTTCGGATCGGCGTAATCGTTTTCCGGCCACAACTGTTCGACCGCAACTTCCGGAAGTAAAACTTGACCTTGATGAGCTAAAAAAAATTTGAATAAATCCCAGACTTTTCTAGAGCGGGAGCCGAACTCTGCAAGATCCGACTCACCATTTCTGACTGAAAAACTGCCAAGTGTCAATATTTCCAGTTGTGAACCGGAACTTTTCGTACATACTTGCGACTTGCTCTCCACCATGTCTCCCCCTCTTTTCAGGCAGTAAGGGCTATTCAGTGTCTAAGCTCGCAGTTTAGCATATTCTCTCATTTACTCACCTATAAACAATGCTACCATAAATAAGCTAATTATGCAAAAAAATTCCACAAATATTTTAAGTAAACCCCCATGCCCTCGCCGAAGGCGGGAGCACCATCAGAAGGATGAAAATACGCCTTTACCCTGCCCTCACCCTAGGTATTTGCCCTCACCCTAGCCGGGAAGGGTGCTGTAGGGGCGAACATGCGTGTTCGCCCGGTTGCTCTCCCGCAGGGAGAGGGGAATTTATCGGGATGGTAGATGCTATTTTCAGGGCAAAATTTATCAAGTCCGGATTTAACGTCGACTTCGCCTTAAGTGATTAAAACAGAAAATGCGAACAAATGTTTGATTATTTTATATCTGTTGTGGTATAATGCTGCTAAAGGAAGGTGTTGCCAATTGGATGACCTAACATCAAGACAACTGCAAATCCTGAACTATATCCGCCACGAGGTAATGACGAAAAATTATCCGCCTTCTGTGCGGGAGATAGGGGAAGCGGTAGGCCTGTCCTCTAGTTCAACCGTCCATGCCCATCTGGCCAAGTTGGAGGAAAAAGGGTTTATCCGCCGTGATCCGACTAAACCGCGAGCCATCGAACTGCTCGATTATCATCCTGCTTCACCTTTTATCCAGGACGTAGTCAGTGTTCCTGTGGTAGGTCATGTCACTGCGGGTGAACCGATTCTGGCAGAGCAAAATATTGAGGACTACTTTCCTCTTCCTAAGACGCTGGTTCATCGGGACACAGTGTTTTTGCTTAAAGTACGCGGCGACAGTATGATTAAAGCCGGAATTATGGACGGAGACTTGGTAATTGTGCGCCAGCAAGCAACCGCTCAAAATGGAGAAATTATTGTGGCGATGCTGGATGGTGAGGCGACGGTGAAACGTTATTATAGGGAAAAAGACCATATCCGCCTGCAACCTGAGAACGATTTCTATGAACCAGTTGCTTCTCCCCATATTGTCGTAATCGGTAAAGTTATCGGCGTTTTCCGTAACATTCATTAGCGCTTCCACAACTTGACAAAACGAGCATGCCGGCTATAGCCGGCATGCTCGTTTTGTTAGACAGATGCGCAGGAGCGCTCAATTGTGTATCTCAGGCGAAACGCAGCGTTGTTCTGTTTTGGCCGAATTGCGCGGCCAGTCAGGGACGATCACCCCACCGGAAATGATCAGTTTTAGCGCTTCCTCCACAGACATTTCCAGCGGTATTAGCTCTTCCCGCGGCACCAAAAGCAGAAAACCGGAAGTAGGATTAGGTGTTGTAGGCAAAAACAGAGCCACAACATCCTGGGAGGTCTTCTCCTGCACTTCTCCTAAACCGCTGCCGGTCACAAAGCCCACACCATAGATTCCTTTTCGCGGGTATTCAATCATCGCCACCGATTCAAACACACTTTTTCGCTGTGCGGAAAAAGCGTCGATGATCTGCTTAGTTGCAGTATAAATTGGCCTAACCAAAGGAATGTTAGCAAAGCCATTTTCCACCATTTTCAGAACTTTGTTACCAAAGACATTGTTTGCCACCAGACCTGCAACAAAGATTGCGGCTACGGTAATCAGAAATCCTAATCCAGGGATTCTCACGCCCAGATACTGACGCAGCAGGTTGCCGAGCAGTGAATCAACCCAGTTAAATGTAAAGCCCAAAATATAGATGCTAATAATTGCCGGCAGTAAGATTACTAAGCCGGTCAAAAATATTCTCCGTACTATCCGCATCAAAGCTACCTACCTTTTCGATTTTCTTGTCTGTGGAAATAATCACAGTGTTCGCTAAGAGAACAGTGTGTGCAGTGCGGGTTGCGTGCATGGCAAATGTAACGTCCGTGTAAAATCAGCCAGTGGTGTGCATCAGTCCATAACTCACGAGCAATTAAAGAAGTTAACTGCTGCTCTGTGGCTGTAGGTGTTTTTGCCTTGACCAAGCCTAGGCGGTTTGCCACACGGAAAACGTGTGTATCGACGGCTAATGCCGGAATGCCAAAAGCATTGGCCAAAATCACATTTGCCGTTTTTTGGCCCACCCCCGGTAAGGCCAGCAAAGAGGGGAGATCCGCCGGAACTTCACCGCCGTGTCTCTCAAGCAATGCTTTTGCCGAAGCCACCAAGTGTTTGCTCTTAGTGCGGAATAGGCCTATACTTTTAATTTCTGCCGCCAATTCTTCCGGCATTAGCGCTGCAAGCTGGGCAGGATGAGGGTATTTGACAAACAAGAGTGACGTTACTTTATTGACTTGTTTGTCGGTAGACTGTGCGGAGAGCACGGTGGCCACGAGTAATTGCCAAGGCGTCTCAAAATTTAACTCCGTGACGGGACGGGGGTTCTGCTCCTCTAGAATAGTGAAAATTCGTTTGGCCTTTGCTCTTCTTTCGCTCATTTTAGAGCTCTGTATCCAATTTCTGGCGCCGCAACCGCAAAGAATTTAAAAGCACCGATACCGAAGACATAGCCATGGCCAAAGCTGCAATTGCAGGGCTTAGGTGGCCTGAGGTTGCAATCGGAATGGCGAGTACATTATAGGCGAAAGCCCAAAATAAGTTTTGGCGGATAATCTTAAAAGTATTGCGGGACAAACGAATTGCCGTCACCACCGAAGTAAGATCACCGCGAATCAGAGTTATATCGCTAGCCTCAATAGCAATATCTGTGCCGCTGCCGATAGCGATACCCACATTTGCCTGCGCCAGCGCCGGAGCATCATTAATCCCGTCCCCAACCATCGCCACCACTCGCCCCTCTTCCTGGAGCCGCCGTACTTCAGCTTCTTTCTGATCCGGCAGTACCTGCGCCAAGATCCGGTCAATTCCTACCTGCAGAGCAATGGTTTTTGCGGTGCGCTCATTATCACCGGTAAGCATGGCTGTGGTTAGCCCCGCCTTAGTCAGCGCTGCAATCGCACGTCTGCTATCTTCCTTGACGATGTCGGCAACGGCTATTATCCCGGCTAATTGCCTGTCTACAGCGATCATCATGGCAGTTTTTCCCTGGTCTTCCAACCCTGCCACCGTGTTTTCCATACTGTCAGTCTGAATCTCCATTTCACTCATCAGTTTTCTGTTGCCCAAAAGCACGTCTTTTCCCGCAATTATAGCTCTGATTCCTTTACCGGGAATGGCTTGGAAATCAGTGGCGCCATCCAGTGTTAACGCACGTTCCGAGGCAGCGCGCACTATTGCTTGACCGAGCGGATGTTCGGAGCCTTTCTCGCCACCGGCTGCCAAGCGCAGCAACTCATCTTCTGTAAGCTCACCGGTGCTGATAATTTCGGTAACAGAAGGTTCGCCTTTGGTAATTGTCCCGGTTTTGTCAAAAATGATCGTGTCAACGTCCAATAAGGCCTGCAGGCTGGTGGCATCCTTAATCAAAATACCGCGTTCCGCACCAATTCCAGCGCCTACCATAATTGCGGTAGGTGTCGCTAGCCCCAGAGCGCAGGGACAAGCAATCACGAGTACGGCAATGGCGGCAAAAACAGCCCGGTCCAGTGCTTCCACCCCGCCTAAAAGTAGCCAGCCCGTCAGAGTTGAGAGTGAAACTAAGATAACAACGGGAACAAAATAACTTGTCACTTTATCTGCCAATTCTTGAATAGGTGCTTTGGAGCCTTGTGCATCTTCTACCATCCTAATAATTTGCGCTAAAAAAGTATCTTTGCCTACTTTTGTAGCCTTAAATTGGATAAAGCCGTTTTTATTAATAGTAGCACCCACTACTTGGTCACCCACCGTTTTTTCAGCAGGCAAACTTTCGCCGGTTACCATTGATTCATCTATAGTTGTATAACCTTGAATAATTTCGCCGTCAACAGGGATTTTTTCCCCGGGACGGACAACAATCACATCTCCGGCCTGGACCTGGTCAACCGAGATCTCTTTTTCGATCCCATCCACAATAATGCGCGCTGTTTTAGCGCCTAGTTCCAACAGTTTTCTAATAGCACTAGATGTTTTGCTTCTGGCAATAGCCTCTAAATAACGTCCCAGCAGATGAAAAGACATGATCATTCCGGAAATTCCCATAAAAGAAACGGTGTAAGGGAGAAAAAAGGCGACGATTCCCCAACTATAGGCAGCCAGAGTTCCCAGGGAAATCAACACATCCATATTAGTGTTGCCATGGCTGATGGAACGCCAAGCGCCGCGGTGAGTAGGTAATCCAGCCCAAAAGACAATTGGTGTGGCAGCCACCAACATAATCCAGTTATGGTAAGGAAGATGGAAATGATAGCGAAATTCCAGGAGCATAATGATTTCGATAATCGCCGTAACAGACATCGCAAAGATCACTATCCGTTTACGAGCAAGCAGTGCAGCCTGCTCACGTGCTTCCTGGTCTAAGCTTGCTTGAACTTCTGCGCTTGCTTCAGCCGGCACACCATAGCCCAAACCTTCAATGACAGTAACCATTTCACGTCGATTCGTCTTAGTTATGTCATAGAGAACTATAACTTTTTCAGCAGCGAAATTTACTGTTGCCTCTTTGATTCCCGCTTTCTTTTGCAGTGCCTTTTCGATGCTGTTTGCACAAGCCACACAAGTCATACCACTAACTTTGATTGTTTCTTTAGCCAGAGAATTTTCCTCTTTGGCAGCTAACCGTTCCATGCTCTGTTTCTTCATGCTATACCCCCCACCCTATGTGATAAATTGTTTTAAGCTTAACACCATCTATGAAGCGTGTCAATCAGTGGCTTAAGCGTAGCAGATAAATATCGCATCTTTTCCTGTATTTAAAAGCCCGCACAAGCATAGCGGGCTTTTCATAAATCTAAATCTGTCAGTTTTTTAAAATACGGTCAAGTAATTATCAACTTCCCACTGATGCACTTGGGTACGATACTGTGTCCACTCAATAGTCTTTGCTTCCATGAAATGCTCGTAAATATGGTTTCCTAATGCTTGCTTGATAACGCTGTTAGCCGACAGCTCGATGAGGGCATCGCCCAGCGTCTTTGGCAAGCTTTCAATCCCAACTACTGCTCGTTCATCTGCGGACATATCATAGATATTCTGAGTTACTGAAGCAGGTGGCATAATTTTATTTTTTATTCCATCTAAACCGGCGCTCAGAGTCACAGCCAAGGTAAGGTAGGGATTGCAGGAAGGATCCGGGTTACGCAATTCTATTCTGGTACCAACGCCACGTCTGGCAGGAATGCGGATTAACGGACTGCGGTTATGTTCACTCCAAGCGATATATACCGGTGCTTCGAAGCCGGGCACCAGCCGTTTGTAAGAGTTGACCAGCGGATTAGTTATGGCTGTAAAGCCTTTCACGTGGCGCAACAAACCGCCAATATAATAACGGGCAATATCGGAGAGTTGAGAAGGGTCGGCTGGATCGTAAAACGCATTTTGCCCATTTTTAGAAAGGGACTGATGGGTATGCATGCCGGAGCCGGAAATACCGAAGATGGGTTTTGGCATAAAGGTGGCATGCAGATTGTGTTGCATGGCGACGGTGCGCACAACCAGCTTAAAGGTGGCGATATTGTCTGCAGTCGTTAAGGCATCTGCATATTTAAAAGCAATTTCATGCTGACCCGGTGCCACTTCATGATGAGATGCTTCCACTTCAAAGCCCATTTCCTCTAAAGTCAGCACCATGTCGCGGCGCGCCGACTCTCCCAGATCAACCGGCATGAAGTCAAAATAGCTGCCACGATCATGCGTTTTTGTAGTGGCACGCCCCTGTTCATCTTTCAAAAAGAGAAAAAATTCAGCTTCCGGACCGGCGTTCAACTCGTAACCGAGAGCTGCCGCTTCCGCAATCGAACGGCGCAGTGTGTTGCGAGGACAACCCTCAAAGGGGGTCCCGTCTGGATTATAAATATCGCAAATGAGCCGTGCTTCCCCGCCACCGGCATGTTTATTCCAGGGAAAGACGGTAAACGTGTTGACGTCAGGGCGCAAATACATATCCGACTCTTCAATCCTTACAAAACCTTCAATGGACGAACCGTCAAACATCAGCTCGCCGTCTAAAGCCTTTTCCAATTGCTCCACCGGGATTGCCACATTTTTGGAAATTCCCAAAACGTCCGCAAACTGCAGGCGGATAAACCTAATTTTTAAATCTTTAACAAAATGCAACACATCATTTCTAGTATAAGCCATACCATCTTCCTCTTTTCTCTTGTCAAAGTTTATTCATCTTTTACGATTATAGCGGTTGCCAGTAAAAATTGTCAAGAAAGGCGAGTTTCCAGAGCTGCCAGCACCTCGGCCAGTGCCAGCTTACAATGCTCGTATGTAAGTCCTCCCTGGAGAAATACTGTATATGGTGGGCGCAACGGTCCATCGGCAGAAAATTCGCTGCTCGCCCCTTGAACAAAAGTACCTGCCGCCATAATAATTTTATTGTTATAACCCTGCATGGGAGCCGGTTGCGGTCTCAGATGGCTGTCTATTGGAGAAGCAGCTTGCACAGCCCGGCAAAATAGTTTTAACAATTCCGGACTACCCAAAGAGATTGACTGCACAATATCTCCTCTCATCTCTGTAGGACTGGGGCTAACAGAGTAACCAAACCTCTCAAAAAGTGCCGCAGCCAGCACCATCCCTTTTAAAGCCTGCCCTACCTGATGGGGAGCGAGAAACAGACCTTGAAAAAAAAGCCGCTTAACTGTACCCATTGCGCCAACACCTGCGCCAAGGCCTGGGGCGGTCAAGCGCCAGGCAGCTTTTTCCACCAAATCAGCACGGCCCACAACATAGCCGCCTCCTGCTGCCAAGCCAGCACCGGGATTTTTAATCAACGAACCGGCAACTAAATCAGCTCCGCCATGACATGGCTCCCGTTCCTGCACGAACTCACCATAGCAGTTATCTACAAAAACAATGGTGTCCGGTTGCCTTTTTTTCACCGCCAATACTAAATCAGCAATATCAGCCATAGTCAGAGCCCGGCGCTGCGCATAGCCGCGCGAACGCTGAATCAAGACAACCTGAGTCTTTTCAGCCAAAATGTAATCCAGTAGGTCATGATCCAGCCCTGTAGTCAGATCAGCTTCGGCGTAGCTAATCTTTTGGGCGCGCAGACCACCATTGTCGGAAGAAGAAAGGCCCAGAGCTTTTTGTAAAGTATCATATGGCCTTCCTGTCAAAGAAACCAAGCGATTGCCTTGTTCTAGCACACCATAGAGACAGCAGGCGATGGCATGGGTGCCAGAAACAAACTGGGGGCGAATCAGCCCGGCCTCCGCGCCAAATACCCTGGCATAAAGACTATCAAGCTTATGCCGCCCCAGGTCATGATAGCCGTAGCCGGTAGATTCATAAAAACAGGTTTCATCCACCTGTTCTGCGCGGAAAGCGTCAAGTACTCTGGCTTGGTTAATCAGCATCAGATCGTCAATTTCTTGAAAAGTCGCCGTTAGCTGTCTCTCTATTTCGCGGATCAACGTTTGGTATTTAAAGTAACTAGTCGTCTCCAGCAAGATTAGCCGCTCCTTCATCAAGACTATGTAGTATTTTTGCGGCCCATGGTTTTGGCAGGATGGCTCGGATTTGAATCCCCTCCGACGTATATTCCTCTGCTTCCAATTTCCCGTGGCTGCGAATAATAGCCAGAATTTTTTCCGTACCAAAAGGCAATTTTAAATCAAGCCGCTGATGTTCTCCGCGGATAACTTCATCTATCCTGGTTAAGAGTTCAGTCAGACCAATTCCGTTTCTGGCAGAAATAGCCAGATGATCAGGCCAATCCCGGCACAACGCCGGCAAGGCGGCATGTGCTTCAGGCAAATCCATTTTATTAAAGACGACAAAAACCGGTAATTTTTCCGCGCCAATTTTCTGGAGCAGTTCATTTACCGCAGACATTTGTGCCTCCGCCTGGGGGTGAGATGCATCGACCACGTGCAAAAGCAACTCCGCCTCCAGTACTTCCTCCAACGTAGAGCGAAATGCTGCCACTAAATGATGCGGAAGTTTTTGGATAAAACCAACTGTATCCGTCAATAAAAAGCGGCTGCCATCGGGGAGCTCAACCTGGCGTGTAGTGGGATCAAGCGTGGCAAAGAGTTTGTCCTCCACAAATACGTCAGCCGCAGTCAGCGCATTAAGTAAAGTAGACTTGCCAGCATTAGTATAGCCAACAATTGTTACCACAGGTAACGAGACCGCCTGCCTCGCTTTGCGGTGTAGACTACGGTGTTTTTTGATTTCCTCAATTTCTCCCTTTAAATCGCCGATACGCTTGCGAATACGTCGCCGATCCACTTCCAGCTTAGTTTCACCGGGGCCGCGCGTACCAATTCCTCCGCCAAGCCGAGAAAGTTGGATGCCAAAGCCTGTAAGACGCGGCAGCAGATAATTTAACTGTGCCAGCTCTACCTGCAAAACACCTTCATGAGTTTTAGCACGTTGAGCAAAAATATCGAGAATCAAGGCGGTTCGGTCCACTACCCGCGCCTCAATCACTTTTTCTAAATTCCTTTTTTGTGAAGGAGAAAGTTCATCATCAAAAATTACTAGGTCTGCCCCAGTTTCTGCTACAAGCAGGCGGATTTCTTCAGCCTTTCCTTTGCCTACATAAAAAGCGGAATCAGGTTTTGAGCGCTTTTGCATAATTTCCGCAACCGGCTCCGCACCGGCCGTTTCAGTCAGTAGGGCTAGTTCCTGCATGGTCTCTTCAATATTCCACTGCTCATGCTGTGTTTCCAAGCCTACGAGAACAGCCTTCTCCATAGTTAAAACCTCCATAAAGTTATTATTAGCCGGAGGCGGAATTTGCAGGCAATTATACCATCTTCGCGGCAAAAAAGGACAGTCGTTGCCTTCACAATTGAAAGCAAGGCTGTCCTTCCTTATACCGGCTCCGGCATTATTCCGTAGTCTGAGCCAAGTTAATATTGCGAAACGGAATAATGGTGGACACGGCATGCTTATAGACCAACTGTTGCTTGTTGTCTGCATTAAGCAGGATCGTAAAATTGTCGAAGCTGCGAACCGTCCCTTTAATCTGGTACCCGTTGACTAAAAAGACGGTCAGCATCATATCTTCTTTGCGTGCGATGTTCAGAAAGTTATCCTGCAAATTTATAGGGCCCTTATTCATGCCATCCCCTCCAGACGATTATTTTTCGTGAAAAGCATACTCACTTATCTATTCGTTTCCTGCCCAAAATATCCTGCAACCCCCTTTGAAATATTTGCCACCAGCTCAGCATTATCGTTATATTTTGTCAGATCGAGCCAAATAAGTTCTCTTTCCCGCCTAAACCAAGTAAGTTGCCTTTTGGCAAAGCGTCGTGTGTCGCGTTTTATTTCTGAGACAGCCGCCGCTAAAGATAGCGTTCCTAATAAATAAGCTATGATCTGTTTATATCCCAGTGATTGCATCGATTTAGCCTCTGGGGATACTCCCTCGGCCAACAAGCCTCGCACTTCATCGACCAGGCCTGCCGCCAACATTTCTTCCACCCTCATTTCTATCCGCTGGTAGAGCAATTCGCGGGGCATGGTGAGGCAAAAAAGTAACGTATCGTAGACATTCTCCTGCGGTGTGGCCGCCAGTTGTTCTGAAATGGTCTGCCTGTTTTTTTCATAAAACTCTAGGGCACGGATGACCCGGCGCAAATCGTTGGGATGAAGTTTTGCAGCCGTCTGCCGATCTACTGCGCTTAACTTGCTGTGGAGAGCCAAAGCGCCTAATTCCTTTGCTTCTTGTCGTAAGCGGAGCCGCAATAGTTCGTCTTCCGCATTCTCGCCGAAAGCGTATCCTTTTACTACCGCTCTGAGATATAGTCCCGTTCCCCCCACCAAAATCGGCAGTTTCCCCTCTTGATGCAGAGCAGCAATCACCTCGCCTGCCTGTTGTTGAAACTGGGCTACGGTATAATTCTGGTTAGGATCCACCAAATCAATTAGATGATGAGGCACTGTTTCTCTCTCTGCCATGGTAGGCTTAGCTGCGCCAATATTTAAACCGCGATATACCTGCACCGAATCGGCTGAAATTATTTCGCCGCCTGTCATTTTTGCTACTGCCACAGCAACAGCCGATTTCCCTACAGAGGTAGGCCCAGTAATAACCAGCAGTTTTCCCTTCATGTGTGCCTCCGGAAATTCCTGGCAAGTGCTTGTTCGGAAAAGACGAGCACCGTTGGACGTCCATGAGGACAGGTAAAGGGGCCGTCAGTATCTGCCAGCCGTTCCAAAAGCGTTTCCATCTCCCGCCGCTCCATTAACTGGTTTGCCTTAATTGCTGCCTTACAAGCCATCATCTGCAGTGTTCTTTCAAAAAAAACTGTAGTCCCCGCCGCTTCTTCCCGTACCACTGCTATAATTTCTGTTAGGTCATCCTGATTTAGGCAACGGTGGGAAAAAGCTGGTATTGAGCGCAGAATAAACGTATTATTACCAAATGTTTCAAATGTTAAACCCAAAGTAGCAAAAAAATCTAGGGATTTCTCCAACGCCGCTGCCGCTAATGGATCCAGCTCAAAAGTTTGGGGGATTACTTCCTGGACGGTTATGGAACCTTGCGACAGCTCTTTTTTTAGTTGTTCGTAAAGTATCCGCTCATGAGCGGCGTGTTGATCGACAACATATAACTCCCCCGCCTCTGACTGAGCGAGAAGATAGGTGGCAAGGTATTGCCCAATCGGCTGCAAACGGGGAAACGGAGATATAGCTCCGCCTTGTTGAATCAAAGGCTCAGTCGCAAACTTGCTAACGGGCATCTCCGGCGGCTGAACAGAAATAAAAGAGTTTTGTGCCGTCGTCTGTTGTCTTGGCAGTAATTCATAGAAATTGACGTTACTCGGATTCTCCCGCACCACGGAAGTGCGTGGAACTCCCAGCTCAAACCCTAGATCTGTTTGCTGCAGAGCATCTTTCACACCGGCCAAGACCTGTCTGTATAAATCTCTTTCCCGAGAAAAGCGAATTTCTCGCTTGGCAGGATGAACGTTCACATCCACCTCCTGTGGATCAATCTTCAGCAATAATACGGCTGCAGGGAAACGATTCCTGGGCAAAAGCGTATGGTAAGCAGTCTGAAGCGCATCACTTAACAGCGGCGAACGCACTGGTCTCCTGTTCACAAAGAAATACTGGAGATTCCGGTTTGCCCTAACGAGAGCAGGCTTGGCAACAAAACCGCTAAGCTCCACTAAGGAACCTTGCCATTCCAGCGGTAACATCTGACGCATATTCTGCCTTCCCAGCACCTGTGCCGCCGCATCTTCTAGCTTACCATTGCCTACTGTGACAAGCTGACTTTTCTCGTTCACCGTCAAATTAAAGGAAATCTCTGGCCATGCTAACGCCAGTCGCTGAACAGTATCAGTAATTCTGGCATTCTCTGCTCCTTCGCTTTTGCTGAATTTCAAACGAGCCGGAGTATTGTAAAATAAACCTTCTACCCGAATTTCGGTTCCTATTGGAGAGCCTGCCTCATCTATTTTGATCAGCTGACCGCCATGCACCACAATTTCAGTACCTACCAACTCTTCAGGTTGACGTGTGGTCAGCTGGAAACGGCTGACAGCGGCGATACTAGGCAACGCCTCACCACGAAACCCAAGGGATGTCACGACTGCCAGGTCAGCAGCACTCTTAATTTTACTGGTGGCATGACGCTGCAAAGCTAATGGCACGTCTTCCGCCGCCATGCCGCTGCCGTCGTCACTGACCCGAATACTTTCAAGTCCTCCACCGCTGATTTGAATGGTTATAGCTGACGCACCGGCATCAATAGCATTCTCCACCAGTTCTTTCACTACTGCTGCCGGCCGTTCCACAACTTCGCCGGCGGCAATCTGGTTGGCGGTAACATTATCCAACAGTTGAATCTTGCCCATGAGTAATCTCCTTTTTCAAAGCTTGCTGCAGGCTGTAAAGTAACTGCATCGCCTCAAGCGGCGTAGTAGTCATTAAGTCAACGTGCTCTGCCGCAGCCACTGCTTTAGCCAGAGCCGGGTCGGTAAAAAGCCGGAGCTGCTCTTCCTCTCTGGGAACCGCCGCTTCCTCCACTCCTTTAGCCGGCGACTCGAGTGCCATCAGAATTTTTCGTGCCCGCTCGACCACGCTTTTTGGCAATCCGGCCAGCCGCGCCACATGAAGCCCATAGCTGTGATCAACGCTGCCGGCAATTACTTTATGTAAGAAAACAATTTCCTCACCTTTCTCTTTTACCGCAGTAGCCAAGTTTACCACTCCGGGAAAAACTTCAGCTAAGTCTGTCAGTTCGTGATAATGGGTGGCAAAAAGTGTTCTGGCTCCCGTTTTGCGGTAAAGATGTTCAAGCACAGCACGAGCGATACTGATACCATCAAATGTGCTTGTACCGCGCCCTACCTCATCTAGTAAAACAAGACTTCGGCTTGTGCCCCGAGCCAAAATATTTGCTACTTCACTCATTTCAACCATGAATGTACTTTGTCCGCCCACCAAATCATCGGCAGCGCCTATTCGCGTAAATATCCTGTCCACGATCCCGATCCTGGCTTTTTTGGCTGGTACAAAGCTGCCTATCTGAGCCATAAGCACAATTAAAGCCGTTTGCCGCATGTAAGTCGATTTACCTGCCATGTTTGGTCCGGTAATAAGTAAAATTCGCCTTGTGTCCGGATGCAAAATAGTGTCATTTGGAACAAACATCCCTGCTTGCGCCACACGCTCGAGTACCGGGTGCCGCCCGTCAAAGATTTCTAGTAATCCGCTCTCATCTACCACCGGACGCACATATCGGTATTCACGTGCGATCAGTGCCAGGGAGAGGAAAACATCCAGCTCCGCGAGCACCGCCGCCGCCGACTGAATCGCAGCCGTATGGCCAGCCACCCGCTCCCGCACAGCCAAAAAAAGCTCATACTCCAAGGCGCAAATCTTTTCTTCTGCCCCCAGCACTAGCGCTTCAAGCTCTTTTAACTCGGGTGTAATATAGCGCTCCGCGTTGGACAGCGTCTGTTTTCGGATATAGTCCGCCGGGGTTAGGCTGGCGTTGGCTCGCGTAATCTCAATGTAATAACCAAATACTTTGTTGTACCCAACCTTCAAAGATTTAATCCCGCTTCGTTCCCGTTCCTGCTGTTCAATATTTAGAATTGTCTCGCGCCCATGCCGACAGACATGGCGTAACTTATCCAATTCATCATTAAAGCCGTCCCGCAAGATACCGCCTTCACGCAGCGACAGCAGCGGTTCATCAGCTAACGCCGTGAGCAAGAAACAAGTTAACTCTTCCAGCAGCGGAATGCGTTTAGCCAGCGCCTGCATAGTTTTGCCGCCACCCAGCAGCAATTTCTGTACTGCCGGCAATAAAGCTAAAGTCTTAGCTAACGACTGCAAATCACGCGCGTTGGCGCCGGCACAGTGTACACGGCTCAACAATCGTTCGAGATCAGCTGCTTCTTTTAACAGGCCGCCTGCATCATCCAGCAAGGCAAAGTCCCTCACCAGCTCCTCCACCGCATCCTGCCGGGCTTCAATTGCCGCCGGTTCCAGCAGAGGTTGCTCAAGCCAGCGTTTTAACAACCTGCCCCCCGCCGCTGTCTTCGTCCTGTCCAACACCCATAGTAATGAACCATGTTTTCGTTCGTTACGAATTGTCCGTATTAGCTCCAGGTTGCGCCTAGTGGCAGCATCAAGTACCATGCAGCCTTCCGGATCATAAACAAGTGGTTTGCGCAAATGCTGCAAACCGCTTTGTCTGTTTCCATGCAAATACGCCAGTAGAGCACCGGCGGCCGGCAGAGCATAAAGCAATTCGGCGCAGCCCAAACTTGTTAAGCTGCTGACTCCAAACTGGCTTAACATTATTTCCTTAGATTGCTTCAGCGCATACCATTTATCGTTAACAGGTTGGGCGAGCAAATCGCCGCCCAGCCTGTTTAATGCAGCTGTTATTAGCGGCTCATGCTGCGCCCCTTCATTTACAATAACTTCCGCCGGTTGCAAACGCCACAATTCATCAATTAGAAACTTTTCCGACAGGTTACCTCGCTGTTGCGTCATGATAAACTCGCCGGTGGATACATCTGCGGCCGCAAGGCCGCAACCACCGCGACCTACGTAAACGGAAACCAGATAATTGTTATTCTTTTCATCAAGCAAGGACTCGTCCATCACAGTTCCCGGCGTAATGATCTGCACAATTTCTCGCTTGACAATTCCTTTAACAGCTTTAGGGTCTTCCATCTGTTCACAGATGGCCACTTTGTAACCGCGTTCAAGCAAGCGCCCTAGGTAGGTATTAAGAGCATGGTATGGGAAGCCTGCCAGCGGCACATGATTATCCCGAGACGTAAGAACGATTTCCAACTCTCGCGCCCCTACCTTCGCATCCTCAAAAAAAAGCTCATAAAAGTCTCCCACGCGAAAAAGGAGGATTTTATCCTGATGCTGCTCTTTAATCTCCCTGTACTGCTTGATCATTGGTGTTTCGGTTTTCAACGCTTATCCTCCCCGATAGGCTCCACGTTTTGGCTTCGCTAATTTCTACCTGCAGCAAATCTCCTGCGAGAACCCCCTCTCCCGCGAAATTCACCGTTTTACCTCCCCTGGTTCGTCCGCTCAGCACATCAGGGTTAGTTTTACTGCTTCCTTCCACCAATACCTCCACTGTTTTACCTATCAACAACTGATTATGGCGCAGGCTATGCCTGTTTTGGATTTCCAAAAGCCGCTGAAAACGCTCTTTTTTCACTTCACTGCTAATCTGCGCCGCCATTTTCGCCGCCGGGGTCCCGGAACGCTGCGAATATAGAAAGGTAAAGGCCGCATCATAACTTACCTGTTCGACAATATCCAAGGTAGCTAAGAAATCTGCCTCTGTCTCCCCGGGGAAACCAACTATTAAGTCTGTCGTGATCGCACAATTCGGCACATAGCGCCTTAAAATTTCCACCTGATGCAAATAATGCTCTCGAGTATACCCTCGGTTCATTAAAGCTAATATTCGATTGCTGCCGGACTGAATCGGTAAATGAACGTGCTCGCAGATATTTGTTCCTTCTCCAATCACACGAGCCAGTTTTTCATGCCAATCTCTGGGGTGAGACGTCATAAAACGCAGGCGATTTATCCCACCTTCCCGATCTATCCGCTGCAACAAATCGGAGAAGTCTATCTGCTCAACCAGGTCCTTGCCGTATGAATTTACATTTTGTCCCAAAAGCGTCACTTCTTGATAGCCTAGGCTCGCCAAGTTGCTAATTTCAGCCATAATTTCAGCCGGATGGCGGCTTCTCTCTCGCCCGCGCACATACGGCACAATGCAATAGGCACAAAAATTATCGCACCCGTAGCTGATATTTACCCAAGCACGAATCCCATCTTTACGGCTCACCGGCAAACCTTCCACAACTTCGCCTGCTTCATCCCACAAATCAAGCAGCGGCTCGCTAGATTCCGACGCGCGTTGCAACAATGCCGGAAACACCGAAATATTATGAGTACCAAAAATCAAATCTATAAATGGGTGCTTTTTTACCAGTTTCCGCGCGACAGCTTCCTGCTGAACCATACAGCCGCAAATAGCGATCATCATCTCAGGCCTAGCCTTTTTCAGCTTACCCAGACGCCCAATTTGACCAAATACTTTTTCTTCCGCCTTCTGCCGCACTGCACAGGTATTGATGATTACCAAATCCGCATTTTCTGCCTCAGCCGTCTGCTCATAATCGAGCTCCAGCAAAAAACCCCGGAGTGTCTCAGCGTCACGTTCATTCATCTGACAGCCAAAAACTGTCAGGCTGTATTTCTTCTTTGCCATTAACCTGCCTCGCCCGCCTTAATATTTTTTGTGTGAATTTCTATGTTTAAATGTTCTGGAGCGGTTGGCATAATCTTCAACCACGTGACCATTTCCTAAAAGCTTATACTTATAAATCAATAAGCCCTCTAGGCCTACAGGTCCCCGGGCGTGCAACTTGCCGGTACTTACACCCACCTCTGCCCCAAAACCATAGCGGAAACCGTCACTAAAGCGGGTGGAGCAGTTCCAAAATACGTTGCCCGCGTCAACAAAATCCATAAAGCGACGGGCCCTAGCCTCGTTTCCGGTGACAATGCTGTCGGTGTGTCCGGAGCCATACGTATTGATATGGTCAATGGCCTGTTCGAGGGTGGAAACAACCTTGATGGCCAGCTTATAATCAAGGTATTCGCTTCTCCAGTCTTCCTCTGTGGCAGGGTTAACAGCAATCAAAGCTTGTGTTCTGGCACAACCCACCAACTCAACATTTTTGCTGACCAGCACTTCTTTGATTACGGGTAAAAACTCGGCTGCAATCTTCTCGTGAACCAAAAGAGTTTCAGTGGCGTTACAAACGGCCACATATTGCGTTTTTGCATCTAGCACAATCTTTGCCGCCATTGCAATGTCTGCCTCTTTGTCCACATAACAGTGACAAATCCCATCTGCGTGACCCATTACCGGGATATTTGAATTGTCCATAATATGACGGACAAATTCATTGGAACCTCTGGGAATAATTAAATCAATCTGCTTGTCCATTTTAAGCATCTCGTTGACATCCGAGCGCGTCGTGAGGAGAGCAGCCCATTTCGGGGGAAGCCCGGCCTCCGTCGCAGCTTGGATAATAATTTCAGCTAAGATGGCGTTAGTCTCCTTTGCTTCTGCTCCGCCTTTCAAGAGCACTGCATTGCCGCTTTTGAGGCAAAGAGTAGCGATTTGCACAAGGGCATCCGGTCTTGATTCAAAGATAACTCCAATTACCCCAATTGGGCAGCTTACCTTGTACAACTCCAATCCATCGTCCAACTCTGTCGACAGCAATGTTTTGCCCACAGGGTCCGCTAAGGCTAGCAGGCTGGCGATACCTTCCGTTACATCAGCAATTTTTGCTTCATCAAATTTCAAACGTTTTAATAAAGGCGCCGGCAGATTTTCATTTTTGCTCCTTTCCAGATCCGCACGGTTAGCACTGATAATTTCATCTTTTCTGGTTTGCAGAGCTGCGGCGATGAGCCGCAGTGCTTTGTCTTTCAGTTCTGTGTTGGCAACAGCCAAGAGAAGACTAGCTTCCTCTACTTGTCTTGCCAGTTCATTTATATTCATGACGATCCCCCTGAACCATTTAGAATTTGCTCAATGTTGCTTCTGATGCTTTTGTTGCTTTTGTTGCTTTTTTGTTATTATATCACAGTTTACGGCAGGAATTTGGTAAATGCGTCAGAATAAAGTTATTAGTGAATTTCTTCGTTTAAGTAGTCAAGGCAAAAAAATAAATTTAATTTAAACAGAGTTGGAGGTTTGAAATGCTTAGAAAGCTGATCCTGATCGTTTTAGCGCTACTTTTAGCCGCCACAGCTCTCGTACTTGCCCCCTCACTGTTGCCAAAGGCAACACCTTCTGTTACTGCGCCGCCTGTTGCCGGGGAAACTCCTCAGTTACCTGTCCTGCCGGAGCAATTTGCAGGCTTCCAGCTCGTTTCGTCCGAAAGCGGAGAAGCCGCAATGCGGGAAATTTTAAAGCTGCACCGAAATCCCTTTCCGCTGCTTGACGGTCTGATTGCACAGTATTCCGGGGCTGCGGAGGTAACAGTCTGGGTCTCTCTCTCTCCCACAGCAGCTGAAGCCGAGATGCTAATGGAACGGATGATCGAAACAATGCCGGCCAGCACTGTTTTTAAAGAAGAGTCAATCTTCCCAATGGAGGGGCAGCAAATCTATCATGTTACCGGCATGGGCATGGATCATTACTACTGGCTAGACGGCCTCTACGTTTACTGGTTGGCAGTGGGAGAAATTCCTGAACCATTAGCAGTGTTGGAGGCATTTATGCAGACCCTCTAAAAAGCCGATATTTCGCGCAAGGCAGCTATAATGGCAGCTACGTCGTCTGCTGTGTTTTGATAGCCCAGAGAAAACCGTACTGTTCCTTGCGGGAAAGTGCCGATGGTTTTGTGAGCCAGTGGCGCACAGTGCAGACCGGCTCTGGTTTGAATTCCATAAGCCTGGTCCAGCATAAAGCTTAAGTCGCTGCAATCTACCCCCGCCATGTTGATCGAGACGGTGTAAACAGATTTAGCTGCTTCTTTTGTCCCGTGTATCGTCAGACCGTTAATTTCAGCCAAACCGGAAAGCAGACTTTCCATTAGCGTGGTTCTTTCCTTGCAAATCACAGCTAAACCCGTATCAGAGATCAAGCGCACTCCGGCTGCCAAACCGGCAATGCCCGGCATGTTTTGTGTGCCGCTTTCAAATTTGTCCGGCAAAAAATCCGGCTGATACTCATCTTCGGATCGACTTCCGGTTCCTCCTTCTATTAGTGGTCTTGTCACGGTTGCCGCACGTCGGCTGATGCAAAGTCCGCCGATGCCCGGCGGCCCTAAGAGGCCTTTATGGCCGGTAAACGCTAGATAATCACACTGTAAAGCAGCAAAGTCCACTACTTCTGTGCCGGCAGTTTGCGCCGCATCTACACAGAAAAATGTATCTGTTCCCGCCAACATTTCTCCCGCCTCATAAACGGGAAGAATTGTCCCTGTTACGTTAGAGGCGTGTGTGAGCACAACAAGCCGCGTATTTGGCCGCAAAGCTCGGCGAAGCTTAAGCAAATCCAGCGTTCCGTCCGGAGCACACGCAAGCTGTTCGAGCAAAACATTTTTTTCCCGAGCTAAACGGGAGAGCGGCCGGACAACAGCATTATGTTCCATGGAAGAGATCAACACATGATCACCTTCCGCCAGCAAACCCTTGAATACTAAATTGAGCGATGTAGTTACGTTTGGAGTGAAAATAATTTGTTCCGGTTCCGGAACAGCCAAAAGGCGAGCCAACAAGCCTCTTGCCTCATAAACCATTCTGGCTGCAGCGAGCGACTTATGATACGCCCCGCGTCCAGGGCTGCAGCCAATATCGCGCAAATAGTGAACCATATTTTCCACCACTTCCGGAGGCCTAGGAAATGTGGTGGCGGCATGGTCGGCGTAAATTTCCCTCATCACGGAGCCTCCTGACGAAAAAATGTGCTCAGGTTTGCATAAAGCGCACGAACAGCCGGCGAAAACACCCGTTTTTGATGATAGACCAACCAAAACTCCCGTTTCAGCCTTTGACCGGCTAAAGGGCGAATATCTAACAGGCCAAACTCAGCATACTCTTCCACCACGAAGCGGGAGATGACAGTTAGCCCCACTCCCTGCCTGACCGCCTGTTTGATTGTTTCCTGATTATCAAAGATGGAGACCTTGAACTGCTCCAGTGTATAGCCGGCGTTTCGTAATTCCCGTTCAAATATAGAGCGAGTCCCTGAACCTGGTTCTCGCAACAGAATCTTTCGCCCGAGCAAGTCGCCGCCGGTCAGCGAATCGTGCCGCAAAAGGTCACTATACTCCTCCCGCCTAGGAATGGCTACAATCAATTCATCCTCAAGAACCGGCTCAAAAACCAGATGAGGCAGTAGGTTCTTCTCCCCAACTACACCCAGAGGATAGTGGTAGCGAAAAATATCTTCACAAACTTGACGGGAATTTTCTTGACGCAAGGTAACAGAAACTGAAGGATATTGCGCTTCAAAGGCTGCGATCGCTCGAGGCAACAGGTATTGGCAGGGAACGGAACTCGCGGCCACCATCAGCATTTCCTTCCCCAATTCCCCCTGCCCTTGCAGCTCTGTTAATGCCACCGTCCGCATATCCAACATATCACGTGCATGGCGGTAAAGAGATTCTCCGGCCTGGGTAAGTAGCAATTCACTTTTACCCCGGTCAAACAGCGGCATCCCTAATTCTGTTTCCAGGTTTTTTACATGGGCGCTGACTGTGGGCTGGCTTAAAAAAAGAATTTCTGCGGCACGGGAAAAGGAACGATGGCCTACTACCATAACAAAAGCTTCAAGCTGATAAAACTCCACTGTCTCACCCACCTTTCTTTTATCTTTTTATTATATTGTTCGCAAAAGATTGTGTTAAATCCTGCCTGCTCCAGTAAAGCGAATCGCAAATCCTGTGAAAAGCTTTGAACAGGACGACCAGGCTCGACAAAGATTAACCTACCAAACAGGCTTCTCTTGTGTTACAATAGTTAATGGCAAGAGAAGAAGAACAGTGAGATAATATAAGGAGTTGGTTAGCCTGAACCAGCCGGCTTTGATAGCAGATTATTTTTTTACTATTTTACGTTACGCCTTATTTGCCCGAATTCTGCTCTCTTGGATTCCACATAATCCGGAGAATCCATTGCTGAAAATACTCTACGAAGGAACTGAGCCCCTTTTAGCGCCGTTTCGCCGCCTAATGCCGCGCAGCGCCTTACCGATTGACTTGTCGCCGCTGATTGCCATGCTGGTCTTGAGTATCATCCATCAAACAGTAGTCAGCGCCCTCTCACGCATTTAGCAAGCTTAAGACCTCCTGCGAGTAGAAAACAACGCAGGAGGTCTTAATTTTTAACAAACCTGAAAGATTGACAAACGGAAAAAAATAGGATATAAATTAATTGTCAGTAATTAATACTAATTAGGAGGCAATAATGATGGATTTAGTTAATGAAAGCAAAATCGGCATTTGTCTAGGCACTTGCGTAATTGATGAGGTTGGCAATGAATTTAAAGGAGAAAGCTGGGAAGTCGGAATCTACTTAGCAATGGCTCGTCAAGCACATCGGGAAGGCCTTCCCGAAATTGCCATTGTTTTAAAAGAAATCGCTTTGGAAGAAGCAAATCATGCAGCTCTTTTTGCCGAGCTTTCCGGCAGAATATCTACCAGCACTAAAGAAAATATTGAGAAAATGCTTGCCGGCGAAATTTCCGCCAATAAAGGCAAAAGGGAAGCAGCCATGAAGGCCAAAGATGCTGGACTTGATCACGCTCACGATATTTTGGATGAAACCAGCCGGGATGAAGGACGTCACGCCCGAGCCCTGCAGGGTTTGCTGAATCGTTACTTTAAGTAAAGAAGTACATATTTTAGCTTTTACGCTCCGGATAGCCTGAGATCCGGAGTTTTTTTATTGCCAATTCGGCCATGGCTTTGTAGCCGTCAAGATTAGGGTGACAACCATCGACAGTAAGTTCGACTTTGAAGCGTTTATCCTCAGCAAGAAATGCCTTGTGAAACGGAATAAGCGGAATATCCTCTTTTTTAGCAGTTTCCTGAATAAACGCGCGATATTCCCCTAAAACAGCCTCCACCTGAGGCTCGTCCACAGGAATAGGTGTGGCTAGCAGAGGATAAATTTTCTGTTCACGGCAACGAAGACAGATCTCTCTAATATTTTGGGTCACGGTACGCAGGTCTTGCCCCCAGTAGGCATCATTTGTTCCTCCCAGCAATAGCAAATGACTGGGATTGTGGTTAAAGGCCTGAGAGAGCCTGTGCAGCATCAAGGTAGTCGTATCGCCATTAATTCCCCCATTTATGATGGCCAGTCCCGTTTTCTGTGCCAATATCCGAACCCAAGAATGGTCCGGACCGTAGGGAAATCCGTATGTAATCGAGTCTCCCAGTGCATAGATCTTGATTCTCATCTTTAATCACCCGTTATTTTCGTTCTCCGTTCTATCTTGGTTTTCCTGCTACTCAGCAGTTCCCACGCGATATTTTGACGGAACAGAGCGATAGCTATCTTGTGAAAGCATTTCCCGGCTTATTACTTCGCCATTCATTTTGGTGACTCGCCAAACAGTCACATGATAACCAGGTTGACCTTTTTTGAGCCGTTCGCGAACACCTTTTGGCAAATCTGCAGTCATGATAATTTCCTCTGCTGCTTTGATGCTGGTAAGATCTGTTGTAAGAATTGTGACTTCATGCCCGGGAATCACTTTGCCATAAAACGTAACGGTTAATTTGTTTCCGTCAATAAATGTTCGCAACCAAACGGCATGGTTGCGGTCATTTAGAAACTTTAGGTCAATCCAGCCGTAGGAGATGGTGGCATCACGGCCGGGAGACAGATAAGACACGGCTAAACCGTGATTTCTGCGTTCCACAATACTAAGGTCGGCTAGTAGGATTGTATTATATAGTGTGGAAGAAACCTGGCAGATACCACCGCCTATTCCTTCCACCAGTTCGCCACCAACGATAACGGGCGCTTCTCTATATCCTCTCTGAGCTGTGGCTTTACCTACCACCTTATTGAAAGAAAACTGGTCGCCTGAAAAAACCAGCGTTTTATCAATTGCTTTGGCGGCAAGCTGAATATTATGATTTCTGTTTATATCGTCGGCAGCAAAGGTAGTGCTAAAAGTGGCTATCGGCTCCCGTACGTTCAAACTTTCAAGATAGGCTGCTGTAATCGTCGCCGTTACCGGCTTTTCTGCAAGGTAAAGTCTTTTCTTCTCTGAGTAGTTTTCCAGCCCTTGCTCTAATACCGCCAAAGTTGTAGCAAAATCCAATTCCCTGCCGTTTTTGTCCGGAATGATTTCCACCCGTTTTCGATCATCAGCAAGGGCAAATATCGCATCCTGCGGTTCTTGCCAAATAACTTTTGCAGCTACTGCCAAGGCTTGGCGAAAAAGAGCCGAATCGACTATAAAATTAGGTTTCAAGTTAATAGTTCTGTTTCTCAGGTAAAACCGCTGTAAGCAAGAAAAAAAGTGGTACTCCTCCCGACCCACAGCATGCGCTTCTGCTATGGTGGATTCTATGTCAGGAGCAATCCCCAACTCAAAAAAGCTGCCAGACCACTTATTCCCTTGGAAAATCAAACTAATTTCCCGATCAGGAAGCCTTTCCTGCCTAAATTTTTCCCGGAGCAACTCAGCCGCTTCTTCGGTTCTTTTACCGCCGACGTCAAGGCCGTCAACGAAGATACCGGCATATATTCTGTCTTGATGATAGAAATAATCTGCCACAAGAAAGAGCAGGAGTAAGCTAAGAACGGCAAACAGCCAGTGCAGTCTTTTTTCTTTACTCATTTTCTGCCCCCGCATTTATGAAAATACAATTTCTAGTACTATAGATATCGAAAAGTGGCGCAAATTATGATAAAAAGCCGTGGACAGAGTGCTGGGATAATTTTCTGCTGATTATTATGCATATTAACAAAAACCCTGGACAAGATAGAGATGAACCTCATAGGCGGCCGAAAGTCTATAAGTAAATTAATCAAATTTACTTTTGACTCAACAAAAACCAACTGTGAGGTTCTTTCTTTTTGCCTCACCTGCTTCGTCTTGGGATAATTTTCTGCTGATTATTTTGCATAGTTACGAAAACCCTGGACAAAATAATAATGAACCTCACAGGCGGCTGAAAGTTCGAAGTAAATGGCTCAGTTTACCTTCGACTTACAAAACACCAACTGTGAGGTTCTTCTTTTTAATTCATTTTTGTTAAGAACTAAATATGCGTTGTGTATTCTACTCAATCACCAACATTAAATCACGTGCGTTTACACTGGCACCTTTGGCAACAGCAATTTCTTTAATCGTACCTGCGACCGGAGCAGTCACCTCATTCTCCATTTTCATCGCTTCCAGAATTAACAAAACATCTCCACAGTTTACAGTCTGACCTATTTCTACCATAACATTTAGCACCACGCCAGGCATAGGCGCTAGGACAGCCTCTCCATTAAGAAAAGTCGGCTTGGCTGCAGTTTCATGGGCGGCTTTTGCGGGAGCAGCAATCGGAGCGGCAACCTGTTTAGGTGCTGCTACAGACTGGGGAGCCGTCCTTACAGCAGGAGCGGCTGCCAATTCTTCGACAGAAACATCATAAGACAGACCATTGACGGTGACACGAAAAGCTCTCATTAGTTTTTCCTCCTTCGCAAGCTAGCTAAATCTTGGCGTTGCTCCATCAATCTTTGTCTGCCTGCAATTGTCCAGAAGGAACTGCTACAATGGGAGGGGACAGAGATCACTGAGCTGATTGCAAATTGACTTGCCGACATATTTAAGTATGATGAAACTGCCGCTGCAATGGCCGCAACAATTTCCGGGGCAGTTCCTGCCTGCTGTAATTCGCCGGAAGGCGTTACCGAACAAAATTCTTTAGCAGAGTTAGCTGTCACCGACCCCGCCAAACTAAGCTGACTATCATCCACTGTTTATCTCCTCCTTCCAGAAAAACTTTCTGCAATTAACCATATTTCTATTAGCTCAGCTTAAAGCGTATCCGTAGTTAAAAGCAAGTAAATTAATTTCCGTCGTTCCTGAAGGAACCCGTTCATTAATTGCCTGCTCCAAAAGAGCTTTAGGTAAAAAATCAATTAATAAGGATGAGAGGATACCTAGAAGCACCATATTGGCAGTAATTTCCTTGCCAGTTTTTCGTGCAGTGGCAAATACTGGGAACTTTAAGGTGTCAGCAGCACAATGCGGAGTCAGCAAGGTTTCTTCCAGCACAATTATACCGTTATGTTTAAGATCATGGCAATACTTAGCATATGCTTCAGCAGAAAGTGCCAAAAAAATATCTGGCGTCGAAACTTTTGGATAATCAACCGGTTGATCACTAAAAATAACTTCCGCCTTACTGGCGCCGCCGCGGGCTTCCGGCCCGTAAGACTGCGTTTGAACAGCGTAAAAACCTGCTTGCACAGCCGCATCGGCCAAGATCACGGCGGCTAGGATAATACCCTGTCCACCGGAACCTGAGAAGCGAATTTCTTTTTTAAACATGGTCCTTATCCTTCCCAAACTGCTGACGAAAATTATGGTACAGTGCAGTATACTCAGGTTTGCGCTCGCTCCTAAAAACACCTGTAATAATTTTATCCTTAACTGCATGCGCTGGCAAAGAGGCAGTTCTTTCCAGAGTAATTGTTCGCTCTTTCTGCCATTGGAGCATCTCCGCAGCAGAGCTCATCTTATTCATCCGCCCAAAATATGTGGGACACTGTGTCACGCAATCAATTACAGCAAATCCGTCATGTCGCAGCGCATCCGTCATCATTGCTTCCAGTCTAACGGGCGAATAGGTGGCGCCCCGCGCTACATATGTGGCGCCTGCAGCCTTGCCGAGCTCACAAATATCAAAAGGCGTGTCCATATTGCCATTTGGCGCTGTGGTGGCGTTGCAGGCATGAGCCGTTAGTGGTGAACACTGGCCACCGGTCATGCCATAAATACCGTTGTTGAAAATAAACAACTTGATGCCAATATTACGTCTGGCGGCATGGATGAAGTGATTTCCACCAATGGCGGTTGTATCGCCGTCACCGGAAAGGACCAGAACATGCAAATCAGGGTTAGCAAGCTTTACGCCGGTAGCAAAGGCGACAGGGCGCCCGTGGGTGGTGTGGAAAGTATTGAAGTCTAAATAACCGGAAGCGCGAGCTGAACAGCCTATCCCGGAAACAAGCACAACCTTGTCTTGCGGCAGTTCCAGTGTATCAATAGCCCGGAGTAACGCGCCCACCACTTGACCGTTGCCACAGCCTGCGCACCAGATAGTAGGAAAACGGTCAAGTCGCATATATTTGCCAATACCTGTACTCCTCTTCATTTAGCCGCCTCCTTGATTGCAGCAAGGATTTTCTGCGGCGCAATGAGCGTACCGTCCACATGAGTAACAGATAGTGTCCTCTGAGCAGAGTCTAAGACGCGGCAGACCTCCGCATAGATCTGGCCTAAGTTCATTTCCGCCGTAATTACAACGCTGGCGTTAGCACAAATACGTGACACAGCTGTTGATGGAAAAGGCCATAATGTTATTAAACGAAGCAATCCGACGCTGATCCCGACAGCTCTGGCATCATTAACAGCAGCTTTTGCAGATCTGGCACTGGCTCCATAAGAGATTAAAATGATATCTGCATCATTAGTAAGATATTCTTCATAAAATAAGAATTTTTCTTGATGAAGAATGATCTTATGCTTCAAACGCCTAACTAACCGGTCAATTTTCTCCGGATTACCAGTTGGAAAACCTGCTTCATCATGGTATAGTCCGGTAACATGATAGCGGTAGCCGGTACCAAATGATGCCGGCACAGGAACAAGATCGTCTTGCGGTTTAAACGGCAGATATTCGGCAGGCGACTCTTTTGGTTCTTTGCGAGCGACAACAAGCAATTCGCCTGCTTCAGGCGGTGATGCTCCCTCCCGCAGATGGGCAATCACTTCATCCATTAACAAAATCACCGGAGTCCGTAATGTTTCTGCAATGTTAAACGCTTTTACTGTCAGAGTAAACACTTCCTCCACCCCGGCTGGCGTTAACACCACCATTTCATGATCACCATGGGTTCCCCAACGAGCCTGCATTACATCCCCTTGAGCCGGTGCAGTAGGTCCACCGGTGCTGGGCCCCAAACGCTGTACATTTACGACGACACAAGGTATTTCTGTCATAATCGCATAACCTATGTTTTCCTGCATCAGGCTAAACCCAGGGCCGCTAGTAGCAGTCATCGCTTTTGCCCCGGCTAGAGAGGCACCGATGCAGGCTGCAATACTGGCGATTTCATCTTCCATCTGTATAAAATTACCGCCTATTGCGGGCAACTTTCTAGCCAAAGTCTCCGCAATTTCCGTTGAAGGGGTAATAGGATACCCGGCAAAAAAGTTTAATCCAGCGTATAACGCACCGAAAACGCACGCTTCATTCCCCTGCATGAGCTTTCTCTGCTTAATCATGTTCTGCTCCTTCTAGGGTTATGGCAAAATCGGGGCAACGCAGTTCACAAAGTCCGCAGCCACTGCAAGCGGTTGGATTTTTAAGATATGGCCTGCCGTCTTCTCCCATTGCCAAAACATTTTTCGGACAAAGACTAAAGCAGATACCGCATTGCTTACACCATTTATGATTAATGATAATTGAGTGGCTCTTTATATTCACATTGCCTCCTGCAGATTTTACCCAAAAAAAATACCTGCGAATTGCTATTTTCTCAGCTTCAGATTAATTCGACTTAAGCTAAGAAACTCCTTTTTTCTTTATTTCTGAATTTTGCAACAGTTGTTCTCGATACTCCCGGAAATCGCTTAGTTCACTGGCGCTTAGACCGCACTTCGCCAAAGGAGAAGTGTGACCTACTCCTGGACCATGAAAATCTGATCCGCCACAAATAAATAAGCGGTGCAATTTTGCTAATTGTCGATAATGACCAGACTGAGAGCGATTTTGGTCCGGATGATATGCTTCCAGTCCTTGCAAACCATAGGAAATGAATTCAGTCAGCAAACTATCTTTGCCCGACAAGTAAGGATGAGCCCAGGCTGCCACACCACCCGCAGCCCTGATTCTTGCTATGGCCTCTTGTGGGCTTAGTTTGTAGCGTTCCACATATCCAGGCATTCGGTACCCCAGCAGAATATTAAACGCCGCCGATTCGCTCGGCAGATATCCTTTTTCAACCAGTGTTCTAGCCACATGAAGGCGCCCTGGAGCAGCTTTGCCGGCACAATCCAGCACTTCCCCCAGGCTAATTTGATAACCTAATGAGTTTAGTTTTTTCACCATCTTCTCTGTTCGATTAAAACGGCTCTCCTGTAGTATTTTTAATAAAGCTAGTAAATCGGGCTCGGCATGGTCAATATAGTACCCCAATATATGAATTTCTCTATCATCCATTTGCGCACTGAGTTCTATCCCAGGAATGATTTCAGGCAGAGCATTTTCAGAAGCATTCATAGCGGCACTTATGCCATCAATTGTATCATGATCTGTAATGGCAATGGCTGACATGCCGAGAGCAAGCGCTTTTCTTACGACTTCACCGGAAGATAGCAAACCATCACTGGCAGTTGTATGAATATGCAAATCGGCAACGACAGGCATCAGCGGCCCCCCTGTTCCAGAGTTGTTTTAATGACCCGCAAAAAGTTCTCTCCCAAAATTTGTTTTACCTCTTCAGGAGAAAAGCCGCGCTGCAACAAAGCCTCTGTAAGTCTGGGCAGCCTAGAAACATCATTTAATCCGTTCACAACAGTTGAAATCCCATCATAATCAGAGCCTAGTCCCAAAATATTAATGCCAAAACGATCTGCGATATAACAAAAATGATCCAGTAACTCCTCTATCCCGCAAGTAGCTGAATGAGCGACAAAAGGCGGATAGTAGGTCAACCCTACTACTCCATCATTATCCCGCAATAAGCGCAGTTGCTCATCGCTCAGATTTCTTTTGTGACTGCAGACTCCGGCAGCGTTAGCATGTGTCACGATGATCGGCAAAGATGTTTCAGTCAATAAATCGTAAAATCCCCGTGGTGCCAGGTGAGCAGCATCCACAAGAATACCTAGCCGATTCATTTCGCGAACCATCTCCCTGCCTAGTTCAGTCAGACCACCTGGATTTCGTCCGGCACCCACACCATCAGCCAACATATTGCGCGCGTTCCAGGTAAGTCCCACGCTGCGCAAACCTAACCGATAAAGTATGTGGAGAATTTCAACGTTTGCCAGCGCCTCTGCCCCTTCCAAGGCCAAAATAGCTCCTAGTTTATCCTTTGCCAACGCTGCCGCCAAGTCAGGCCAACTTTGAATCACCGCCACACTTTCAGGATGTTTTCCCATTTCATACAAAAAATGTTCCATCAATGTCAGTGTGCGTTCTAAAGCGGCGCAAGCTTTATATTCCGGTTCAAGAAAGAGCGCAAAAAACTGTATCTTTACGCCACCTTCCCGCAAACGAGGTAAATCCAAGTGTCCAACTTGATTGCGCTGCCCAAAATGATATGATTTATTAATCCCATTAAACAGCTGGACAGTATCGCAATGTGCATCCACCACTACGGCTTGCCGGTGCAGATCTTCCGCACTCAAACTATCAGACACATCCATCGACCTCCCAGCCGAATGCTTTGATGATCACAGAAAAAAACACCAAAGCTAAGGTGTTTTTTGTGTGAACATTACAGAATAGAAAATAATTAGAACTCATGCAAGTCAAAGATCCGCTCAATGTGCAGAGCTTTTCCGCTGACTGAATCTATCTCAACAACTACTGCATTAAACTGCACCGGGCCTTCCTTAGCTACTTCAAAGCGGGCCGGCAACTGTGTGACAAACTTGTTTAGCACAATTTCCGGTTCGACGCCCAGCACCGATTCATAGGGACCAGTCATACCAACATCAGTAATGTATGCTGTGCCCTGAGTTAAAATTCGCTCATCGGCAGTCTGCACATGGGTGTGAGTGCCAATCACCGCCGAAACATGGCCATCCAAAAAACGTCCCATGGCTATCTTTTCCGATGTGGCTTCTGCGTGAAAGTCTAAAATAATCACCGATGCTTCCTGCTGCAACAGACTGACAGCATCGCGCAACGCCCTAAAGGGACAGTCAAGGGCAGGCATGAAAACACGTCCGCTGGCGTTAACAACGGCTACTTTCGTGCCATGAACAGAAAGCAAGCGATAACCAACCCCCGGAGTACCGGGTGGATAATTAATTGGTCTGATAATCCGTTTTTCTTTTTCTATGTAGTCCAATGCCTCCCGCTTATCCCAAACATGATTTCCCATTGTAAGCAGATTAACTCCAAAGGAAAAGAGTTCATTAGCCGTTTTTTCGTTGAATCCGGTACCCGCAGCCAAGTTTTCACCGTTAGCTATCGCTAGGTCAATTTGGTAGTTCTCGATTATGCGTGGCAGTAAATCCCTGACACAATTTCGTCCCGGACGACCTACAACATCGCCAATCACCAGAATTCTCATTAGGAACACTCACTCCAGAGTTCAGTTTTGCAATTATACCCTGCACATTTCCGATGCTTAAAAATAGACTGGATTGCCCCAGTCTGCTTTTAGACAGTATTTTTAATCATATCATACACAAATACTTTGCCTGCCTCACGAAAAGCGATCAGATTATCCTTTTGCGTTCCGGTATTATGGCTAAGTAAATATGCGATGATTTCTTCCTGCCGAAGCAACTCTTCCTCATGGATAGATTCTCCCACGTCACCTTCACGAACTAGGATGGTAGGGAAATGCCCGGAGACAATGCCGCAAATCAGCTGAATCAATTCCAGGGAAAGAGCAGATGTTCTGCAGTACAGTTCTAATAAATTCAACTTTCCGGATCGTTGCAGCTTATGCTTCACCTGTAAATATTCCCCTGTTAGCTCTTCGTATGCAGCCAACGAATCTCTCAGAACGAGTTTAAAATTTTTAACATCTTCTTTATTAACAATACCGGCCAAGACAAATGAAAATTTAGCATTATCCTGCGGCATGTCAAAATTTATGGACATAATTTCAGGAAAACGCACCAGCAAGGATATCAGCAAATTTGTAGTATATGCATCCTGTTTTGTTTGTTGTTTCATTTTCGCCATTGTAACACATCCCCTAAATAAGTATCTGAAAACGAGGTTTTATTAGCTAACCTTGTTTGTGTAGGAAATTATATGATTTCCTACACAATGGGGGGGCAGGGGGGATTCACCCTAACGCTCGCAGGGTGCTCAGAGCCCGCAGGCTCGCCGAAGGGGCGGCAGCCCCTAGCGGACAAGAAAAACGCATCTTTGGATAAAGCGCGAAGCGTTTTTCTTGTAGCATAGGAAATTATATCGTTCAGGGAAGCTACGATCCTATGCGTTGGGGTTTGTAAGGGGCGTGCCCCTTACTCTCGCGGGGTGCTCAGAGCCCGCAGGCTCGCCGAAGGGGCGGCAGCCCCTAGCGGACAAGAAAAACGCATCTTTGGATAAAGCGCGAAGCGTTTTTCTTGCTAACGATACTTTTAATTCAATGCCGGCTATAAAAATCCTGCTCTTGCCCTAAATTCTCTGATTGCAATATTTGGTTAAAGACTAAATAGAGCAAAACAACGGGCGGAGTTTCCTCCACCCGCTGTTTCGTGCTATTTAGCGTAATCTACTGCTCTTGTTTCTCGAATCACGGTTACTTTAATCTGACCAGGATACTCAAGGTTTTCTTCGATTTTTTTCACTATTTCCCTTGCCATGGTCACACTCGCCAAATCGTCCACACGCTCAGGCTTAACCATGATACGAACTTCACGTCCGGCTTGAATCGCATAAGCCTTGTCCACACCATCAAGTGACTCCGCAATTCCTTCCAGTTTCTCAAGGCGTTTAATATAGGTTTCCAGAGTTTCGCGCCGAGCCCCCGGCCTTGCAGCCGATACAGCATCTCCCGCCTGAATTAACACTGCCTCAAGTGTAAGAAATTCCTCATCTCCGTGATGGGCGGCAATGGCATTGACAATCTCTCGAGACTCTTTATACTTTTTAGCTAAGTCGCCACCGATAGTAACATGTGGCCCTTCCACCTCATGATCCACTGCTTTTCCAATATCATGGAGCAACCCGGCCCGCTTAGCAAACTGAATGTCAAGACCAAGCTCTGCCGCCATGGCCCCGGCAAGATGTGCCACTTCGATGGAATGTTTAAGCACATTTTGACCATAGCTTGTGCGGTAGCGCAGACGACCAAGCAATTTGACTAACTCGGGATGCAAGCCATGAACACCGGCTTCAAAAGTGGCAGCCTCCCCTTCTTCGCGAATACGCACATCCACTTCCTGACGGGCTTTATCGACCATTTCCTCGATGCGAGCCGGATGGATTCGACCGTCAACCACCAGTTTTTCCAAGGCTATCCTAGCAACTTCGCGACGAATGGGGTCAAAGCCTGACAAGATAACGGCTTCCGGTGTATCATCAATAATCAGATCAATCCCGGTAAGCGTTTCAAGGGTACGGATATTCCGACCTTCGCGGCCGATAATCCTTCCCTTCATTTCATCATTGGGCAAGGAAACGACGGAAACAGTCGTTTCTGAAACATGGTCAGCAGCAAACTTCTGAATTGCATATGTGATAATATGCCGAGCCCTTTTCTCTGCATCCTCTTTGGCCTGACTTTCCAGGTCCTTAATCATCATCGCCATTTCATATTTAACTTCTTCTCGGACACGAGAGAGCAAAAGTTCTTTAGCTTCATCAAGCGTCATGTTAGATAGGCGTTCCAATTCCGCAGATTGTTGCCTAACAATTTCTTCCGCTTTCTCGCGTACAGCACCAATTTCCAGTTCTTTATTTCTCAAATCTTCTTCTTTGCGTTCTATTGAAGCCGTCTTTTTATCCAAAGATTCTTCTTTCTGTATTAACCGCCGTTCCGTCCGTTGAAATTCTGCTCGCCGTTCACGGCTCTCCTGCTCCAAATCCTTGCGGAGTTTGTGCACTTCTTCCTTAGCCTCAACAATTTTTTCCCTTTTAACTGCTTGTGCCTGCTTTTCAGCCTCATCCAATAAATTTTTCGCTGCTTCCTCCGCAGAACCTACTTTGCTTTCCGCCAATTGCCTACGGACAAAATACCCTCCGGCAGCAGACAACGCAGCTGTAAATAAAACAATAAGGACAACTGTGATAATATTCAAGTAATTTTCACCTCCTAAATTCAATTTTTAGAATAAACAAAAATAGCTGTGTGGGCACACAGCTATAAAGAGACATATACGAATCTTAACTGGTTCGTACCAAAAATATCATTTTTTTACCCAGTAAAAGATATATATGATTAGGCTACCAGCCATTCACTCTTTATCATACCCACACAAATGTTTTTCCTGCCTCAAATTGTATCTTTTTTATTGCCTTATGTCAAGATAAGCAAAAAATTCCTGATAAGCAAAAAATTCCTTGTTTACGTTAAAATTTCTTGTTGGACAGCATAGCGAGCCGCATTCCCGGTAAAGCCACGAGCTTGCAGCTTTCTCAGCGTCTGATGCGGGCAAGCTACGCCATCTCCTTTAATTATCCGCACAAAATGCAACGCTTCTTCCCGCTCTCGCTCCGGCGGGTAGAGATCACAAAGCACCTGGCTGACCAAAGAACGCTCTATCCCAGCAGCGCAAAGCTTTGCCTGAAAATACAGCTGGCCGCGCGGCTTTTGTTCCAGTCGCACGGCAATGTAATTTTCACTAAAGACACGATCATTAAGATATCCTGCCTCCTGCAGTTCGGCAACTACTTGCTCAATCAAAGCTGGAACTGCACCTTTCTTCTGGAGGTAAATGACTACTTGCTGAGAAGTGCGCGTGCGGATAGCCAACATTTTATAAGCCAAGCTCCGTATTTGCTTTAACGTCAAACCGCTGCTCATGTTAATGTCGGCTCCGCTGAAACTTTAGCTACGGGTAAACAATGTGCTTCACGGATTTTACGGTCTATGGTGGAGGCAATTTCTTTGTTTTCTTTCAGAAACACGCGCGCATTTTCACGTCCCTGGCCCATTCTTTCATCACCAAAGGAAAACCAGGCACCACTTTTTTGAATCAGATCCATCTCGCAACCTAAATCCAGCAAAGTTCCCTCACTTGAGATTCCCTCGCCGTAAACAATGTCAAAATCGGCCTGTTTAAAGGGCGGAGCTACCTTATTTTTTACTACTTTGACACGGGTACGGTTTCCAACAGCTTCATTGCCCTGCTTTAGTGTCTCTATCCGGCGCACATCAATGCGAACAGAAGCGTAAAACTTCAAGGCCCGGCCGCCTGGAGTCACCTCCGGACTACCAAACATGACTCCTACCTTTTCCCGAATCTGATTAATAAAAATAGCAGTCGTATTTGATTTGGAAATGGCTCCAGAAAGCTTGCGTAAAGCCTGAGACATCAGCCGTGCCTGTAAGCCTACGTGGGAATCACCCATCTCACCGTCAAGCTCAGCTTTAGGTACCAACGCTGCTACAGAGTCGATTACAAGCACATCTATTGCGCCGCTGCGCACAAGTGATTCTGCAATTTCGAGCGCCTGTTCCCCGGTGTCAGGTTGAGAAACCAAAAGTTCATCAATATTCACGCCAAGTTTACGTGCGTAGAGCGGATCGAGCGCATGTTCTGCGTCAATAAAAGCAGCAAAACCGCCTGTTTTTTGTGCCTCCGCTATCACATGAAGTGCTACCGTAGTCTTCCCGGATGATTCCGGACCATAAATTTCAATAACCCGTCCACGAGGGAAACCGCCCACCCCCAGAGCAATGTCTAAAGCAAGCGAACCGCTCGGAATTACAGACAAGTTCATCCGCTCCGCAGAATCACCTAGTTTCATCACCGAGCCCTTCCCAAACTGCTTTTCAATCTGTAACAAGGCCATTTCCAGAGCCTTTTTCTTCTCCAGCAAAACAGATCCCTCCCCACCAAACATTTGTTCCCTTTTGTAAAATTCGCTTTGAAAACTCAAATTCCTGCAGGATTCCAAAAATTTTTTTACTCTTGTAATTCTTCTGTCTCTGCCCCTGCAAGACCAAACATGTGTCTTTCTAGGGAAAAACCGCTTCTCAATTTAAAAACACGGATCACATCCGCAGCTCTTAAAAACAGTTCGCCGCCTGTCTGCCGCCCAAAGTGAAGCAGAACTAATGAATAAGGTGTTTCTTCTCTTACTTGCAGGCCACGAATTCCTGAAGCGCCGGTGGTGCCTGCGTTAATCATTACTGAATCTCCCCGTTCCTTAATCGAAAACTGGTGGGTATGTCCCGTTAGTACCACCTGCACCCGGTCTAAAAAACTCTCCGCAATCCGTGGATGATGGACTGCCACCACATGCGGCAGTCGTTCTGCTTCGTCAAGGACACGGTGCAAGCGAGCTGCGTACTCTTTTAAAATAGCGTCTGCTGCCACAACCATACCCATATCTTTTGCTGAAGGATCGGCAATTCCCGCAACTCGCAGCCCAAGCACTTCTATCTGTTTTTCCTCCAGCACAATAACATTGTCTATTTCCTGCAGACGGGCAATCACATTGGGAGAATCATGATTTCCTGGCACAAAAATATAGGGAATGCCAAAGTGCTCTATAGGTGAAGCTAAGCCGGCTTCAATATCGGTGCCAAAGTCAGTGATATCTCCCGTATCAATTACCAGATCGATGGCAAAGGTCTCAACAACCTGTGCAAGAAAGTCCATCCCGGCTGGATTGTTATGTAAATCAGAAACATGAACGACTTTCAGATCACCTTCAACAGTACCCAGCGGCTCCAACTGCTCTATCTGTTCAAAAAGCACGCTCATATTAGCAGCAATCAATTCCAGCTGCTCCCCCAGAGAACGAACGCGGAGGAGGCTTTCCTCCAGCAAGCCGAAGATCCACGGTGCAGCTTTAAGAATTCCTTCAAATTCAGGATTCATAAAAGCCATGGGCTCAAAAGTGGCGTATGAAAGCGCGAGCAGACTGCCCAAGATTATCATGCCAATTAGACCTGCGAGCAGAATCTTCTTTCTGTTTCGCTCGCCAAAAATAAGGGGACCTGTTGCGCCGCCAAGAAATGCCAAGAATAGCAGGCGCACAAGAAAGATATTTATCTCTCTGCGCGTCTTGGACCGCAGATCATCTAGATAAGCCGGGTCTTCCACCTTTTCCAACAGCAGCCGTAGCTGGGCCAGGTCGACATTTAGCAGCCTTGCTCTCAGCATCAGTGGCGAAAAGTGAGTTTGTGCCCGTACAATCCCTAGGGGAGGAACTTCCAATTGAGTATAGCCATGGTCGAAAATCAGTAGGGAGAATTCAATCTGGAAAGCATCCAGTACAGCCGTATGGCTGCCTAGCAGGCTGACAAAAGCCAACATGCTGATAACGGCTAGCAAAACTAAAATCACTGTGGCTTTTTGGCTTCTCAGAAACAAAAGATCACCCGTTTATATCCAATAAATACAGGCGCAGCATATTTAACGCTGCCATTACAGCCCGTTCCTTTATAGTCTCCCTGTTGCCAATGAAATTAAACTTACGGCAAGAAATACCTTCAGCTTTAGCTATAGCGATAAAGACTAAACCCACAGGTTTTTCTGCAGTTCCACCAGTCGGACCAGCCACTCCGGTTATGGCTAGTGCAAAATCACAGGAACTTCGTCTTCGCAAATTCTCCGCCATTTTACGCGCAACTTCCTCGGAGACAGCCCCATGTTTTTCGATCAGCTCCGGCTGCACTCCTAAAAGCTCTGTTTTTGAACGGTTGCTGTAGACCACTTGTCCCTGCATGAAATAAGCTGAACTGCCTGAAACATTAGTCAACATGTGTGCCAGCAGTCCACCTGTACAAGATTCTGCCACAGCAATAGTCTGATTTCTCTTAAACAATAGACCGGCTACCGCACCGGCCATGCTTTCCTCGTCGCGGGCAAATACTGTTTCGCCTAGTCGCGTCAACAGTTTGGCCTCTGTCGCATCTAAAAGTTTTTGTGCCTGTCCTCTAGTGGCAGCCTTTGCCGTTAATCGCAGATGGACTTCAACATCTTTTGCTAATGGAGCAATAGTAGGGTTGGTCTGGTTAGCAACCAAATCAGCTATTCGTTCCTCCATAGCAGACTCTCCCAAACCAGTTATTTTCAAAACACGGGAGAGGATCACACCGTCTTTTTCAGGCAGCAGCGGCAACACCTCAGCTGTAAACATTGGCATTAGTTCACGGGGAGGCCCCGGCAGTAAAACCAGAATTTTACCCCCGTGTTCCAGCCAAATTCCTGGGGCTGTGCCATGGTCGTTGATTAACAGTCTGGCTCCCCTGGGGATTAGTGCTTGCTTATAGTTATTGTCTGTCATTACTCGTTCCAGCCTAGCGAAGATGCGCTCCAGCTCTTTTGTCCATGCCTCATCCTTTTCCAGCGCCAAATTCAGTACTTCTGCCACCGTCTCCTTAGTAAGGTCATCGATGGTGGGCCCCAGTCCTCCGGAAAATATGATCAGGTCAGCACGTGTCAGAGCTATGCTAAACGTCTCTGCCAGGCGAGCCGGATTATCGCCTACCACCGTATGCCAATAGACATTGATTCCTTTTTCAGCCAACTTCTCTGAAAGGAAACGAGCGTTAGTGTTGGCAATTTGTCCAAGTAAAAGTTCTGTTCCCACCGCAATAATTTCAGTCTTCATCCCCACGCCTCCTTTCTTAGCTCATGGCTTTCTGAATAATCCCGCCACCCAGCACGTCGTCGCCAATGTAAAACACTACCGACTGGCCCGGCGTCACGGCTCGTTCCGGCTCGTCAAAATTTAACCTAACCCGTCCATTTCCTAAAGGTAAGAGTGTGGCTGGCACCTCTTTGGCATGATAACGGATTTTTGCTGTCACACGCGTTGCTTCTGTCAGTTGTGGCCGTAAAATAAAATTCAAATCATCGGCAATCAGAGCCGATGAAAACACGTCCTGATCACTACCTACAAACAAAGTATTGTTTTCCGCATCCAAGGATACCACAAAGAGGGGGCGGCCGACCGCCAAGCCCAGTCCCTTGCGCTGTCCGACCGTATAGTTAGCCAAGCCCCGGTGCGTACCCAGCCGGTTGCCCGCAACGTCTTTAATCGGGCCAGGTTTCTGTTCCAGCTTAATTTCTTCGCGCAGAAAGCGCTTATAGTCATCATCTGGAATAAAACAAATTTCTTGACTGTCAGGCTTATCGGCGACAGACAACCCATATGCGGCCGCCATCTCCCGCACTTCGCTTTTCAAAAATTTGCCCAACGGAAACAAGGTGTGAGCCAGTTGCTCTTGAGTCAGATTATACAGTGCATACGTCTGGTCTTTACCGACATCCCGAGCTTTTTTTAAACAATAGCGCCCCAGTGTTTGATCATCTTCAATCCTGGCGTAATGACCGGTAGCAAGATACCAGGCTTCCAGTTCAAACGCTCTCTTTAAAAGCAAATTAAACTTCATGTAGCGATTGCAAGCAATACACGGATTTGGCGTGTGCCCGCGCCGGTATTCCTCCACAAAATAGTTAACCACCTGCAAACGAAATGGCTCCTTAAAATTTAAAGCATAAAACGGAATAGCCATTTTCTCAGCCACGCGGCGGGCATCATCAACCGCCGAGAGCGAGCAACAGCCACGCCCGGCTTCTTTGGCACCTTCCTCAAAGTTAGGCGATGCCCATAGCCTCATAGTGACGCCAATAACATCATATCCCTGCTCCTTCAATAATGCAGCGCAGAGTGAACTGTCCACTCCGCCGCTCATCGCCACAAGCACTCGCTTGTTCTTTTTCATAGCGAATCCGCCTCCAACCCGACTCTCTTCCGAAGTACTGGCAGCATGACGTCGTCTACCCTCTCAGCGCAGACAGCTTCCGCCTAGCTTGCAAATACAGGCCGCATTCCACCCGTTTTTTATGAAGCGCACAGCCTAAGGCATAAGGTACTGACAAATCACGATTGATGGCCCAAGCCGCTGCGTGGCAGCCGCCGCCGCAAAAGAAGCGGGCAAAACAAAGCCGACATGCTTCCTTGTCAGCATGATCTACAGCAGCAAAACGCTCCAGCACCTGCCGATTTACTTCACTATTAACATCGCCCACGCAAAACGCTTCCTCCCCGACAAACTGGTGGCAGGGATAAAGTTTCCCTTCCGGCGTAACTGCCAGATATGCCGCGCCGGCACCGCAACCCATAGCCCGCTTCTTAGCACAGGGTCCTTGGTCCAAATCCAGTTCAAAATGAAAAAAGTGAACCTTCTTGCCCTTAACCTCTCGTTCCCAAAGCATGGCAGCCAACTGCTCATACTCGGCAAAGAGCAACGGCAAATCATCGTGCTGCAGCGCTTCATCGGTTTCCGGCGACAAAACAGCAGGCTCCAGCGAAATCCGCTCAAAGCCTTGGTCAATCATTGCCTGAACATCATTCGTAAAGTCCGGATTATGGCGTGTATAAGTTCCACGTAAGTAATAATTTTCGCCGCCCCGTCCAGACACTAACGTTTTACAATTTTGCAACACTTGCTGCCAACTGCCACCACCACCAAGTGTTTTACGCATCCGGTCGTGTACCTCTTCACGCCCGTCCAAAGAGAGTACAATACTTACATTTTCCCGATTTAAATATTCCCGTACTTCTGACGTAATTAGCAGCGCGTTGCTAGTCACAGTAAATTTTAAAACTTTGCCAAGCGCCTCCCCTTGTTGCCTGGCATAATCAACCGTATCTTTTAAAACTTGAAAATTCAGGAGAGGCTCTCCGCCGAAAAAATCTATTTCACAATGTTTTCTGCCCTGACTGGCCGCAAGCAGAAAATCCACAGCTTTTTTTGCAACATCAAACGACATAAGTCCCCGTTTTCCTCCGTAATAGCCGGCCCCGGCAAAGCAATAGCGGCAACGCAGATTGCAATCGTGCGCTAAATGCAAACAGAGCGCTTTCACAACACCGTCAAATGAAAGTTCCAATGCTCTAGGTGCGCTAAAAAGCAAACCTTTTTCCCGCAGTTCAACTATCTCCCTAAAAACCTGTCGCCCATCCTCTGCTCCAAAATTCAAGCTAAGCTCAGCCTCCACCTCAAGTGGCTCTCTCCCCAGCGCAAGCTGCTGCAGAGCCCAATAGGCAGCGCTATCTAGCAGATGCAATGCGCCGCTCTCCACATCTAAGGCCAACTTTAGCCCATGCATTTCAAATGTATGTATCATCTAATATCCTCTTTCTCAGCTGCTTTTCACTGCAGTTACCTACAAGAAAAACGCTTCGCGCTTTATCTAAAGATGCGTTTTTCTTGTCCGCTAGGGGCTGCCGCCCCTTCGGCGGAACTTCGTTCCTGAGCACCCCGCAAGAGTAAGGGGCACGCCCCTTACAAACCCCAACGCATAGGATCGTAGCTTCCCTGAACGATATAATTTCCTATGCTATAAAAAAAAGTAGTCGGCGACTACTTTTTTTCTGTTTACTTGTCAGCTTTCTCTCTCTCGCAAACCTGATTACCCACTGTACAAGAAGTCTTGCAGGCAGACTGACAGGAAGTGGGACACTCACCGCAACCGGTACCGGCCGCGAATCCCTTAACCGCATCAGGATTGACTGTTAAAATATGCTTCTTTTCCACGTTGTTCCCTCCTTGGCTGATTACAGTTCGATTATAGCACAGTTAGGAATAGCGGTAAAGTTTGACGCTAAATTCAGAATCTACAAACCTATGATTTCTGGCTAAGCACTGCGGCTAAAACGGCTACGACCCCAACAAACTGGAGCAAATTCATGCTTTCTCCAAGAAAGATTATCGCCACCGCGATGGCCACCACCGGTTCCACTGCTGCGATTAAAGTTGCCTTCCCAGCAGCAACATGGACAAGGCCCGTTACAAAAAAAAGATAGGCCAGCATAGTGGAAAAAACGGCCATGGTCAGCACAAGCAGCCAGAGAGATAGCGGTCCACTCAGTAATGGGAGAAGATACCAAGGCGGCCGCACAAAGAGAAGAAAGCCAAGACCACTGCCTAAAGCCACAATCACCGTTTCCAGCGGCCCGTAACCTCGCTGGAATGCCCTTTTGGTAAAAATGCTGTACACACCGTATGTCAGGCCGGCACCTAGACCTGCCATAATCCCGGGCAAATTGAACAGCACCTGACCAGGGCGATATGCTCCCACCACCAAAATTATGCCGGCAAAAGTCAAGACTAGAGCGAAAAACTTACGGATGGACAAGCTTTCCTTTAAAACTAAACGGGCCGCAAGCATGGAGAAGGCTGGAGCGGTATAAAGCAAGACTACTGCCATGCTCACCGTGGTGAGCTGAATGGCAGAAAGATAAAGAAGATTAAACGCAGCTACACTTACCGCGCCATAAGCGAGGAAAAACGGGATATCCTTCCTTTTTATCTGCACACGGCGTCCTGTTAGCACGGCAAAAATATATAAGCAAAAAAAGCTGATCCAGATACGCAAAAGTGCCAGAGTGACTGGTTCAACTCCGTAAGCATAAATATATTTTGTAACTGTGCCAGTCGTCCCCCAAAGAGCTCCTGCCAGAAGAACAAATATAAATCCTAATTGACTTTTATTCATTTAACTCTACCCGTCAAACTAATATCTCCCATTACTCTGCAAAAATACCGCTTGCGCGGCATTTTTGGCTTATATTTGCGGCTATTCTCGATTATACCTCGTTTAACTCTTTTAGCAGCGTATCAAGATCAATCCGGTGGGCCATGGCTGCTTGAGCAATGCTCTCCCCCGTGGCAGTAGCACAGCCGAGACAATGCATTCCGTGACGCATCAGCACCTGGGCAGTCTTTGGGTTTTGACGTAATACTTCAGCTATTGTTGAGTCCTTAGTAACTTTCTGTTCATGATGGCTCATCTAATTTTTCACCCCTTTAATTATTTTCCTTTTTATTCTACCCTTTTCATTTTACCCTCCATACCTCAAATCGTCAAGAAAACATCAGTCAAAAGTATTAACGAGCTAAGCCATTTAAAAATAGCTACTTCAGTTAAAAAATTTGCTTATCATACTTGCCTGGCCTGTCATTATTAAGATAAAACTTGATGCAATCGTTTTGTCCGCTGATAATAACGCTTAATTTCCTGATATAGATGAACAAGAGCTGAGCGAGTCAAGAATTCAGCCCTATTCTTAGGCATTTCCATTTCCTCAAAGGAAGCGTCAAGATTTTCAATAATCCGCGTCAACAGTCTGTCATGCGCATTTTTTCCTCGCAACCTGCGGCTTTGCACCTGTTTTAGGATGCAAAGCAAACGGGCAATGGGTGCAGCCTGAGGCATATCGCTGATCATATGTTTAGCCAAATAATGCATTTCTAGTAACCGCTCTGATTGTGTAGCATAATATCTAAATGTCTCCTGGTACTCATCGGCAAGTTTTTCACCTAAAATGCTGAAGCGCTGTTCTTCCCTAAAAAGTTTTGACAGTTCAAGGGAAAGATTTATTTCCTGCATCATATTTTCCGCTTTCTGTTCCAGATCTTCATAACGCGACTCGATGCGCAAAATTTCTTCCGCCACAAGAGACATCATTTGTTGAAGCAAAATTTCTAGACTGGCAAGCTTTACCAAAACAGCATTCTGGTGGCTTGGTGCAAACATAAAATTTACGCCCAACGCTACAACAGCGCCAATTAATGCGCTTACAAATTGCTCAAAAGAGTAAAGCGGCAAATTTTCAGCAGGGCTGGCCATCACACCGATGGCAACAACGGTGACCACCACAACATTCTCCTGCCAGTTCAAACGTAGACAAGCTAAAATCACCACCAATGTTACAAGGCTGTAGGATAGCGGCGTGGCGCCCAAGATTAGTGCAAGGAGAGTACCTAACATCGTGCCAAGCAGAACACTGCCCAGACGCTCCGCGCTTTGCAAAAGTGAACGGTAAAATGTCCGTTGAATTGTTACTACAGCCACAATCGCAGCTAATGTTACATCTCCAAATTCTAGGCTTTGGACGACAAAAACTGAAAGCCCAACAGCCAAAGAAGTTTTAAGCACTCTGCCTCCCACATGAAATTTTACAGCCATCTCTGCTCCTCCGTGTATCTTTGCTAACGAAACTTTTCAATAAGTAATAAGTTTCCCGCGATAAATAACTCAATTGCGCAAGCTATGGATTGGCGCGGGTATCCGCCCGCCGCGACGGACAAATTCGGTAGAGGAAAAAGCGTTTACTGCCATCACAGGAGCTCTTCCCAGCAGTCCGCCAAACTCCACAAAATCGCCCACATTTTTACCGGGAGCAGGGATTAGGCGTACTGCAGTAGTCTTCTGATTAATTACACCAATAGCAACCTCATCAGCAATTATTGCGGCAATAGTTTCGGCAGACGTTGACCCTGGTACCGCAATCATATCCAGCCCTACAGAACAAACACATGTCATTGCTTCCAACTTATCCAGAGTCAGTGCTCCGTCTTCTACGGCACGGATCATCCCCGCATCTTCACTGACAGGGATAAAGGCTCCGGATAGTCCGCCCACGTAGGAAGATGCCATGGCACCACCTTTTTTTACCGCATCATTTAATAAGGCGAGCGCAGCAGTCGAGCCATGAGTGCCGCAACGCTCCAAGCCCATGGCTTCCAAAATTTCAGCCACACTGTCCCCTACCTTGGGTGTAGGAGCAAGGGACACATCTACAATACCAAAGGGTACTTGCAGGCGTTCTGCAGCGGCACGGCCTACCAGTTCACCCATACGAGTAATCTTAAATGCTGTTTTCTTGATTGCTTCGGAGAGAGTACCAAAGTCTGTGCCGGCAACTTTTTCAACGGCGCTTCTGACTGCTCCCGGACCGCTCACACCTGTATTGATAACACACTCCGCCTCCCCCACGCCGTGAAAGGCGCCTGCCATAAAAGGATTATCCTCTGGCACATTAGCAAACACCACCAATTTGGCACAGCCAAGCCCGTCCCGCTCTGCCGTCCTTTCACCCGTTTCCTTGACGATTTGCCCCATGCGCCATACTGCATCCATATTAATCCCTGCCTTTGTGGTTGCCACATTAACAGAAGCACAAACTCGTTCAGTCTCTGCCAGAGCCTGTGGGATCGCAGCCAAAAGCTTAAGGTCTCCGTTTGTAAATCCCTTATGTACCAGTGCTGAAAAACCACCGATAAAATTTACCCCCACGGCTTCAGCGGCGCGGTCTAGTGTGCGGGCAAACTCCACATAACACTCCGTCTCTGACGCTTCTGCCACAAGCGCCAGCGGTGTAACAGAAATCCTTTTATTGACAATAGGGATTCCAAATTCTCGCTCCAGATCGTCTCCCACGGCAACGAGCTTGTTTGCTAACCTGGTAATTTTATCATAAATCTTTTGGCAGGCAATTTTGACATCACTGTGGGCACAGTCACGCAGACTGATCCCCATGGTAATAGTGCGAATATCCAGGTGTTCCCTTTGCACCATTTTTATTGTTTCAAACATTTCTTGAATCGTCAGCATCAGCGCTTCTCCTTTACGGTCGGCTATAGATCAAAACTAAATCCGGTGCATGTATCGGAAGATATCTTCATGTTGAGCCTCAATCCTTAGACCCAACTCCTCTCCTGTTTTAGTCAACCTATCCTTTAACTCTGCGAGATCAATTTTACTATTACCCATATCAGCTATCAGCATCATGGTAAAGAATTCCTGGATAATAGTTTGGCTAATATCTAAGATATTAATGTTGCTCTCTGCTAAAATATTGGTCACAGCCGCAATTATGCCAACCCTGTCATGACCTAGTACGCTGACAATAATCCGGCTGCCAATTGTGGTCTCGCTTGCTTCTGACATCTTATACCCTCCTTAGTTTCAGTAGGAATTCTACGAGAGAAACGCTTGACACTTTAGCGGAAGATAGCCAAGATTGAATGAAATTACCCGCCATTAGCGGGTAATTCTGTTAGGCTGCATACTTCTCAAAATCATCCTTTTCGGCGCCACAATCAGGACAACGCCAATCTTTGGGCAGTTTTTCAAACGAAGTACCGGCTGCAATCTCATTTTCAGGATCGCCAACCTCTGGATCATAAATATAGCCACAATACGTACAAACCCATTTTTCCATAATCTCGCCTCCTTCTATAAATAGACAATCAGCAATCTATTCCGATTCTAACACGTTCACCACTGATTAAAATAAATGAATTCTTAATTCAGCTTATTACCTACTTATCCAAGAGATGACAAGCCACGTTATGGTCAGAATCTATCATTTGCATGAGCGGTTCTTCAATAGTACAGCGTACAAAGGCGTGGGGACAACGGATATGGAAATGGCAACCGGCTGGCGGGTGAAGTGGGTTTGGCAGTTCACCGGAAAAGATTGTCCGCTGTCTTTGCCCAGCAGGGGCAAGGCGAGGAATGGAAGATAAAAGCATTTGCGTGTAGGGATGCTTTGCTCCCGAGTAAAGGGCTTTTTTTCCTGCCAGCTCTACTATCTTACCCAGGTACATAACGGCAATTCTGTCGCTGATATGGTTAACCACTCGTAAGTCATGAGCAATAAATATGTATGTCAAGCCGCATTTATGCTGTAAATCTTGCAACAGATTGATGATCTGCGCCTGAATGGAGACATCAAGAGCGGAAACCGGCTCGTCACAAACGATCAATTGAGGATTAAGCGCCAGCGCGCGAGCCAGCGCAATCCGCTGGCGCTGCCCACCACTCAACTCATGAGGATAACGGCACATATGTTCAGAGCAGAGGCCTACAAGTTCTAGAAGATGTTCCACCTTAGCTTTCAACTCTTTTTTTCCGATAACTAACCGATGGATACGCAGCGGCTCGCCCAATGCGCTGCCAATGGTTAGCTGCGGGTTAAGCGAACCAGCCTGATCCTGAAAAATAATCTGCATTTTTCTGCGGTAAGGCAGCAGCTGCTGATGAGAAAGCAGCTCGATGTTTTGCCCCTCATAAAGAATTTCTCCTGCGGTGGCAGTCAACAGGCGCAAGATAACTCGGGCAGCAGTCGATTTCCCGCAGCCTGACTCACCAACTAAGCCGAGCGTCTCGCACTTTTTTACGGCAAAGTTAATCCCGTCAACAGCACGAACCACATTGGCCTGTTCCTTTCCGACTCCCTTCCCCAGATGATAGTATTTTTTCAAATCGCGCACTTCGAGCAAGTTACTCATTTGTTCATTTCTCGTGCAAAAAGCCAACAGCGCACTTCACTTCCATTTTGGGAGAACAAAGGCGGCTCTTGTTGACGGCAGATTTGCCAACAATGCGGACAACGGGGGTGAAAACGACAGCCTTTAGGCAAGTTTAGCATATTTGGCACTCCTCCGGGGATCACATTTAACCGTTCACGTTCCGCATTTAGTAGCGGCAGCGAAGCCAGAAGCCCTTGAGTGTATGGATGGCGCGGCTTAGCAAAAAGGTTCCGAACAGAAGCATTTTCCACCACAACTCCTGCATACATCACAGCAACACGTTGGGCAATTTCCGCCACTAGGCTCAAGTCATGCGTAATCAGCATGATTGCAATGTTCAGTTCAGATTGAAGCTGACAAAGCAGTTCTAAAATCTGCGCTTGAACAGTAACATCCAACGCCGTTGTGGGCTCGTCCGCAATCAGCAGGGACGGCATGCAAGCGCAGGCCATGGCAAGCATAACACGTTGGCGCATCCCGCCGCTAAGCTGGTGAGGATAATCAGCCAGCCTTTGTGTAGCGGCAGGGATCTGAACAAGATTTAATGCTTTTATCGCTTGACGATGAGCCGCACCCCTGTCTAGCTTTTGATGAAGGATCAGTACTTCTATCAGTTGTTCGCCAATAGTAAACGCCGGATTTAATGCAGATGACGGTTCCTGAAAAATCATGGAAACTTCACTGCCGCGCACTTTGCTCAGCTGTTTTTCTGTGAGAGATTGCAGCTCCACCCCGTTTAGCTCCATTTTATCGGCGTGTACTTCGCCTGGCGGGGACGGAATCAGCCGCATAATACTAAGGGCTGTAGCGCTTTTACCACAACCTGATTCGCCTACAATACCTAATATTTCTTTTTTATGCACCGTCAGATCTATGCCATCTGCCGCTTTCACTTCTCCGTCATACGTCTTAAATTTAGTTTTTAGGTTTCTAAGCTCAAGCAGAATCTCCGCCAACATCTTCACCACTTTTTAATAGTTCTTTAGCTTAGGATCCCATGCATCGCGCAAGCCCTCACCAAAAAAGTTAAAACAAAGCACCGTAATAAAGATAGCCAAGCCCGGGAAAAATGCCGTCCAAGGTGCTTCCTTTAAAAATACTATGTACTGTGCAGAACTCAACATGCTACCCCAGCTAAATTGGGGAGGCTGCACACCAAAACCAAGAAAGCTTAGCGCTGATTCTAGCAAGACGGCTTGAGCAATTAGCAGAGTAGCATTGATAATAATCAGAGCCCTGACGTTTGGCAACAAATGAACAAAGATAATCCGGCAATTAGAATAACCAAGTGCCCTGGCTGCCATCACAAACTCCTCTTCCTTCAGGCTAAGAAATTGCCCACGCACAAGACGTGCTGTCCGCATCCAACTAGTCATGCCGATAATGGCAGCAATCCCAAAGAAATCGGGTTTAAAAAATGCCGCTAAGATTATCACCAGAAAGATGGTAGGCAGCGAAAGTAAAATATCAACAAAGCACATCATCATAAAGTCCAGTTTCCCTCCATAATACCCGGAAACTGCACCATAGGCAACACCGATAATCACAGTAATTATCATGGTAAGAAATCCAACCAGCAAAGAAATGCGGGCACCAAAGAGCATCCTGCTCCAAATATCACGCCCCAAGTTATCTGTGCCAATAAAATGAGCCGCTGTGGGAGGGAGCTTAATCTGCTCCTGCTCTAGGCGGATATAAGTGGGATTATGGGTCGCAAACACCGGTGCAAAAATAGCAAGGAAAAAGATAGCCAATAGTATGACGCCGGCAAGGGCTGCAAGTCTGTTTTTGTGAAAAGCACGCCAGAAGTCGTATAGTAAGCCTGATTTCATTCAGACCACCTACCCTTCGTAATTGACACGCGGATCCAAAAATCGATACATTAGGTCGGCAAGCAGATTGCCAAGCAAAACAAGCACGGCAGTAATCATGATAATCCCCATTAAGACCTGATAATCACGGTTTCCCGCGGCGCTAATAAAAAGACGCCCCATGCCGGGCCAAGCAAAAATCTGCTCAGTAACAACGGCACCGGCAAAAAAACCGGGTAAATCTAGGCCCATCAGAGTAACAAGCGGAGTTAAAGCATTACGTAGTGCATGCTTATAGACTACTTTCCTTTCGGGGACACCATTGGCACGAGCAGTCCGAATATAGTTTTGACTGATCACATCCAGCATTGAAGAGCGCATGTAACGACTCCAACTGCCAATATTTGATAAGCTAAGGACTATTGCTGGCATTAACAGATACCGAGTATGCTCCCAAAAGATGACGAAAGGTCTGATCAGCAGGGGATAGGCGGAGGGATCAAACCAAGGTGTAATCATTCCTCCTGACGGTAACCAGTTCAACCAGATAGCAAAGATGTAGATCATTAACAAGCCAAACCAAAAAGACGGCAGGGATAGACCCAAGAAAGAACCGGTGGCAGCCAGATGATCAAACAGTGAATGCCTATGGGTGGCAGAGTAGATGCCAATCGGGATAGCTACAATTATCGAGACAAAAAAAGAGAAAGTCATTAATTTAAGTGTGGCAGGGAGACGCTCAAGAATTTCTGTCAGCACCGGTCTGCCTGTCATAAAGGAAGTACCCAAATCACCTTGTACCGTATTTCTGAGCCAGATAAAATAGCGGAGAGGAGCCGGCCTGTCCAAACCAAAGCGCTCAGCCATTCTCGTTCTGTCTGCCTGGCTTATATTTGGATTCTCAACATAACGAGCCATTGCCCCTCCCGGAGAAAACTCTATTAAGGCAAAAGACAAGAGAGAAATCACAAATAATGAAAAGAAAAGAGTGGCAAGCCGTCTGAGATATCTGTTGCCCATCCTGTCTAACCTCCTTCTCTTTTCCCGTTGGCCGTCAATTTAGTTTCCACTCAGAGATATTCCAGGCATTCCCCGCTAGAGTGGGATTAGGCCTGAAGTTTTCGAGGTTTGCCGGCACTGCTGTAATGGAGTTAAAGAAACAGATAAAGAGATAGGGTACTTCCTGAGAGAGGATTTGCTGAATTTCGTGGTAGATTGTCATCCGCGCTTCCTGATTCGTCTCCTGTAAACCGGCCTCAAGCAGTTGGTCAATGCGCGGGTTGACAAAGCCGGCATAGTTTTGGCCTGCTCCGAATTGCTCCGGTTGCTGACTAGAGTGCCACAAAGTTTTAGAGTCAGGATCAATGCCTGCTGACCAACCTAAAACAATCATTTCAAACTTAATGTTTGTCAGGATATCGCCAAATAACGTAGCAGCTTCATAATTTTGAATAAAGACTTCAGCGCCAATAGCTTCCCATTCTTGCTTTGCAATTTCCTGGAAGGCTTCCCGAACAGGGTTGCCGGTGTTAGTATTGATTGTGAAAGAAAGCCGTACACCGTCTTTGGCGCGGACACCGTCTTCCCCTAATTTCCAGCCGGCTTCTTCCAAAAGTTGGCTCGCTTTTTCCGGATTGTGGTCGTACTGCTTCAAATTAGGGTTATAAGCCCAGCTCATTGGCGGCGTGTCCGCATGGGCTACAGTTGCAACACCATTTAGGACAACGTCTACAAACTGTTGTTTAGGAAAAGCATAGTTAAGTGCCTGTCGTACTGCTCTATCCTGGAAAACGGGTAAACGCAGATTAAAAATAGCATTCATGCTCATGAAGCTGGGAGAGTTATGGACATCGATGGGCATGCCTTCCTCTTGCAAAGTCAACAATTGTTCGTAGTGGTCAGGCGCCACTCGATCGTAAATATCGATCTCACCGTTACTAAACCGGGCTAACATCGTATTTAAGTCAGGCACCACTTTAAAGACAATTTTTTCAATCTGCGGCTTGCCTCGAAAATAATCGGCAAACGCCTCAAGCATCACAAATTCGTTTGCACTCCACTCAACAAATTTATAGGGACCTGTTCCGATAGGGTTCCTTGAAAAAAGGCCACCTTTGCTCAGTTCATTCCCGCCTTGCACAAATTCCGCTTCAAGGATATGTTTGGGTACGATCATTGATTCGGCATAAGCCCAACCCTCAAGCCAGGTCACATCCGGTTCTTTTAATGTAATGTAAAATGTGTGCTCGTCTTTAATTTGAAAATCTGCAATTCTTTCCCAACGCAGACGAGAAGGTACAGCATTTTTCTCAGCCATTTTCATTTCGTAAGTGAATTTTACATCTTGTGCCGTTAATTCCACACCGTCGTGAAATTTTACGCCCTCACGTAATTTGAATTGATAGGTCAAGCCATCCTGACTAACGACAGGCAGTTCTTCAAGTAAATAGGGTTCAAACTCTAGCTCACTGTTAACTTTAATTAGCGTTGAAAAAATGCCGTTTAAAATATTTGCTTCATTTGCAGATTCCGTAAAGATCGGGTTCAGGGTTTCGATATCTTGGTGCATTCCCCAGACTAGTGGTTCCGCCGTCTGAGTCTTACTTGTTTGGCCGCAGGAAGCGGTAATTGCGACCACCATAACCAGCATTAGAAGCAAAGCAAGCATTCTTTTTAACAAGCTAAAATCACCTTCTTGGGTTATTTTTGACAAACTTAGAGTTCTCTGTCCTTAAGCTATTTACCTGCTTCAAAAGAGAAGAATCGTTCAGCTAATGTTGAAATTAGTCGACATCAAGAAAAACGCTTCGCACTTTATCTAAAGATGCGTTTTTCTTGTCCGCTAGGGGCTGCCGCCCCTTCGGCGGAACTTCGTTCCTGAGCACCCCGCGAGCGTAAGGGGCACGCCCCTTACAAACCCCAACGCATAGGATCGTAGCTTCCCTGAACGATATAATTTCCTATGCTATAAAAAATAGCAGGCTATTGCTCCGCAGTGAATCTCAAAATTTTAAGAAGATACGTGCTATTTCGGCAGGGAAAGTGGGTAAAATGCGGAATCTTAAAGCATATACTTATTATTAGCCGCCGCCACCAAGCCTCAGGAAAGGGGTAATCGCTCATTAACATCGCCTTTTTTTTAGTTCCTAAAAAGGAAATTGTTTATCTTCCCGTTAACTCTACAATGCGCCAAGCAATTGAAAAGATGGAGTTTCATCGCTATACCGCCGTGCCACTTGTTGACCAGCATGGCCATTACGTTGGCACCATCACTGAAGGTGATCTACTCTGGAAAATGAAAAACACGCCTGGCCTGACTTTTGAAGATACTGACAAAATCCCTATTTCAGAAATACCTCGGCGCGTTGAAAATGAGACTGTACGCATCGACGCAAACGTGGAAAATCTCATCAGTCTGGCTGTTGTACAAAATTTTGTTCCTGTGCTTGATGATGAAGATATTTTTATCGGTATAATTCGCCGCAGAGAGATTATGGAATACTTTAGCAGAAAGCTTATGGGAAAAAAAAGTTAATTTTCTAAACGGCAGAAAAAATCACAGGAGTTGAAACTCCTGTGATTACTATTTTCCTTGGCAGCTATCAGCTTTCCGAATTATTGTTGCAGATTAAACACCGTTAGTAATTGCCGCAACTCTTCTGCAGAAAGTTGCGTGCGCAAAATATCCAACGCCTGCTGTGCCTCCTCAATGGTCACCCCATCTGCGGCAAGCTCACTTATCTGCGCGAGAGTCTCCATGCCAATTTTTTGGAGTACAGGCAAAATAGCAATCAACTCAGCAATCCCCCCGACTCCCTCAGGCGGCAAAACTTGCAAAGGTTCCGCAACATTTTCCAACGCCGGCCGTATAACATTACTAACTGTTGCTAAATATTGCTGCGCCAGAGGCCAAAGGATAAAATACGTGGCCCCAACAAGGATAGCTAGGCATAAAACAGAGAAAATCACTAATTTTTTGATCATAAGCTACCTCCCAGCAAAGATTATTCAAGGCAAGCTTCGCCTCTGTTAGTTAACTATATCACATTTTATCAGCAAAGCACAAGAAAGACAGCCATAAGTACAACATCGTGAGGCAAAACAACCACTATTCCTACTTAGCCATTGTGCCACCGTCAATCGGGTAGATGCCGCCGGTAATGTAGGAAGATTTAGCAGACGCCAGAAAGTACGCCAGTTCCGCAATTTCCTGCGAAGTAGCATAACGTCCCATAGGAACAGCTTCTTCAAAAATTTTGCGAGCATCCGCCGGATTTTCCGCCAAGGCCTCTTCGATGGAGCGCATCATTCGTGTGTCGACCGGCGCCGGGCAAATTGCATTTACACGCACTCCCTTGCCGACAACCTCCAGTGCCGCAGAGCGGGTAATCCCCACGACGGCATGCTTAGATGCCACATAAGGGGCAAGACCCGGGAATCCTTTAAGACCTGCGACTGATGCAGTATTTATCACACTGCCGCTTTGCTGCTCAAGCATCACTTTCAACACATGTTTTAGTCCATAGTATACACCGTAAAGATTTACCCCCAAAACATGCGCCAAGTTGTCCGCAGTGGTATCTACGATTGACTGAACTTTTCCTTCAACTCCGGCATTGTTAAAGAAAACATCAATCCGCCCGAACTTAACCAAGGTGGCGTCAACATATTTTTTCACATCTTCTTCCTTGGAAACATCGGCGGCAATAGCCAGATAGTTATCCTGCTTAAAGCCAAGCCCCACCGCCATCTTTTCCGCTGCCGCTTCGCTTGTGCTGACCAGTGCCAGCTTGGCGCCGTTCTCTGCAAAAAGCCGAGTAACCGCACTGCCAATCCCACCGGTTGCCCCTGTGATCAGTACCACTTTATCCATAAATTCCATAAACTGCACCTCCTACACATATTTTGTACTTTCTAAAATTTTATTTCCGCCTTGGCCATTTCTACGCTGGGAACAAGCAGTCCTTGCCCGGGGGAATGAGCATTCACGGCTGCCTGGCTAATGCTGCGGTAAAGCAGGCGGACAGTAGCGGTAAAGGTTTTTCCCGCTGCCTGAATACTGTAGGTTTCAGTTTCTGTGCCGCGGGGCGGGATTCGCCGATCAAAGCCTATCTCTTGGGCGAGCCAGCTCTTGTTGGTCGCGTTGCCCTCTTTATCTCGAAACAGTCTGCGGAAAAAAACTGCATTTTGATCCACATTATTCTCCGCATCAGTATAGCCGGAACGGAAGACAGTATCTCCCTTCTCGTTTACCACAGTCACTTCCAGCCACATTTGTCGAATATAGGTAACGCCGGTGGGAATTTTGTGTCCGGCACCTACATTAGTCACGTTCACCGTCAGATCTAGGCCGTCTGCAGTCAGTTTGCCTGCTAAGTCAAGGCGAGCCGCCGCGCGCAAGTTTTCTTCCGCTTTGCGGGCATGTTCTTCAGAGCCCATTCTGGACAACTGCCAGGAACTGCCTCCCACAAAATAATGGGTGGCAATATGCTCTCTTTCCTTAGCGTTACCAGCTATCGATGACCGACCTGGGTTCTTGCCCACACCAGGACCGGGCGTCATATGACAGTCTTGACAGGTAATTCCTTCTGCGGCATAGGGGCCAGCCAGCCAATCATCATAAGTGTCGATGATCAGCACTCCGCTTTCCGGGTGACGGACGTTATGGCAGGCACCACAAAATTCTGCTTCAGTGTGGAGTTGTGAATACATTGTTTCGTGCATAGGAGAAACAGTATCGCCGCGAGGGCCTCTTTTTACGGGGCCGGGACTTGAAACGTTTCCAGTGTTAAACTTTTCTGTAACTTCAGATACTGTATGACAGAAATCACAAGAAATGCCTCTTTGAGAGATTTCGTCAAATTCACTGCCATCAAAAGGCGGGAGCTGACCTGTACGAAAAGCAACTGGCGCGTGACATTCACCACAAAGCGCTCCGACTGCACCATCAGTTTCAGCAAGTGCTTGCTGAAAATCAGGCTGAAACAGCTCCCCTACCCAACTGGAGGCGTGCTTGGAACCGCTCCAAGCCTGGTAAATTTCCGTATGGCATGCACCACAAATAGCCGGATCTTGGAAGTCGCCCGGTTCAAACAGAACAGTTTGCCTCGGCTCTGCCGGTGAAAGAACCGGCGGGGGCTCTGGCGTTACCCTTGGACTGCAGCCTGTCAGATTAAAAACTATGATTAAGATAAAAATAACAGCAGATAAACTCATACACTTTTTCAGTGACATGCCACAACACCTCAGCTATTTAATATCACATTCTACATTCTAGCATAATTGCGAAGTTGGATACATTAATAAAGGATAACAAAAATTGTGCCTACCGCCTGCTTTTACGGAAACCATTTTCCACCGCCTCTCTCTCCGTCTTAAACCATAATTCTGCTCTGGTCACTTGATAATAACGGCCACCCGGCAAATGATAAATTTTTTCGCGCCCATTGCGAATATTGCCTTTGATCAGCCCTTGACCACTTTCATTTAACCAGAGTTTATCCAATTCAGCCAAAACCTCACTCAAACCCCATAAGCCAAGCTTGTTTTCCAGCGCATGCCGCTGAGCTTCCTGCAATATCTCCGCTCTGGCAACATTTGGCGCGACGGTGTAAACCTGAGCATATCCTTCCCGCACTAACAGCTCATTAAAGAATTTACCGTCTTCAAGATAAACATACGCAAGCAATCTTCCGTACTGATCCCGCTGCTGTACATCATAGACAAGTTTTACATGCATTCCCTCTATTTTCTCCCTTGTGAAGGCGGCAGCTTCCTTTCCGTACGTCTCGCTGGAAGCAGCTAATCTTGCATCGGGAGCATCTACGCCGATAAGCCTAACTCTTTCGCCGCCTGTGATCACAAATGTATCTCCGTCGACTACCCGCTCAACAAGCAGCAAGTTATCGCTTCTCTGGTTGATTTGCTGCTCAGTTTTTGGCGGATTTCCAACAGACAAACAACCGACTAGTGGCAGATAAGACAGAACATAAAAAACTAAAAAGAATAGAGTTCGAAAATTTCTTTTTGCTTCCAACCTCTTGCCTCCTAACAACCAAGATAACGATTTAAACATTTTTGCGAGCTTAATAACTGCCTGTTTTCTGCAAACAATGCCATCAATCCTACTATTCTAAAAAGAAAGCCCCAATATTATAATTGGGACCTCAGCTACATTATACTACCCTGAAAACACTTTGCCTTTGAAAGGCAACACAAAACAAGGCTACGAGAGAGCTAATTTCGCAGCCCCTGAACATTCAGCAGCTGCTTATGATGCGATTTTTTCTTCTACGATGACCTTATAC
>Ga0208610_100029_pt1 | contig 72247 bp, 67 predicted proteins | sample SubbioR11Jul_8A2_FD_184815 | JGI IMG/M metagenome (GOLD analysis project Ga0208610, IMG submission 184815) | Serpentinite rock and fluid subsurface biosphere microbial communities from McLaughlin Reserve, California, USA - CR11Jul_8A2 (SPAdes) | ecosystem: Environmental > Terrestrial > Deep... | reverse complement strand
CATCTACCACGGTTGAAAAAGCCAAAACATCAGGACCCAATATACTGGCCAGTCCTACAACCGATCGACCCACTGCGCGTCGTCGATCTCAGGGCGCTCCAGGCTCATACCTGAATTGGAAAAGACTAAGCCCTCACAGGCCGGCTTGTTTCGAAATACCACGCGCCGTGGGCAGCGGCAAATCCTTCTTGGGGTGCGAAAACCGTCCACCTTGCCAAGCTTGACGGGGTGCTTAAACTGCTGGTGCGAACCCACCACATGCACCAAATACCACCCGTCAGCCTTGAGCTGTTTGATGAGATCGGTGCTTTTCACGGCGCTCATCATACACACCAATACACAATTTGCACCGCCATGCAACCCACCACCCACCCGCAAACCCAGCGCGATCATCGACCTTTTGACGATCTTTGGCAGACGGCTGGCTGGTGCCGTACCGGATAAAGGCCAGCCCTTATTGACGTTAACGTAAACGTCAATTAAAGTGCAGGACTCGACAATCTGGTTCAGCCAGAACCCAAAACACCGCGCCACCCAGCCCGGCCACACCGGAGACCGCCGCCCATGACCGACCTGCACGCCGATTTCAAGGCCTTGGCCGAATACCGCCCGCGCCACAAGCTGCGCTTCGTCACCGCCGCCAGCCTGTTCGACGGCCACGACGCCGCCATCCACATCATGCGCCGGCTGCTGCAGAGCATGGGGGCCGAGGTGATCCACCTTGGGCACAACCGCTCGGTCGATGAGGTGGTCACGGCCGCCTTGCAGGAGGATGTGCAGGGCATCGCCATCAGCTCCTACCAGGGCGGGCACGTGGAGTATTTCCAGTACATGGTCGATCTGCTGCGCCAGCGCGGCGGTGCGCAGGTGCAGGTGTTTGGCGGCGGCGGCGGCGTGATCGTGCCGGATGAAATCCGCACCCTGATGGACTACGGCGTGGCGCGCATCTACAGCCCCGAAGACGGCCAGCGCATGGGCCTGGCAGGCATGATCGGCGAGATGCTGATGCGCTGCGACCGCGACCTGAGCGCCGACGCACCGCAGTCGCTGGCGGCCATCGAGGGCCACAGCGACGCCGCCTGGCGCGCGCTGGCGCAGCTCATCACGGCGCTGGAGAACCGCTCTGCCCCGGCAGAACTGGTGCAGCAGTTGCACGCTGCGGCGGCGGGCCGCCAAGTGCCGGTGCTGGGCATCACCGGCACCGGCGGGGCGGGCAAATCCTCGCTCACCGACGAGCTGATCCGGCGCTTGCGCCTGGACCAAGGCGACGCGCTGCGCGTGGCGCTGATCAGCATCGACCCATCGCGGCGCAAGAGCGGCGGCGCGCTGCTGGGCGACCGCATCCGCATGAATGCCATCGGGCCGTGGCATACCACAACCTCCGTTTGCCCTGAGCCTATCGAAGGGCCCACCGGGCGCGTGGCCGAGGCTTCGACCAGCTCAGCCCGAACGGAAGATTCTGGCCAGCGCGTTTTCATGCGCAGCCTGGCCACACGCGACTTTGGCAGCGAAATCAGCGCCGCCCTGCCCGATGTGCTGGCGGCGTGCAAGGTGGCGGGGTTCGACCTGATCATCGTCGAGACCTCGGGCATAGGCCAGGGCGACGCGGCCATCGTGCCGCTGGTCGATGTGCCGCTGTACGTGATGACGCCCGAGTTCGGCGCCCCGAGCCAGCTCGAAAAAATCGATATGCTGGACTTTGCCGAATTCGTGGCCATCAACAAATTCGACCGCAAGGGCGCGCTGGATGCGCTGCGCGATGTGAGCAAACAGGTGCAACGCAACCGCCAGGCCTGGAGCCAGAGCCCGGAGCAGATGCCGGTTTTTGGCACCACCGCCAGCCGCTTCAACGACGACGGCGTAAGCGCCCTCTATCAGGCGCTCAAACCACGGCTGGCCGCACTCGGCTTGCCGCTGCCGCTGGGTGCGGAGGGCGGCCGCCTGCCGCCTGTGAGCGTGCGCCACAGCTCCAACCAGTCGCCGGTGCTGCCGCCAGCGCGCACGCGCTACTTGGCCGAAATCGCCGAAACCGTGCGCGGCTACAAGCAGCAGGCGCACGCGCAGGCGCGGCTGGCGCGCGAAATCCAGCAACTGCGCGCCGCCAGCGCCATGCTGCGCGCCGACACCAAACACCGCCCCAAGGCCGCCGATGCCACGCTGGCGCTGGCCGAGCAACGCGAGCAGCGGCTGGACCCGGCGGCGCGCAAGCTGCTGGCGCAGTGGCCGGCCATGCAGCAGGCCTACGCCGGCGACGAATACGTGGTGAAAATCCGCGACCGCGAGATCCGCACCGCACTGGTCCACACCACGCTCTCGGGCAGCAAAATCCGCAAAGTGGTGCTGCCGCGCTACGAATGCGAGGGCGAAATCCTCAAGTGGCTGTTGCTCGACAACGTGCCCGGCAGCTTCCCCTACAGCGCCGGCGTGTTTGCCTTCAAGCGCGAAAACGAAGACCCAACCCGCATGTTCGCCGGCGAGGGCGACGCCTTTCGCACCAACCGCCGCTTCAAGCTGCTCTCGCAAGGCATGGAGGCCAAGCGCCTGAGCACGGCCTTCGATTCGGTCACGCTCTACGGCGCCAACCCGGACCCGCGGCCCGACATCTACGGCAAAGTGGGCAACAGCGGCGTGAGCATCGCCACGCTCGACGACCTCAAGGCGCTCTACGACGGCTTTGACCTGTGCTCGCCCCAAACCTCGGTCAGCATGACCATCAACGGCCCGGCCCCGAGCATTTTGGCGATGTTCATGAACACCGCCATCGACCAGCAGCTCGACAAGTTCAAGGCCGACAATGGCCGCGAGCCCACCGACACCGAGGCTGCCAAAATCCGCGCCTGGGTGCTGGCCAATGTGCGCGGCACCGTGCAGGCCGACATCCTGAAAGAAGACCAGGGCCAAAACACCTGCATCTTCAGCACCGAGTTCAGTCTGAAAGTGATGGGCGACATCGCCGAGTGGTTCGTGCACCACGATGTGCGCAACTTTTATTCGGTCAGCATCAGCGGCTACCACATCGCCGAGGCCGGGGCGAACCCGATCAGCCAGCTCGCGTTCACGCTCTCCAACGGCTTTACTTTCGTCGAAGCCTACTTGGCGCGCGGCATGCACATCGACGATTTTGCGCCCAACCTGAGCTTCTTTTTCAGCAACGGCATGGACCCGGAATACACCGTGCTGGGCCGGGTGGCGCGGCGCATCTGGGCCATCACCATGCGCGACAAATACGGCGCCAACGAGCGCAGCCAAAAACTCAAATACCACGTGCAAACCAGCGGCCGCAGCCTGCACGCACAAGAGATCGCCTTCAATGACATCCGCACCACGCTGCAAGCGCTGATCGCCATTTACGACAACTGCAACAGCCTGCACACCAACGCCTACGACGAGGCCATCACCACGCCCACCGAGGAATCGGTGCGCCGCGCCATGGCGATCCAGCTCGTGATCAACCGCGAGTGGGGGCTGGCGAAAAACGAGAACCCGAACCAGGGCGCGTTCATCATCGACGAGCTCACCGAGCTGGTGGAAGAGGCGGTGCTGGCCGAGTTTGAGCGCATCAGCGAGCGCGGCGGCGTGCTGGGCGCGATGGAGACCGGCTACCAGCGCGGGCGCATCCAGGACGAATCGATGCACTACGAGCACCTCAAGCACAGCGGGGCCTATCCGATCATCGGCGTGAATACCTTTCGCAACCCGCACGGTGACGCGCTGCCGGCGCAGATCGAGCTGGCGCGCTCGTCGGAGGCCGAAAAACAGTCGCAACTGCAGCGCCTGCAGGCCTTCCACGAGCGCCACGCCGCTGCGGCCCCGGCCATGCTCAAGTGCCTGCAACAAGCGGTGATCGAGGAGCGCAACGTCTTCGAGGTGCTGATGGAGGCCGTGCGCTGCTGCTCGCTGGGGCAGATCACGCAGGCGCTGTTCGAAGTCGGGGGGCAGTACCGGCGCAGTATGTGAGCTTTGGGGCGCCGCGCTTCAGTCGAGCGGCCAGACCACGCCGTTGTCGTTCAAAATGGCGTCCAGCGGCCAGTCGTGCGGCTCGGGTTCGAGTTCGGGCAAAAATCCGAGCGTGTAGGCCAGCCCCACGGTGTAGGGGCGCGGCTGCAACTGCGCCAGCGTGCGGTCGTAAAAGCCGCCGCCGTAGCCAAGCCGGTAGCCACCCGGCCCGTAGCCCACGCAGGGCACGAACAGCAGCGTGGGCTCTATGCGCTCGGTGCCCTTGGGTTTGGGGATGTCGTAGGCGTCTTCTTCCATCGGGCAGCCCGGGTACCAGCGGTGAAAGCTCAGCGTTTTGCTGGCTTTGTCGATCACCGGCAGGCCGATTTTGCGCTCCCGGCTGGCCCCCAGCGCGTCGGCCTCGCGCCCGGCTTCTTGCCAGCGAAACAGGGCGGGCAGCGGGTCGAACTCGCCCTTGATCGGCCAGTAGGCGCCAATGGCGGTGTCGGGCCGATCTACTAGCCAAACGCGCATCACGCGCTGCAGCGCCTCGTTGCGCGCCAGCCGGTCGCCCAGGCGCAGACGCTGTTCGATTAGCTGCTGGCGCCACTGGGTTTTGCGCGCTGGCTGGTCAATTGGGCTTTTGTTGTCCATAATCGGCGAATGCGAAAATCACACGTTGATCGGTGCGCTGTGGCGCGGCGGCTGCTGCCTTGGGCAGCGTTCATCTTACTGCCTCTGGGGGCGGCGGCGTCTGCGTTGCCCGCCCCGGCGGCACCACCCCCCCCTGTGGTCGCACCTGCTGCACTCAGCGCCGCCGACCGTGTTTTGCTCGACATGGGCCGCGCCTTTGAGCGCAACGACACCCAGCGCCTGGCCGCCCTGCTGCCGCAAGTGGCCGGGCACCCGCTGGAGCCGCTGGCCGCCTATTGGGAGCTGTCAGCCCGACTGCGCAGCGCCAGCCCCGAGGAAATCCGCGCCTTCCTGCGGCGCTGGAGCGGCACGGCTTACGAAAACCGGCTGCGCACCGAGTGGCTGATCGAGCTCGGCCGCAACCGCAACTGGGCCACCTTCAACGCCGAACTGCCGCACTGGCGCCCGACCAGCGAGCGCGAGCTGCGCTGCCTCATCTTGGCCGCGCCCGGGCCGCGACCGGCGGCCGAGCGCGCCACCGACCTGACCCCGCTGTGGCTGGGCCAAACCCGCGCCGACGAAGGCTGCGCGCTGGCCGCCGAGCAGTTGCTAGCCAGCCGCGCACTCGCGCCCGAAGTGGTGTGGCAGCGCGCCCGGCTGGCGGCGGAAGGCAACCAGCGCGCCATCGCCACTCAGGCGGTGCGCCTGGTCGCCCCCGGCCGCGCCGCCGACGTGGCGGGCATTTTGGAAAACCCGGCGCGCTTTTTGGCTGCACCAGCCTCGGCCGCGCACACGCGCGAACTGGCAACGCTGGCCCTGATCCGGCTTGCCATGAACGACCCGGCGGCTGCGGCCGAGCAACTGGGCAGCGCGCGCTGGCGCACCCAGCTCAGCCCCGAGGAGCAAAGCTGGGTGCGCGGCGTGATCGGGCGCCGGCTTACGCAGCGCCTCGATCCGGCCGCGCTGGAGCACTTTGGCCGCGCCCAAGTCGAGCACCTGCACGACGAGCACCTGATCTGGAAAACCCGCGCCGCCCTGCGCGGCGGCAACTGGGGCATGGTGTTTGATGCCATCATGGCCATGAGCCCGGCGCAACGCCAGCAGCCGGCCTGGAGCTACTGGCTGGCGCGCGCGCTGATCGAGCGCGCCCGCAACGCCCCGGCGGCGCAGGCGGCACAGTTGCGCCAGCAAGCCCAAGACCTGTATCAGCGCATCGCCGGCGTGGGCAGCTTTTACGAGCAGCTTGCACTCGAAGCGCTGGGCCAAACCATCACCACCCCGCCCGCCCCGGCTCCCCTGACGCTGGGCGAAGTCGCCGCCGCGCGCAGCAACCCCGGCTTGCAGCGCGCCCTGCACGCCATCGCCATCGGCCTGCGCACAGAGGGCGTGCGCGAGTGGAACTACCAGACCATCACGCACCAGAGCGGCGGCATGAGCGAGCGCGAGTTGCTGGCCGCGGCCGATTTCGCCTGCAGCCGCCAGGTCTGGGACCGCTGCATCAGCACCAGCCTGCGCACCCGGGTCGAAGTCGATCATCGCCAGCGCTTCCCCATGCCCTTTCGCGAGCTAGTGCTGCAGCGCAGCCGCGAAATCGGGCTCGACCCGGCCTATGTGTTTGGCCTGATCCACCAAGAGAGCCGCTTCGTCCTAGACGCACGCTCGCATGTGGGGGCTGCTGGCCTGATGCAGCTCATGCCGGCCACCGCACGCGCGACCGCCCAGCGCATCGGGCTGCGCGATTTTCGACCCGAACAAGTCGATGACATCGACCTCAATATTCGCCTCGGCACCACCTATCTGCGACTGGGCCTGGATCGCTTCGAGGGCTCGCGCGTTTTGGCCGCTGCGGCCTACAACGCCGGTGCGAGTCGACCAATCCAGTGGCGCAACGGCCCGGTGCTGGAAGCCGCGATCTGGATCGAGAACATCCCCTTTGCCGAAACGCGCGACTACGTGCAGCGCGTGCTGGCCAACGCCACCAACTACGCCGCCCTCATCAGCGGCCAGCCGCAGCGCCTGAGCGACCACCTGTCGCCCATCGGGCCGCGCGTCAGCACCGCCACGGCCGCCCGATGACCGTGCCGCCCGCGCACCCCCCCTCAAAGCCCCCCCGATTTCATCTCAACGCAGCGCAAAGCACCCCATCGACCCATGAACAACGTCCTGATCCTGGGTGGCACCGGCTTTGTCGGCCGCCACCTGTGCGAACGCCTCAACCGCGCCGGCATCCGCGCCACCGTGCCCACCCGGCGCTTGCGCAACGCCCAGGCGGTGCAGATGCTGCCGCTGGTGCAGCCCCTCGAAGCCGATGTCAACGATGCGCAGGCGCTGGCGCGGCTGCTGCCGGGCCACGACGCCGTGGTCAACCTGGTTGCGGTGCTGCACGGCAAGCGCCAGCGCTTCGAGCAGGTGCATGTGGAGCTGCCACGCAAATTGGCGCAAGCCATGCAAGCCAGTGGCGTGCGCCGCTTGGTGCATGTGAGCGCGCTCGGGGCCAGTGCCAGCGGGCCGTCCGACTACCAAGCCACCAAAGCGGCGGGCGAGGCGCTGCTGCAAGGTGCAGGGCTGGAGCTCACCATCCTGCGCCCGAGCGTGATCTTTGGTGCCGAAGACCGCTTCCTCAACCTCTTTGCCGCGCTGCAAAAGCTGTTTCCGGTCATGCCGCTGGCGGGCGCACAGGCGCGGCTGCAACCGGTCTGGGTGGGTGATGTGGCGCAGGCCCTGCTGTACTGCCTGCAACACCCGGCCACCAGTGGCCAGATTTTTGAGTGCGCTGGCCCAGAGGTGTTTACGCTGGCCGACCTGGTGCGGCTGGCCGGGCGCTTGTCGGGCCGCGAGCGGCCCATCCTGCCCTTGCCCATGGCGCTGGGGCACCTGCAGGCGGCGCTGATGCAGATCCTGCCCGGCGAGCCGCTGCTCAGCCGCGACAACCTGCGCTCCCTGCAGGTTGACAATGTGGCCAGTGGCCAACTGCCGGGCCTGCAAGCGCTGGGCATTGAGCCCCAGGCGCTGGAACCGCTGGCGGCACGCTACCTCGAACAAGCCGGCCGCGCCGACCCCTTGCTGGCCTTGCGGCAAAATGCGGTCAAACGCAAATAATCTGCAAGCAGCAACCGCCACCCAAGCGCTCAAATACCAGCAATTTGCCCTCGCATACACTTACAAACTGCCGCCCTACCACCCTACCCCACTACCCCCACCTACCATGAGCAAGAGCACGCCCAAGCCGGCATCCAAGGCCGCCCTGCAACCGTCCGCCACTGCGGCCCCCATTTCGGCTGGTGCCGTGCCGCCACCTGCATCCGCAGCCGCCCCCGAGCCGGTCTCGGCGCACCGAGCCCTGCACCAGCGCGACATCAGCAACCGCCTGCGCCGCATCGAAGGCCAGGTGCGCGCCCTGGTGCATATGATCGACGAGGGCCGCCCTTGCGAAGACATCGCGCAGCAAATGGCCGCCGCCCGCAAGGCACTCGACAAAGCCTTTTACCGCATGATGGCCTGCTCCATGATGGAGGCCGCCGGCAGCGCGGACGCGGAAAACGACCTCGAGCGCTCCACCCGCATCCTGGAAAAATACGCCTGAGCGGCCATCGGCTGGCCAGCGCGGACTGTTGCAGCCTGATTGCGCCTCCAGCACCCACCCCAATGCAAACCTACCTCGTCGGCGGCGCCGTGCGCGACGGCCTGCTGGGCCACTACCACCTGGCGCACCGCCGCCCCGACGGCAGCGTGCACGCCGACCGCGACTGGGTGGTGGTCGGGGCCACGCCTGAGCAGATGCGGGCGCAGGGTTTTTTGCCCGTAGGGCGCGATTTCCCGGTGTTCTTGCACCCGCACACGCACGAGGAATACGCGCTGGCGCGCACCGAGCGCAAGACCGCACGCGGCTACCACGGCTTTGATTTTCACGCCGACCCAACGGTGACGATCGAGCAAGACCTGGGGCGGCGCGACCTGAGCATCAACGCCATGGCGCTGCCCGCCGCCGCGCTCGACGCCGAAGGGCGCTTCGACCCGCACAGCCCGGCCCTGATCGACCCCTACGGCGGCCGCGCCGATTTGCAAGCCAAGCTGCTGCGCCACGTCACCCTCGCTTTTGCCGAAGACCCGGTGCGCATCTTGCGCATGGCGCGTTTTGCCGCGCGCTGGAGCGACTTTCACATCGCCCCCGAAACCTTGGAACTGATGCAGCAAATGGTGGCGCACGGCGAAGCCGACCACCTGGTGCCCGAGCGGGTCTGGCAGGAACTGTCGCGCGGCCTGCTGGAGCCGCGCCCCTCGCGCTTGCTCACCGTGCTGCGCCAGTGCGGTGCCCTGCGCGTGCTGCTGCCCGAAGTCGATGCGCTCTGGGGCGTGCCGCAGCGCGCCGAACACCACCCGGAAGTCGATACCGGCGTCCATCTGGAACTGGTGCTGGACATGGCGGCGCAACTCGGGGCGGGGCTGGAGGTGCGCTACGCCTGCCTGTGTCACGACCTCGGCAAAGGCAGCACCCCGGCCGAACTGCTGCCGCGCCACCTCGGGCACGAGCAGCGCAGCGCCAAGTTGGCGCAGGCCATCGGGCAGCGCTGGCGCGTGCCGCGCGACTGCCGCGAACTGGCCGACGTGGTGGCACGCGAGCACGGCCACATCCACTCCAGCCTGGGGCTGGGTGCAGCGGCCACGCTGCGCCTGTTGCAGCGCTGCGACGCGCTGCGCCGCCCCGAGCGCTTCGAGCAGGTGCTGCTGGCTTGCGAGGCCGACGCGCGCGGCCGGCTCGGCCACGAAGCCCAAGCCTACCCGCAAGCGCAGCGGCTGCGGCTGGCCTTGCAGGCAGCGCTGGCGGCCGACACCGCCGCCGTAGCAGCCGCCGTGCAAGCGCAGCCGGGCCAAAATCCAGACCAATTGGGGCCCAAGATCGGGCGCGCCATCGAGGCGGTGCGCGAGGCAGCGATCGCGCATGCGCTCGATCAGCCCCTCAGAGCGTGTGCGTCCGATCCCCCGCCAACAGCCCCGACGGCAACCAGCCCGGCTGCAAAGACGCCGGGGCCAGCGCCAACACCTTGAACAGCTCGCCCATCTCGTGTTCGTGCACCAGCCGGGCGGCGGCGGCGCGTTCGGCCAGCGGCCAGTCCGCCGCGCCCTCGAACAGCCCGGCGTTGATCAGAAAACGCCCCTGGCTGGTGTAGCCCAACACCTGCAAACCGCCCTGCTGCGCCGCCAGCGCGAGGCCGGTGAAGTTCAGGTGCGCCGTGATGTCTTTCAGCCCCACGTCAGCCAGCGGGTCGGCGTCGGCGCGGTGGGCGCGGTGGCACATCAGGGTGCCGCCGCTGCGCTGCGGGTGGTAGTACTCGGCCTCGGGGAAGCCGTAGTCGATGAAAAACGCCACTCCGCGCTGCCAGCGTTCGGCCAGGGTGGCGATAAAGGCCTCGGCCTGCGGGTGGATTTCGCACAGGTAGTCGTGCAGGCCGGGGATTTCTAGCGGCGGGCGCAGCGCCGTGGGGCGATCGACCCATTCAAAGGCCCGCGCACCGTCTGCCCACGCTCCCCCAGTCAGCCCCACCCCGCGCTCGTGCCAGACCCCGCTGCGGCGGCACAGCAACTGCACCGGCATCGCATCGAGCACCTCGTTGCCCAGGATCACCCCTTGCATCTGGGGCGGCAAGGCATCGGCCCAGGCCACACGCGGGGCAAAGGCCGCCAGCCGCTGCTGCTGGCGCCCGCGCAGCTCGGCCGAAAGCTCGACCAGGGTGTAGCGCGCCAGCGCCACCCCATCGTCCTGCAACTGCTGCAACACCTGCTGCGCCAGCGCGCCGCTGCCACCGCCGAACTCCCACACCTCGTCGGTGCCGCTGGCCTGCAGCGCCTGCGCCACCTGGCGCGCCAGCGTGCGGCCAAAGGCCGGCGTGAGCTCGGGTGCCGTAACGAAATCGCTGCCACTGGCTGGCATGGCGCCAAACTTGCGCCCGGCGTGGGCGTAGTAACCCAGCCCCGGCTGGTACAGCGCCAGCGCCATGTAGCGGTCAAAGGGCAGCCAGCCGCCGGCGACCAGAAGTTGCTGGCGGATAATGCCCGCCAGTTGTGCCGCCGAGGGCTCTGTAAAGGAATCGTTAATCATGAGATGCAGAAAAGGGCTGTTTGGCCACCCGGGCAGTGGTTCTGGAGTATGTGCTGGCGGCCGCTCAGCCAAACCACTCACTTCGGCCTTGGCCGATTTTCCGACTTTTTTTGCCGACCCAAGCAACGCCACCGCCGGGGGCCAACCATGAGCCCGCGCGTGCTCATCACCGGTGGTGCGCAACGCCTGGGCGCCGAACTGGTGCAATGCTTTGCCCGCGCCGGCTGGCAGGTCTGGTGTCATTACCACCGCTCGGTTGCGCAGGCGCAAGATTTGCAGGCGCAGTTGCAGGCCGAGGGCTTGCACATTGAGCTGATTGCGGCCGAACTGAGCGACGAGAGCGCTTTGCGTGCCATGATGGCTCACATCGCCGCACACGGCGGAGCCTTGCAGGCGCTGGTCAACAACGCCGCCTTGTTTGAGCCCGACACCGGGCTGGACTTCAAACCCGATCAGGCCATGCGGCAACTGCAGGTCAACCTGCTGGCACCGCTGCTGCTGGGTCAGTTGCTGGCGCAGCAGCAAGCCGTCGCCGCGCCGCAGCCGCCGTACGCCACCGCCCAAGCCCAGCCACAGCCCGGGGCCGCACCCAGTGCCTGCCTGATCCACATCCTCGATCAAAAGGTTTACAACCTTAACCCCGATTACTTTTCCTACACCCTGTCCAAACAGGCGCTGGAGCGCGCCGTTGCCCTGCAAGCCCAAGCGCTGGCGCCTGCTGTGCGCGTGTGCGGCGTGGCGCCCGGCCTGCTGTATCTGAGTGGGCCGCAGAGCCCGGAAAACTTTCACCTGGCCAGCCGCATCAACCTGCGTCGCCAACCCATAGACCCGCAAGACGTGGCCAAAACCTGCCTCTTCATGGCCGAAACCCCTTCCATCTGCGGCACCACGCTGTGCGTGGACAACGGCCAACACCTCGTGCCCCTGAACCAAGACGTGATGTTTGCCGTCGATGAATGGCTTGCCGCCCGCCCATGAATACCCGCACCGCCCCCGATGCACGCCCCGACGCGCTCCCGCCCAGCCTGCACGACTGCCGCAAGCTGTTTTTGCGCCGCCTCGAGGTGCAGGCCCAGATCGGCATCCACGCCTTTGAGCAAGTGGCCCCGCAGCGGCTGTGGATCGACGTCGATCTGTACGTGCCCTACGCCCAGACCACCCCCGCGCACGACCGGATCGACGAAGTGGTGGACTACGACTACGTGCGCGCCGTGGTGGCGCAGCGCCTGGCCCAAGGCCCGATCGCCCTGCAGGAAACCCTCTGCGACGACCTGGCCCAGCGCCTGCTGGCGCACCCCGGCGTGCGTGCGGTGCGCCTGTCCACCTGCAAGCCCGACGTCTACCCCGATTGCGACGGCGTAGGCGTCGAGGTCTTTCACGCCAAAGCCGAGCGCCAAGGGGCCGCATAAGCATGAGCCAGCCACACCGCCCCCTTTGCCCCACCCAAGCCGGCACCCAGATCCTGACCCTCACCGGCCTGCGCTTCGACGCCAACCTCGGCATCCTCGATCACGAACGCCGCGGCCCGCAGCCCATCCGCGTCGATGCCGAACTCAACCAGGGCAGGCAGCCGCTGCAACCGCACGACGACGACATCAGCCACGTGCTCGACTACCGCAAGGTGCGCCAGATCATCATCGACGAGTGCACCGCCGAACACGTGAATTTGCTCGAAAGCCTGATCGGCAAGCTGGCGCAGCGCCTGCTGCGGCTGCCGGGCGTGGTCGGGGTGCGGGTGCGCATTGCCAAACTGGAAATTTTTGACGATTGCGAAGTCGCCATCCGCATCGAGAGCGGGCAGTGGTGAGGAGCTGGTGACGTTCCCATCAAGCTGAATTTGGTAAATTACGTCAATTTGATAACTTGCCGAACTTATCTATAATTGCCGGCATGAATCCGGTTCGGCACCCCTTTGCACCGCCCAGTGCCCCGAGCGGGTCGGCGGCGCTGGGCAAAACGAGGGTGTTTCGGGTGCGTTTTCACCGCCACCGAGCTTCCGGGAAATAACTCTACCCATGGACCTCGAACGCGAAAACCACAAACTCGAAAAACGCCTGTGCCGCCTCACTGGCCAGGCGATTGCCGACTACCGCATGATCGAGGCCGGCGACCGCGTCATGGTCTGCCTCAGCGGCGGCAAAGACAGCTACGCGCTGCTCGACATTTTGCTCAAGCTGCGCCAGCGCGCGCCCATAGCCTTTGAGCTTATCGCCGTCAACCTGGACCAAAAACAGCCCGGCTTTCCGGCCGAGGTGCTGCCCAACTACCTGACGCAGCTCGGGGTGCCCTTTCACATCGAGACCCAAGACACCTACCGCGTGGTCAAGCAGATCATCCCCGAGGGCAAGACCACCTGCAGCCTGTGCAGCCGCTTGCGCCGGGGCATTTTGTACCGCGTGGCGCGCGAGCTGGGTTGCAACAAGATCGCGCTCGGGCACCACCGCGACGACATCTTGCAAACGCTGCTGCTGAACATGTTTTTTGGCGCCAAGCTCAAAGGCATGCCGGCCAAGCTGGTGAGCGACAACGGCGAATTCATGGTGATTCGGCCGCTGGCCTACGTGGCCGAACCGGATCTGATCCGCTGGGCCGCCGTGCGCCAGTTCCCGCTCATCCCCTGCAATCTGTGCGGCAGCCAGGACAACCTGCAACGGGTGCAGGTCGGACAGATGCTGCGCGAGTGGGAGAAAAAACACCCCGGGCGGCTCGACAACATGCTCAAGGCGCTGCAAAGCGTGGTGCCCAGCCACCTGATGGACCGCGACCTGTTCCCGTTCGAGACGCTGCAGACCACCGGCCAACCGTCTGATGAGGGGGATACCGTTTTTGATGCCGAGGCCCCGAGCGGGCCAGCCGGACCGGGGGCTGGCATGCCGGTGGCGGTGGCGCTGCCGTTGCCGACACGGGCGCGGGCACAGGGCACCGACGCCGCTGCCAGCGCCGCAACCCGCAGCAGCCCGCAAACTCAAACTCAGGCCAGCACAGCCTCGTAAGCTGACAGCGCTTGGCGCAGTGCCACATCGAGCTCGCGCGCGGCAAACTTGGCCACGTAGGCGTCGGCCCCGGCGCTGCGCACGTGCTGCTCGTTGGTGTCGCCAGTGAGCGAGGAATGGATCACCACCGGCAGGCCGCGCATGGCTGGGTCTTTTTTGATGTTGCGCGTCAGGGTGAAGCCGTCCATCTCGGGCATTTCGAGGTCGGTCAGCACCAGCGCCACGCGCTCGCGCAATTCCACCCCCTTGCTCTGGCATTCGGCGGCGATGGCCTGCAGCCGGTTCCAAGCTTCCTGGCCGGTCTTGGTCATCTCGTAGGGCAGCTTGAGCGCCTTCAGCTCCTGCTCGATCATGGTGCGCGCCACGAAGGAGTCGTCGGCGGCCAAAATGATGGCGCCGGGGCGCAGCTTGATCGCCGGGCCGTTGGAATTGGCCTTCATACTCGCCTCCTCGGACGGCAAAATACGCTGCAAAATCGATTCCACATCCAGTATTTGCGCCAGCCGCGTGCTGTTTTTATCGCCATCGAGGCGCGCGATGCTGGTCACGTAGCCGCGCGCCATGGCTTCGTCGGCCGACAAAATCTGCTTCCAGTCCAGCCGCACGATGTCTTCCACCGACTCGGCGGCAAAGGCTTGGGTGGTGCGTGCGTATTCGGTCACCAGCATGATGTTGAGGCCGGTCTTGGGCACGCAACCCACCACGGCGGGCAGGTCGATCACCGGGATCACCTGACCGCGCAAATTCACCACCCCCAGCACGTGCTGTGGCGCACCGGCCATGGCCGTGACCGTGGGCATGGCGACGATCTCGCGGATTTTGAATACATTGATGCCAAACAACTCGGCGCGCTCGGTGCCGGGGGCATCACCAAGCTTGAACAACAGCATCTCGAACTTGTTGGAGCCGGTCAGGTTGGTGCGTTCGTCGATGTCTTTTTGGGCAGAGGTAGGCATAAAAACTCCGAGCGGCAACGGCACCGCGCCATCCCAGTTACCATTCTAGTGCCTAGTTGCATAAGTCTTGCCGATGAAGCGTCGGCCTTTTTTAGGGGACACAAGCGTGCATTGCACCCGCATTTTGGCCATCCGCCACGGCGAGACCGCCTGGAACCGCGACAACCGCATCCAGGGCCAGCTCGACATCGAGCTCAACATGACCGGGCGCTGGCAGGCCGAGCGCACCGCCGATGCCCTGCGTGGCGAGCCACTGGGCGCCGTCTACAGCAGCGATTTGTCGCGCGCCGCCGACACCGCTGCCGCCATCGCCCGCACCCAGGGCCTGAGCACGCAACTGCACCTGGGCTTGCGCGAGCGCCACTTTGGCGTCTGCCAAGGCAGCCGCTGGAGCGAGCTCGAAACCACCCAGCCCGAGCTCACCGAACTGTGGCGCCGCCGCGTGCCCGATTTCGCCCCGCCGGGCGGCGAGTCGCTGCTGGCGCTGCGCGAGCGCGTGCAGCAGGCGCTGGAAGAAGTGGCGGTGGCGCACCTGGGGCAGCAGATCGTGATCGTGACCCACGGCGGCGTGCTCGACACCCTGTACCGCCTGGCCACCGGCGTCGAGCTGCAGGCGCCGCGCACCTGGCAGTTGGGCAACGCCGCCATCAACCGCCTGCTCTGGAGCCCGCAGGGGCTGCGGCTGGTGGGCTGGTCCGACACCCTGCACCTCGACGCCGCCCCGGTTGACGAGCCGCTGAGTTAAAACCCACACCCGGTTGGAGCTGCTGTCACTCGGCAGCGAACAGGTCGTGGGCGGCACTCGGCGCTGCCAGCCCCAGATGCCGGTACGCGGCTTGGGTGGCGATGCGCCCGCGCGGGGTGCGCTGCAAATAGCCTTGCTGGATCAAATAGGGCTCGATCACGTCCTCGATCGTGCCCGGCTCCTCACCGATGCTGGCGGCGATGTTGTCCAGCCCCACCGGCCCGCCGTCAAACTTGTGGATCAGCGCCTCCAGCAACTTGCGGTCCATCAGGTCAAAGCCGAGCGCATCGACATCGAGCATGGCCAGCGCAAGCTGTGCCGCGTCTTCGGTGATGCGGCCGTTGCCCTTGACTTCGGCATAGTCGCGCACCCGGCGCAGCAGCCGGTTGGCGATGCGCGGCGTGCCGCGCGAGCGGCGCGCGATCTCAAAGCCGCCGGCCGGGTCCAGCGGCACTTGCAGCAGCGCGGCGCTGCGGCGCACGATCAGCTCCAGCTCTTGCGGGCTGTAGAACTCCAGCCGCGCCACGATGCCAAAGCGGTCCCGCAGCGGGTTCGTGAGCATGCCGGCGCGCGTGGTCGCCCCCACCAGCGTAAAGGGCTGCAAATCGAGCTTGATCGAGCGCGCCGCCGGCCCTTCGCCGATCATGATGTCGATCTGGTAGTCCTCCAGCGCCGGGTACAAGATTTCTTCCACCACCGGCGAGAGGCGGTGAATTTCGTCGATGAACAGCACATCGTTGGGCTCCAGGTTGGTCAGCAGCGCCGCCAAATCCTTGGGCTTTTCCAGCACCGGGCCGCTGGTTTGGCGCAAGTTCACGCCCAGCTCATAGGCGATGATGTGGCTGAGCGTGGTTTTGCCTAAGCCCGGCGGGCCAAACAGCAGTACGTGGTCGAGCGCCTCGCCCCGCTTTTTCGCCGCCCCGATGAAAATCTCCAACTGCTCGCGCGCCTTGGCCTGGCCCACGTACTCGGCCAGCCCCTTGGGGCGCAAGGCGCGCTCCAGCGCCTCCTCGCGCGGGCTCTCGGGCCGCGCCGACACGGTGCGCCGGGGCGAAGCGGGGGCGAAGTCGTCGGTTTCTATGCTCATGGCAGCCCCTTAGCGCGCCAGCGCCTTGAGCGCCAGCTTGATGCCCTCGCTCACCCCCACCTCGGGCGGCAGCGCCTTGAGCGCGGCGGCGGCCTCGCGCTCGTTGTAGCCCAGCGCCAGCAGGGCTTGCTCGATGTCGGTCTGCGCCGCGCTGGCCGGTTGCGCGCGCCCAGCGGCCAGCGGCCCCAGATCGGCCCCGAGCTTGCCCTTGAGTTCGAGCAGCAGCCGGTCGGCGGTTTTTTTGCCCACACCCGGCACCTTGAGCAAGCGCGCGCCGTCTTGCGCCGTGACCGCCTGCGCCAGCTCGGCCACGCTCAGGCCCGACAAAATGGAGAGCGCCAGCCGCGGCCCGATGCCCGCGATCTTGATCAACTGCCTGAAAGCTTGGCGCTCAGGTGCTGTGGCAAAGCCGTACAGCAGTTGCGCGTCTTCGCGCACCACGTGCTGCGTCAGCAAGGCCACCGGCGCGCCCAGGGCGGGCAGGCCGTAGAAGGTGCTCATCGGCACCTCGACTTCGTAGCCCACGCCGTGGCAGTCGATCACGATCTGCGGCGGCGATTTTTCCAACAGGGTGCCGCTCAATTTGCCTATCATCGGGGTATTCCTTTTTTGTGGATTATCGGTTTGATTCTGCGCCACACTTTCAGCCCGCCCGACAACCTGCGCATGGCGCACCTGTGCGGGCCCACCGACTGCCACCTGCGCAGCATCGAGGCCGCCTTGCAGATCAAAGTGGCGCACCGTTTTGAGCAGTTTCGCATCGAAGGCCCCAAGGCGCGCGCCGAGCAGGCCATGCAGGTGCTGCAAGCGCTGTACGAAATGGCGCGCGCCCCGATCCCGGCCGAGCAGGTGCAGCTCATGCTCAGCGGCGACACCGCCTTGCCCAGCGTTGGCCCCGAAGCGCTGGTGCTGCAAACCCGGCGCGGCGCGGTGCAGGGCCGCAGCCCAAACCAGCAGCGCTACCTGGCGCACATGGCCACGCACGACATCACCTTTGGCATCGGCCCGGCCGGCACCGGCAAAACCTTTCTGGCCGTGGCCTGCGCCGTCGATGCGCTTGAGCGCAGCGCGGTGCAGCGCATCGTGCTCACGCGCCCGGCGGTGGAGGCGGGCGAGCGGCTCGGCTTTTTGCCCGGCGACCTGGCGCAAAAGGTGGACCCTTATCTGCGCCCGCTGTTCGATGCGCTCTACGATCTGATGGGTTTCGAGAAAGTGCAAAAAGCCTTCGAGCGCCAGCAGATCGAGGTCGCGCCGCTGGCCTTCATGCGCGGGCGCACCCTGAACCACGCCTTCGTCATTCTGGACGAAGCGCAAAACACCACCCCGGAGCAGATGAAGATGTTCCTGACCCGGCTCGGCTTTGGCAGCAAGGCCGTGGTCACGGGCGATGTGAGCCAGATCGACCTGCCACACACCCAGCTGAGCGGCCTGATCGACGCCGAGCGGGTGTTAAAGCGCGTGCCGGGCATCGCTTTCTTGCGGCTAAGCAGCGCCGACGTGGTGCGCCACCCCCTGGTGGCGCGCATCGTCGATGCCTACGACAGCAGCGGCGGCTCGGGCCACGCAAGCGCCCACGGTGCCGCCAGCCATGTCGCCCACGGCGTCGCATCTGGTGCCGCCCCCGCGGCAGCCCCCGCCAGAGCGCGCAGCCGCCGCGCGCCCCCGCCTGCCCCTGGTACCGAGCCCACATCATGAAACTGCCCGATCTCACGCTCTCACTGCAATTCGCTCGTCTAGAAGATGCAGATGCCCAAGCGGGCCTAAGCTTGGCCGCGCACCGCGCCGCCCTGCCCCGCCATTTGGTGCAGCGCTGGCTGCGCCATGCGCTGGCGGCGCCGGGCGAGATCACGGTGCGCATCGTCGGCAGCGAAGAAGGCCGGGCGCTGAACCGCGACTACCGCCAGCGCGACTGCGCCACCAACGTGCTCACCTTCGACTACGCCCACGCCCCCGTGGTGCACGCCGACCTGGTGCTGTGCGCCCCGGTGGTCGCCGCTGAAGCCGCTGTGCAGGGCAAAAGCCTGCAAGCCCACTACGCGCACCTGATCGTGCACGGCGCGCTGCACGCCCAGGGCTGGGAGCACGAAGGCAGCGTGGCGCAAGCCGAGGCCATGGAGGCGCGCGAGCGCGAAATACTCACCCGGCTCGGATTTCCCGACCCCTACGCAAATGAGACCCCACCACACTAGCGTGATCGGGGCGGGGGCGGAGGTGCATGGGATGTCTGCGCTTGCTGCGCCCGCCCCGGCCACACCACCTCACGCGCCAGCCGCTGCACCCCGATCGGCGGCCCGGACTGGCCTTGCTGCGTGGCGGCGATGTCCGCTTCGCTCGGGTACAGGCCCAGCAGCAGGTAGTCGAACACCCGCCGCGCAATCGGCGCCGCCGCCACCGAGCCAAAGCCGGCGTTTTCCACGATCACCGCCAGCGCCACCGTGGGGGCTTCGAGTGGCGCAAAGCCGATGTAGAGCGAGTGGCTGCGCTGGTGCTCTTCCAGTTGCGCGGCGTTGTAGCGCTGGCCCTGGGCAATGCGCACCGCCTGCGCGGTGCCGGTCTTGCCGCCACTGCGGTAGGGCGCGCCAGCAAAGACGCGCGCCGCCGTGCCACCTGCCAGGTTGACCGCCTCCATGGAATCGAGCACCGCGCGCAGGTGCTCGGCGTTCAAGGCCAGCGCGCTGCCTTCTGATGCACCCAGGTTGCGTCCGCGCGGGGCCTTGGGCTCGTACACCCGCAACCCCAGGTGCGGGCGCTGGCGCACACCTCCGTTGGCCAAGGTGGCCGTAGCCGAAGCCAGTTGCAGCATGGTGAAGCTGTTGTAGCCCTGCCCAATTCCGGCTGAAATGGTATCACCCGGAAACCAGCGCTGCTGTGCTGGCAAGCGGTAAGCGCTGCGCTTCCACGCCTGGTTTGGCAACAAGCCGCGCGACTCTCCCACCAGATCGATGCCGCTGAGCTGCCCGAAACCCAATGGGCGCATGAAATCGTGCATGGCCTCGATGCCCATTTCGTGCGCCAGGGTGTAGAAATACACGTTGCTGGACACCGCCATGGCGCGCCGCAGGTCCACCTGCCCGAGGTGGCGCTCACCCACGCTGCGAAAGCGCTGGTTGCCCAGCATCCAGAAGCCAGGGTCGTAGACCACCGAGTCGGGCCGGCGCAAGCCCAGTTCCAGCCCAGCCAGGGCCATGAACGGCTTGTAGGTGGAACCGGGGGGATAGGCTCCACGCAAAGCGCGGTTGTGCATCGGCCGCTCGATCGATTCGCTGAGGGCGCGCCAGTCTTCAACCCCGATGCCGTCGACAAACAGATTGGGATCGAAAGTGGGCATGCTGACAAAGGCCAGAATTTCTCCGTTGCGCGGATCGATCGCCACCAAGGCACCCCGGCGCTGCCCAAATAGCTGCTCGATCAGGTGTTGCAGGCGCGCGTCGATCGTCAAACGCAGGGTGTGCCCGGGTTGCGCCGCCACCGTCTCCAGGGTGCGCACCGCCCGGCCATGAGAGTTGATTTCGACCCGTTTGAAACCCGTCGTTCCGTGCAGGCTTTGCTCGTGGCTTTGCTCGACCCCGAGCTTGCCCAAGTGGTCGGTGCCGCGGTAGTTGGCGCGCCGCTCGGGCGGCCACTGTGCCATGCGCTCTTGGTCGCGCTGGTTGATGCGCCCCACATGCCCGACCGCATGCACCGCCGTCGCGCCCAGCGGGTAGTGGCGCAAATGCCGCGCCTGGATCGAGACACCGGGTAGCCGAAACAACTGCGCGGCAATGACCGGCATTTCCTCGGCTGTCAGGCGCGTGCGCAGTGGCAAGGACGCAAAACGGTGCGACTCGGCGCGCAAGCGGTGGAAGCGGCGCAGCTCGCGCGGCGTGATCGGGATCAATTCGGCCACAGCGGCCAGCGTTTGCTCCACATTGCCCGCCAGCGCCGGGGTGATTTCGAGCGTGAAAACGGCCTGGTTTTCAGCCAGCACCACGCCGTGGCGGTCCACGATTTGCCCGCGCAACGGCGGCAGCGGCAGCACGGCGGTGCGGTTGCTTTCGGCCCGCCCCTGCAGATCGGCGTGGCGCTCGATTTGCAGCACATACATGCGCAAGGCCAGCAAGCCCAAGGCCAGCAGCACCAGCACCAGCGCAACCTGCACCCGGCGCCGAAAACGCAGCAATTGAAGTTCAACGTCGTGCATGGCAGAGGCCGGCCTTATTTGCGCGGCTCAGAGTGGCCGGTCGTCATCGGGGTCGTGTGCGCGCCGCTGGGGCGCCAACAACAACACGGTCGCCAGCGGCCACAAAGCGGCCTGCCCCAAGGGTGCCAAAGCCATCCAGAGATCGGGCCAACCGTCGCCCGCCAAGGCCCGCACCAGCCACTGCAGCGCGTGCACCAGCACAAACAGCAGCAACACATGCAGGGTTTGGCGCTTCCAGTCGAACCACAGCAGCCGGCGGTGTATCAGCACCGCCAAAAAGCACATCACGCTATAAGCCAAGGCGTGCTGCCCCAGCAGCGCCCCCTGGTGCACATCGACTAGCAAACCCAGCCCGAACGCCACCCCCACCCCGATTCGGCGCGGCTGATGCACGGCCCAAAACACCAGCGTCAGCGCCAGCAAGTCGGGCGCCCACGCCGCGCGCCCCAGCAGCGCCATCTGCAGCACCATCTCGAACAGCAGCACACCCATCAGGGTGCCCCAGATGAATGCTGGATTGGCGGGCAGCAGCAGGGCTTGCCCGGCACGCATGATCATGGTACAGGCCTCCCGGGGCTGGGCTGTACAGCGCCCGGGGCAGCCGCCGCAGCGGGATTGGGCGCCGCGGGCAGCCCCACCGGGTCGATCACCAGCACATGCAAGACGTGCTGGATGCGGGCCAGCGGACGGGCTTGCACTTGGGCAAAACCATCGGCACCCGAGTCCGTCACCCAGTCGATTTCGGCCACCGGCAAACCGGCCGGATAGACCCCGTCGATGCCGCTGGTGGTGAGCACATCGCCCACCATGGCCTGGGTGTCGGCGGGCTCGAAGCGCAACTCGATGCGCGCCGGTGCGTTCCATGCAGCGGGCACGCCAAAAGCGAGGCTGCGTTGCCCCGTGCGGGTATTGACGACGGCCATGGCTTGCTGCGGATCACCCAACAGCCGCACCTCCGAAGTGGCCCAGCGCACCCGCGTCACTTGCCCCAACACGCCAAAGCCGTCCACCACCGCCGACCCGGGACGCACGCCGTCTTGCTGCCCCAAGTCGATCACCACGCCTTGGGTGTGCGGATCGGCCAGCTCATGCAAGATCTGAGCCCCCCGCGCAAGCGTCGGCAGCCGGGCGCGCATGCCCAGCAAATCGCGCAATTCGCGGTTCTCTTGGGCCAGGTGCTCCACGATGGCGGCGCGCTCCGCTTGGCGCACCAGTTCGGCCCGCGCCAGCGCCGCCTCAGCTTGGGCGGCCTGCAAGCTGGCCAGATATTGGCCCGACCAGCGCGCCGCGTGCACAGGCTGCAAAGCCAGCCATTGCAGCGGGCTGAGCGCCACCGCCAGCGTCTGGCGCACCGGCGTGGCCCACTGCAGCCGGGCGTCGAGCACCATCAGCAGCACCGCCAATGAACCCAGCACCAGCAGCTTGGACAAAGCCGATGGGCCCTGTTTGAAAAACGGGGGCGGTGCTTGGTCGAGGGTACCCAGCGGCATGGCCGGATGCGACGGAAAATTATTCGGCGGTAAAGATGCTGCCGCCCAGACGGTCCATCTGGTCCAGCGCCATGCCGCAGCCCAGCACCACGCACAGCAGCGGCTGTTCGGCCACCAGCACCGGCAGCCCGGTTTCTTCGGCCAGCAAGCGGTCCAAGTCGCGCAGCAAGGCGCCGCCGCCGGTGAGCATCATGCCGCGCTCGGCGATATCGGCCCCCAGCTCGGGCGGGGTGTGCTCCAGCGCCGTCTTGACCGCCTGCACGATCTGGTTGATCGGGTCGGTCAGGGCTTCGAGCACCTCGTTGCTGGAAATGGTAAAGCTGCGCGGCACCCCTTCGGCCAGGTTGCGGCCCTTGACTTCCAGCTCTTTGACCTCGGAGCCGGGGAAGGCCGAGCCGATGGTTTTCTTGATCGTCTCGGCGGTCGGCTCGCCGATCAGCATGCCGTAGTTGCGCCGGATGTAGCTGATGATGGCCTCGTCGAACTTGTCGCCACCCACGCGCACGCTGCCCTTGTAGACCATGCCGCCCAGGCTGATCACGCCCACCTCGGTGGTGCCGCCGCCCACATCGACCACCATCGAGCCGCGCGCATCCGACACCGGCAACCCGGCGCCGATTGCGGCCGCCATGGGCTCCTCGATCAGATAGACCTGCGAAGCCCCGGCACCCAAGGCCGATTCGCGGATGGCGCGCCGTTCCACTTGGGTGGAGCCACAGGGCACGCAGATGATGATGCGCGGGCTGGGCCGGAACATCGAGCGCGGATGCACCATCTTGATGAACTGCTTGAGCATTTGCTCGGTGACGGTGAAGTCGGCGATCACGCCGTCTTTCATGGGGCGGATGGCCTCGATGTTGCCGGGCACCTTGCCCAGCATCGCCTTGGCCTCTTTGCCCACCGCCTGGATGGTTTTTTTGCCCTGCGGGCCGCCCTCGTGGCGGATCGAGACCACCGAGGGTTCATCGAGCACGATGCCCTTGCCGCGCACGTAGATGAGGGTGTTGGCGGTGCCGAGGTCGATGGCCAAGTCGGTGGAGAAATGCTGACGGATGGATTCAAACATGATGTGAGGATTGCCCTGTACCACCGGACGCGGTGGCCGACTGGTTTACTGCGCGGGCGCAAACTGGAGATAATACCCGATCAACGCCGCTTTGGGAGGCGCTTACACCTCCTTACTCATTGCCCCATGTCATTGTCATTGCAAGAAATCGACCGCCTGGCCCGCCTTGCGCGCCTGCGCCTCACGCCCGAACAAGCGCTGGATGCACAGCAGCGCCTGAATGGTTTTTTCAGCCTGGTCGAGCAAATGCAGGCCGTGGACACCACCGGCGTTGAACCGCTGGCGCACCCGGCGGCCGTGCTGCAGCAGGTGGCGCTGCGCCTGCGCCCCGATGTGGCCAGCGAGACCAACCAGCGCGAGGCCAACCAGGCCAGCGCCCCGGCCGTGCAAGACGGCCTCTACCTCGTGCCCCGGGTGCTCGAATGAACGCCGCCGCAACCGCCTCCACCCTCACCTCCACTGCCGAACTGCACCAGATGGGCGTGGCCGGACTCGGCGCCGCCTTGGGCGCGCGCCAGACCTCGGCCACCGAAGTGGCGCAGCACCTGCTGGCCCGCGCCCAAGCCCACAGCGGCCTAGGGGCCTACTTGGCACTGAACGAAGAAGCCACGCTGGCGCAAGCCGCTGCCGCCGATGCGCGCTTGGCTGCGGGCGAGCGCGGCGCGCTGCTGGGGGTGCCGCTGGCGCACAAAGACGTGCTGGTCACGCGCGACTTCCCCACCACAGCAGGCTCCAAAATGCTGCAAGGCTACCGCAGCCCTTTCGATGCCACCGTGGTGGCGCGGCTGGCCACCCAAGGCGCGGTGACGCTGGGCAAGCTCAACTGCGACGAATTCGCCATGGGCTCGGGCAACGACCAATCCGCCTTTGGCCCGGCGCACAACCCCTGGGACCTGGCGCGCGTGCCCGGCGGCTCCTCCGGCGGCTCGGCGGTGGCGGTGGCGGCGCGCCTCAGCCCCGCGGCCACCGGAACCGACACCGGCGGCTCGATCCGCCAGCCCGCCAGCTTTTGCGGCATCACCGGCATCAAGCCCAGTTACGGGCGCTGCTCGCGCTACGGGCTGGTGGCCTACGCCTCCAGCCTCGACCAGGCCGGCCCGATGGCGCGCAGCGCCCTCGACTGCGCGCTGCTGCTCACAGCCATGGCCGGACCCGACTTGGAGCGCGACTCGACCAGCCTAGAGCACCCGCCCGAAGACTACAGCCGCTGGCTCGGCCAGCCTTGGCCCGGTGCCAGCGCCGCCCAGCCGCTGCAAGGGCTGCGCATCGGCTTGCCGCGCGAGTTCTTTGGCCACGGCTGCGACCCCGATGTGCTGGCCGCCGTGCACGCCGCGCTGGCCGAGTGCGAGCGGCTGGGTGCCACCTTGCTCGACATCGACCTGCCGCGCACCGAACTGGCCATTCCGGCCTACTACATCATCGCCCCGGCCGAGGCCAGCTCCAACCTGAGCCGCTACGACGGCGTGCGCTACGGCCACCGCGCCGCCGAATACACCGATTTGCTGGAAATGTATAAGCGCTCGCGCAGCGAGGCCTTCGGGCCCGAGGTGCAGCGCCGCATCCTGCTCGGCACCTACGTGCTCAGCCACGGCTACTACGACGCCTACTACCTCAAGGCGCAGCAAATCCGGCGCCTGATCGCGCAAGATTTTCAGTCTGCCTTTGGCCATTGCGACCTCATCGCCGGGCCGGTAGCGCCCAGCGTGGCCTGGGCCATAGGCGCCAAAACGCAAGATCCGCTTTCTGCCTACCTGGCCGACACCTACACCCTTCCAGCCTCGCTCGCCGGTCTGCCGGGCCTGAGCCTGCCCGCCGGCTTTGGCGCCGGCCACATGCCCGTGGGCCTGCAACTGATCGGCAACTATTTGAGCGAGGCCCGGCTGCTGCAGGTGGCGCACCAGTTGCAATTGGTGAGCGATTGGCACACCCGCACGCCGCCACCTTTTACGCACTGCCCCAAATCCCATCCATGAGCGCCCCCCTCATTCAAGGCTACGAAGTCGTGATCGGCTTCGAGACCCACGCCCAGCTCGCCACGCGCAGCAAAATCTTCAGCCGCGCCCCGGTGGCGTTTGGGGCCGCGCCCAACACCCAGGCTTGCGCCGTCGATCTGGCGCTGCCAGGAACGCTGCCGGTGATGAACCGCGAGGCCGTGGCCTGCGCCATCCGCTTTGGGCTGGCGGTGGGGGCGCAGATCGCTGAACGCAGCGTGTTTGCGCGCAAAAATTATTTTTACCCCGATCTGCCCAAGGGCTACCAGATCAGCCAGTACGAAATCCCGGTGGTGCAAGGCGGCAGCGTGGGCTTCGATCTGGCCGGGCAGCCGCGCACGGTGCGGCTGGTGCGCGCGCACCTCGAAGAAGACGCGGGCAAGAGCCTGCACGAAGATTTTCACGGCATGAGCGGCATCGACCTGAATCGCGCCGGCACGCCGCTGCTGGAGATCGTCACCGAGCCCGATTTGCGCAGCAGCGCCGAGGCCGTGGCTTATGCCAAGGCGCTGCACCAGATCGTGACCTGGATCGGCATTTGCGACGGCAATATGCAAGAGGGCTCGTTTCGCTGCGACGCCAACGTGAGCGTGCGCCTGCCGGGGCAGCCGCTGGGCACCCGGCGCGAGATCAAAAACCTCAACAGCTTCAAGTTCATGCAGCAGGCGATGGATTATGAAATCCGCTGGCAGATCGAGCAACTGCAAGACGGCCACGCGATCCAGCAAGCCACGGTGCTGTTCGACCCCGACAGCGGCCAGACCCGCGCCATGCGCAGCAAAGAAGACGCGGCCGACTACCGCTACTTCCCCGACCCCGATCTGCCACCGCTGTGCATCGCGCCGCAGTGGATCGCGCAGATTCGCGCCGAGCTGCCCGAGCTGCCGCGCCCCATGGCCGCGCGCTTTGTGGCCCAGTATGGCCTGCCCGAATACGACGCCGCCACGCTCACCCAAAACCCGGCCATGGCGGCCTATTTCGAGCGCACCGCTGCGGTCAGCGGCCAGCCCAAGCTGGCCAGCAACTGGATCATGGGCGAGCTTGCGCGCCGCCTCAATGAAGCCCAGCAGGGTGTGGATGCGGCCGCGCTGGGGCCGCTGCAACTGGCGGCGCTGCTGGTGCGCATCGCCGACGGCACGCTCAGCCACAACGCTGCCAAACAGGTGTTCGAGGCGCTCTGGAGCGTGCCCGCTGCGGCCCAGACCCCACTACCCGATGCGCTGCCGGATGCGCTTCCGGGTGCGCTGGCGCAAGTCGATGCCCTGATTGCCGCCAAGGGCTTGCAGGGCATGAGCGACACCGGCGCGCTGCAAGCCATCGCTGAGCAGGTGCTGGCGGCGAATGCCAAAAACGTGGCCGAATACCGCGCAGGCAAAGACAAAGCCTTCAACGCCCTGGTCGGGCAAGTCATGAAAGCCAGCCAGGGCAAGGCCGACCCGGCGCGCGTGAACGCGCTGCTCAAGCAGCTCTTGGGCGCTTGAGTCAGCGGGCGGGGCCCTGCGTATCGCGCTCCACCCACAAGCGCTGCAGCCGTTCCAGCTCGGTGTCAAAGCGCCCTTCGATGCGCTCGAGTTCGCGTTGATGACCCCGCACCAAACCCTCTTGCGACACCATTTGCTGCTCAATATCGGCCTTGCGCTGCAGCAAGCGCGCGGGCGCGGCTGCAGCAGGATCGGCGCGCTGCAATTGGGCTAGTTCATCGGTAACCGCTTGGTGCTGCTGCCCCAGCTCTTGCTGGCGCCGCTCAGCCGCCTCCAACATGGCTTGCACCGGCCGCAGCGCCTGCGTGCGCTCACGCTGGTGCGCGGCTGGGTCGCCATAGCGCATCAGCAGCGCCTGTTGCTGGCGCCGCTCATCGGTGGCGCGGGCGCGGGCTTGCGCCTCGGTGCGGGCGCGCTCTTGGGCACGCAGGCGTTCCTCGGTGCTTAAAGACGGCGCAATCACGCGGCGCAACACCCCGCCGGGGCTGAGTTCGCGCTGTTCGCGGTCTAGGCAGGCCATGATGAGACGGTCCGAAGTGAGCTTGCGCCCCTGCGCGTCGGTGCAGGTGTAGATGCTGCCGGTTTGTGCCAGCGCAGCGCCACCCAGCAGCGCCGCTGCCGCCAGCCCCAGCCCCAGCCCCAGCCGCATGATCTTTATGCACCGCATCGGCGCCCCTAAAAAAGCCAATTTTGTCAGTTTACACCGTAACGCTGGCGATAGGCCTGCACGCGCTCGCACTGCGCAGCCATCTCGGGGCTGTGCTGCGCTTGCAAAAAATCGAGCAGATCGCTCAGGCGCGCAATCGCGCACACCTGCAAGCCGAGCTGCTCGCGCACATACTGCACCGCGCTGTGGGGCAGGTCGCGCAGCGCACCGTCGGGGCCGGTTTCGGTGGCGCGCTCTTGCCGATCCAGCGCAATCGCCACCGCATGCGGCGTCGCGCCAGCGGCCCGAATCAGCTCGATCGACTCGCGCACCGCCGTGCCCGCGCTCATCACATCATCGACAATCAGCACCCGCCCGCGCAGCGGCGCGCCCACCAGGGTGCCGCCTTCCCCGTGCGCTTTGGCCTCTTTGCGGTTGTAGGCAAAGGGCCGGTTGTGGCCCAGCCGCGCCAGCTCCACCGCCAGCGCCGCCACCAGCGGGATGCCCTTGTAGGCCGGGCCAAACAACATGTCAAACCCGATGCCGCTGGCGACGATGCGTTGCGCATAAAACGCCGCCAACTGGCCCAGCTTGGCGCCGTCGTCAAAGCCGCCGGCGTTGAAAAAATACGGGCTCAGGCGCCCGGCCTTGGTCTGGAACTCGCCCCAGCGCAGCACGCCCGATTCCACCGAAAATCGCACAAAGTCCTGCGCCAGCGCATCCAGCCCGGAGCCGGCTTGGGGCTGGGCCACCTTGGCCACCTGTTGCACATCTGCCATGGAGAAAAATCCTTGTTACGCTCGACCCGTCTGAACCGCACCGGCAACCGCTGCGCCACCCGCAAGGGCCTGCATGAGTGGGCGCGTGAGGCTGCGCCCGATTGTATTTGTGTGCAGGAGCTGAGGGCCCAACCTGGCGCTGCAGCGCTTGGACGCCAGCCTGACAGACGGCCGTGTGCGCCGTGCTTAGGGGGTGCCTCCACAAAATTTCACGCAATATATTTTATATTTTTGAATATTTTCTGCAATAATTTAATCTTTGTTCATAAGGAGACGGCCCATGTTGCTTGAGTTTCGGGTTCGAAACTACCGTTCAATCCGTGACGAGCAGGCTCTCACCCTGATCGCGTCTGGTGACAAGGAATGGGCCGCAACGCACTTGGCTCCTACCGGGCTGAAGGCGGCGCCCCATGCCTTGCGCAGCGCAGTGGTCTATGGGCCCAACGCCAGCGGCAAGTCCAGCCTGCTGCGCGCGTTGGACTACCTCCGCGCCGTGGTGGCTGAGTCGGCCACCATCATCCAGCCGGGCCAAACCTACAACATTCAGCCCTTTAAGCTGGACGCGGCCAGTGCCCAGCAGCCCACCGAATTCGAGATCACCTTCCTGCTGTCTGGCTTGCGGCACCAGTACGCGTTCTCGATGACGCCCCAGCGCATCGTCAGTGAGTCGTTGCTGGTGTATCGAAGCAGCAAGCCTACCCAGCTCTTCAGTCGGCAGCACCTCGAAGGCGATGGCTACGACTACGAGTTCAGCACCTACCTGACGGGCCCGCGCAAGCTCTGGCAAGAGAGCACGCGCCCCAATGCCCTGTTCCTCTCCATGGCGGCCCAGCTCAACAGCGAACAACTCAGCCCGGTGTTCAACTGGATCGTGCGCAACATCCTGTTTCTGCCGGCCGGCGCCACCGTGTTGCCTGACTTCACCACGGCGCTGCTGGCCACCGAACCAGGGCGCGCCTCGATTCGCGAATTCCTGTCTGCAGCCGACATTTCCATTGCCGACGTTCAGGCGGTGCCCCGCAAAGGCATGCACGCCCAATGGGTGCTGGGCGCCAGTGGCCTGCAAGCCAGCCAGGAGGAGCGTGAGTTCATGATGCCGGTATTCGAGCACAGCACGCCTAAGGGTTCGGCTAAGTTCGAGCTGCATGACGAGTCCGAGGGCACACAGCGCCTGTACGGCCTGATCGCGCCCGTGCTGGATTGCCTGCGTGAAGGACGCGTGCTGGTGGTGGACGAGCTCGACAGCAGCCTGCACACCCTGCTGGTGCGGCGCTTGATCACCATGTTCCAGACGCCGGAGATCAACCCCAAGGGCGCGCAGTTGATCTTCAGCACCCACGACACCTCGCTGCTGGACCACACCCTGTTTAGGCGCGACCAAGTTTGGTTCACCGAGAAGGATGCCGACCAAGCCACCCGCTTGTACCCGTTGACCGACTTTAGTCCCCGCAAGCAAGAAGCTTGGGAGCGCGGCTACCTATCGGGCCGCTACGGTGCCGTGCCCTTCTTTAGCGATTGGCCGACATCAGCCAAGGCCGGGGTGCTCTGACGCGATGGGCAAGGACAAGCAGCCCAAACACCGGCAGGCCGCCCGCGAGCTCAAGCGCCGAGCGGCCGTGCGGCAGCCCTATGAGCGCCTGCTGATCGTCTGCGAAGGCGCGCAGACCGAGCCGCAGTACCTGCGTGAAATTCAGCAGACCTATAGGCTGGCAACCGCCCATGTTCAAGTGCTCCACAGCCAGATCGGTACCGAGCCCCAGCAGGTGCTGGAGTACGCCCTGATCGTTTTCAAGGAAGGTGACCGAGACCGCGGGGTTCATGCTGGCGAGTTCGACCGGATCGTCGTGGTGTTTGACCGTGACGAACACAATACTTATCACGCGGCCTTGGCGCAGGCAGCAGCACAGAGCGGCAAGATTCGGAACGACAATCGTGCAGCAGTGCCGATAGACGTAGTTGCCTCGGTGCCGTGCTTCGAGCTTTGGCTGCTGCTGCATTTTGAAGACGTGCATGCGCCGCTGCATCGCCACGAGGCGCTGGAGCGGCTGAAGATGCATCTGCCAAGCTACGAAAAGGGCAGCGGCGGCCACTGGGCAACTGCGTTAGACCGCGTGGAGCTTGCCACCCAGCGCGCGCAGCGCCTAGCCAAGACCGCCACCGCCCACGATGGCACCCAACCGTACACCGCGATGCACGAGCTCGTCTCGCGGCTCGTGCACCTGAAAGACTGATCTGGTACCCGCTTCAAGCCATCGAGTTCCAAAAATGAAAATCATCACCGCCAACCTCAACGGCATCCGATCTGCAGCCACCAAGGGCTTTTTCGAGTGGCTTCAACAGCAGGATGCGGATGCGCTCGGCGTGCAAGAAGTCAAGGCGCAGGCCGATGTCGTAGCAGGCACTTTCTGCCGCAGCGATTGCGGTCTGCAGGGCCACTTCCACTACGCGCAGAAGAAGGGCTATTCCGGCGTGGGCCTCTACACCCGTGAAGAGCCCAGCGAGCTAATCGCTGGGTTCGGTGTGCCGGAGTTCGACGACGAGGGCCGCTGGGTGGAAAAGCGCTTCGACAAGCCAGGGCGCAAGCTCAGCCTGATCTCCTGCTACTTTCCCAGTGGCAGCAGCGGCCCGGAGCGGCAAGAGGCCAAGTTCCGCTTTCTGGACGCGATGCTGCCGCATTTGATGGCTCTGAAGGCCGTGCGCGAGTTCATCCTTGTGGCCGATGTGAACATCGCCCACAAGGAGGCCGACCTAAAGAACTGGAAAAGCAACCAGAAAAACAGCGGCTTCCTGCCCGAAGAGCGCGCCTGGATGACCCAGCTGCTGGGCACTGACAAGGGACAGGGCGGGCTGGTGGATGTCTACCGCAGCCTGCATCCCGACACCACCGATGAGTGCTACACATGGTGGAGCAACCGGGGCCAGGCCTATGCCAAGAACGTCGGTTGGAGACTCGACTACCAGTTGGCGACTCCCGGCATAGCTGCCTTAGCTCGATCTGCAGTCATATACAAGGGGCAGAAGTTCAGCGACCACGCGCCGCTGAGCATCGATTACGAACTGTCGCTGTGAGGTCAGCGCCGGCAGCGGATCAGGCGCTGGTGCCGGGTGCGGCGTTGGCCACCCCGCTCGCCACATGCCCCGAGGGCACGTGGCGCGCGGCGTGTTCGATGTGGCCGGTCTGGTCGTCGAAAAAGAAATCGGGCTCGAACTCGCGCAGGAACTCGCCCTTGGGCAGGCCACCCAAGAACAGCGCCTCATCGACCTCGATGTTCCAGTTCATCAGGGTGCGGATGGCGCGCTCGTGCGCCGGGGCGCTGCGCGCCGTGACCAGCGCGGTGCGGATGCGCATCTGCGCCGTGCCCGCGCTTTGCAGCCGGTGCAGCGCCTCCAGCAGCGGCTTGAACGGCCCGCCCGGCAGCGGCAGGCCAGCCTTGCTGGCTTCATGCTGCTGAAAGGCGCTCAAGCCTTGGGCCTGATAGACGCGCTCGGCCTCGTCGGAAAACAGCACCGCGTCGCCGTCAAAGGCGATGCGCACCTGGTGCGGGTGAGCGTCGCTGGCGTGCACCGACTGCGGATAGACCTGCGCCGCCGGCACCCCGGCCTCGAGCGCGGCGCGCACATCGCTCAGGTGCGTGGACAAAAACAAATTGGCGCGCAGCGGGCGCAGGTAGCGCCAAGGGGGCTCGCCGCGCGTGAACACGCCGCGCTCGATCGGCAGGCCGTAGTGCTGCGCCGAGCGGAACACACGCATGCCCGAGACCGGGTCATTGCGCGACAAAATCACCACCTCCACCCGCGGCGGCGCGCCGTGGTTGAAGCGCATCAGCTTTTGCACCAGCGAGAACGCCACCCCGGCGGCGGCGGGCTGCTGCAGCCGCTCGAGCTGCAAGCGCATGTAGGCGCGGTCGTCGCCTTGCTCGAAGACCTGGTTTTCGGCCTCGAAATCGAACAGCGCGCGCGAGGAGATGGCGACCACGAGCTGGCCGTCGAGGGTGGTGGGCATGGTGCGGTCATTGTCGCACGCCCCCGGCGCGCTGCCGCCCGCCCCGACTTGGCGCTGGCCTTGGCCTCGCCCGCCCATCCCCGATAATCATGGGCTATGCTCGAACTTGCCTCCGAAGTGCGCCGCCGCCGCACCTTTGCCATCATCTCGCACCCCGACGCCGGCAAAACCACCTTAACCGAAAAGCTGCTGCTGTTTTCCGGGGCCATCAACATCGCCGGCTCGGTCAAGGCGCGCAAGGCGGCGCGCCACGCCACCTCCGACTGGATGGAGATCGAAAAGCAGCGCGGCATTTCAGTCGCCTCCAGTGTGATGCAGATGGAGTACCGCGACTGCGTCATCAACCTGCTCGACACCCCCGGGCACCAAGACTTTTCCGAAGACACCTACCGCGTGCTCACCGCCGTGGATGCCGCGCTGATGGTGATCGACGCCGCCAACGGCGTGGAGCCGCAGACCCGGCGCCTGCTGCAAGTCTGCCGTGCGCGCAACACGCCCATCCTCACCTTCGTCAACAAGATGGACCGCGAGGTGCAGGCGCCGCTGGACTTGATGGACGAGATCGAGCGCGAGCTGGGCATGACGGTGGTGCCTTTTACCTGGCCGGTCGGGATGGGCAAGCTGTTTCACGGCGTCTATGACCGGCGCTGCGCGCAGATGCGCGTTTTTGCCGCCGGGGCCGACAAGCGCGGGGCCGACGAAGAGGTGCTGGCCGGGCTGGACAACCCCGAGGTGGCGCGCCGCTTTGGCCACGAGTGGCAGCAGGCGCGCGAGGAGCTGGAGCTGCTCAGCGGGGCCTCTCCGGCCTTCGACGCCGCCGCCTTTCTGGCCGGGCAGCAAACGCCGATGCTGTTTGGCTCGGCGATCAACAACTTTGGCGTGCGTGAGGTGCTGGACGCGCTGGTCGATCTGGCGCCGCCGCCCGGCCCCAAGCCGGCCATGCAGCGCACGGTGCAACCGACCGAGCCCAAGTTCAGCGGCGTGGTGTTCAAAATCCAGGCCAATATGGACCCGGCGCACCGCGACCGCATCGCCTTCGTGCGCTGCGCCAGCGGGCACTTCGAGCGCGGCATGAAGCTCAAGGTGGTGCGTTCGGGCAAGGAACTGCGCCCGAACACGGTGGTGAGCTTTTTGTCGCAGCGGCGCGAGCTGCTCGACGAGGCCTTTGCGGGCGACATCATCGGCATCCCCAACCACGGCGTGTTGCAGCTCGGCGACACCCTCACCGAAGGCGAGGCGCTGCAATTCACCGGCCTGCCTTTTTTTGCGCCCGAGATCATCCGCAGCGTCGAGGTGGCGGACCCGCTGCGCGGCAAGCAGCTCAAGGCCGGGCTGACGCAGCTCGGCGAAGAAGGCGCGATCCAGGTTTTCAGGCCCATGGCGGGCACGGTGCTGATGCTCGGTGCCGTGGGTCAGTTGCAGTTCGAGGTGGTGCAGCACCGGCTCGAGAGCGAGTACGGCGTGAAGGCGCGCATCAGCCCCAGCCCCTACCAGGTGGCGCGCTGGGTCACGTGCACGCCCGAAAACGGCGGCGAGGTCGAGCTCAAGCGCTTCATGCAGGCCAATTTGCACCGCATGGCCTGGGATGCGGTCGATGCGCCCACGCTGCTGGTCGATCACCAGGCCACGCTGCGCGCGGTGGAGGCCAATTGGCCCAAAATCCAGTTCCACGCCATGCGCGAGCACGCCGGGCTGGTGTTTCACAAGGCGGTTTGAGGCGCGGCCCGGGTGCGCAGCGGGCCGCTGCCCCGTGGCCCTTCAGGCCTGCGCCGCCAGCCAGCGCTCGACCGCGCGCGGGTAGATCAGGTGCTCTTGCGTGAGCACGCGTGCGCCCAGCGCATCGGGCGTGTCGCCGGGCAGCACCGGCAGCACGGCTTGCTCCAAAATCTGGCCGCAATCGACTTCGGCCGTGACGTGGTGCACCGTGGCCCCCACGAAGCGGCAGCCCATCTCGAGGGCGCGCCGGTGCGTGTGCAGGCCCGGAAAAGCCGGCAGCAGCGAGGGGTGGATGTTGAGCAGGCGCCCGGCGTAGTGCTGCACAAAGTCTGGCCCCAAAATGCGCATGAAGCCGGCCAGCAGCACCAGCGCCGGGCGACCGTGGGGGTCGAAGCGGTCTATGGCCTGCATCAGCTCGGCCTCGAAGGCGGCGCGGCTGGGGTACCGGGTGTGCTCGACCAGCGCCGTCGGCAGCCCTTGCGCCTGCGCCCACGCCAGCCCGCCCGCCTGCGCCTTGTTGCTCAGCACCCCGGCCATGCGCGCCCCAAAGCGCTGCTGCCAGTGTTGCTGTTGCGCAGCCCGCACCAGGGCCTGCATATTTGAGCCGGTGCCCGAAATCAGCACGACAATGTTCTTTGTTTCAACCATATGGATGCGAGTGTAATGAATCTGCCCGAAACCGAAGCCTCCAGCGCCCTTGCAAGCCCCGCCCATCCCGCCTTCGAGCCCCTGAGCGTGGCGCAAGCGCGTGTGCTTGCCACGCTGATGGAGAAGGCGCGCACCGTGCCCGACAGCTACCCGCTAACCCTCAACACCCTGCTCTTGGGCTGCAACCAGAAGTCGGCGCGCGAGCCGGTGCTGAGCCTGAGCGAGGCCGACATCGCCGAGGCGATCGACGGCCTGCGCCAGCGCACGCTGGTGTTCGAGAGCAGCGGCGGGCGCGTGCCGCGCTTCGAGCACAACTTTCAGCGTGGTGTGGGCGTGCCCGAGCAGTCCGCCGTGCTGCTCGGGCTGCTGATGCTGCGCGGGCCGCAGACTGCGGGCGAGCTGCGTCTGAACGCCGAGCGCTGGTACCGCTTCCTCGACATCGCTTCGGTGGAAGGCTTTTTGGAGGAGCTGCAGCAACGCCCGGCGCACAAGGGCGGGCCGCTGGTGGCGCTGCTGCCGCGCCAACCGGGTGCACGCGAGCCGCGCTGGGCCCATCTGCTGTGTGGTGCACCGGCGCAAGAGCCGGTGGCCGCAGGGGCGCAGGCAGCGGCACTGGGCGCTGGGCTGGGCGCGGAGCTGGCGGCTCAGGTGGCCGCATTGGCCGAGCGCGTGCAGGCGCTGGAGCAGCAGGTGCAGCAACTGGAACATCGGCTAGAGCAGGCAGGGGGCTAAGCGGGTTGCGCTGCGCTGGGGCTGCGGGTTGCGCTGGCCCAAGCTGTCACCGCCCGGACAGCGCCGCTTGGCCGGGCGTGCTACAAAGCGATAAATCCCCACGCAGCATAGGAGACCGGCCCCATGGACTTGGCATTTACGCCCGAAGAGCAGGCTTTTAGAGCCGAAATACGCGCTTGGGTGCGCGCCAACCTGCCGCCCGAGCTGGCGCACAAGGTGCACCACGCCCTGCGCCTGAGCCGCGATGATCTGCAAGGCTGGGCCAAGGTGCTGGGCCGCAAGGGCTGGCTGGGCTACGGCTGGCCCCAAGCCTTCGGTGGCCCGGGCTGGAACGCGGTGCAAAAGCATTTGTTCGAAGAAGAATGTGCCCTCGCCGGGGCCCCGCGCGTGATCCCCTTCGGCCCGGTGATGGTGGCACCGGTCATCATGGCCTACGGCAGCCCCGAGCAGCAGCAGCGCTTCTTGCCCGGCATCGCCAGCGGCGAAGTCTGGTGGTGCCAGGGCTACAGCGAGCCCGGTTCCGGCTCCGACTTGGCTAGCCTCAAAACCCGCGCCGAATACCGCGGCGACCACTACCTGGTCAACGGCCAAAAAGCTTGGACCACACTGGGCCAGCACGCCGACTGGATTTTTTGCCTGGTGCGCACCAGCAGCGAGGGCAAACCGCAGACTGGCATCAGCTTTTTGTTGATCGACATGAAATCGCCCGGCGTCACGGTGCGCCCAGTGCGCCTGCTGGATGGCGAGTGCGAAGTCAACGAAGTCTTTTTCGACGACGTGCAGGTGCCGCTAAACAACCTCATCGGCCAAGAAAACAAGGGCTGGACCTACGCCAAGCACCTGCTCAGCCACGAGCGCACCAACATCGCCGAAGTCAACCGCGCCAAGCGCGAACTCGAGCGCCTCAAGCGCATCGCCCAAGTCGAAGGGGTGTGGGACGATGCCCGCTTTCGGGACCAGATCGCGCTGCTGGAAGTGGATGTGGTGGCGCTCGAAATGCTGGTGCTGCGCGTGCTGGCGGCCGAAAAATCGGGCAAAAACCCGCTCGACATCGCCGGTTTGCTAAAAATCCGTGGCAGCGAAATCCAGCAGCGCTACGCCGAGCTGATGATGCTCGCCGCCGGCCCCTACGCGCTGCCCTTCATCTTTGAGGCGATGGAGGCTGGCTGGCAGGGCGACTTCCCGGGCGGCGTGGTCGGCAATGCCCCGCTGGCGGCGAATTATTTCAACTTGCGCAAAACCACGATTTACGGCGGCAGCAACGAGGTGCAGCGCAACATCGTGGCCCAAACCCTGCTCGGCTAATAAACACACCCGGAGACACGCAATGGATTTCGACTTTTCCGACGACCAACTGCAACTGCGCGAAGCGGTGCGGCGCTGGGTGCACAAAGCCTACCCCTTCGAGCGCCGCCACACCGCCGCCGCCGCCGGGGGCTTCGATCGCGCCACCTGGGCCGAACTGGCCGAACTCGGCTTGTGTGGCCTCACGGTGGCCGAAGCCCACGGCGGCTTGGGCCTGGGGGCGGTGGACGCGATGGTGGTGCAAGAAGAACTCGGCCGCGGCCTGGTGTTGGAGCCGCTGGCGCAGGCCTTCATTGCCGCCGCCGTATTGCAAGCTCACGCGCCCGCTGCCATGCAGCAGCAGTGGTTGCCGCGCCTGGCCAGTGGCGAGGCGCTGCTGGTGCTGGCGCACGTGGAACGCGGCCTGCGGCACCGGCTCGGGGCCGTGGCAACCCAGGCGCTGCCGCAGGGCGCGGGCTGGCTGCTCAGTGGCGGCAAAAGCCTGGTGCCGGCCGGCGACTGCGCCGACGCGTTTCTGGTGCCGGCGCAGACGCCGCAAGGGCTGGCGCTGTTTCTGGTGCCGCGCGACGCCGCCGGGGTGCAGGTCCGTGCTTACCCCACCCAAGATGGCAGCCGCGCCGCCGAAGTGGGCTTTGCGCAAACGCCCGCACAACTGCTCAGCCCCGATGGCCAGGTGGCGCTGGAGTGGGCCGCCGACGTGGGCATCGCCGCCGCCTGCGCCGAAGGCGTGGGGGTGATGGAGCAGACGCTGGCTTACACGCTGGACTACCTCAACACGCGCAAGCAGTTCGGGGTTCCGATCGCCAGCTTTCAGGCGCTGCGCCACCGCGTGGCCGACATGAAGATGCAGCTCGAACTGGCGCGCAGCATGAGCTACTACGCCAGCCTCAAGCTCGGTGCGCCGGCCGCTGAGCGCCGCCAGGCGCTGGCGCGCGCCAAGGTGCAACTGGGGCAGTCAATGCGCTTCGTGGGCCAGCAGGCGGTGCAGTTGCACGGCGGCATTGCCGTCACCGACGAATACATCGTCAGCCACTGCTTCAAAAAACTCACGCAGCTCGAACTCAGCCTGGGCGACACGCTGCACCACCTAGGCGAGGTGTCGGCGCGCATGCGCGAGAGCGCCGGGGTGTTTGCCTGACTGACTGCCTGGCTGCCTGACGCTTGGCCCCATTCAGCGCAGCAGCAGCCAAGCCAGCGCCAGCCCCAGCCCCAGCAGCCCCAGCACGGCATACCAGCCCCAGGGCCGCGCGGGCTCGGCGTAGGGATCGACCAGGCTGCGCTCGGCCCCGGCGGGCAGTTGTGCCACGCCGGTGAGCGACGCACCAAAGGGGATGTTGATGCGGGCCCGGATGTTGACCGCCCAGCCATTGGCATCGAGCAAGGGCCCGAGGTTGCGCTGGCGCAGCTTGAACCAGGCCAGCAGCATCGCGGGTCCCGAAATGAGCAACAGCATCACCAGCAGCACCAGCCCCAGCAGCACCAGGGGCATCTGCCACAACGGCAGGCTCAAAAAGGCGCTCAAAATCGCGGCCAGCGCGGTGGCGAGCATCCCCAGCGCCAAGCCGATGGCGGCAAAAATGCCGGCAAAGCGCGCGATGTCGAAGGCCCGAGCGGACGCTGCCGCTGGTGCCGCTGGTGCCGCCACCACGGCTGCCCCGGCTGCCGATTGGGCCTCGACCCGTTGCTCGCGCGCCGCAGCCAGACGCTGCGCTTGCGCACTCACAAAACGGGCAAAGCGCCGGTAGGGCATCCAAAACGCTTGCCGCACGCTGATCGGCGCCTCCACCACGCGCAGCACGTGCGCCTTCCAGTCGCGCCCTTGGCGGTCGTAGAACAGCGCATTGCGTCCGGCCACCAGCATCTCGTCGGCGTCGCCGCCGGTCAGGGCGGCAACGATGGTGATCGGGGCCTCGTCGGGGCGTTCGCACTCGCAGTAGATGAGGTAAGCCCCCGAGAGCGGGGCCAGAGTGCTGTGGCGCTCCAGATCGGCCACGCGCAGGCACAGGGTGCAACTGCGCTGGTCGATGTAGAGCGTGCCGGCCTGGAAGATGGCGGGCTGTTGCTGGCCGTAAAAATCGCTCAGGTTGACAAAGTTGCGCAGCAAGGGCACGAGGTCGCGCCGCAGCCGCAGCAGCAGCTCGAGCGCCTCGATGCCGGCGGCGTTGGCGTCGGCCTGGCTGTCTTGTTCCATCAGGGCTGCCAGCCGGGCTGGCGTGGGGCCGTTGAGCAAGCCGCGCAGCGCCTCGGGGCTCCAGTCGGCCAGCGCGGTGGCGGGGCGCTGCGCCAGCCAGGCACGGCGGGCCGCCAGGCGCGCGCGCAGTGTCTCCCATTGGGCTGCCGTGAGCGCCGTGCACGGGCCCAGCAGCGGCAGCACCGCATCCCGTTGCAGCGCGGCGATGCGCGCCTGCCAAGCAGGGTTGAGCCCCTCGCTCAGCGGCAATTCGGCCCCTGGGCGCACCCGGGCCAGCGGCAAGGCGGCCAGCGCCTCGCTGCCTTCATGCAGGGTCAGAGCGGCCAGTTCGGTGTAGCGCGCTTCGGCCGGGTTGAGCGCCGTTTCGGCTTCGGGGTTGAATTGTGCCAGTCGGCAGCGGGTAAAAAAATCGTCCACCTTGGCCTGCACGGCGTCGAAGGCTTGCAGGGCGCAGGCCTCTTGCAGACCCGAAACCGGCAGGGCTGCGGGCGCTGCGCCGGGTGCTGCGATGGGGGCCGCACCGGGCGCTGAATCGGGAGCGGCATCGGGCACCAGGCTGTGCTCGGCTGGCGCCTGCTGGTGCCAGTCGAGCGCCTGTTGCGCCAGCTCCAGCAAGGCCGTCAAGCCCGCTTGCGTCGCCCCGGGCTGGCCGCTGCGGTCGGTCTGCGCGCCCTGGGTGGCGATGATGTGCCCTATCAGCTCGGCGCAAGCCGCATCTGGGGCCAGTTCGGCCGGCACCACCCCGTCGCCATTGGGCAACGTGGGCGGGAACAGGCGCGCGGGCTCGCTCAGGTCGTCGAGGACTATGTGTTCGGCGCTGGGTTTGTCCAGGCGCAGCAGCACCTGGTGCGCGGCGGCAAACAAGGCCGCACCCGCCGCCGCGTCGGTGCGCAGCGCATCCAGCGGCAGCTCGGCACTAGGCCGAAACAGCAACTGCGGGTCGTGCAGCACCTCGCAGACCCAGCGCACGGCGGCGCGGATTTCGGGCACCCGGATGCTGCCGTCGCCATCGGTGTCGATGCGTTGCAGGGTGCGGCTGTCGAATTCCAGCCCGGAGGTCGGGCAGGCCAGCACGGCCCACAGTTTTTGATCCAGTTGATCGAGGCAGCGCAAATCTTGCGCGCTTTCGATGCGCACTTGGTCAAAGCCGCCGCTGCGAAAAAAACGCCAGCGGTGCGGGCCACTCATCTCCAGTGGTTCGCTCGGGGTGGTTTGGCTCATGGCTGCCCTCGAATATAAAAAAACCGCCGCCAGCGGCACAAATGGCTGGCGGCGGTTGTGGATCGTAGCAGTTTGGCCGGGATCGGCGCCCACTCAGCGCCAAGGGAGCACCGGCCCAGCATTGGCCCTATAGCCGCTTTAACGCAGGTCGAAGCGGTCCAGCTCCATCACCTTGACCCAGGCGGCGACGAAGTCATCGACGAACTTGCGCTCGTTGCCGCGTTCGGCATAGACCTCGGCCAGCGCGCGCAGTTGCGAGTTGGAGCCAAACACCAGGTCGGCCACGGTCGCGGTCCACTTCACGGCCCCGCTTTGGCGGCAGCGGCCCTCGAGCACGTTCGGGTTGGCGGCCGAGCGCGCCCACGTGGTGCCCATATCGAGCAGGTGGGTGTAGAAGTCGGTCGAGAGCGTGCCTGGGCGCGCGGTGAACACGCCGTGGCGGCTGCCGCCGCTGTTGGCCCCCAGCACGCGCAGGCCACCGACGAGCACCGTGAGCTCGGGCGCGGTGAGGGTGAGCAGTTGGGCGCGGTCGATCAGCAGCTCGGCCGCGTGGGCTTCGCAGCCGGGGGCGGCGTAGTTGCGCAGGCCATCGGCGCACGGCTCGAGCACGGCAAAGGAGGCCACGTCGGTCTGCTCAGGCAGCGCGTCGGTGCGCCCGGGCGTGAACGGCACGGTGACATCAAAACCGCCCTGCCTGGCTGCGGCTTCTACGGCGGCAGCACCCGCGAGCACGATCAAATCGGCCAGCGAGACCTTTTTGCCGCCGCCGGCGCTGGCGTTGAAGCGCTGCTGGATGGCTTCGAGCTGGGCCAGCACGGTGCTGAGCTGGGCCGGGTCGTTGGCCGCCCAGTCTTTCTGCGGGGCCAGGCGGATGCGGGCACCGTTGGCGCCGCCGCGCTTGTCGGAGCCACGAAAGGTGCTGGCCGAGGCCCAGGCGGTGGCCACCAGTTGCGACACGCTCAGGCCCGAGGCCAGCACCTGGGCCTTGAGCGCGGCCACGTCGGCGGCGTCGATCAGCGCGTGCTCGACCGCAGGCAGCGGGTCTTGCCAGATCAGCACTTCGGCCGGCACCAGCTTGCCCTGGTAGCGCGAGCGCGGGCCCATATCGCGGTGCGTGAGCTTGAACCAGGCGCGCGCGAAGGCGTCGGCGAACTCCTGCGGGTTTTGCTGGAAGCGGCGCGCGATCCGGTTGTAGGCCGGGTCGAAGCGCAGCGCCAGGTCGGCGGTGGTCATCATGGTTTTCACGCGCTTGGCCGCGTCGTGCGCGGCCGGGGCCAGGTCTTGGTCGGCCACGTTCACCGGCTGCCATTGCCAGGCACCGGCCGGGCTCTTGACCAGGTTCCAGTCGTAGTCAAACAGCATGTGGAAGTAGCTGTGATCCCACTGGGTCGGGTTCGGGCTCCATGCCCCTTCGATGCCGCTGGTGATGGTGTCACCGCCCTTGCCGCTGCCGAAGCTGCTGGCCCAGCCAAAACCCTGCTGCTCGATCGGCGCGCCCTCGGGTTCGCGCCCGAGGTGCGACTCCAGCCCGGCCCCGTGCGACTTGCCAAAGGTGTGGCCACCGGCCACCAAGGCCACGGTTTCCTCGTCGTTCATGGACATGCGGGCGAAGGTTTCGCGGATGTCGCGCGCCGAGGCCAGCGCGTCGGGCACGCCGTTGGGGCCTTGGGGGTTGACGTAGATCAGGCCCATCTGCACAGCGCCCAGGGGCTGGGCAAGGTCGCGCTCGCCGCTGTAGCGCTTGTCGCCCAGCCATTCGGATTCGGGGCCCCACCAGATGTCGTCCTGCGACTCCCAGATGTCGGGGCGGCCACCGGCAAAGCCGAAGGTCTTGAAGCCCATGGATTCGAGCGCCACGGTGCCGGCCAGGACCAGCAAATCGGCCCACGAGAGGTTTTTGCCGTATTTTTGCTTGATCGGCCACAGCAGGCGCCGCGCCTTGTCGAGGTTGACGTTGTCGGGCCAGCTGTTCTCCGGCGCAAAGCGCTGCGCCCCGTGGCCAGCGCCGCCGCGTCCGTCGTGGATGCGGTAGGTGCCGGCGCCATGCCAGGTCATGCGGATGAAGAACGGACCGTAGTGGCCGTAGTCGGCCGGCCACCAGTCTTGCGAGTCGGTCATCAGCGCTTTCAGGTCTTGCACCACGGCGTCGAGGTCGAGTTCGGCGAAGGCTTTTTGGTAGTCAAAGTCCTTGCCCATCGGGTTCGACTTGCAGCCGTGCTGATGCAGGATGCGCAGGTTGAGCTGCTCGGGCCACCAGTCGCGGTTGGAGCGCACGCCCGCCACGGCCGGGGCGGTGGGAGCGCCGTGGAAGGGGCATTTGGATTCGGTCGTCATGATCTCATCTCCTGGTTGAAAAAACGCTCGGGTTGAGCAGGCCTGTAAAGTGTAGTCTTAGGCTATCGGTTAGCGGCATTGCTTTTGTCTAATCGATTCATAGGCTGATTCCTTGCCGCTGCCGGTCCTCAGGCGTGCAGCCTGGAGTGGCGCGGCAGGCGCGCGGCCAGAAACTCCATCTGGTCGGCTAGGATGCGGCGGTTGCGCAAAATAAAGTCTTCCCACAGGCTGGGCACGTAGGGGGTGTAGAGCAGCGGCATGCGCGCCTGCTCCGGGGTGCGGTTGCCCTTGCGGTGGTTGCAACTGCGGCAGGCCGTGACCACGTTCATCCAGTGGTCGCCGCCTTTTTGCGCCAGCGGGCGGATGTGCTCGCGCGTCAGGAACGACTCGGGGAAGGTGTCGGCGCAGTAGGCGCAAAGGCAGCGGTCGCGGGCAAAGAGCTTTTCGTTGCTCAGGCTGGGTTTGAGCTCGAAGGGGTTGATGCCCGGCACGCCCGCCGTGCCGATGATGGAGTTGATTTCGATAACGGACTGGCGGCCGCTCACGGCGTTAAAGCCGCCCCGGAAAACCGCCACGCGCAGGCCCGCCTCCCAGCGCACCTCGTCGGCTGCGTAGTGCAGCACCGCCTGCTCCAGGCTGATCCACGACTGCGGCACGCCCTGTGCCGACAATTTCAACACCTTCAAAGCCTAGCCCTCGCGTCAGGCCCCGCAGCGGGGCTAAGATGCACAAAACCCGGCCTACCAGCCACCGTGCCAAGGCAGCGGCAGGCAAAAGCGCATGCCCGATTGGGCAGTGCCCAAACCGGTTTGTGTCAATATAGCGCGCTTTGGTTTCGATTTGACGACGCCAGCTTGAAAACTCCCCTTTTTGTCGCATGAAAATCATCCAAGGCTTGGCCAACCTGTTGCGCCAGACCCGCTCCCACGGCCGGGGTTGCGCCCTGACCATAGGCAACTTCGACGGCGTGCACCGCGGCCACCAGGCCATGCTGGCGCTGCTGGGCAACGAGGCGCGGCACCGCGGCCTGCCCACTTGCACCCTCACGTTTGAGCCGCACCCGCGCGACTACTTTGCCCAAAAACACCGCCAGCCCGATCTGGCCCCGGCGCGCATCGCCACCTTGCGCGACAAGCTGCACGAGCTGCGCCGCTGCGGGGTCGAGCAGTGTGTGATCCTGCCTTTTGACGAACGCCTGGCGGCCTTGGCGGCGCAGGACTTCATCGACCAGGTGCTGCTGGGCGCGCTCGGGGCGCGCTACGTGCTGGTGGGCGACGATTTCCGCTTCGGGGCCCAGCGCCGGGGCGACTACGCGCTGCTCGACGCCGCCGGCAGCGCGCAGGGCTTCGACGTGGCGCGCATGCTCAGCTACGAGGTGCACGGCGTGCGCGTCTCCAGCTCCGAGGTGCGCGAGGCCCTCGCCGCCGGCCGCATGGACAGCGCCACCGCCCTGCTCGGTCGACCCTACGCCATCAGCGGCCACGTGGTGCACGGGCGCAAGCTCGGGCGCGCGCTCGGGGCTACGGCGAGCGGCGCCGACGACGGCTTTCGCACCCTGAATCTGCGCTTTGACCACTGGAAACCGGCCGCCAGCGGCATTTTTGTGGTGCAGGTGCATGGGCTGGAGCCCGACCCCACCGCACCCCCGCTGCCCGGTGTCGCCAACCTCGGGGTGCGGCCCTCGCTCGACCCCCAAGATACCAACGGCGGCCGCGTGCTGCTCGAAACCCACTGCCTCGATTGGCCCGAGCGGGTGCAGCGTGCCTTGCAAAACGCGCCCACGCCGGGCGAGGCCTACGGTAAAATCATTCGCGTCGAGTTGCTGCACAAGTTGCACGACGAACTGCGCTACCCCGACCTTCCGGCCCTCACCCGCGGCATCGCCCAAGACTGCGCCGACGCCCGCGCTTGGTTGGCCCGGCACCGCCGCCCTACCTGAAGCCGCCCCCTGCGGCCACTCCCGCCACTGCACCCCATGCCAGACGCCCTGCCCCAGCCCCAGCCCGCCCCGCGCGACTACAGCGCCACGCTGAACCTGCCCGACACCCCGTTCCCGATGCGCGGCAACCTGCCGCAGCGCGAACCCGGCTGGGTGCAGCAGTGGAACGACCAAGGGCTGTACCAGCGCCTGCGCGCCGCGCGCCGCGGGGCACCCAAGTTCATCTTGCACGACGGCCCGCCCTACGCCAACGGCCAGATCCACATCGGGCACGCGGTCAACAAGGTGCTCAAAGACATGATCGTCAAGGCGCGCCAGATGGCCGGCTTCGACGCCCAGTACATCCCGGGCTGGGACTGCCACGGCCTGCCGATCGAAAACGCGATCGAAAAACTGCACGGCCGGGGCCTGAGCCGCGACGCCATGCAGGCCAAGAGCCGCGCCTTTGCCAGCGAGCAAATCGCGCAGCAAATGGCCGACTTTCAGCGCCTCGGGGTGCTGGGCGAGTGGGAGCGGCCCTACCGCACCATGGATTTCGAGACCGAGGCCAACGAAATCCGCGCCTTCAAGCGCGTGCTCGAGCGCGGCTACGTCTATCGCGGGCTAAAGCCGGTCTATTGGTGCTTCGACTGCGGCTCCTCGCTGGCCGAATTCGAGATCGAATACCAGGACAAGCGCAGCCAGAGCCTGGATGTGGGCTTTTTGTGTGCCCAGCCGCAGCGCTTGCTGCAGGCTTTTTTCCGCGACCACGGGCTACCGCACGGCAGCGCCGCCGGGCTGGAGGCGCTGCCGATCTACGCCGTGATCTGGACCACCACCGCCTGGACCCTGCCCGCCAACCAGGCCCTCAACCTCAACCCCGAGCTGCCCTACGCGCTGGTGCAAACGCCGCGCGGCCTGCTGCTGCTGGCCGAGGCGCTGGTCGAGGGCTGCTTGCAGCGCTACCAGTTGAGCGGCCAGGTGCTGGCCACCTGCGCCGGGCGCGAGCTCGAAGGGATCGAATTCGAGCACCCGCTGGCCACGGCGCACCCCGGCTACCAGCGCCGCAGCCCGGTCTATCTGGCCGATTACGCCACCGCCGACGACGGCACCGGCATCGTGCACTCCGCCCCCGCCTACGGCGTGGAAGACTTCAACTCCTGCGTGGCACACGGGCTGGCGCTCGACGCCATCCTGAACCCGGTGCAGGGCAACGGCCAGTACGCGCCCGAGCTGCCGCTGTTTGGCGGCCAAGCCATTTGGCAGGCCGGTGCCGCCATCATCGAAGCCCTGCGCGCCCAAGGCCGCCTGTTCGCCAGCCAGAGCATCGAACACAGCTACCCGCACTGCTGGCGCCACAAAACGCCGGTGATCTACCGCGCCGCCGCGCAGTGGTTCATCCGCATGGACGCCGGCGCAGGCGTGTTCACGCAAGACCCCGCCGAGCAGACGCTGCGCCAGGCGGCGCTGCACGCCATCGAACAAACCCGCTTCTACCCCGAAAACGGCCGCACCCGGTTGCGCGACATGATCGCCAACCGGCCCGACTGGTGCATCAGCCGCCAGCGCTCCTGGGGCGTGCCGCTGCCCTTTTTGCTGCACACCGATAGCGGCGAGCCGCACCCGCGCACACTGGAAATCATCGACTTGGCCGCCGACGTGGTGCAGCAAGGCGGCATCGAAGCCTGGAGCCAGCTCGGCGTGGCCGAGATTCTGGCGCGCATCGGCGACGCCACCGACCCGGCGCAGTACAGCAAGAGCAGCGACATCCTCGAAGTCTGGTTCGACTCCGGCAGCACCCACACCACCGTGCTCAAGGGCAGCCACGCCGGGGCCGCTCACCCGCACGGCCCCGAGGCCGACCTCTACCTCGAAGGCCACGACCAGCACCGCGGCTGGTTCCACTCCTCCTTGCTCATCGCCAGCGCCCTGTACGGCCGCGCGCCCTACAAGGGGCTGCTCACGCACGGCTTCACCGTCGATGGCCAAGGGCGCAAGATGAGCAAGAGCGTGGGCAACGTGATCGCCCCGCAGCAGATCAGCTCCAGGCTCGGGGCCGAGATCATCCGCCTGTGGGTCGCCGCCACCGACTACTCGGGCGACCTGGCGATTGACGACAAAATCCTGGCGCGCGTGGTTGACTCCTACCGCCGTATGCGCAACACGCTGCGCTTTTTGCTCGCCAACATCAGCGACTTCGACCCCGCCACCGACAGCGTGGCAGCGGCCGATTTGCTGGAAATAGACCGCTACGCCCTGGCGCGCGCGGCGCAGTTGCAAGCCGAGGTGCTGGCGCATTACCAGGATTACGAATTCCACCCGGTCGTGGCCAAGCTGCAGGTTTATTGCTCCGAAGACCTGGGCGCGTTTTACCTCGACGTGCTCAAAGACCGGCTCTACACCTGCGCCCCCAAGAGCCTGGCGCGGCGCAGCGCCCAGACCGCCTTGCACCAGATCACGCACGCCCTGCTGCGCTGGCTGGCCCCGTTTTTGAGCTTCACCGCCGAAGAAGCGTGGGCGCTGATCGGGCACAGCGAATCGATCTACACCGAAACCTATTTGCCGCTGGCCAGCCCCAACCAAGCCCTGCTGGCCAAGTGGGGCCGATTGCGCGAGCTGCGCAGCGTGGTCAACAAAGCCATCGAAGACGTGCGCGCCACGGGCAGCCTGGGTTCATCCCTGCAAGCCAACCTGGTGCTGACGCTGGACGCCGAAGACCTGGCGCTGCTGCGCAGCTTGGGCGATGAACTCAAGTTTGTGTTCATCGTCTCGGCGGTCGAGCTGCAGCCGGGCCCCGAGCTGGCGGTGCAGGTGCGCGCTTCGAGCGACACCAAATGTGCGCGCTGCTGGCACTGGCGCGCCGACGTCGGGCAGCACATCCACACCCACCCGGAGCACCCCGAGCTGTGTGGCCGCTGCATCAGCAACCTGTTTGGCAGCGGCGAAGTGCGCCACGTGGCCTGAACCCTTTTTGTAAAGCTGCAAAGCCCCATCATGGCCAAATCCTCCCCCACCAGCCTCTGGCTCTGGCTCGCGCTGGCGGCCGCCATCGTGCTGGCCGACCAGTTCACCAAAACGCTGATCATCGCCACCTTCGACCACGGCGAGGCGCTGCGCGTGACCGGGTTTTTCAACCTCACGCGGCACCACAACCCGGGCGCGGCTTTCTCTTTGCTGGCCGACGCCGGCGGCTGGCAGCGCTGGTTTTTGAGCGCCGTGGCCATTGCGGCCAGCGCCTTCATCATCTGGCTGCTGCACAAGCACCACAGCCAGCGCCTGTTTGCTTTTGCCATCGCCTGCATCATGGGCGGGGCCATAGGCAACCTGGTGGACCGGCTGCTGCACGGCCACGTGATCGACATGCTGGACTTTCACTTCCGCTGGCTGCAGCCGGTGTTTCACGGCGGCCACTTTCCCACTTTCAACCTCGCCGACATGGCCATCAGCATCGGCGTGATCGGGATCATAATCGACGAGATCATGCGCGTGCGGCGTTCGCGCTGAGCGCGCCCAAGCGCGCGCCGCCCGTCGCCCTTACTCGATCGCCAACCGCTGGCCGCTGCGGCCGCGCTTCTTGGGCAGCGTCAGCGTGAGCACGCCGTGCTCGTACTTGGCCTTGGCCTCGGCCTCGTCGATCTCGAGCGGCAACTGGAAGCTGCGCGCCACCGAACCGTAGTAGCGCTCGCTGCGCAGCAGCTTGTCGTCCGCAGTCTGGCGATCCTGCTGCTTGATTTCGGCGCGCAGGCTCACGATGCTGCCATCGATGTGGACGTGGATGTCCTCGCGCGCCACGCCCGCGATTTCGGCCTGCACTTGGTAGGCGTCGGGCGTTTCGCTCACATCGACCTTGATCGACTGCGGTAGCGCGTCGCCGTGCAACGGTTTGATGAAAAAGCCGGGGGACGCCATGTCCTTGAAAAAGTCGTCGAACAGGCTGCCACGGGGAATCAGGTGATTCATGATGCGCTTACTCCTTTGCTTGCCAATGTGATGGATAACACTCAAGGTGCCACAAACCCTTGCGGCACCAGCAGAATCTAGTGGCTTGGCATGAAGACTTCAAGAACCGGCAGCCCAGCAGGCACAACAAAAAAGTTGGTGTCAAGCGTTGAGGTTAACCGGCGGGACGCAACGCACGTCCGAGTTGAACCGCCGGTTAGGTTTCTTCGAGTTCCTTGAGGGACTTGCCACTTTTGTCCTTCCACGCAATAAGTCCGTTCGCGCTGCCGCCATGAATGACTGCGGCGGCAGCGCTCGGGCTACTGAACTCAACGTCCTTGGTGAAGACATACAGACCATCGCGCTCCACAAGCGCCTGGTCTTGGATGAGGCGCTGGCGAAGTGCAATGGTGTTTGGGTATTGAGCCTCGGCAGATGGGCGGACAGCAAAGACCGCTTTGGACTCTGCGAACACGACGAAGCCGCCCTCTGTACGCCGGCCAGTCGCTTCGGCGTTCTTGATCTTGCAAAAGAGTTGCGGCTGTGGATGCGCAGGCTTCGAGCTGCCGGAGATCGGCGAGAGCAGGTCGGAGCCAAGCACTGGCAACACCTGGCGGATGCGGGCGAGATAGACCTCCATGTCCTCGCGGTCCGACTCGGGCAGCCTGGGGTTGGAAGTATTGGCGTTCTCCAAGGCATAGCGAGCAGCAGCCCTGGCCTCTTGAAGAAGGCGGTTCTCAAGGAAGCGAACGTGAGCCTTCGTGAGGTTCTCGTCCTTGCTGACGAAGACAACGACCGAGTTCCAGAAGTCCTTACCCTTGTGCTGCTTGAGCCGATCGCGAATGACCTCGGCTTCCCCGATGTATGCAAGGTTTTCGCCGGTATCGGGGTTGACGCCGAGAAGGAAGTAAACACCCGAGCTTTCGAGTTCGTCTCGCGCGAGGAGATCGTCCAACTCGGTGCGAGGAGCCGCAAGGGCCTTGCCAGTCCAGTTCGACACTTCGCCTACGCGGAGGCGTCGGGCGTCTCCATGCGGGAGGAACAGCTTGATCGTGGCAGAGGTCATGCGGGATTATGGACTGGTTGAGCTTCAATGCCAGCGCCTGACCACGGCCGCCTCAGGGCAGCAGCACCGTCGAGCCCACGGTCTGGCGCGCCTCCAGCGCCCGGTGCGCCTGCTGCACCTGATCCAGCGGGTAACGCTGCTCGACGTGAATTTTTACCGCCCCGCTGCTCACCACGGAAAACAGATCATCGGCCATGGCCTGGGTGCGCGCGCGGCTCGTGATGTGGTGAAAGAGCGTCTGGCGCGTCACGTAGACCGAGCCCTTGGCCGCCAGCAGCGCCGGGGCAAAGGGCGGCACCGGGCCAGAGGCGTTGCCAAAGCTCACCAGCAGGCCAAAGGGGGCCAGGCTGTCGAGCGAGCCCTCCCAGGTGTCTAGGCCCACCGCGTCATAGACCACCTTCACGCCGCGCCCGCCGGTGAGCTCGCGCACGCGCGCAGCAAAGTTTTCGCGCCTGTAGTTGATGGCATGCACGGCCCCGTTGGCCAGCGCCAGCGCGCATTTTTCGTCGGAGCCCGCCGTGGCGATGAGTTGCAGGCCGAGCGCGCGCGCCCACTGGCAGGCGATCAGCCCGACGCCGCCCGCCGCGGCGTGAAAGAGCACGAAATCGCCCGCCTCCAGCCCCTCAACCGGCTTGCAATGGCGCAGCAGGTACTGGGCGGTAAGGCCCTTGAGCATCATGGCTGCGCCGTGCTCAAAGGGAATCGAATCGGGCAGGCGGCAGACATTCATCGCTGGCAGCACGCGCAAGTCGCAGTAGCTCCCCGGTGGCTGGCTGGCGTAGGCGGCGCGGTCGCCCACTTGCAGGTGCTCGACGCCCGCACCCACGGCCTCGATCACCCCGGCGCCCTCCATGCCTAAGCGCAGCGGCAAGGGCAGCGGGTACAGGCCGCTGCGCTGATACACGTCGATGTAGTTCAGCCCAATGGCATGGTGCCGGATGCGCACCTCGCCCGGGCCGGGCGCGCCGACCTCGACTGCGATGAGCTGCATCTGCTCGGGGCCGCCGGTGTGCTCGATCACGACGGCGCGGCTGGAATGGGGGGTCATGGGCGGGTTCCTGCAAAGGTTGTTGAGGGGGAGGGAGGGCATGGTGGAAGCGGCGCTGCCGGAGCCCAATGGCGTGGAGCGCCAAAAGCCAGGCCGAGGCCTAACCGTAGGCGCTGTCCGGCAGGCAGCAAGCGCCGGGTAGCGGCATACAGATGTTGCGTGTCCGCGGCGAGCAACCCGTTAGCCGATGAGCTTGTCATATTCGCCGTGCGTCCCGACCCAGAACCAATGAACGCCGCCTTGCACGGGGAGACCAAGCGCACGGTAATAGAGGCCGACTCGGACGCTGTGAAATCGACCATTGGCAACAGTCTTGAAATGCAACGATGGATGGGTTGGATCGTCTTGGATTTGCGCGAAATTTCGATACGCTACGGCCTGAATTTCGACGGGCAATGCGTCGAGGCACTGCCAAAACCGCTTTGATGCGGTGTGCACCAAACTCAAAGTCGCCTCGCCGAACCTGCACGATAGTCGGCAAGAGCCTCGGCCGCCAACTGGTCGAGCTTGCCAGAAGCGGCATCTTGCTCGATTTGCCTATCCCACGCGTTGCCATCGAATTCAGCGAACCAGCGCCGAAACTCAGCCAGCTCCAAAGGGGGCAGCGATTCCACAGCGATCTCAATTGACTTTACGCTTTCCATGTATCCGATCCTTTTACGCAGCAATCATCAAAGTACGTGGCAATTCGCCACTCGCCCGCCTCCTTGACAGCCCTGCGTAGAGCTTAAGCGGCGGGCTGCAACGCTGGTCCGGGTTGAACCGCCGGTTGGGCGCTGTGTGGGCGCTGTGGCAGCAGGGCGCAGTGCCCGTGGAGCGCTGCAGGGTTGCCGCAGATTATGGCTGGGGCCTAGCCGGAAAGCAAGCGCAGTGTGCATGTGCAGGCATGTGCAGGCGGCCAGCGCACCGCCACCGCCGCGCGCAAGCGTTACAGTCGCAGCCATGTCTGCCCCCCATTCCCCCCATTTCGCTCCCCTGACCCTGGGCACCGCCGCCCTGCTCACCGTCGCCCCGCTGTTGTGGGCCGGCAATGCGGTTGTGGGCCGGCTGGCGGCGGACTGGATTCCGCCCATGAGCTTCAACTTCCTGCGCTGGCTGCTGGCCTTTGCCATCTTGCTGCCGCTGGCGGCCTGGGTGCTGCGCCGCAATAGCGGGCTGTGGCAGCACTGGCGCCGCTTTGCGCTGCTCGGCCTGCTGGCCATCGCTGGCTACAACTCGCTGCAATACCTGGCGCTGCACACCTCGACGCCGATCAACGTCACGCTGGTGGCGGCCAGCATGCCGGTCTGGATGCTGCTGATCGGGCGTTTGTTTTTTTCCGCCGCCATCACGCGCCAAGCGCTGGCGGGCGCTGCGCTGTCGCTGCTGGGGGTGCTGGTGGTGCTCACGCACGGCGAGGTGCAGCGCATCGTGCAGTTGCAACTGGTGCCGGGCGACGCCTGGATGCTGCTGGCCGCCTGCGTCTGGGCGCTCTACAGTTGGCTGCTCACCAGGCGCGACGAACCGGCACCGATCCGCGCTGATTGGTCGGCGTTTTTGCTAGCGCAAATCATTTTTGGTCTGTTTTGGTCGGCCGCCTTGACCGCCGGCGAGTGGTGGGTGTGGCCTGGCGCCACTGGCACGGCCACTCCCACCATAGCCTGGAGCTGGGGCCTGGTGGCGGTGCTGGTGTTTGTGGCCGTGGGGCCGGGCGTGATCGCCTACCGCTTCTGGGGCGAAGGGGTGCAGCGCGCCGGGCCCACCGTGGCCTCGTTTTTCAGCAACCTCACGCCACTGCTGGCGGCGCTGATGTCGGCCGCCCTGCTCGGTGAGCCGCCACAGGCGTTTCACGCCGTCGCCTTTGCGCTGATCGTGGCCGGCATCGCGGTCTCTTCTCTGCGGCGCTAGGCTGTGGCGCCAGGCTGCGGCGCCACCATCAGTACGCCCCCGGATAGGCCCCGCCGTCGAGCAAAATGTTTTGCCCGTTGAGGTAGCCGGCGTGGGTGCTGCACACAAAGGCGCAGACGGCCCCAAACTCCTGCGGGCTGCCAAAGCGCCGCGCCGGAATCTGCGCCAGTTGGGCGGTGCGCACCGCATCGAGCGACTGCCCGCTTTTTTGCGCCCCGGCGGCCAGCGTGGCGGCCAGGCGCTCGGTGTCAAACTTGCCCGGCAGCAAGTTGTTGATCGTCACGCCGCGCGCCGCCAGCCCGCTGCGTGCCAGCCCGGCCACGAATCCGGTCAGGCCGCTGCGCGCGCCGTTGCTCAAGCCCAAAATGTCGATCGGGGCCTTCACGGCGCTGGAGGTGATGTTGACGATGCGGCCAAAGCCGCGCTCGGCCATGCCATCGACGGTGGCTTTGATGAGCTCAATCGGGCTCAGCATATTGGCCTCCAGCGCCTGCAGCCAGTGCTCGCGCTCCCAGTGGCGAAAGTCGCCGGTCGGGGGGCCGCCGGCGTTGTTGATCACGATGTCAAAGGCCTGCCCCGGCCCGCCGGGCACGGCAAACAGCGCCGCACGCCCGGCGGCCGTGGTCACGTCGGCGGCCACTGGCAGCACCGTCACCCCGCATTGCTGGCGCAGCTCGGCGGCCACCTGCTGCAAGCGCTCGGCCCCGCGCGCCGCAAGCACCAGGTTCACCCTCTCACGCGCCAGCGCCTGCGCACAACCCCAGCCCAGCCCCTTGCTGGCCCCACACACCAGGGCCCAGCGGCCCGCGATTCCCATGTCCATAAGCACAGTCTCCATGATGGCCTTTGCAGGCCGGATTGATCCATTCCCTTGGCCCGATTTTGACCCAAGTCGCCGCTTGACGCCCCTTAGCGCGGCGCCCGGCTCACCCACAGCACGCCCGCCAGCACCAGCGCGGTGCCAGCCAGAATCCAGGCGTTGAAGGGCTCGCCCAAGATCAGCGCACCCATGAGCAGCGTGGCCATGGGCCCGACCATGCCCACTTGGGCGGTGAGGCCGGCGCCGATGCGCTCGATCGCCAGCATCACCAGCACCACCGGCGCGGCGGTGCAGAGCACGGCATTGAGCAGCGAGAGCCAGATCACCTCGGGGGCCACCCACGCAGCCGAGAGCGGGCGCAGCAGCAAAAACTGCCCGATGCACAGCAAACACGCCACCGTGGTGGCCCAGCCCACCAGCCGCAGCGCGCCGATGCGCTGCACCAGCTCGCCGCTATAAACCAAATAGACCGCGTAGCTGAGCGCGCTGCCAAACACCAGCGCGGCCCCGATGGCGGTGTTCCAGCCGTCGAAACGCAGCTCGTGCCCAAACACCAGCAGCACGCCGGCGTAGCTCAGGCCCATGGCCCCGAGCTGGCGCGGCGTCACGCGCTGGGCAAACAAGAACCAGCCCAGCAGCAGCACCAGCGTGGGGTTGAGGTACAAAATCAGCCGCCCCAGGCTGGCGCTGATGTATTGCAGGCCCAAAAAATCCAGAAAACTGGCCAGGTAGTAGCCGCAAAATCCCAGCCCCAAAATGGCCAGCCAGTCGCGCCGCTGCAGCGGGGCCACCGCCTTGCTGCTGCGGTAGGTGGCCCACCAGATCATGGCCAAAAACAGCGGCAGCGCAAACAGCATGCGGTACATCAGCAGCGTAACCGGATCGACCCCGTAGCGGTACGCCAGCTTGACGATGATGGCCTTGCCGCTGAACGCCACCGCCCCGGCCACGGCCAGCAGCAGACCGCTTTGCAGGCGGCTCAGATTGGCTAAAGCGCTGGGGCGGATGGGCATGGGTTGCTCGGGGGGATTGGGGTCCGCAGCGCCGCCAGCCGCGGCAGCACGCGCTGCACGTTGGCGCAGGTGCAGGCAGCCAAAGCCTCGGGGGCCAGGCCGCGCAGCGCTGCCAGCGCGGCCCCGATGCGTGGCAGCTCGGCCGGGGTGTTGGGCGGCTGCCTGGCTCCGCTGGCGCGCGCGGCGGCCGAGGTGTAGAGCCACTGGGGCGGCATGTCGGGGGCGTCGGTTTCCAGCACCAAGGCCACTGCCGGCAGTTCGACCGCCAGGCGGCGCAGGTTGCGCGCGGCATCGAAGGTGCAGGCGCCACCAAAGCCCAAGCAAAAGCCGAGTTCGATGAAGGCTTGCGCCTGCTGCAGGCTGCCATTGAAGGCGTGTGCAATGCCGCCCGGTGCTGCTCCGCGCCGCGCCCGCTCGCGCAGGCCGCGCAGCAGCCAATCGGCCGAGCGCCGCACATGCAAAATCACCGGCAACCCAAAGCGCTGTGCCAGCTCCAGTTGCGCGGTGTAGAAATGCCACTGGCGCTGGCGCGCGGCCGGTTCGCACAGGGCCGGAACAAAAAAATCGAGCCCGATCTCACCCACCGCCAGCAGGCGCGGGTCGGCGTGGCAGCGTTGCAGCTCGTGCGCCAGCGCCTCCAGGTCGGCGTCGTCGGCTTGCAGCACGTACAGCGGGTGGATGCCCAGCGCGTAGCCGTCGCCACAGGCGTGCGCCAGTTCGCGCACCCGCCCCCAATTGGCCCGCTGCACCGCCGGATAGACGCAAAAATCCACCCCGGCTGCGCGCGCCTGCTGGCGCAACGCCAGGCGCTGCGTATCGCTCCATTCAGGGGCGTCGAGGTGGCAATGGCTGTCGATCCACATGCGCAGCGATTATGCGCTGCGCTTGGGTGCAACCCAGCCCCGGGGGTCGGGGCTGCTTGCATGCGGGTCAAACGCTCAGCAACTCAAAAGCCCAGGTTGATTTGCAGCACCCGGGTGGTGCCACTCACCTCGTTGGCCACCACCAGCAAGGGCCGGCCGTTGGGCGATTGCACCGCCGGGATGAAGGTCAGGCCTTCCGGGCCGCGGTCGCCGGTGGCGGCGTTGCGGGTGCCGTTGAAGTAGGTGACGAAGCGCGCCTCGGCCGGGTTGGTCACCTCATAGACCATCACGCCGCCGACGCGCTCGAGCCCGATGAAGGCAAAAAACCGCATGCCAAACTGCGCCACCACCACGGACTCGGGCTCGGGGCCTTTGCTCGGGCTGCGCGCGTCGAGCGTGTTGTTGTTGTGGCTGGCGTTGAACACCACATTGGGCAGGGCGCGGGTGCGCTGCTCGAACTCGTCGCCCGAGTCATAGACCTGCTGCAGGTTGCTGGCGTCCCAGATCGAGAACGAGCGCGCGCCAAAGCTGAACAGCTCGGTGCACTGGCCGGCGGCGTTGCGGCCGGTCTGGCCGGCATTGGGGGTGCTGGTGATGAGCAGGCGGCCTAGGTTGGAGTCCATGAGCTGGTTGGCGGCATCGGGGAACGCGGCCGGGTCCAGCCCTTGGGCGCAATGGGCGCGCACGCGCACTTCCTCGTTGAAGCCGGGCCAGTCGCGCGCATCGCCTTCATTGGCCGTGACCAGCAAGGTGCGGCCGCCCACCGCGAAGGCGGCGATGGCGTCGGGCTGGTACAGGCCGCGCACCCGGAACGGCGCAATGCGGATGGCCGGGGTGCCGTCGTTGGAATTTGGGGTGCCGTCTTCGTTGCTCAGGTCGAGCGCGTTGCGCGCCAGGCTGTGGTCTTTGCTGCCCAGCGGGCGCACGGCGGTGACGCGGGCGCTGGCGATGTCCACCGTGGCCACGGCGTTGTTTTCTTGCAGCGTGACGAAGGCGCTGCGGCCATCGGGCGCGACGGCGATGAACTCGGGCTCCAGGTCTTGGGCCGCGTTGGCACCGGGGCCAAAGATGCGCACACCTTGGGCGCGCAAGGCCGCTTCCTGGCCGATGAAGGCGCGGAAATCGGCTGTGGCCACGGTGGGGGTGCGGCCGCGGTTGACGGTGATGATGCTGACCGAGCCTTCCGGGTCCACCGAATCGGCCTGCCCATAGCTGTTGGGCTCGCCCTCGTTGGCCACCAGCACGCGCAGGCCGTCCGGGGTGAAGGTGAGCATGTCGGGCAGTGCGCCCACGGCCACGTGCGCGAGCACGCGCAGCGTAGCGGCTTCGACGAAAACCACCGCGCCGGGGTTGGTCTTGGGCGCGGCCTGAACGGCAATCGCCACCAGGCCGCTATGCACCGCCACGCTGTTGGGGCTGTCGCCAAAGGCCGCCACCGGGATGTTGCCGATGCGCTGGGGCGCGCGCGGGTCGCGCAGATCGAGCACGTCGATCGACTTCGTGGCCGCATTGACCACGAACAGGCGCCGCGAAAACGGGTCGTAGGCGGTGATTTCGGAGGCCCCTTCGGCCCCGCCTTCAAAGGCACCGAGCGCTTCCAATGTCAGGCCCGTGAGGGCCGCAGCCGGAGCCACGGCAGGGGCTGCCGGAGCCGGAGCCGCAGCGGGCTGGGTGGGGGCCGTCTGGCAGCCCGCCAGCAACACAAGCGAAAGGGCTGCGGCAGCCGATAAGCGCGCCAGCGCAAAAGGGGCGGTTTTCATAAGCATCCCGTAGAGCAGTTCGACGTTGAACCGCTGCACTCTACACAAGGCTTATGACGAATATGTGAATCTGAGCCTGCCCTCTCTGCACCCGCTGCTGCGCCTGTTGCGCCCGCTGTGCCCAATCAAATCCGCTCAAAAATCGCCGCAATCCCCTGTCCGCCGCCGATGCACATCGTCACCAGCGCGTAGCGGCCGCCGGTGCGCTGCAGCTCGTACAGCGCCTTGACCGTGATCAGCGCGCCGGTGGCCCCGATCGGGTGCCCGAGCGAGATGCCCGAGCCGTTCGGGTTCACCTTGGCCGGGTCGAGCCCGAGTTCTTGTGTCACGGCGCAGGCTTGGGCGGCGAAGGCTTCGTTGGCCTCGATCACGTCCAGGTCGGCAATCGTCAAACCGGTGCGCTCGAGCACCTTGCGTGTGGCCGAAATCGGGCCTACGCCCATGATCTTGGGGTCCAGCCCAGTGTGCGCGTAGCCCACCAGCCGCGCCATCGGGGCCAGGCCGCGGGCGCGCGCGGTGCCGGCTTCCATCAGCAGCACGGCGGCGGCGGCGTCGTTGATGCCCGAGGCGTTGCCCGCGGTCACGGTGCCGTTTTCTTTCTGGAACACCGGCTTGAGCTTGGCCATGTCGTCGAGCGTGCAGCCGGGGCGGAAGTGCTCGTCGGTGTCAAAAGCGACTTCGCCCTTGCGGCTCTTGAGCATCACGGGCACGATCTGCGATTTGAAGCGCCCTTCGGCGCTGGCGCGCTCGGCCCGGTTGTGGCTCTCGACCGCCAGCGCATCCTGCATGGCGCGGGTGATGCCAAACTGCGCCGCCACGTTTTCGGCCGTCACGCCCATGTGGATTTTGTGAAAGGGGTCGTGCAGCGCGCCGACCATCATGTCCACCAGCGCGGTGTCGCCCATGCGGGCCCCAAAGCGTGTCGACAGGCTGACGTAGGGCGCGCGGCTCATGTTTTCAGCCCCGGCCCCGATGGCTACATCGCAGTCGCCCAGCAAAATCGCCTGGCTGGCGCTGACGATGGCCTGCAAGCCGCTGCCGCACAGACGGTTGACGTTGATGGCCGGCGTTTCGTTCGGGCAGCCGCCGTTGAGGGCCGCCACGCGCGAGAGGTACATATCACGCGGTTCGGTGTTGACCACATGGCCAAACACCACGTGGCCCACATCGGCGCCGGGCACGGCGGCGCGCGCAAGCACCTCGCGCACCACCAGGGCGCCGAGTTCGGTGGTGGGCACATCCTTCAGGCTGCCGCCAAAGGTGCCTATGGCGGTGCGCGCTGCGCTGACGACGACGACTTCTCGGTTCATGGGTGTGCTCCTGGGAATAAGGGGGCTGGCCAGTGTGGCCAGAGGCCTGATTTTAGGTTAGCCGCATGCGCGAGCCGCTGCACGCTGCCCGCTGTGCGGCCCGGCACACCCAAGCGCTCAGCGCCTTGTTCAACTCGCTTGAAACCCGCCACTGCGGCAAGTCAGCACCAGGGTGTCGCGCCAGCCCAGCACGCCGGGTTCGAGCGGCTGGATCGGGGTGGATTCGTGGATCACGCGCTCGTCGTCGAGCAGCAGCAGCGACCACGGCTGGCTGAGCGTAAAGCGCTGGCCGTGCGGCCCATCGGCCTCGAACACCCGGCTCTCGCCGCCCTTGATGCTGTGGCGCCCAACCATAAACACCGCCACCAGTTCCATGCCGTCGCGGTGCGCGCCCTCGGGCGTGGGGCGGCCGATGCCGTCGGTGGTGTCGATGCGAAACTGGTGCGCCTCCACGTACCAAGCTTGCGCACCCTTGAGCGCCGTGGCCGCCGCCGCCGTTTGCCCCAGCAGGCACTGCCAAGCCCGCGCCGCCACCACCGCCGGGCTGATGGGCTCGAACCAGCGCTGCATGCCGCCGTGCAGCGCGTTGTATTCCAGCGGCTGCCAGTGCACCCGGTGCGGCACCTGGTGCAGCGCCTGGCCCTCGACCACGAAGCAACTGTGGCGGCGCTTGCGGTAGCGCCCGCCGTCCTTCAGGTAGTGGTCGAGGCACAGGTCGTCCCAGCTCGGCTCTAGGGCCGCCAGCTCCGGCGCGGGCACACCCAGCCATTGCTGCACCGAATCGGCGTCGAGCAGGGCAAAACCCTGGCGTGCTAGGGTGGCATCGGCTTGTGCCAGCGGCACGCAGGGTGGAGGGAAATGGGCAGTCATGGTTGATGGGATGTGGATACGGGGTCGCGCTCGACCGGGTGCATGGGTGTGCCAAGTTTAGCTATGGCCCGCCCTCATGCGCGTGCATGCCCCGGCAGCCACGCGGCGGACAGCACCTCGGCCTGCTGCAGCACCGTCTGCACCGCCGCGTCCTGCAAATCCGGCGGGTAGCCATACTTGCGCAGGATGCGCTTGACCAGCACGCGCAGGCGCGCTCGCGCTGATTCGCGGTGAGCCCAATCGACGGCGACGTTCTCGCGCAGACTGACAAGCAACTCGTGGGCGATCACGCGCAGCTTGTCGTCACCCATGACCTGCAGGGCAGATTCGTTTTCCGCCAGCGCGTCGTAGAAGGCGATCTCCTCGTCGGACAATCCCTGTTCCTCGCCGCGATTGCGTGCAGCGCGAATGTCCTGGGCGAGCTTGATCAATTCCTGCAGCACCTCGGCGGTGGTGATGGCGTTGGCGTGGTAGCGGGCAATGGCGTCTTCCAGCCGCTCGGTGAAGGAGCGGGTCTCGACCACGTTGGTGCGGGTGCGCGAACGGATGCTGTCATTGAGCAGTTTGCGCAGCGCTTCCAGCCCCAGGTTTTTCTTCTCCATCTGCTGCACTTCGAGCAGGAATTCGTCCGACAGGATGGAGATGTCCGGCGTCTGGATGCCGACCGCAGCGAGGATGTCGACGATCTCGGTGGAGACCACGGCGCGGCTGACGATCTGCTGGATGGCCAGCTCGCGATCTCGCCGGGTAGCGCCTGAGCCGCCCGCCGTCTTGACCAGCGCGGCACGAATCGCCTGGAAGAAGCCGACTTCCTCGCGGATACCGCGCGCTTCGTCCGAACTTGCCGCCAGCGCGAAGGCCTTCGACAGACTCAGCACGCCATCGGCAAAGCGCCGTTGCGCCTGCTTCTTGGCCTCTGGCGTCTTCTCCGCCGCCGCCCATTGCTGCTGCTTGTCGAGTATCCATTCGATGGCGCCGGCCATCATGGCCAGCCGTTCGCCGGGTGTGCCGCCCAGGCCCGTGCGGTAGTCGAAGCCGTGGAACATGTCGCGCACGATCTCGACCTTCTCCAGCAGCACCGCCACGGCTTGGGCTTCGTCGATGCCGGTCTTGTCCTGATCGGGCTTGGAGTACTGCGCCAGCGCGGACTTCAGGTTTTGCGCGATGCCGATGTAGTCCACGATCAAACCCGCCGGCTTGTCGCGGAACACGCGGTTGACCCGGGCGATGGCCTGCATCAGGCCGTGTCCGCGCATCGGCTTGTCGATGTACATGGTGTGCATGCTGGGTGCATCGAAGCCGGTCAGCCACATGTCGCGCACGATCACCAGCCGCAGTGGGTCCTGCGGATCCCGGGCACGCTTGGCCAACAGATCACGCCGCGCCTTGTTGCCGATGTGCTGCTGCCACTCCACCGGGTCGCTGGCCGCGCCGGTCATCACGATCTTGATGCTGCCGGCGTTGTCGTCCGGGCTGTGCCAGTCGGGGCGTAGCTTGGTGATCGCATCAAAGAGCGCCACGCAGATGCGCCGGCTCATGCACACCATCATCGCCTTGCCATGGAGCGCCGCGACCCGGTCCTCGAAGTGCTGCACCAGGTCGGCGGTCACCAGCGCGAGTCGCTTGTCGCTGCCGACCAGCGCCTCCACCGTGCTCCACTTCTGCTTGGTGCGTTCGGCGCTGGCCTCAATCTCGTCTTCCAGCAGCGCCTCGATCTCGGCATCGATGCGCGGCGTCTCCTCCTTGTCCAGCTCGATGCGCGCCAGCCGCGACTCGTAGTAGATCGGCACCGTGGCACCGTCTTCCACCGCGCGACTGATGTCGTAGATGTCGATGTAGTGGCCGAACACCGCCGGGGTATTCACGTCGGTGGCCTCGATGGGCGTGCCGGTGAAACCGATGAAGGAGGCATTGGGCAGCGCGTCGCGCAGGTATTTGGCAAAGCCGTAGGCGATCGCGCCGGTTTGGCTGGCCACCTTGGCCTTGAAGCCGTACTGGCTGCGGTGCGCCTCGTCGGCGATGACCACGACGTTGGAGCGATCAGTCAGCGCCGGGAAATCGGTCTCGTCCGCCGCCGGCGAGAACTTCTGCAGCGTGGTGAAGATCACGCCACCCGAGGCGCGATTGAGCAGGGTGCGCAGATGCTCGCGGTCCTGCGCCTGCACCGGTGTCTGCCGGAGCAGGTCACGGCACTGTGCGAAGGTCGCAAAGAGCTGGTCGTCCAGGTCGTTGCGGTCGGTCAGTACCACCAGCGTGGGGTTGGCCATGCGCGTGTCGAACACCAGCAGGCCCGCGTAAAAGGCCATCAGCAGGCTTTTGCCGGAACCCTGGGTGTGCCAGATCACGCCGGCCTTGTGGTCGCCGGGAGGTTGGTCCTTGACGCTGGGCAGCCCGTAGACAGCCGGGTCCTCGGCCACGGCACGCTGGCTCGCCCGCAGTGTCGAGATCACTGCCTTCTTCACTGCGTGGAACTGGTGGTAGCCGGCGATGATCTTGATCAGCCCGCCGCCGGTTTCACCGAACACGGTGAAGTGGCGCAACAGATCGAGGAAGCGCCCTCGCTCGAACACGCCCTCGATCAGCGTGGCCATCTCCGGCATCCCTTTGGGCTCGATGCGTGCGCCGTCGGTGGTGCGCCAAGGCATGAAACGCTCGCTGTCCGCCGACAGCGAGCCGACGCGCGCCGTCAGACCGTCGGAGCTCACCAGCAGCGCATTGCTGCGAAACAGCGCCGGAATCTGTTGCTTGTAGGTCTGTAGTTGATTGAAGGCGCCGGCCAAGGTCGCGTTCTCGCCACCGGGGGCTTTCAGTTCCACCACCGCCAGCGGCAGGCCGTTGACGAATACCACCACGTCCGGCCGGCGCTTGGCCTGGCCAGCCACCACGGTGAACTGGCGCACCGCGAGCCAGTCGTTGCAGGCGGGTCGCTCAAAGTCGAGCAACCGCACCTTGCCCGCCGTCAGCGTGCCGTCCTCGGCGTAGTACTCCACATCCGCGCCTTCGGTCAGCAGCCGATGGATGCGGCGGTTCTCCTCCAGCAGGCTGGGCAGTTCCGTCTGCGTCAGGCGGCGCACGGCGTCGGACTGCGCCTCAGGCGGCAGCGTCGGGTTCAGCCGCGCCACGGCGGCGGTGAGTCGCGTCTTGAGCACCACCTCGTCGTAAGCCTCCCGCTCCGGCTGCTTGCCGTCGGGGCCGATGAGCTCATCCGAGGCGCAGGTGTAGCCCAGCCCGGCAAGCTGCGCGAGCAGCGCGGTTTCGAGTTGGGCTTCGGAGAGAAAGGCCATCAGATCCCCTCCCATTCTGTAGGGGCGCGATTCATTGCGCCCCCCGCATTTTCCGGATTCTCCCGATCCAACGCCCATTGCAGCGGGTTGTTCACGATGTATTCCCGGATGTGGTTCAGGGCTTCGTCGTTGCGGATGATGTGTTCGTAGTAGTTGCGCTGCCAGGAAAATTCCGCAAGGCCCATCTGCCGTAGTCTGCGTGTCACCACCGCCTTGAAAGCCCGGACAATGTCACCCAATGTAGGGGCGCGATTCATCGCGCCCTGGTTCGTTGCGCATTGGGTAGAGGGCGCAATGAATTGCGCCCCTACGGTTGCATTGGATGGTGTGTCGGTGGGTGGGATCCACAGGATACCGTGGACATGGTTGGGCATTACGATGAATCCATCTGCTTCAATGCCGGGAAATCGGCCTGGCAGCGCATCCCATTCTGATTTTATCAGTCGCCCCGCATCGTTATGCCGCATGGCGCCATCGGTGATGGCCCCGAACACACAGGCCCTATCCTGCGTACAGATTGTGACGAAATACGCCCCGGCCTGCGCATAATCGTAGCCCTGCAGGCGCAGACTGCGGCGATGCCGGAGGTCGGGGTGGTAGGCCATCAGATGTTCTCTTTCAGCAACACGAAGTGCTCCACCAGTTTCACCATCAGATCCTTTTGCTCCGGCTTGCTCTCGGCCACCAGCAGCGCCAGCGCCACCAGGGTGTTGTCGTTGATCAGCCGCTCCACGGGCTGCCCCAGCAGGTGCTGGTTCAGGCGCAGGTACCACAGGAACAGAAACGAGCCGGTGCGCTTGTTGCCATCGGCCAGCGGGTGATTCTTGATCACGAAGTACAGCAGGTGCGCAGCCCGGCTGGCCACGTTCGGGTAGAACAGCTCGTCGCCAAAGCCCTGCTCGATGGTGGCAATGGCCGAGGCTAGGCCAGCGCCGCGCAATTGACCGAACAGCTCGGTGGCCTCGCCTTTGGCCATCAGTTCCGCCTTGAGCTGGGCAATGGCGGTCAGCACCTCATCGAGCTTGAGCGAGCGCATGCCCTGCTGCTTGCCCGTCTGGCCGGCCAGGCTCTGTTCGTCATAGCCTTGCAGCAGGCTCCAGCTGCGGGCGTAGTCGGCGATCACGCCCAGCACCGCCTCACCTTCGGCACTGACCAGTTGCTGATTGGCCAGGGTGCGCGAGAGCAGATCCAGCGCCTGCTCGAACGCGATGCCGCGTTCCCGAAGCCGCTGCTGATTCAGGCTGTAGCCTTCGACCAGATGCTGACGCAGCACGCCAGTGGCCCACTGGCGGAAACGGGTGGCGCGGGTGGAATTGACCCGATAGCCGACGGAGATGATGGCGTCGAGGTTGTAGTGTTTGAGCCGACGTTTGACCTGGCGACTGCCCTCCGTTTGAACTACTAAGATTTCCTTAGCAGTTGCCATCTCATCCAACTCATTGTCAGAAAAGATATTTTTCAGGTGCATCAAGATATTTTCAGGCGTGGTCGAAAACGCCTCGGCTATCTGCCGCTGCGTTAGCCAAACCGTTTCGCCCTCCAGCCGCACCTGCACCGGCTGATCTCCGGCCTCGAAAATCACGATGTGACTCATGGGTTCCCCTCCCTGGGTTTTGTTGCTCCGGAATTCAATTTTCCCGCCAGCGCGAGCGACTCCAGCCCGGCGCGCTGGCACGCCCAGGTGAGCAGATCGGGGTTGACGGGGATGCGGGTCATGCCACGCGCTCCAAGAATTTCTCGGCATCGGTGATGCGCAGCTCGCCGGAGATCAGTTTGGGCAGCAGGGTGTCGCGGAGTTGGGCGAGGGATTCGCATTCATCTTCGTTTCTCTTCTGTGCAGTTCGCATCGGCATGACTTGCCGATCAAAGGCGTTGATGAGTTGCTCTGGGGGAAGAATGATCGGTAAGTTGTGAACATGATTGCGGTTAAGCGTCGGCACGGCGGAACCTGCGTTGAACATCTCAAAGTCGAGGCAGCGAAGAAGCTCGAATGCGTAGAACGGCGAAACTCTCTTGAACTCCTTTACCCAGAGCGAGGTATTCAGCGGCCAAAAATCGCACTGAACGAGGAACACGCGACCAAGTACGCCGCTTCGACCCGTAGTGATTCCAGGCCCTTTGACCATGTATTGGTCGTGGTAGCCGTTGATTCCGCTAGCCGCCATAACTGGGTACACGCCGTGGGTACGAGCTGAGGCCGGTAGGTCAAACCCCCTCTGCAAGATGAGAGCATCGTCGAGGCGACCGGACCCCCACCCCTCCGGCTTGCCCTTGTCGTCGAGGCGGTCGGGGAAGATCTGCCAAAGGTCGGCGGGGAGGTAGGGGTCGCGGCCTTCCATTTTGGCGCGGACGGGGCCGAAGTCGACGAATCAGTCCTTAAACAGCGCGCGGGCCATGGCCTCTAGGGTCTGGTTGCGGCGGCGGTTGAGTTCGATCTTGTCGTCCAGCGTGCCAAGGATGTGGGCGATGGCGCGTTGTTCGGCTGGCGGAGGAACTACGAACGGGCAAGCAGACAATATCGATGTATTCAGATTGGGCATGGTTGCGCCATGAGCATGGCGAACGATCCATTCTCTGACGCTGGGATGCCCCAAGTAGTAGGTTGCGTAACTTGGGTTTGCGCCTTTGTGTCCGAGACGGACTCTTAGGCAACCTGTTCCGCATAACCAGCCATTTTCATTGGCACGAATCAGCGCGCGCTTCTCGACGTCACCGCGTCGGCTGTAAACGATATCGCCTTCTCGAACGAGGTACCGGCTCAAGCGCCTTGCATCATCCGAGGTGATTCGCGCGATCCCGTATTCGCTAATCCGATTGTCGCCAATGTTCTGCGGCATGATCGATGGAACACCGACCGGAACATAGTCCGCAGCATGCAATTGACTTCCAAAAGGGCCAGTCTGGATGTCGCCGCCGCCATCCGCGCAAGCCTTGCCCAGCGTGGTGTATGCCCAGCCATCTGGAATGCGGCCAACGAGGTCCTCACCCGCCATAACCAAGCCCCCTCAGATTGCCCTCGATCGCCGCATCCAGCTTTAGGTACACCACATACTCCTCCTGCACATCCACGGCCAGGAGCGCGCCTTGCCGCAGCGCCTCGACCTGCGCTGCCGCCAGGGTGATGGTCTCTTGCCGCCAGCGTTTGCCGAAGGGGCGTTCGCTTTCATCGCAATCGAACGGGGCATCGACGATGGCGATGCGCGGGTCGGAGGCGGCTTGTCGTTCGCTCATTCGCCCTCTCCTTGCTCGCTCGCCCAGGCCTGCAGGCGTGCTGCAATCTGCTCCGGGCTGGGCAGGTCGTGCTGGTAGTCAACCGGGAGTTGGGGGGTGACGGTGTAGGTGGCGATGCCGAGCGGGCGGTTCATGTTGCGCAGGGCGTATTCGACCACGGTGCGGGTCTTGTCGCGGCAGATGACGATGCCGATGGGTGGGTTTTCGCCCTCGAAACGGTGGTGCTGGTCGAGTTGGTCGAGATAGAACTCGATCTGGCCCTTGTGCTCCGGTTTGAAGGCGCCGATCTTCAGTTCGATGGCGACCAGGCAGCGCAGACGGCGGTGGAACAGCAGCAGGTCGATAAAGTAGTCCTTGCCGTCCACCTCCAGCCGGTACTGGTTGGCGACGAAGGTGAAGCTCTCTCCCATTTCGGTGAGGAAGGCGCGCAGGTGACGGACCAGCGCCTGCTCCAGCTCGCGCTCGGAATGTTCATCGGCAAGACCCAGGAAGTCGAAGGTGTAGTGGTCCTTAACCGCCTGCAAGGCTTGCGCACGGATGATTTCGGGTACGGCGGCGTCGAAGTTGGTCTGCCCGGCCAGATACTGGCGATAGCTCTGGTTGTCGAGCTGGTGCTGCAGCACGTTCTTGGTCCAGCCGAAGCGGGCGGTCGCTCGCAAATAGAACTCGCGCTCCAGATCATCCTTGCAGCGGGCCATGATCAGCAGGTTCTTGGCCCAACTGATTTCTGCAACCAATGGTTGCAGTTTTGGCTTGTCCGAATAGGCACGGTAGAAGTCCAGCATGTTCCACAGGTTGCGTGCTGAAAAACCGTTGCGGCCGGGAAATTCAAGCTGCAGGTCGCGCGCCAGACTTTCCACCACCGCCTTGCCCCAACCCTGTTCGGTCTGACGGCGGCTGATGGCCTCGCCTAACCACCAGTACAAGGCGAGTAGCTCCGTGTTGGCCGCGCGCAGCGCCTGATACTGCCGTTGACGTATCTGGCGCTTGATTTCATTCAGGAAGTCGCCGTAGCCGGCGGGCGTGGCCAGTTCAGCTCCCATACCCAAGCTCCCTCAGGTTGGCCTCGATCGCCGCATCCAGCCGCGCCGCTTCCTGCTGCTGCTCGCGCCACTCGCTGCTTAGCCGCTGCATCTTGTCGGCAAAGGCTTCGCCGTCGTCCTCGGCGGCTTGCGCGCCGACATAGCGGCCGGGGGTGAGCACATGGCCATGTTTGCGGATGTCTTCCAGCGTCGCCGCCTTGCAGAAGCCGGGGATGTCCTCGTACTTGCCAGCCGCCTTCTCGCCCCGCCAGGCATGGTAGGTATCGGCGATCTTCTGGATGTCGGCGTCGCTGAGTTCGCGCCGGGTGCGGTCCACCAGCGTGCCCATGCTGCGGGCGTCGATGAACAGCACTTCGCCGCGCCGGTCGCGCAGGGTCTCCTTGCCGCGCTTGCCGTTGGATTTGTCGCGGGCCAGGAACCACAGGCAGGCGGGGATCTGGGTGGAGTAGAACAACTGGCCGGGCAGGGCCACCATGCAGTCCACGGCGTCGGCCTCGACCATGGCGCGGCGGATCTCGCCTTCGCCGCTCTGGTTCGAGCTCATGGAGCCGTTGGCCAGCACCACGCCGGCGGTGCCGTAGAGCGCCAGGTGCCAGTGGATGTGTTGCAGCCAAGCGTAGTTGGCATTGCCCACGGGCGGCACGCCGAATTGCCAGCGCGGGTCTTCGCGCAGGCGGTCGCCGCCCCAGTCGGAGATGTTGAAAGGCGGGTTGGCGAGGATGTGATCGAAACGCAGGTCGCGCAGCTCGTCCTTGTGGAAGCTGCCTTCGTTGTTCCAGCGGATATCGGAGTCGATGCCGCGCACGGCGAGGTTCATCTTGGCCAGGCGCCAGGTGGTGTAGTTGCTCTCCTGGCCGTAGATGGCGATGTCGCCGATGCGCCCGCCGTGCTGCAGCACAAACTTCTCGCTCTGCACGAACATGCCGCCGGAGCCGCAGCAGGGGTCATACACACGGCCCTGGTAGGGTTCGAGCATCTGCACCAGCACCTGCACCACCGAGCGCGGGGTGTAGAACTCGCCGCCGCGCTTGCCCTCACTGCCGGCAAACTGGCTCAAGAAATATTCGTAAACGCGGCCGAGCACGTCTTTGGACTGGTCGCCGCCCTCGTTCATGGCGATGCCGGAGATCAGGTCGATCAGTTCGCCCAGCATCCCCTTGTTCAGCGCCGGGCGGGCGTAGTCTTTGGGCAGCACGCCCTTGAGCGATTCGTTGTCTTTCTCGATGGCGCGCATGGCGTCGTCGATCAGGCTGCCGATCTCGGGGCGGCGGGCAGTGGCCTTGAGGTGCGACCAGCGCGCATCCTTGGGCACCCAGAACACGTTGTCGGCGAGGTATTCGTCTTTGTCCTCTGCTGCTTGCGGGTCTTCGGCCAGCAGTTTGGCGTGGCGGGCCTCGAAGGCGTCGGAGATGTACTTGAGGAAGATCAGGCCCAGGGCAACGTGCTTGTAGTCGCTGGGTTCCATATTGCCGCGCAGCTTGTCGGCGGTCTTGAAGAGCTCGGCTTCGAAGCCGAGGTTGCCGCCGTTGTTCTTGTCTTTGCCGTTGGCCATGTGTTGTTCCTGTGGTTCAGTCGCAGCGCACGGCAACTAAGCACTGCGAGCAAATCCGGTCGCCATGTCCGCCCTTAATGCTATCACGCGCATATCGCATCGGACAGTCGCGCTTAGGCCTAGCCCTCGCGCCACAGCAGCCACAGCAGCGCCATGCCGATCGCCGCGTTGGCCAGCGCCAGCAGGGTAAAGAGCAGCAGCAGCCCGCCCGCAGGCGGCGACAGGTGCAAAAACCAGGCCATGCCGGTCGAGAGGCCGTTGAACAGCAGCATCAGCCAAAACAGCCCGTTGCGCGGCTGCCAGAGCCGGCGCAGGCGCTGCGGCCAGGGGGTGGGAGGGGCGGAATTGCGCATGGGTGGGGGTGGTTCGGTTCGGCTGTCAAGTTCGAAACGGTCCGGGCTTGGCGGGTTGCCGCCGTTTGGCGCCCGCTTGCTGAAAACGACCGGGGTCAAACCCCGTGCGCTGGGCCAACAACCCATCGCCGTCGATGAACTGTGCTAGGTATTCGATGTCTGCCGGTGTCACGCCGGCCAGAGCGAAATGGGTCTTCCAGGTGTCCACAACGGCAATCACGCGGGCCACTTCCAGTGCCGCCTCGTGGGGCAACAGTCCGAAGGCTGGGCAATCGGACATGGCGTTGTCCAGCGTGGACTCGTGGCCCAAGGCACCACAGAGGAATTCTTGCTGCCCTTGGCCAGAATGGGTGGGCAGCACGTCGTACGCGGGTGCCAGCCGCAGCCGACCGTTGCCATAGGGGTTGACCACCAGCAGGGCGTGGTTCTTCTCGTGGTCGTCGGTGTTGTCCATCAGGATGTTGAACACCATGCGCCGAAACAACTCGCGGGCATCGCTTTGGTTCAGATGTTTTTCGACCACCCCAACCCGGCGCAAGATGCGCGCCAGTTCGGGGTAACCCATCTGGGGTTCAAGGCCCAAAGCCGTGGCCGCGCGGATGGCTGTGCCAGCCGACATGCTATGGATGCGCTGCCCGCGCGCTCGGTCAAAGCGGCGAATGGCCACGGCGGTCAAGCCCACCAGCGGGACGATTTGCGTCTCGGCCACGGTGATGTCGGCCAGCTTCGCCAGCGTCATCGTGGCATGTTCGACCCGCGGTGTATCCACGGGTTCGTTGTTGAAAAACTTGATGATCCAGGGCTCACCGCCGATGTGGATGAGCGCCTTCGGTTTGGCACCGCCCAGAGGGCTGCCGCCTCCTGCGATGATGCGTGCCTCTAGCGCCGTCAAGGGCTTAGAGGCTTCAATCTTCGCAACCACCTCGCTCAAGTCCTGCGCATCCTCCAGCCTGGGCAATGGCCCGCCGGATCGAGGCAGGTAGGCGTCTTTCGATGTGGATACGCCCAAGGCCCCGAAGCGCTCGTCACCCGCGTAGTAGAGGTACTCCATCAATGAATGTCGCTTGGGCTTGTCTATAAAGCGGATGACCTTCTCACCCCAGCGGTCGGGCCGGGCATCGTCTACGGCACCCACGGCACGCTGCGCATCGGCAGACAGGCGCCCCGGGGGCAGGAACTCGGTATCCCGCAGCGGCAAGTCCTCGCTCAGAGCGAAGCCCTTGGCCAGCCAGTCTGGGCCATAGTGCAGAGCAACCCCCTTGCCAGCCGCAACCAGCTTCAAGACCCCGACGCAGCGCGGCGCGGCCGGGTCTGCCAGGTACCACAGGTACAGGTCGTCCAGGCGCATTTCAAGCCTTCTGGCGCGCTGCACGCAATCTGGCGCTGGCAGCCGCACGGGCGCGCGCCCGCCCCAACTCCACCGCCTGGCGCACATCCATCTCAATGGCGCCTCGGTCGTGCTCTGGAGCGGCCAGCATACCCAGTTCACCATCACGCTGAATGAGCCACAGCGCGGTGGCCACGATGCCTATGCCCACCCCAGGGTCACCGGCTTCCAGCCGCTGGAGCGTGGGTACCGAGACGCCCATGCGCTGCGCCCAGGTTTTTAGGGATTCCTTGCGCCGCAAACGAGCCACAGCCAGATCGGCCCCGAGCTTTTCGAGCGCCGCCACGGTGGCCGGTGGCAGTTGCAGGAGGGCTAGAGCGGTCTTTGGCATAAGCATAGTTTGTACTTATACATGGTGTTTTGTAAATATCTATTTTATTTTTTGCTTCCCGTGCGTTCCACCGGCTGCCAGAGCAGGCGCAGGCGCTGCGGCATGACCATACCCAAGACTGCCGTTTGCATGCAAGGCCGATTTGCCCTACAATCGCCCCATGCGCCGCTTGGTTCTCATCCTGTTCATCTTGCTGCTGCCTTGGCGGTTGTGGGCAGGTGACGCCATGGCGCTGGCGGTGTTGCATTCGGCCCCGGCGGTGGCGCATGGCGGCTCGGACGCAGCCCTCTCGCATGCCCACGCGCCCGCTGCGGCCCACAGCGAAGCTCACGGCGGCTCCCACAGCCTGCTGCACCCAGCCGTCACCCAGTCGCTGGCCGACAATTCGGCCTGCCCCGAGCACGCCACCGAAGCAGGCGGGCACGGCCTGTGCCCGCTGTGTGGGATTTGCCACCAAGCGCTGGCGGCGCCGCTGCGGCTTGGGGCCCTGCCGACGGCCTTGCCCTCCAGCGAACCCGTGCCCACGCGCACCATGGTCCTGCAGGCCGAGCGCCAGCCCGAGCTCAAACCGCCTATTTTCTGATCTCGACACCCGAAGTCCGTCCGCACCTTGCCCGTTTTGGGCAATGTGCGGCCCCTCTTGGTTCTGGATCGGAGATGTTTCCATGTTTGCTTCTTCCTTGGCCCCGGTGCCGCGCGTCTGGCGTGTGCAGCGCGGCGGGCCGCATGCTTTTTTGAATCCCATTTTGGGTGCGGCGCTGCTGGCGGCCACCCTGTCTGGCCCCGCTTGGGCTCACGGCCCGGCGCTCGCCCAAGCCCAGAGCGATTGGCGCGCAGCCAATGAGCTGGTCGGCAGCTTCCCGCGTGGCCATGCCGACATCGTGCAGTGGGAGGCGCAGCAGCAGCCCCCTGCCACGCCAGCCCCGCAACCCGCCGCCGCCCAGCGCTGGAGCTTTGCTGATGCCCTGATGGCAGCCCAGCGCGCGCGCCCCGATCTGCTGGCGCGGCCGGGCCAGAGCGCGCTCGAGCGCGCCGAGCTGCGGCTGGCGCAGGCCGAACTGGCTTTGCAGGTCGAGCGGGCCTGGCTGCACGCCGTGGCGGCTGGCAGCAGCGCCCGCTACCAGGCGCAGGTGTTGCAGGCCGCGCAGGCCGGGGCCGAACTGGCCGCGCGCATGGTGCGGGTCGGCAACTGGCCGCAGATGAACCTTTTGCAAGAGCAACTGCTGCTCAACCAAGCCCAGGCGCAGCAGCGGGTGGGGCAGCACCAGCAGCACCTGGCCGTGCTTGATCTGTGGCGCTTGGCAGGCAGCGGAATCACGCCCGGGCAACTCGAGCAGCGGCTGCCGGCCGACTGGCCGAGCGTGAGCGTCCCGGCTGCCGGTCCAGCCCGGCCTGCCACACCCGCCACACCCGCCTTCGCCCCCTTGGCTGTGCTGGAAGCGCAAGCCCTGCAGGCGCACACGCGCTGGCCGCTGCTGCAGCGCCAGGCCGAACTGCTGGAGCGCGGTTTGGCGCAGTCCGAGCTCGAACGCATCGCTGCCACGCTGGCGGCCGCCGTCGCGCCGCAGCCCGGCACTGGTGCCCCGCCCGCGCTGCCCGAGCTCGATGCGCGCCAGCTCTGGCCGCACACCTGGGACAAAGCCGCCGAAGCGCGCGCCGAGGCCGATGCGCTCGAGCGCCAGATACGCGCCGACGTCCACAGCGCCTACAGCGCCTGGCAAACCGCCACCGCGCTGGCCGAGGGCTCGGCGCAAGACGCGCTGCGCCTGCACACCGCCTTGCAAGACGAAACCCAGCAGCGCTACAACGGCATGCTCAAGAGCACCTGGGAGCTGCTGGCCAGTGCCAGTGCCCGGGTGCAGGCCGCCCAAGCCGCCCTGCTGGCGCGGCGCGACGCCGCCGTGGCCGCCGCCGAACTGCGCGCCGTGCTCGCCGGTCTGCCTTACAGCGGCAGCGCCCCAGACGCCGCCGCCTCCCCCGAAGCCGCGAAAGGAAAATAACCATGCAACGCCGCCAATTTTTCCAAGGTGCCCTGGCTGCCGGGGCCTTCACCGCCGCCGCCAGCGCCACCGTCGGCCGCCACGCCCTGGCCGCCCTGCCCGAGCCGGTGCTCAACCACAGCGCCGCCACCGCCGCGCCTTGGGTGCCGCCCGGCGTCACCGGGGCCGGTTTGCCCTACCGGCCGGTGGTGACGCTAAACGGCTGGACCCTGCCCTTTAGGATGCGCGACGGCGTCAAAGAATTCCACCTCGTGGCCGAGCCGGTGGTGCGCGAAGTGGCGCCCGGTTTCGTGGTCAATATGTGGGGCTACAACGGCCAGAGCCCCGGCCCCACGATCGAAG
>Ga0208610_100027_pt1 | contig 73137 bp, 83 predicted proteins | sample SubbioR11Jul_8A2_FD_184815 | JGI IMG/M metagenome (GOLD analysis project Ga0208610, IMG submission 184815) | Serpentinite rock and fluid subsurface biosphere microbial communities from McLaughlin Reserve, California, USA - CR11Jul_8A2 (SPAdes) | ecosystem: Environmental > Terrestrial > Deep... | reverse complement strand
TATCTGATTACGCATCCAGCGCTCTCCGCTTAACGTTTTGCAATACTGCCTGACGGCCATTTCCAGGCGGTCTGCTTTCTTGTGTCCTTTTTGGGGATAGCATCTAAATCACAGTGGTTTCAAACTTATCCTCCTCTAAGCCTTATTCTTGCAGACTTAGAGAAGATTCGACATCTATCTGCTCATTTCCTTTTTAATGAAAACTGAAAGTTGCGCGACAATTTATATTCCAGCTTTACCAAAGTTTTATCTACAGATTTTGCCGATGATCACAAAACTCCTCGGCAATTTTGGCAATAACTTTTTTTTCTATGCGGGAAACGTACGAGCGGGAAATGCCAAGGTTTTTGGCAATCTCCTTTTGGGTTTGACGACGACCAAGCGGAAGCCCAAAGCGCATAGCAAGCACTGTCCGTTCCCGTTTTTTCAGTCCAAGGATAATCTCGTATAGTTTGCCTTCGAGCATTTTCTTGTTTACTTCTTCCAAGACTTCTTCCGAGCCGGTACCAAGTATTTCCAGCAGAGTGATTTCATTTACGCTGTGGCTATATCTGTATTGGTGCAAAGTTTTAACAAATTAACTAATTTATATTTTTTTAGCCAGGGATCTAACAAACAAAAAGAGCCTTTTTAGGGCTCTTTCGGCTTGCTTGTTCGGCTGTTGAAGTCAATCCTTTGATTTTTGCCCAACAAAATTGTCCTCACCAAATGACGTGACTCTGTAATTTGTTTTTTATGGTCAAACTTTTGTTGTTCAAAAGGCCACTCTATATTTTTACCCTTTTCAAATTTTCTACAAGTCGACGCCATTACCCGTATCCTCCTTGCTTATATCTATTATTGTATCAGCCTGTTCATGTGTAGCAGCAGCTTCTTTTTTTACCAAATCCAAGCCTTCGCTACTGATAACGCATTCGTTAGACATACTGTATGCATCTCCATCACTAAAACCACCAACCAAATAGTTATCTGTCATTTCAGTCAGTATTGAAATCAACACTTCTAACTCATGAATCTCGATTAGCTCTACATTTAGGTGTAAAGATTTAAGCTCCTCAAAGTTAATTGCAAATGAATGAGACGGATATCCATAGACAATTTTATTAGCTACCAAATCACATGAATAATCCTCAAACTCGCCGTATTTTTTTAGTATTCTTAATGCGTACTGATAACCAATATCTAGTTGTCTTGCTCTTCTACCAAGCTTAACAGGATCGATTTGATTGTATAAAGGACTTACTAAATTTGAGACAAAGTTCCCTGCGGGCGCAAGTATGTCCCGTATATCCATGCCACTACCGTGAAGGATCAGGCGTACAGCGTGGTCAAACGTACTAAACGCTTCTTGTCTCACATGCATTATAGCTTGGTATTCATCTAACGCGCCTTTAAAATTAACCTCGCCCGGCTCTCTTACTTGAACGTCCAAAGGCCCTAGCTCTGCCATTGGTGTCATTAATATTTTATCTGCGGCTAAACAAAGTAGGGTTGCCGCACTTTTTGCCCACATTGGTACGACTATCTCAAAGTATTGGCATTTAGATCTTAGGATTTGACATAAAGAATAGGCCGCATCAATATCACCGCCAGGTGAGTTAAGCACTAAAACAATCTTACCGTTTTTGTCGCACTGTATAATACTATTCCGTTTTAGGTAAAAATCAATAACAAGTTCACGCCGTATTTCGCTTACCCAATAAACAACACTGACATTATTATTACCGTTTTTTAAAACACTATTTACTTCTTTGAGAAGAGAGTTTACTTCTTTGGGGAAATCATTAATAACCCAAACCACTAATCATCTTCCTTGCATAATATATTTTTGAGCATGAACGAGCTATCTAATTCAACACGTTGTAATGATTTTCCTGCAAATGAATTAAGAAAAAATATATTTTGTGTTTTCACATCCCAGCCGCCATAGGCTTTCCCAAGAAAAAAAAGAAAACCCCCGAAGGGGCAGGAGGATTGCTGGCCAGTTGGCTAATCTAAAAACCTAAATACCCCCGTCGCTATCGCTTGTGCCATGCGCCGCTGAAAGTCCGCGCTGGCCAGAAGGCGCTCCTCGGCAGGGTTAGAGATAAACGCCATCTCCACCAGCACCGCCGGTACCCTGGCCCTTGTCAGCACAGTGAACCGGGCCTCCTTGTCGCTATCGCCGTCCGCCATGTCCCGGCGGATGCGCATCGCCGGGAACGCCTGTGCTACCGCCTTGATGATTTCCTCCGCCAGCACATCGGAGCGATCCTGGCCGGGTGAAGTGAATACCTCAAAGCCATGCGCCTGCCGGTTAACCGCCGCGTTGCAATGGATGCTGATAAAGGCATCAGCTCTCCACGCATTGGCCATATCAGCGCGGGCAGTCAAGGCCACATCGATATCACTGTCACGGGTCAGCGTGACCGCTATCGGCACCACTGGACTTTGCCACAGCGCTTGTGCTCCTGCATCCGTGGCGCCCGCCGCTCGCGCCGCCTGCCCCGCTGCTCTCGCAGCTTCCATGGCCGCACTATCTCCGCGCTTCTGTGCCGCACCAAATGCTTCCTGTGCCTGTCGTAGGGCTTCATTCGGCGGCGTTATGAGCATCTCACGAAGCAGCCTTGATACCGCAAGCGCAATATCTTTTTCCCGGACTCCGGTCGGGCCAACCGCACCAGGTCGAGAACCGCCGTGCCCCGGATCTATACATACACGCCTACGCATGCTGACGCCCTGCCCTTTCCAGCGCAGTCAGGGCCGTCCTAACCAGCTCCCTGATGCGCTCAGAGTCTTGTTCTTTTTGTGCTTGATACATCAACACCGCCACGCGACCGACTGCGTTTGCCTTTTTGCACACGTCACAGCCATATACACTAGGTCTCTGCATTAGTCTGCCTCCTCCCTTTAGTGGCTTGCGTCCACGAACGCCTGTGCCAGGATATACGCCACCACCGGCGCGGCAATGGCCGTAATTTCGCCCACGTCCAGCCCCAGGCCAAACACGTGATTCAGTACCGGGATAACCACGGCAATTGCTGTCATCCACCACCGCTTTGACGCCCAGAAAGGCTTGTTGATATTGTAATCGTCCACCCTGTTCACCTCCTCACCCCTAGATTCAGCACCAGCAGCACGAGCGACGCCACTACTCCGCCGAGGACGCCAATCAGCCACAGGTAGAGCCTGTCCAGTTTCTCCTCGATGCGTTCCAGTCGACCGTTCTGTTTGTTCATACAGTCCTCGATTTGTCCAATCCTTTCTTCATGCCTCGCCTGCGCCACTTCCAGGGCAGCAACTCGCTCAATCATTGACTCCATTCTCCTCTCGGACGACTGAATTTAACACCTTGTGCACCTTGTGGCAATTAGCTTTACCTTCTTTCAAAAATGAGATAAAATAACTGGTAAAGGAGTGATGTGACGATGAAAAGGTCAGTATTATTTACAATCGCGGCGCTTCTGCTTGTCGTCGCTCTATCGCTATTCGCGCCTACATACCAACGGGCAGCGGCCAGTCCCCCGATGGTTACCGTTCTATTGGACGGCTTGCCGGTACGCTTTGACGTGCCGCCCCAGATAATAAACGGACGAACCCTGGTCCCTTTTCGCTTGATTGCAGAGGCGATAAACATAAACGTAAACTGGGGCGGTGATACCCGCACCATCTCTGCCAGCGACGGTAAGACAAGGGTTATGCTTCAAATCGATAATAAAACCGCTCAGGTAAATGACCTGCCTACCCCGCTCGATGCGCCCCCTGTTATCGTTGATGGCCGAACGCTTGTACCGTTGAGATTTTTCAGTGAAGAATTCGGCTGCCTGGTAAATTGGGATTCGGAAACCCGGATTATAAGAATTGTCTCTCCGCCTCGTTCCATGAACGTCATTGGCTTTTATGCTTTAGGTGCGGGAGAAGCCAGTAGTTGGCTTGATCTTTTCGGCGTACCCTTCCCGGCTACCGGCAGCGGAAACACAGACACAGTGAGAGAGCTGGCCCTAGGCTGGTATACTATCGATGCGCAAGGCAACCTTTTAACCCGCACTTCTCGAAATGCTTGGCAGCGGCCTCCTGGCTGGGAAACAGTGCTGGCCACAGCCAAAGAGTTCGGGTTCAGGACAGAAATGGTCGTCCACGAGAACGACCGCAGCGGGCTGCTCACCACTTTCCTAAACGATGAACAGGCCATGTCTCGCGCCGTTGCCGCTATTGTACAGGAAGCATCCCTGTATCACGGTGTTAATCTGAACCTGGAAGAATTGGGACTGTACGCTGCAGGGGAAACGCGGCAGCAGATCCGTGACAGCTTTACCCGCTTTATTGCCATGCTAGCACCGCCACTGCGGGAGGCCGGAAGAACCCTGACGCTCACCATCCATCCGCCAAACAGTTCCTTCCGCGGCTATGATTATGCCGCACTCGGTCAATTAGCCGACCGCATTGTCGTTATGGCCCACGATTACGGACCAAAGCCTGAACCGCTAAACCGGGTGGTGCGGGCAGTGGAGATGGCGCTGGCCGTTGTCCCCCGGGAGAAGCTTGTTCTGGCCATCTCGGCTCCGAGCGAAACTGCGGAAAGCATTATCCCCAAAATTGGTGTTGCTAAGCGCTATCGTCTGCAGGGTATCTCCCTCTGGCGGCTGGGGTTGGTGACAGAAGGCATGTGGACGGCAATGAGGCAAACGATTACAAGGAGGGAAAAAGATGAGCACCTCGCTAAAAAGGACTAAAAGGCTTTGGTCGGTTATTGCTATTTTTGCAGTGTCGTTGTGTGTTGTCGTTTTATCTTTGTTTGTTTCACCTGGGCGCACACATCAAATACCTGAAACGACTGAGACGGAAAAGGACTATACAGGCGTATTTGTCAGTAAACTGCCGCTTGACGAGCAGTTAAAGGTAGCCCGCTGCGTCGAACTATCCGCTGTTGTCAACTGGGGCGAAGGAGGCCCCATGTATAGAAAAGAGGTTGCGGAGGCATTCCTGCTTGGTTATCCTTTTCTCGACTATCTTGAAAAAAAATATGGTAAAGGTAACTATGAATATATATTCCCTTCCCCGAAAGAAAGAGCAAGGAGAGAAGTAGCCTTCCTGACGCAAGTGGGGAATCGACGCGAAATCTGGTTCAAGACTAAATCAGGAACATATCAGGTTAATCTTCAGCTTGAAAATAACGGAACAATACTCGCATCGTCGATCTCCTTCTCCGACGGTATTCATCCCTTTGAAGCTTACATTAAAGGTCAGACGAAATAGTAGCTTTGACGCTCCAACTGACCTTAGTCGTGGGAGCGTCAAAGACTCCCATACCTTAAACTTTACACAAGCGAAGTGCGTATAAGACTACTAGCCGGTCTGTCTGCAGGCAGGCCGGTATTTACAAACCCAGGCTCGGCTGCAGCCATGTTTGCCCATGTCCACTGAACTCCTCCAAATTGAGGGATATATCGCCGCACAGCAATTACTCTCCAAAAAGTACACCAGGTCTGCCCCATAACCGCTTCAGCGATAACAGGTCTGACTCCGATCCTGGTTAAAAGCGGCAGCGTTTCTATGAGATTACCGTGTCTATCACGAAGCTCCGCTGGACTGTTTTGAATATCAAACCGGTGCAAGGTCATACCTTGAAAAGTAAACGTCTCTAGTGGAAAATTGTAGACTGGAGTAAAAACTTCTCCTGCGTTAAATATGTCACCAAAATTAACGCCTCCCCATTGCAGAGCACCTGTAAAATCATTTCTGACTAAAACAACCTTATGGTAGCCGAAGCCAGAAACAAATCCTTCTGCCTCCCATCGGAAAAAATCATTGAAGCGAAGGGAGCCGATAGTACTTCCAGTTGTAATAGAAGTAACAGTCACATCCCTTCCGCTTTGTCGCATTACACAAAACATTCGTTGCCATGCTGCTTCGGGTCCCATCAACGGAGGAGCGCCGGCTGGACAAGACATTTTTCATTACCTCCTCAAATTTGTTTTGCTACACCACATCAAACGCCCTTTCCACATGCTGGTTGTTACATGTTGCTGCTACGTCATCTAAACCACCTCCTCGTGATATTTAAAAATAAGCGGATCCTGTAACCCTAACGCCCACCAAGCCACCCCCTTTAGTCCCCAGCGATGCTTCGCCAGGTTTTTGAGTGTATCGAAATGCTCCGCATCAGAATAATGCGCTAAGCTAAACCCCAACGCATCCCCCAGGTAGAGATTCGTCACCCAGAGGCCCCGATCTCGGAGCTTGACCGTCACTGGACGGTTATCTTCAAACGCCGCAAATGCCGGCGTATGCACATAGTCAAATTCAAGAGGGATACTCTCTGTCCGAGTATCCCTCTCTTCGTTCGGGCCAACATATTCAAAATATCCCCACGGCTCCAGCCATGTCACGCCGCTGCGCGGGATGCGCCCCAGTGTCTGGCTATGGCCGCTCGGCAATACCACATCAATAGCTTCTTGCGGTACATAGACATACGGGTCTCCGGCATCCAGCAGGCTGCACTCACAGGCCGCGTTGCTGGTACGTATCCCAAAGCCGCCCGTAGCGGGGAGAGTTGCCGGTACATTAAACACTCGGGTTGTACCAACCCAGCAGTGCAGCTCGGTACCCCGGCTGCGCACCCGCAAGGTATACCAAGTATCCATGCTCACACTCTGTGCCACGTCCGGCTGCAGCCTTGTCCATATTCCGCCAGTCCTTTGCCAAAGTTCCGCTGTCTGCGTGCCGCGCCGCAGCAAAAACAGATACAGGTCGCCTGCTCCCTGTGCTTTGAAAATCACTCCCATGGTGCCGCTCCCCGCCGTCATGCGCAGCCTGGCCCTGATATTAAGGTCGCCAAACCCGTAATAAGAGAGGTGCACCTGGGCGTCTGCGCTTACCTGGTCGGACTGAATTAACACCCGCCTTGCCGGGTCTGTATCAATGCTCCAGACCCCGCCGCTGCGGTTGTAAAAAGCCAGAGCGTTGTCCCGGAAGTCGTCATACCAGACCCAGGCGTGCTCCGGGGTATGGCGCAAAACCTCCGGTGTCAGGATGAAGTTGGCCGGCAACACCCAATTGCCGTTAACATCTTTAAAGCGCCGTGGCATCAGGGTAAACGCGCCGCCCCCACCATCCATGCTCATACTAAAACCGCTACAGACGCAGAAACCCCAAAACTGTGTCCCATACTGACTGCCGCTGCCGTGGATCTCCAGCGTGTTTTCCCCCGCCGGCAAACTATGAACCCCCAAAGAAAGCCAGTGAATACGCCTATGCAGTGGATACCAGTCAGGGAACATTCCAACCTGCAAACCACTGCCATTTAGGCGTACTTGAAGAAGCTGCATACTCCACCACGGAGCATTAACTCTTACCGCCAACTGGTAAGTTCCCGCAACCGCTACGTTGAATCTGAAAATCGCCAGCCCGTCATCTTCCCAGGTTGACGGCGTATTAGGCGGTGACCCCGGCGGCGGCGGAATCAAGGCTGCTGCTCTAGGTGAAATCCATCCCGCTCCAACATTCATAGCTCCTGATACCTCATCGAAGCTGTCGCCTGCCCGGTCTGTAATAGTCCCCTGAAAGTCGTACACAGGCGTTTTCTCATAAGTCACAAGGTAATTGCGCCTGACATTCCCAACTGCCCCGGAAACTCGCCGTGCCGGCATTGTTACGCTTGTAGCATCCGCGCCTTCCAGGCAGTCGTAAACATGTAACATCAAATACGGACTATGGCTCTCGTGGTCGTGATAGCCGGCAAATGGAATGAGCGGCTGTAGATCATGATGAGCAAACTGCCCCTGTTGCCAGCCCAGCATAGCCAAAAACGTCCAGCTGCTTCCCCGGTAGCCTATCGGCTTGTGATCAATGCGCCAGTTGAAACCAAAGCCTACAATGCCGAAAAGAATCTTTTCCCGGGGAATGCGCGTTACGGCATAATCATACACCTGTTCCAGCCACCACAGCGGGCTGATGGGTCCGGGAGCGCTCCCCGCCCAGGCAAAGGCGTAGCTCATGATCACGCAAGAGTCAAAGTAAGGTGCCATCCGGCGGTAATCACACCAACGCTCCCACCAGGGCACACCATCCCCAGTCATGGGTGGCAAGTCCCAATGCACATAGCGCTGCGATGGACGGCTCTTGACGCTCTCGTAGATCCTCTTCGCCAGGGCCACCACTCCGTCCGGGTTGTCGTTTGGCCCGACTTCAAGGTCAATATCCACTCCAGCTGCCCACGGATACATGTCTAGAATGCGGTGTAATTCGCTAATGAATAGGTCTTGCGCACCTCCAGCGTTGTCCACTATAGCCTTAAAGCGCGACAAGATACCATCATTCCTGACGGTCAGTAAGTGCATGATGTGCGGCCAGCGGTCGACGCGCGCTAAATCTGCGGCGGAAATAGTGCCGGTTATCCTGCCGGTGTTATCAGGCACAAGAAAATCAAACAGCCCCATGTGCGTCAGCCGGTCACCGTAATCCCACCATTCTTGCCTTGCTCTCACTGTCTTTAAAAAAGACCAGGTCATAAAACCCCGGCCTTCTTGCCTCATATTACTCATAACCTTCTGCCTCCACTCGCTAATTCCCATTCTTGGATTTCAACTAGGAGTCTCACCGCCGGCTGCGGCCTGATGGTCGCTCCTTCCGTCATCAGGTCGACATTAAAGCGCGAGTTGCCAGCGGCACACTGGTGGTAGAAGCCAGTATAATATCTGGTCGGCGTGCCGTTATGGGCGACATGCCTTTTACTGGCAAGGAACTCAAACGTATCCCCGACTGCTAATGCATTGCCATAAGCAAGCTGCCGTGTCCGGTGGAAGTGTGAAAACCGCATTCCTGCTGGCACGGCAGTCTTCGCCAGTGCCGTAAAGTCTATTGCTGTCGTCACCACAGGCGTGCCCAGTTCAACGCTCCAGTAAGCACCCCTGTTGGGAATGACCAGCGTTTTCCGACCCCGGACAATGGCATTAAAATGCTTGGGTACCGCCGGCTGGCCGTTTTCCCGTAGCTTGCGCAACATCTCTCGCGTTGCCGGTAGATGCCCGGAAAGCTGCGCCCCTTCCTGGAACATGACGTCAGTCAGCGACACGGTGCCGGTAGCGTTTTGTGTTACAACCTTAAGGTCAATCCTCTGGACGCGCTTTGCCCTTTCATTGATTTCAATTTGACTAAAGTAACGCTTCATGACAATCACTGCTCAAACGAGAATCTGATTTCTGATGTGTGTCCGCTCCAGATAGTGGCCAACAACCCGCCTTGAAGCATAATATCTGTCATGTTAACTGCGCCCACTGCGTCTTCCATGCAGAGCCGCACATCAACTTTAGAAACTGCCTTCATGGTTGGTATTATCAAAACTGCAGATTGCCAGGACATCTTCTTCAATCCCTCCTCAAATCAGCGAAACAAAATGTATCTCGCTGGTGCCATCGGTGTAGTGCACCGCCACTTCCACGCCTACCCGGCCTTGCGCTCCAAGCTGGACATTCTCCAGCAGAGCACGTAGGCTGATGACGTAATTCTCCCGGTGCGCCGGCCAGATAGTCTGCAACAGGGTCTTTGAAACTCCCAACTGCCCGACAGCCCGGAAGGAAGCCGGGCCAGAAAAGCCCCGAGTGTTGTCAACCTCCCACCCATTGTTAACCCAGTTCGCAAACCCGTCATCAGCCCGCGAATTAAGCAGATGGTTAAACACCATCAGCTGAGCAATGTCCTGAGATGTTACGGCATCCGCCGCTTCAAACCGTGTAACGGCCTGCTGAACCGTGCTCAGCGTGTGGGACAAATCTTGTCGCACAGTTGACAGTTCGATCTCACTGTTCCACGGCTCCTCGACGCTGTAGCGCATTCGGATAACGCGAGTCTTGATATCAATCAAAGCATCCTCGTCATAAACAGTCACTACATCGCCAATGCGAACAGGTCCATCTTCGTGATCTGGCAGTGCAGATAAGTCGACAATCCCGCAAATATAGCTTACCTGTGGGGTATTTATGGTGGCAAAGACTGCCTCAGCATATTCCTTTAACTGCTGCGGGTCTGTAAACTCTTCTGCCTTCAAAACAGCAGATGGCGGCGGATCATAAAGACTTGGCACTTCAAGATAAGGGATACCGTTATTGACCACAGTAATGGTCAGCCCCTGATGTCCACGCGGGTACAACCTGTATACTGTTTCGACCATACTTGTTTCCGATTCAGCTTTGCGCAGGTTTTTGCCTCGCAGGAAGAACACGCCGGTATCAGCACCGCCACCCGGGACGACCGAGATTGTACGAGTCGCGGTGTCCCAGACAATCTCGGTGTTAAACACTCGTTCCATCTCCCGCAGCGCTTCCAGGCGGTTGCAGCCACCACCCCACCGCAGGTTCCGCCGTGCTGTAACCGTAACTAACCCCGTTGTCCAACCGGAGCCGGGCAGGAGCCATGCTAAAATCTCCGGAACCGACGCCCCTATCCACTCCTGCAGCGGCAGTTCCGGCATCTTGACCAAATCGTACCAGAGCGCCCAAGCTTCAATTTCAATAAGCCTTGTCCCACGTTCGTCTTCGCGGTTTGCAAGAATCATAACCCGGTAAACTTTTCCGGCCATGTCAAGAAGCGCTCCGGTCGTAAGCTCTGTCGGTGCAGGGTGAGGCAGTCTGAATGCCAGCCTGTCCTCTCCTACCAGTGTCTCATGAACAAATATCTCGTAGGCTTGGTGCAGCAGAATTACGGGCCGCAAGTGGTTATCAACAATAATGGGCAACGCATGACCCAGATGGGTATACCATGCCGGTGCCTGCCGGAGCACCGCAACGTGGTTGTAGCTCTCTCCGGTGTTGTATCGCCGAACGGTGTTATACATAGGTTAGGCTCTCCTGAGAAATACTACCGGGCGGCTACCGGTCAGTTGGGACGCGCCGGCTGGAAACGGATCCGGCAGACCGTCGATATAAGCCCTCGTCACGCGCCAGCCAGTGACCATCGTGGCCAAATCCGCGCTGCCCAGTGCGATGAGGCCGTGACCGCTGATGGCTTGCAGCGAGGGCGTGGCATCCTGCTGCCTAACCGTCCAGTACAGGCCCGGAGCCAGAGCGATATTGATTATCATCTCGCGGATGCCTGTGGTCCCCGTGGTTACGACGCCGGCGTCGAGTAACCGCGCTCCGGGATAAACCTCGCCGCTGTCGGCGTAAATGCCAAGCCGAGCGTTGCCCGCAGCCGCCGTTGTTACGTTTATGGCAATGCGGTCGAACGTCTGCGTAATAGGCACGTAGAAAGGCACCATGTCCAATACCCCGGCCGCTGTCGAAACCGGTGCGGGCGTTAAACCATTGATACCGGCATGATACAGCCCCGCCCGTCGGTACCTCAATAAATCAAGAGCCTCAAAACGCGCTTTGTCTGATGCCGACATAAACCCAGCCGATCCACTGCTTGCTGCCGCATGAGCCAAGCCCCCGCTGCCGACGTGGCTTAACAGCGGTGACACAGCTACGATATAGGTGACATCCGCGGTAACAACGGCGTCCGTGGGTTGCTGCTGGTGAAAAATCACCATACCCTGGGCCGAGTAGAGTGTATACTCGCCAATCGGCACAACCACGCCGTCCCGTCTGATTACCGGCACCGGACTCTCCAACCAGTTCCGTATCGTTCCCTCATAAATACGACGATGCATTGCAGGTTCAGGCTGGTCGGACACTGCCAACAAGGAGTGATTCACGATAGAAGCGGCCTGCATGTCCAGAACAGTCTCAACTTTATTTACTGCGTCCTGCAGCCCGGAAATATCAGCTCCGTAAATTTCTCTGCTCGTTACCGTCCTGAAAGGCGTGATTGACATGATTTATTTCCTCCCCCTATAACCATCTGTTACGACAATGCAGTTCTAATCGCGACCAAGTCGCCCCACCCGTTGCAGTTATCGTTATCGTATTTATGCCGGGCGCAAGCTGTGGGAAGACAGGACGCTCTAAAAGTGCAAGCACCCTTGTCCGTGTTGCTCCCACAACTCGAAACACTGTCTTTGCCTGGCAGTCAATCTCAAGCCAATCACCGCTGGCCAGCGCACCGCGATACGTTACTGTGTGCGCCCCGACTGTGATGCTGATTTGCTGGCCACCCGCCCCGGTTGATACGCCTTGCAGTCGTAAGAGAGGATCTGCCGGCGCTGTACCCCGCTGAGTGTGGGTGTGCGGAGATGCAGTTATCGCCACTACGTCCGGGATGACAGCATAGTAGAATGGGTCTGGACAGACAAACTCGGCGCGGAACATCCCCTGCCTTGCCTCCACGCGGGAATTTATGCCTTGCGAAGCGGTTACAATTGCGTTATAAAACCGCGTAGCATCGTTATCGAATATCAGCTGTTGCAGCCCCCTCAAGGGATTCAGCCACGCCGCGACAGCACGAAGCCTTTCCTGCCTCTGTCCAGGCGTAAACGGCATCATATCAACATCCAGCCAGCACTCAAGCGATATTTGCCGCTCGCCCAGATCCGGCAGCGCACGTAACGCGCCATGTCTGCCCGGCATGTTAACCACCCGGTCACGAGTGGGCGGTAGTAACGTTTCTTCAGAGCGCAGCATCTGGACGTGATGCAGTGTCGAGTGCTCACCCGCGAACGAAAAATGGCTCATGTAACTTACCGCCCCCTCCCGCGTCCTCTTGCCGTTGTGCTGGCCTGAATTTGCCGATGCAGGGCACGGCTAACCGCTTCGATATCTGCTTCCTGCCGGATGGTCATACTCTGTACCTGCACCATCGGCCCAGCGACAGCAAAAGACGGCGCCGCCCTGACGGCGCCAGCGACGGTTTCCCGTGTCTGCCTCACCTGAGTAGCAAGCGGCGAAAGCAGCTGCTCAAACGGAGCTCTTATTCGGTCAATGAGGGGGATCACAGGTCCCGGACGACCAGCCATCTCCGAGACTTCTGATGGTCGAACGTGCCTATTCATTATTGGAGAAAGGTTTTGACGTGTGGGAGTTATTTGTGGCAAGCGTGGAGGTTGGTTTGCAACCCGTGGTGCTGTAGGAGAAGCGCCGCGTATACCCGCGCCAGCGGATACAACTGCCCCTTGTGCCGCTGCAGCCACCTCTCTCAGTCTTGCCATCGTGCCGTCAGCGGCAGCTCTGATGTCTGACAATGCAGCCGTGACCATGTTCCTAAGTTCCATCGGATACGGCCCCATCCCCTCGACCAAGCGCTGTCCAAAAGTTGCGCCGATGTCGCGCCAGCCGTCGCCGTACGTGCGAAGGAGTGCGAGGATCGCAGTCTGATTTTGTCCAATAATCAGCTTTTCCGCCTCGCCACCCAGCCTAGCGTCCGACAACCTCTGTTCCCACATGGTCTCGGCCGATGTTTTGGCGTTTGTTTCTTCTGTGGATAGTGTTTCGAGCTGATCTTGCAGACGCTTGCGTTCGTTGTCCCGCTCAAACCTGCGGGTTTTGTCGCCGATAGTTTTTTGAAGCTCCGCGATACGGTTCTGGATATCGGCTCGGCGGCGGGCGTCAGTTTCGTACGCCAGTTCACGCTGGAGCAGACTAAGCTCATCCTGCTTTTCTGCCATTTCCCGGGTATGGTCTTCACGCCTTGCGCCTTCGTCCAGCGCATCTAGTTGCTGTTCGATGATCCTGCGCCTTGCCTGGTAGATTTCGCTCAAGTTCCGCAGTGCGATATCGCGCTCTTGTGTGTACTTACGCCGCAGAGCGTTGACGAGTGCATCATGCAACCTGTCTATTCTGCGCGTTGCGCCCTGTACCGCGTCCTGTGCCTCCCGCGCAGCATTTGCTACTTCTCTGCCGGCAGTACGCGCCGCTGCGCCGGTATTTCGCAATGCTCTGCTGAATGTCTGAGTGCCTGCAGTAGACCGATCAGTGGATGTCTGCTGCCTGCGCAGTTCGGCAATGTGGTCTTGGAGCGATTTGTTGCTGCCCCGTGTGGCTTCCGTTTGTCTTATCATGTGGGCTGCCATCAAACCTCCGGCTGCAGCACCAGCCAACAACCAAGGTTTCAGCGCCGCTAACGCCGCGAATTTCAGCCATAGAGCCTTTGTCGCCGCATAAATCGCAGGAACCAACCCGCCGAGAATCGCACCGCCAAGGGATAGGACGGCCAAAGTAGTCCCAGGCCCGAACAGCTCTGTCACTGCGGCGGATAATCCGCGCTCTGTGACCACCTTGGCAAAAGCCTCCATTGTGATCCGCATCTCGTCAAGTGCCTCGATTGTCGCCTTCATGTGATCCGAGATGTCAAATGCTTCTATCAGGATGCCGCCCAAATGTCCCGCCGAAATTTGAACATTATCCACAATAGTTGACCACATGCCAAGCACCGACTCCGACTGCCTGTCCATCGCTCCCTCAAAACGCTGGCCCATACCAGCAACAATCGCGTTGACACCTGTCAATCCATCAATTGCTCCTTGCTCAGCTAATTTCATAGCTTCCGGGACGCTCACTCCGATTTGCTCTGCCAACATATCCCATGCCGGAACGCCAAGCTCGGCAATCTGCCTCATCTCTTCCGCCGACACTTTGCCTTTTGCCCGCATCTGCCCCAATGCTCTGACGACACGCTGAATTTCAAACGTCCCGCCGCCGAGTGCACCGATGGAATCACCAACGGCAGTCATCATCGGGATTATTTCTTGTGCCTGAAAACCAAATGCTAACAGCATACGGCTGCTTTGTTTTAGACCTTTGAGGTCAAACGGGGTTCTTGCCGCGAACTGAGCTAGATCATCAAGGAATTCTTTGGCCTTTTCGCCCGAGCCGAGGAGTGTACCAAACGCGATTTTCGACTGCTCCATCTGTGCGGCCATGGTGATCGCGTACATCCCCGCCGCTCCCATTGCTGCGCCAACCGCAAGGACGCCTTGCGCGAGCGTATTTGACGCTTCTTCCATCTCTGCCATCCTGCGCTCGATGGCGGTGATGTGCACTTCAGCCTGCTTTTTGGCCTGTACAAATCTGTCCATTCGCAAGCCCAGGCTCGCATATATCGTCCCAAGGTTTACGGCCATAAGTCTTCCCCCTTCCTGCCAGTTTTGTTGGCAAGAATACTGTCAATCCTGCGCTTCTCCAGCGTGTAGTAGGCGGCCGCTTCATCGAGCATAAATGCCTGCAGCCCTGATAGCTTGAAAAACTCTGACGGTCTGCAGTTATAAAACGTAGCTACGGCAACCAGCCGCTCAAACCCCTCGCTCAGTACGAAACGTGGACAATCCTTCGCCCCGCTCGCCATACAGCATGTAGAGGTAGATAGCGGCCAACTGTTCCGCATTCAGCGGCGCGATGGCCGTCAGTTCATCATAAGTCGGACTTACTAATGCTTGTTTCGCTAAGACATTCAGGGCTTGCAGGACTTGTTCGGCATCTTTCTCCGGGGAAGGATGTTTGCTGTTAATCTCCGCTGCGATCTCCGCTTCTGTCTTACCTTCCCGCGCCCTCTGATACGCCAGCGCAAGAAGCGGATTGCTGATGTTTGTCGACAATATCGCCGGAGTCAGGTCAACATAGCGAATTTGCACGTTGACAGTCGTGGCTGGCCGGAACCCGGGAATCGTGATAATCTCAGGCTCAGCTTGGACGCGGATGTCTTCAAGTGGTGTGGTTTTCTTTTTGTCTGGCATCTTAACTCAACTCCGCGGGCAAAGTATCGACAAATTCTTTATTGATGACGGACAATCCCATCACGGTATTCTCACGAGCGCGGATCGTGAACTCCGGACTCGCCCACGCCTGATCTTCATACGACACAGACGGAACCCGCCCGAAACATAAAGGATAAATTGTACGCATAAACCCATGCAGCACTCCATGGCTAAGGTAGTTGTCCACATACACTTCAGCGAGGAAGGGTAGACGTGTGCCTTGGTCAGCCAGGCGCGGCGCACGGTAGCCGACAATATTCCCCCCAGACTCTATCAGTGACCCCCCCGCCATAATCACTGTAGCTCGAGCATCAAATCTCGCGTCGCGGAAGGTTAGCTCAGCACCGATAACCACATCTTCCTCTTCTCGGACAGCCTGTATTCTATCCCCGCCACGCAGCTGAGATTGCTCTCCTTCGGCATATGTGACTTCCTCGCCGACCGTCTGAGCTGTTCTGATGCCAAACCGCGCTGGCGCTGCAGGCATCGCCCCTGCTGCAGTGAGTTGCACTATTACAAGACCCCGGCATCCATACAGATACCCGGTTCTAACTTGAGTAGGTGTCGCCATTTTTTAGCCTCCTTTACGATCTGATTACGGCAAGCGTCAAAGCCGTCACAAGCGAATACGTGATCGATGTATGCCCCGCCGCGTTGTTGAATCTGCCGGGGTCCAGCGGCGGTGTTATCCACCGCGTCCCGTTGGGGACGGAGAAAACAAAGTCGTGATCAAAGCCTTGGTTGCACGGCGCGATTGAGTTGATAGTGATGGTTATAGGGGCAGTATGCCCGTTGACAAACTCCAGCGTTACGCGGCCGTCGTTGACAAAATGATTACCCGCTGCCGCAGCGGAAACAAACGTAGGCGCTCCGCCCAAACCGGTAATTTCCTGTACCGGCACTAAAACCGACATGTTTAATTACCTCCTTATGTCGTAAATTGTCGCCGCGTCAAAGCTGACTACGGCGCCGATAAGTTTCCGTTCGGGATCAACCACATCTCCTACACTCCCTGTCCACCGCAGGGCAAATCGCAGTCCGCTCTCGGCATCAGTAATAACCACTCCATTTAGTGCTCTGACTACATCCTGCCGGAGCGCGTCCAGACCGACAAAGCTATCTAGCCCGCGATACAGATAGATCTCAATGGTTTGAGCGCCTGCAAAGCCGATGTTTGCCGCTTGACGCTCGGTGGCCAGCTTGACGGTGGCATAAGGCGTAGGCACATTTACCGGAGCGAGATACGCCTGGAACACCCTGCCGCCAAGCGCGGGAAGATGGATTCGCAACTGCTGGACTATCGCACGGCGCAAGGACATAACTTGTCACTCCCACAATTTCTTGTAATCTCTGGAAATCTCCGGTATTGCCGCGTCTACTGTTTTTTTCAGGACAGCAAACCTGCCGTCATTCGCGAGCTCCAGGAATATCCCATACTCCATCGAGTGACCGAGGCGGATTTTGACTTCATTCCCCTTGACTTCTGTAGAGCCGAACAAACCGTTTCTGGCGTTACCCGTCCTGTCTGTCCATGGCACGGCTGCTTTTGCTCTACCCTCAAGCTGCCCGGCCCAGGTGTTTGCCAAAGCGATAACCGCCGCTCTTTGTCTGTCCGCCCAGGCCTGCAGGTTTTTTTTTACTTCGTTTGAGCCTTCGGCCATCTAACTCACCTCCTCCAATACGGCATGGACGGCATAAATTTCGCCGGCCAACCTGCGCCAAACAACACGCTCAACGCGGAAATTTTGCCCTTGCGCGAAGAAGGTATCTCCCACCTTCAAATCTGCGGTCCAGGGAGCGATAAGCGTCCAGGCAAAAAAACGCACAATCCCAGCTTCATCCTGTCGCATAACCATTTGTCGCTTCGTTGGCACAATACGACCATGGATTGGAGGCGTCGAGCTTGATACCAACCTATTTCCTCCTGCCAAGTCCGGCACGGCAACCTCGCGATGAATAACGATCGAGACCGGATTTTCGCCAATCAGGCGTTCGGTGGCCAGTCTCCGGGCGATTAAGACGGCGCTCATGGTGTAACCTCAAATACGGGCGGCAGGTCATAACCCAGTGCCCGACTGCCTGTCCCTGTAACCATATCACTGTACATCTTGGCCATCGCCAGGCAGTGGTCGCGGTACTCACCGATAGACACAAACTTATGCTTCTCGTCCCCAGCCTGGCTTTCTTCAAGCCCCCCGCGCTCAGACATAGCCCTGGCCGCCTTGAGTTGCCAGCCCGTAGCTGCAGCCTCGTTGATATGCGTAGCGGTCTGTAGCAGGATATCCAGTTCAGTGTCCGCAAACCGGGTGTCCGCAGCCGTCCGGCCTACTGGGACGCGCTCATCAATCAACCTGCGGAGCTCCGTCCGCAACGCTTCAGTCGGTACCAGAGCCATGCTTCACGCCTCCTTATTGCTAGCCTAAGTTGATTTGTTGTACATTTTCCGTGAGGGCGGCAAAAACGCCCCGGTAAGCATAAGCCACTATCTGCTCTTGCACCAGGCGGCTCAAGTCACCAACCTGTGCTTCCACGCGCAGATCCTGCTTCACCAGCTCCTTGAATCCTCTGCGTGGTCTGATCAGATACGCCCTGTTCTCCGCCACGCCAGTGTAGCCATGATGCACGTCATTGTCGTAGTAGATCACTTGCTGGATGCCGCCAATCGGCGGGTATTGGGTGCCCTCAATGTTGTGACCGCCACGCAGCGCCAGCTCAATCTCCGCCTGCATAACCGGATTCGCCAACAGGACACTACCGGGGCGCTTCGCCCTGACCGCGGCTTTCTGGGCAGCAACGATAGTCTCCCGGATGCCGACCCAAGCAGGCTGCCCGGCAGGCGGGGCAATCCAAGTTGTCAGATTCGCGCCGGTGTAAGTGTGCGAGATAATCGGACGCAGGTGGATGTCGTTCAGCAGCGCGTTGTGCGCCTCGCCCAGTGCCCGGTTCAGCATCTCCGGCCTGAAGCTCTCGTTGAAATCCATGATTTCCTTGGTGTACTCAAAGCCAGCGGAGAAAGTCAGTATTCTTGCTGTCGGCCCCTGCAGAGCGTCAAGCCGTCCGAACCGGACTTCCTGGCCCTCAAGGTGCTCACTGAAGACGACAACCCCCTGCAGCGCCCATTTTGCGTCTAGGACGCGCGGAAGGTTCGCATCCTCGATTCGTTCGTAGATCGGACCATACACCACCGGTTGGAGCTCACGGCCAAGCTCTACATCGAGCACGACTTTGCGAAGGAGGTCTCTGAAGGCACCCTGATCCAGCCCGCCACTTGTGATCATCTCGCCGATAGGCTTTGACAGTTGGTGCAACTCCATCTCGCCGTTAACAATTTTCTTTACAACGTGCTCAACTTTTCCATCGAGCACAAACGGGACTTGCGTTTCGTACGTCCCCTGCCGCCGTTCAGCTCTGAGCGATTCTTTGCTGATTACTTTGAACATATGTCTTTATCCCTCCCTTAAGTTGCGATTACGCCGGCAGCCCGCAGACGAGCCAGCAAGTCATTGAAATTTGCCTGGGTTGGAGCAGCGCCAATATCCCCCATTGCTGTCGCCTGTGTAAGAAGCGTTGTCGCGGCATCACCCAGTACAAACCGAATCGGCCCAGCCGGGCCGGCACCGCCGATGGTGCATCGTCCTACCAAGCGATTGCCTACCGCAACATTCGTTAACAGGTTGCCAGGCGTCCAGTACACAAGCTGGCCACGAGTGAACGTCACCGAGGCAAGCTGCGGGCTTGTAATCTCATACTCCGCCTGCTCCAGGTTAAGTGCCGTTAACGTCCCAGCAGGCGCGGTTGTCGGCACCGTAGCAAACGCAGCCCCGAAGTGCCCCTCGATTACATAGAACCTTCCTGCCTCTATCAGCATAGCTGTCGGCACCGTCACCACAACAGATCTTCCATCGCTGACCTTAGCGATGCGCGACGATGTAATTGTTACCGGTACAGGTCTTTCAGACATTTGTTATCCCTCCCTAAATTGATACTCGTTTGATTGTGTTGCTTGTGCCTGTGCCGCCAGTCGGACGCTGACCGTCCTTCGGCGCGATTGCTTGGTCTTTGAACACCTCGGCCAAGGCTTTCTTCACATCTTCAGCTTGCATCAACTCGCCGACGGCTTTCTTCAGCGCGGGCTCATCACTAGCTGGATCAGCCTGGAGCATCCGCTTAACCAGCGGCCTAACTGCTTCTGCTTGCACCATCTCGCCAATAACCTTGTCCACCAGCTTGTCGTGTTCTGCCGTGGCCGCTTTCGTCTGCGCTTCTTTAGCCAGTTTTACCGCACTGACCAAATCTGTCAGTTTCGCGTCCTTGCCCAAGCCAAACACTTGTGCGCATTCCCCGACCACTTTTACCGCCTCTTGCAACTGTGTCCACCGTTCATTACTGATCTCGCCGGCCACCTTATCAAACTCCCAACCAAGTTCTTTGGCCAGCGTTTTCACGTCCCAGCCCATCTCACCAACCACCTGCCCAGGTTTTACGCCCAGCTTGCGCAGTTCTGCCAAAATCTCTGCCAACGTCATTTGCTTTACACCTCCATTTTTATTCATCTCGCCTACCGCCACAACGCGAGTATTCATCCCCGCGCGGTCAAGCGGCACCCAGTCAATACTGAGCAACTCTATCCCTGTCACATGCGTCTTCCCGTCCCGCTCTTCCGTCGTCATATAGCCGTAGATGCTAACCTGGTTTATCACCTTCGCCCGTATCCACCGCTTGAGATCCGGGGCCGCCTTGTCCACAACACCGCGGACAAACGCGCTGCCATCGCGATACACCGCTCCAACCCAGTGTGTAACAGGCGTTGGAAACTCATATTCCAGGTTTTCACTGCGCTGATGCCCCAAATAACCGGCTACGGGTTTTTGCATGATCTGTTCCGCCGTGTGCCGTATGACAACTTTGCCGTAATCCCAGTCCCGTGCTGACACACCGGACGGGATTTCCACAACCACCTCCATCGGATCAGAGTCGTTTGCCTTCAGAGAAAGGATATCCACACCAGGCGCGAGCGGGATATCCGTAGGCCGCATTTCGCCGGCGAGACGGGTTGTCAGATAGGCCATCTCGCCCGTGCCGGCTAGGTCAAGCAGCAGCTGCGGCGGTTGCAGGTTGACTTCCTCCTGCCGATAGTGTCGCAGCAGGTGCCGTGCCGCCTGGCGCTTCTGTTCGGCGGTCAAGTCTGGTTCCGTTCTCGCACCAGCTAACGCTTCCGCTGATGCGATCATACCGCCGCGACTGAGAACCAGCGTGCCGTCTTGCCGGATGGTGTGGTGGGGTCCAAAGAGATCCTCCAGCTTCAGGTCTTCACTAACTTCAGCTTTGACTACGGCATACATTTCCTGGACAGCTTCAACGACACGCTCTGCTTTTTCGGTAATTCCGGTTTTGAGCGTGTGATACTGTGCGGCTTTGTCGATATCCCCCCACTGCGCCCCATCAAGCGTCTGGTTTCTAATCAGGAATTTCAGGGCCAAGTCGTTCCACCTCCTTTTCGCCGTTATCTTGACCTTCTGTTGCGATGACAGCAGCAGGCGCACGGAATCCGGCACTGGCCTTCCGGGTTGTTGAAATAAAATACGAACTTTTGGTGCGCTATTCGCTTGCGAATCTCTTGCAATTCTCGTTTAGCGTATTTCTTTACGTTCCAGCAAACGAATGTGTAACCCTTCGAATGCTGAATTACTTCTTTCACTTCCCGCTGCGTTGCTTCAAGAGTTGCCAGTTCGTCCAACAAACTCTGCTCAAACTCGTCCCAATCCCCAGGCAAGTCCCAGTGACTCCGTTCAGGAGTATCCATCCTTTTCACCTTCAATCCTCAACGTGATCTCCACCTCCGGCGGAAGAGCTTCGCGCTCGACTACTCTGCACTGCAAAATCCGGATATTGACAGGAATTAGCTGCAATGCTTGATAAATCGCCGCCACATAATTGCCGCGCCCCAAATGAAAAGGCACCGGTTGGGTTTCCGATGCCTCTGTGTTTGGTATTGTCATGCCTTTTGGGATTTCTTTATTATTGTATTGGTTCAAACCTTATCCCTCCATCTCCGGGGAAAGGCAAGGTGTGGTCATGCTTCCCTTCCAGAATCTCACGCGGGATTCGGGCAAAGGCCGCGCAGCGAGACCCGATTGAATCCTTAGGCCGCTCATCGCGCAAATGCTTGCAACGCATACACTGCAGGCCGTAAATCGGATAATCAACACCCCTGTCGTCCAAAACCCAGCCGCCGTCTTTTGTTGCCGGCATATCAACGCACCTCCCTGATATAGTTTAAACCTGTTTTGTGGGCCGCTCTTAACCAAACTTCATGAAAGTGTTTTTCTCCTGCTTCTGTTGTTGTCATGATTCCAGCGTTTACTTTTGGTATAAACATGCGGTACACTTCATTGTCAGCCACTTGATATGCGTCCCTGATCACGCGAACCTCCGGCCACCCCGCTTCAGGCCTTATCATCCGATGTACATATTTTTGCCCCACTGCCCGTATTTCCGCCATATCCTCCTGCGCTGCAAACCAGATATCATCCCAAGAGAACGAGCCCCCGGTGGTTGGGTGATTGTGAGTAAGTATATTGTCTTTCATCACAACGCGCTCAGATGCAGCGAAGGAAACCTGGTTTCGCGAGCCGTCTTTGACTAATACTTCTTTCCCTTTTTTGTCAAATAGATACGCTCGTTCATGCTGCAGACCGGCAATCTGTGCTTCTGCTTTCTGTAACGCTGTCTCCAGTGCGGTTGGAGCTGTGATTATAATCGTTCGCCCTATAAACCGCCTTGCATCCTCATTATACCACCGCTCAATATCGGGCTGCAAGCGCGGGTTTTGTTGCCAACTGCGCAACCGTTCGGCGAATTGTTCGGGATTTTCCCAAGAACTGATCGTGATGCAAAAGCATTGCGGATGCGGCCTCACCGGTTCAAAGCCCTTTGGATAGAATCCCGGCTCACCGTGGCTCATATCCGCAGCCATATCGTCGCAGATGTCAGGTGCCGGATGTTGCGGGCTTAGCCGCCAGTATATCCCCCGATACCCCGGGCTATGCTGGTTGGCCGCCACCATGCCTTCGTGGAACGCATTGTTCATCTCGGTTCGTGCCAGCCGCATCGCCTGGTAGCTTACATCCGTGCCTACTCCTAATCGTCTGCGTGTCTCTAATTTATGCGCTTTCCACACTCCCGGTTGCAAATACTGCTGCACAAGTCTTGCCGTCTTTCTTGCGTCCTGGCCGCGTACCACCGCGTCTTCTACGATGCGCCGGATATTGTTCCTCGCGTTTTCGCTTGTGCGCCACACTCTGTCGGAGATCTTCAAACCGTCCCGCCGGGTCCTGGCCAACATCGCCAGCGTTGCTCTCTCGTTGATTCCGGCGAACAGTCTCGCTACCGCTGGTGCAGGGAAAGCATCCCCCAGTATGTGCTGTGTCACCTGCGTCACGCCCTGGCTGGCGGACGTGCTTGCCATCCAGATGCCATGATGTGTGGCAGCCAATACATCCTTACTCATCTGCGCCGCTCGTCCATCCAGCTTAGCCTGAAGCGCACTAAGATGCGCGTGTCTGAGCGTGCCGGGCGTCAATGCTGCTATATCATCCCGTATCCCCGCCGCCGCTCGACGGTACACATCCTGTACTTGCTCTATTGTCGCGGCGCTGCCCTGCTCGAACTGCCGCCGCGCTCGCAGCAGATATTGTGCATATTCGCTGCCGCCGGAAAGCCGCGCTATGTCTCCTCTGCGGATAGACATTACACTTCACCTGCTTCACCCGGCCAGCCTTCGGTGTCTTCAATTCGTTTGCGCCAAAGGAACGACTTAGCCACTCTGCGCCGCTCGTCATCCGCTGCGTCCGGGTCGGCATAAGGCAGCATCGTCGGCACGAATTCACGCAAGAACTCACTAGCCGCATCCATAGACAACAGATTGCTCTCCACCGCCGTCGTTAGCCCTTCCACAAGCGTTTTTATAGTAGTTGCGACCTCACTATCCGCTTTCGGCGAAAGCTCGTCCCACGAAATATCCACGTGGTACGTATCCAATCTCCGATTCTCAACCTTGCTCCTCATAGCCAGAAACATGCCAGCCAACTCGCCGTAATGTTCCTCGAATACACCGCGCTTACGACGGATCTTGCGAGCCAGAGGAACCATCTGCTCGGACACTGACGCTTTACTGCTGGCCACAGCTGTGCCGAATGCGAATTCGGGCGTCTCGCTCACATCAACAATATTGCGAAAGATGAACTTGAGCAGTGTTGTGATTCCAGTCAGCCCACTATCAGCCGTGATGAACGACACATTGTCGTTTTCTTGCATGAGGAAAATTTCTTTATCAGCGAATTTCAGCTTCCCTGATTGAATCTCCGCAGCGTCAAAGTTGTCTTTCAAGAACTTTTGGACATCCTTGAGCGCAAACTTCGTTTTTGGGCGGCTGAACAGCCTTGAGCCTTGTACGGCGTTAAACATTGTGTCATGATACGCTTTGAGGAACGGCTCCAACGGCTCGATTTCGCTGCAGCCAAAAAGTTGATTCTCTTCCGACTCGTTCCGGAAGTGCACTATCGGAATGAAGCCCCAGGGATTCGGCTCTGTCCTGTTCTTTTGTCGCAACTCTGCCGGTGCACGGCTGTCGGCCTCAATAGTCCTCTCCCTCGGTGTCAGCGTCTCGATTATGCTGTAGTCCCCAGTCTTCCGTCCGGTGTTGTCAGTAAGCGATACCGGATGCCGGATAATCAACTTTTGCCATTCGCCGGTGAGTGGGTCGATAATTGGCGTTATCCATTCGGGCGGCACCAGCTGCAAGCCGAAGGACTGCCGCTGGTCAAACCGGCCAGGCTCCCGCACAATCCGCGCAAACACATCCCCATCTCTCAATACGTTGCGGTTGATGCGCAAAATCTTGCCCGTCCATTTCTGCATTGCTTGCTCCAACGCCTGGTCAGCCTCCACGTCAGCATGCGTAAACGCGGGCGCACCCATGAAGCCAGCTGTTGTATTGACAACCGGCTTGACGAATGCCGCTCCAAGCTTATAGCTGTCGTTTGTGTTGCGATACAGTTCACGGGCTAGAGCATAATCAACGCGGCTGGAGTCAAGGGTGTAAGGCCTTGTAAATTGATAGCCCCATACACCGGCACTACGATCGCGTAATGCGGACGCCTCGCCAACCAGCTGCCGTAAGCGCATTTTTACTTTATCAAGCATACAGGCTTGCCCCCTTGAATAGCTGTTTCGTTTCTTCCGGCAGTGCGCCCGCTCCTATGCGCATCGGCCAGCACGCCAGTGCCAAGCTCATCACGCAGTCATCGTATCCACCCTGTGGAGCTTCCGGCCTGACGTTTGTGCCATGCCTGACACGCTGGAAGAACCGCAGCTCATCCCGCAATGCTGTGTTTCCCGCCGGCAGTAGTAACCGCTTCTGTTCTGTTTGCACAATCAAGTTTGAGATAAGCTCCTCCCGGCTGCGCTGCGTAAAAACAAAAGAGTGACAGTTTTTAACCTGCTCGGCCACCGGGTCACCTACCCCTGTTGCGTCCAGATAAACCGTCGCCTGGTATCTCTCTTGCAACCCGTTCACTTGGGCCACTATATCGCCATACAGCTTGCCCCGGTAGCGGTGCCACTCAGCGAGCTGAAACGGCGGCTGTGTAACATCCAGCACTGTAATTACCGTGTAGTCCTGATATTTGGCCAGGTCTACGCCGATAGTGTAATTGTGGCCAGCTTCCGGCGCCGCCTTCGGTACGTAGTCATCGAATATCTCCTGCAGCACTACCCACGGGAAAACGACGGTGTCATCGTCCACGAATTCAGCTAGATACTCGACGCGAAACGCAAGCTCTGGGATCTCCTTGCGAATCTGCTCTATCTCGCTTTTGTCCAGCCGCGCGTTATCATAAGCCGTGGCATGGAAGCTGCGGTAGTATCCATCAGCATCACTTTGACCTTGCTTGAATAACTGGTAAACATAGCCCTGGCTGCCATTCGGCGTGCTCTCGGCGCGAATTTTACCTTTGCGGTCAAGCACCATCGCTCTGATGACGTCTGTATAAACCCTGTCTTTCACAAACGCCGCCTCGGTGATCACTATGCCATCAGCGCCTTTGCCACGCAGATATATGCCGTCCCTGGCCGTTGAACGCGCCATAATCTTGCTACCGTTTATCAATTCGACTTCCGGAAAAGGGCTCATCTTAAATTTTTTTTCCGGCACCAAAAGCGATAACGGCAGTTTCGGGTTACTCAGAAGCTGCTCAATCTCGCCGAAATATATCTTTGCCTGGTCAATAGACGGCGCCGTAACAAACCATCGCTGCTGTTTTTTTGTCGCGCACTCATGCAGCATATCGATCAGTGTTGTCAGCGACTTACCGAAGCGCCGGCCGGCAACTTTGGCGGACACTCTGCCGCCCAGCTTAACCGCGTCAGCTTGCTTGCCCGCAAGACTGATTCCAAGAATTTTATCTGCGAAATAGATTTTGTCCTGCCGGCATCGTTGCAGAGATTCTTTGATTATCCGTTCACGTTCAGGCGTCAGCGCCGGCATCGTCATCGCCCCACATATCCCTAAACACGTCAACCAGCCTCGACTGTGGATCATCGCCCAGGAATTCAGCTTTCGTCCGCATGGCCTGGCGCATCTCTGCCTGGAGTTTTTCCCGTAGCATAACAAGTGTAAGCGGAATTTTGGTTTTCTGCTCGACCAATTCCATGAGCCAGGCTGTGGTGGCTTGGCTTAGGTTAAAATTTTCTATTGCAGTAGATTCGAGCATCTCTATGTCAGACAAGCACTTCATTACGGCCTGCTGTAGTTGTTCTTCACTTTTTTGTAATTGCTCTTGCACTATTTTGCGATGCTGCTCTTTTTTCTCTTTTACCTCGGCTCTAATATCAAAATGCTCATCCATATGCTTCCAGATAGACTGGTGGCTTATCTTTTCCCCGTATTCACCCAGAAGGCGGGCAGTTGCTCCTCGAGGACTTAGTCCCTCCTCCTTGCACCATTTTTCGACTTCTGTCCGGTGCGGCGAGTTGCATACCCGACACCGGGAGCTATACCCTGCCGGCATTGTGTTCGCCTCCCCGTTCGTCTTGTTCGTTCGTGTTTGCTTGTTCACGTTCCCGTGTTCGTATCTCCCCCCTCAATGTTCGCATCTTTTTCCCAACACAAAAGCCGCCCATCGGACGGCCTCGGGAAAATAGAATACCCGCCTCAGGGAGACAGGTAGCTATTCTAAGAATAAACGCCTTTTTTGCAAATGTCAAGGAAATTATTTCAAGCGGTAACGTTCGGTCATTAAAGACTTAGTGGCCTTTTTTTTTCGCTTCTTTGCGCTGCCGCTACCGCCGCCAGGCTTACTCATCTGCCGCTTGTATCGCATTTCAAGTTTCCAGAGCCGTTCAGCTGATATTTGAACCGCCGGCATAACAAAAACTGTGGGTGTATCTGTAAAAATGTACCCCGTTTCGCAGTCCGGGCAAATATAATATGCGTAAAGCTTACCCTCATACTCTGGCAGAAAGCGCTGGGAAAGACGCACATCTGCGCACCAAAAACACTTATGCTCACCAGCTTCCATCAAGCAGGCCACCTCCCTCATGTATGGCACCTCCTCCAGTACTTTCGCTTCCGCCGGCGCCGACAGTCCCGGCATAGCCTCTTCATCTCGTGGCCAGCTGGGCCGATGTACTCCACTGCCGGCAAGTACATCGGCTTTGTGGCTGCCGGGCGCTTACAATCAACGCAGATCATGGCTCCCCACTTTGTTCTGGTAGTTCTGTTTCCTTGGGCGCGAAAAATCCGGTCTGACCGACTAAATGCTTTATATCAGCGGGCATTTTCTTATCGTTGTGTTTCACAAACTCACACCCTCTCCACCGTGATAATCAGTCTAACCTGCCCCTCACCGATACGCTCAAGCATTTTTGATACGCCTGCGGCGAGTGGCGCCAGCACTATACCTGTGTCTGTTAGATCTAACAGCGGCTTTGGTGCCTGCTCCTGCCACAGTACAGGCTCTGGGCACCCAGGCACCGGCACCCATCTCGATTCTGGCGTTGGCAAAGGTTCCGTTTCTGGCGACGGAAGAAATTCCGGCTCTGGCAAAACCTCTGTGGCACCAACCTTGGTTTTCGGCGCCGCCGCGTCTCTCGGCTTAGAGCCGGGTTTCCCGCCGAGGTCATAGAGTTTCCGGAGTCTCGAAATCAGTACGCTGGTAGTCCCGAGGCGCTTGGCTATCACGATATTGGTAAAACCTCCCCTAATCCACTCTTCCAGCGCTTCTTTGGGTATGTCATTTATCGTGCCCATTGGCAGTAGCCCTCTCAGCCCCTTTTCGTCCAGTAGCTTCTCTATCGCTTTTTTGTTGTCCGTCACCGGTACCTCCTCCTTTTTTCTGCGGATAATCTCAACCCCGAGGTCCGCCATCTGCTCCTCAAAGCCCCGGTCATCGTGCAAGCACTCTCCCGCCTCCGGAAACATCCTAGGCTTAAGTCTAGGTTTCATGGCCTCCGCCTCCTCCGTGATTAGCTTTTGTTAGGTTTTGACAGCTTTGTCTCCGCTAAGTACCGCTCCACATCGTCCACACTCTTAGCAACGATGTACTCCCCACCATGCGCCAGCACAGCACAGCCAAACTTTGCCTGCTCTGGCGACTGTTTGCCACGTGGCGCCTTTACCTCAATCCACAGCGACCGCCCGGCCTTTAGCGCGTACAGGTCAGCGATGCCTTTGTATGATAGCGCTGACTGATGAATCTTAAAGCAGTACCAGCCTTGCCACTGGAGATAGTCTTTAATTTGGCGCTGAATGTCGGCTTCTTTTATGCGATTCACCCTCCAATACCCCCTTTGACGAGCGTCTTCGGCCACAGGTGCTGGTTTTTTTCCCAGCCCGGGAAGATTAAGTCCAGAAAAGCATCGGGCTCATGCCGCTTCTCGTAACGCTCTCTCCTGGTGGCGGATTCATCGTCCGGACTCAGCAGCGGCAGCTTGTCAAGCGGATAACTCACGGTACCACCCCCATACGCCTCATGAGGCAAACCTCCTAAAACTGGTCAGCGCCGCTACGATCTGCTCCCGTCTCTCAACCACACCCGGGCAGGCAAGGACCGTAAATGCTGGCCGGCCATCTCTGATCCCCTTGTGCCAGAGAGCATAATATCCGCGAAACGTTTGGATATAACACGTTTCGTTGCACTTTTCCTCGCGGGTTTTAAGATGCCTGTACCAGTCAGAGCACTGGTGATTCAACCAGGTGCGACACGCCTTCCCGTCACAGTTCTGGCAGGCATTATAATCATGCAGAGCCATTTCAAAATCCGGCTCAAAAACATCTATGGCCTTGTCAGAAAAACTATATTTCTCAAACCCAATCAGGACATTGCGGTATTTATGTTTAAGGCTCACCGGGCATCACCATCCCCTTCGAAAGTTCGGCAATGAGTTTGTCCGCTTCCTGGATGCGCATTCGGTCTTCGTCTGTGAGTGGTCGTGCAGTTGGTGCCCTAGGTTGCTGTTCTGGATCCGGCGGCTTTCTTCGTCGTTTTGATTGAATCCGGTCGCGTTCCCGTGCTTCCGCGTGGGCCCTGGTGGTGATGCCCTCGGAATGCAGGTTGAGCAGAATGCCGTTTATATAGCTGGCTGTTCGATTCCCGGCTAGAACGGCCTGTTCTATGGCAAAGATAAGCACCCCCGGCTCCATTCCGTCTTCCTGCCATGCTTCCAGTTTTTCGGCCTCGATCGGGGTGATGGGGTGAATATTTTTGTTAAATGCTTCCACCACATCCTTAAAATCAGGCGGGACGATGACGACGTCGGCACGGTCCTCGCGCGCGCGTTTCTCTTCTTCTTCGTCTTCTTCTTCTCTTCTCTTCTCTTCTTCTTCATTACATACAGGTTTATACTCGTTTATACCAGTATGAACGTGTATATACCCGTGACGTGTTTCTTCAAACCACTGGCAATACGCGTCCTTTTCAGGGGCAGGGAAATCGCTTTCCGCCTTCATATTGCCAACCATCTTCTGATGTTTGTCCCATGAAGTTTCCGGGAACTGGATAAACTTTTCGCCGTTGTTCTCATACCAGTAAAGAAGGCCTGCATTATGTAGCTGCAATAATATCTCCGCCATACGCTCCGGTGGCACTACATCCCGCTGACGGGGAAAGATCATGCTGGCGACGACATCTTCGTCCCCCTCCATGCGTCCAACATTATCAGCTGAAGGAATAAGCCACGTGTATGCCAACATGGCCCACGGATCCTTTAGGTCGTTCACTCGTTTATCGTTGCTTATTCTCCAAGATATAGGCCTTCCTTTGCAGTTACGGCTTGGCATTCCCCTACCCCCTGGCTTCGCTATTTTTTACCTTCGTTTGCTGCACTCATGTTCCGGTTTTCGCCCCGCTCTGCAGTAAATGGCCGTACTGCCGCCAGAGCATCGGGAACTTATTAAAAGTGCCACGTTCGAAATAATAAAGCCGCCTTTTTTTAGTTTCGTCCCCGTGCCCGTGGCCGACAAAAAAATCATAAAAACGGGATTTCCACCAGTCGTAACAGTTTCCAGCAGACCAACTTTCACGCTGCAGCCGCCAGCATTTCTGGGCGTGCGGCAAAAATTCATCCCAAATTGAAGTCAAATCGTCGGCAGGTAAGAATTCAAAGATGGTTAATTGTTGCATGAGCCGTCTCCTCGGCTAAAACAAAACTGTCCCATATGACAACGCCTCCAGCATATTTTTCTTTGGCGTTAACCTATCAAACGCACACGGCCTCATATCCAACAGCCAATCATGTTCACAAGAATTTAACTTCACGTCATCACTTATCGCACAGGCAAATGTTTTCATTTCCCTTGCCATTCCGTATTCCATCAATGCTCTCCACTTAGCAGGGAAGTGCTTCCGCAGTATCTCAATGTTGTTACCTTCGTAGGCCAACCCCGTGCCACAGGTATAGCAGCCGTTGCGCTGGAACAGTTTTCTGCCGTCATCGTCCGTCAGGTCATACAGGGGTGAATACGGGCAGCTCCGCGACCAAATATATGCCCACACATCTTCATCGTCCCATACTGACAAAGGGTTTGAATACAATGCGGCTTTCGTCTGGTACAAAAACCCGTAGTCAAGGAATGTAAACGTCCGGCGACGAGATTCGCTTGCCATCAAGCCTCTGAACAAAGTGTCGCACCCCAGTTTCCGTTGGAGCTTCTCGCTCGGGTTCTCCTTGATGAACATGCAGCAGGCATGGGAAATTCGCATATCGGGGAATTTGCTAATCATGTCGTAGTATTTTTTGTTCCCTTTGCTCTGCTCTGCGCTATATTTCAGGAACACATTGATATTGATGCGTGGCGCGTCCAATTTTGTAGCGTCTTTGCCCAGTATCGGGAAGCCGTACTGTTCTGCAATGAACCAGAAGCTGATGAGCGTCCCCGCTTCCCAGACCAGTTTGCGCTTGCGAAAGTCTGCCCACATATCAGGCGTGACCGCTTCGTTGAGCATGTCGGTTTTAAGCAGGCGACCTTTTTTGTTCAGATACCGTTGGATATCTCCTTCCGCCTCAATCTTCGCCCAGACCTCTTTTTGTGCTTCATACTTCAGTCGTGGCACCTTGATGCGGTCAAGCTTTGTTTCATAAAAGTTATCGCCGCCCCATTCCTTCCCAAGCTTGCGGGCAAACAGAAGGGATTCTCGGTATTCAACTCCAGTATTGCCGAAAATAACTACCATGTTTTTAGCTTCTTCTGGGCAGGTCTCGCGAATTAGGTGCCAAAGAGCAGTCGAATCTTTGCCGCCCGAAAATGCAAGAGCAACCTTCTTGCCGCGCCGAAACGTTTCACGGATTATTTCCTGCGCCTTTTCGACTTTTTTATCCAGCGGCCACTGCTGCATCTCCTGCATCTGGGCATATAACAGGGCAGGCTGTTTGTCCATTATGCCACCACCTATTCATCTAATTGACGGCTGACATCCTCTGCATTCCACCGGCACACATCTCCGGCAAATTCGCCAGGACCAGCGCCTCGGCCAGCGGCGGGCACACTGCGTTCCCACACTTGGCCACCTGATCAGACTTTGTAAACTTATTGCCTTCACTGTCCCGGTCAATGATGTAATCAGCCGGAAATCCCTGCGCCGCAAAGAGTTCATGCGGTTCGAGCATCCTCATCCCAATGTCCACGATCTGATAATCTTGGCCGTGGACTGTAACAAGGCCGAAGCGGTCACGGGTCGTAACGGTGTGTAGCGGCTCGGTGCAGTTGCTTCCTACGCTGGTGCCGTAGTAAGCCATGAGGAAGGCCCTCACTTCGCCCAGGTGCAGACCGCCGGCGGTGATCGTCGGAGCCGGATCCGTTACCGGTGCGCCGTGCTGACAGGTGCCACGCATTTTTATTAAATGGCTGACAACTAAGGCATTATGGTCTACGGTTGTAACTGTCGGCAACGGTGCTCCTAAGCTTGCTCCCGGACCGGTATAACCGCCGCCGTAGTGCTTGGCAAGAAAAGCTGCGACCAATCCATAGCGGTTCGATGTGTCCAGTGTCAGGATGGGCCTGTCCATCGTCTGCCCTCGTGGAGTGTCGTCGTAGCTGTGGTACTGGGTAAGGAATGGCGTCACAACATAGTGCCCATTCACTGCAGTTATTGTGCTTAACGGTTGATTAATGTTCTCCGGACCGTTTTCAAATTTATAATTCACAATGAACGGACGTGGATTTTCCACCACAAATTTCTGAATCCCGCGGGCAATTCGCCGCATAGTGTTTTCCGCCAACGGCTTTTTACGCTCAAAAATGCTGGGACAAGGTAGGCTCCAGTCGATAATCTCCGCCGCCGTCCGCCAAGGTTTTAGCACCCCGGCATGGACTTCCAGTGTGTCAGGCTGCCCATGCGTCGGCTCTGGCCACACGATGGGCCTGCCGTCGCACCGGGCGACAAGAAATAACCTTTTGCGGATCGTCGGAGCCCCGTAGTCGCAGGCTCTTAGTTCACGCCAGTCCACCTTATAACCATACCGCTTCAGGGCATTAACAAAGGCATTAAACGTCCGGCCTTTCTGTTTGGGATCGGGCCTGTCGCCGACAAGCGGTCCCCAGGTCTTAAACTCTTCCACGTTCTCCAGGATGATCAAGCGAGGCCGGACAGTCGCCGCCCACCTGACGGCCACCCATGCGAGGCCACGAATCTTCTTTTCCACTGGCTTGCCGCCTTTGGCCTTACTGAAATGCTTACAATCCGGAGAGAGCCAGCAGAGTGCCACAGGTCGACCGGCCGCGACTTCCCTCGGGTCAACGTCCCAAACATCTTCTAAGTAGTGCTTGGTGTCAGGATGATTGACTTTGTGCATGGCAATAGCTATGGGGTCGTGATTGATGGCAATGTCTACGGAGCGCCCTATGGCTCTTGCAATACCGATTGATGCGCCACCGCCACCTGCAAAATTATCTATAAATATTTCGCGATTCAATCCCTTACACTGCCCTTCTAAGCCGGCCTTGCCGTTGATACATCCCCACACCGATACCCGCCAGGATGAGGATAATCACCGGCCAGTCACCAGATGATTCGCCGCGCAAACTTTTTCCGGTAGCCGTGTATATTTTAAAACTCCACAACGTAACATAGCCTAGGGAGAGTATTGCAACTAACCAGCGAGGAATTTTTTTAAAAGGGGTCGATTGCCGCCACTTAATCATGTTAATCACTTACCGCCCTTTCTGCAGCAATATAGGTCGGCTTGCCGGTTAGTTCCTGTATCTCCCGCTTGAACCGGGCACCGTCACTGTTGCCGTCGGATAGATGTATAAGCCAAATTTCCTGCAACTTGCTTAGGTCATTGGCCAACAGAAATTTTTTTACGTTCTCCAAGCTAAAGTGACTTTTGATGAGTCGTTTTTTCATTTCTGCCGGCAATGACCCGCTTGAGACATTGCTGTCCAAAATTTCATAGCTGTGGTTACACTCAAGCATAATGTGTGTCAGGCCGGTAAACGTGTAGCGACAGTAGTAGCTGTCAGTCAAGTAAAGTAGCTTTTCTCCTATCGGATTTGCCAGCAAAAACCCCATAGCGCCCTCGCAGTCGTGTTCAGCGGGAAAGGGTAGCACAACCCATGTGCCTAGCTTGAATTGCTTCAGCGGTGCGACGATGTGCAACCGATGATGCCGCTCCAAATCCCTCGCCGTTCCCTGGCTCATGTACACATCCACGCTTGCTTTGAGCAGGTCCGGCACCGCCTTAATATGATCGCCATGCAGATGCGAGACAAGGCAGCCAGATAATGATGCTAGGCCAAAACCAATGCCTTCGCGGAGTCTCTTGATGTTGATGCCTGCGTCAAGGAGCAAACTGCTACTACTGCCGGTGATGTAGTAGCAGTTCCCTTTGCTTGAAGATGCGAGGGGCTTAATTGAGATCAAAAGTCTGGTCCGCCCGCAATCGTTTGTTGCCCGCAGGCGCCCTCCTGCTCATCCGCAGGAAAGTCCTCATACTCTATTTCAACAATATCGATCGGCGTTGTGTTGGCGTTTAATTCAATCTCTTCCGCAACTTCAATTTCTGCTTGGATTTCACCAGACCGGACGATGCTCTGCCGCAATAAATGACGATCACTGGACGAGTTGAGGATGGTTTTGCATGCCCGGTTGATGATCGTCTTTTTCGCCATTTCAGCGGTAAATTTATCATGCGTGCTTCCGGCTTTAACCTGCCCCTTTTCGTCTACCGGGTTCATTTGGCTTTGCTTCCAAGACTGCTTGATTTCTTCAAAAGTCATGATTTCAGTTTTTGCAATCTCACCGTCCGTGTTGATGATCAGGCAGTAGGCAGCCTTGATCTTCTTGCTGTTGATATTCTCCAGCGCCTGCTCGTGTATGGAGATTTCCTTCCTCCCGCGAACCATTGCATACTTGAAGGTGTCGCCCTCGTAAACCACTTCCGCTACGATGTCGGCAATGGTGTCATCAATCATCTTTGCCAGCGCCATGGTCCCGAAGTAACTACGCTGGAATACAAGCTGATCCCCGTAGGCAATGAAATACCCTTGTTTCTTCATGGGGTTCAGCCCCTGAACAACCATGTCCAGCAGGGCATTTGCAATGCTTGTCTTGTTGCATACCTGCAAAACCGGCTTTTTATCCCTGTTAAGCGTGTTCTGTAGAATCAGCCATGCCGACTTCATTGCGTTGTCCGGCGAATATCCTGCCGGCAGGTGAAGTTCCCCCCGCTTGATAAACTCCTGCACCTTGCGCGCAACGACATCAACAACGTCTTTTTTTACTACTGCTAAATCATTAGTCATTTATGCTACCTCCCCGAATAACGTATTTTGTCCCTCGATCTCAACTCTCAGCTGCTTATCCTTCGCGCTTACAATCAGACGGATCTGTTGTCCACGGGTTTCCGGCAATCGCGTTACGGCCTCTGCATTGTCCAGGAATATCGGTGGGGCGAAAGCGTAATGCTCCGCCAGCGTGTTAATGATGTCTAGGCCGACGATAAACTGATGTCCACGATTCAGTCCGCTGTTATAGGGCACACCATTCAAAACGGTTTCACAGCACGGTTCCACGCCACCGTTGATGTTTTCTTTGAACAGCTTAAACCGAGCGAGCTTAAACTTGCTGTTAATCTTCTCTTCCAACATGTCTACTTTCGCTTTGACAAACAGGTCAGCTAGGTACAGTTCGCGCTCTAGCTTCTCGTATTCGGCAGCCAACTTCTTTTCCTCGGCGGCCAGTTCTTTTATCCTGGTTTGACCCTTTTCGCGCCGGTCAATATGCGCCAAGACATCATCTACGCGGCTGATTTTGCTCTCCAGCAGACAAACTTCTTCCTCGGCCATGGTCAGCAGTTCCCGGTCGCCGGCGCGGAGAGCATCGATCTCGGATTCAAGGGCTTGTATTTTTACCTGTGCCGCTTTGTATTCAGGTGAGGTTGCGGGGTCTGTGGCCGATGCAATGATTTTGACTATCTCCGCTTCCATCTTCCCGATAACGTCGGCATCCAGCAGGGCCAGCTTGGACTGAGCGTCGGTTATGGTTTTGGTGTGCATCTCGTTTGCTGCTTTAAGGGATTCAATGTCAGCCTTGCACCGCTTCCCTTTGGTGCTGATTGCTTCAAGATCCATGGCTTTTTGGTGGTTGAAAGATGCAAGGGCTTTTTCCTTTGCTTCCTGCAGACGCTCCGCTGGCAGCGTCTGCCCACACGCAGAACAGGCACCGTCCTGTTCAAGCGTAAACTCTCTGCCGTTTACTTCGTGCCACAGCTTTCTGAGGGTTTCCGCGTCTTTCTCGTGGGCCTGAATAGCGAACAGGTTAGCGTCCCTATATCGTTCTGCGGACTGGATTTCCCGTCTTAGCACGTCTGCGGCATCCTTCAGCGCGTTTATCTCCTGTCGTTTCCCTGCTGCTCTCACATCCACAGCCGCCCCGTGCTTGTTGCGGATGTCCAGCAGTTGCGACTCAACTTCCCGCAGCATCTTCGTTTTTTCGGCAATTTCACCGCCGCTCTTTATGCGGGCGACTTCGGCCTGTTTCTCTTTCAACTGCTTTTTCAGTTCCGCTTTCTCACCATTTAGCTGACTTTGTGTCACATCGGCTGGTGCAGGCAGCCCACGTTCGGCCTCGTCAATGCGTACCGGGATTTTCTCTAGTTCCTTGTTGATCTCCGTACGCCGGGACAAAATAACCCTGCGGTGTTCGTCCAGCGTCCTGCTGCCGAGTATGGCGGGCAGGCCCTTCAGATCAACGCTGGAGGCAACTACATCGGCATCCGACACATCACCGCAGACCTCCAGAAGCACCTCGCGCCTCTTCTGCCAGTGCAAAACGGTGTTGAAATAGGCCGGGTTCGTCAGCAACCTAAAGGCATCTTCGTCGGCAATCTCGGCGATTTTGTCAGCGTATTCCCCAGCCTTAACCGGTACGCAGTCAATAAAATGGTCAACTGTGTGGCCGGTGAACTCTTTGGTGGCGCTTCCACGCTTTTTTGTCCAGTTCTCGGCATAACGCTTCCGCAGGGTCAGTGCCGTGCCATTGATTTCAAATATGCCTTCAACCTCATGGTCCAACCCGTGGATAACTTGTCCGTCCGGCGTTAGCGTCTTAATCTCAAAATCCTTGCGATTGTGACTGTCTTTGCCGAATAGGAGCCAGAGAAACGCATCGTAGATGGTTGTCTTGCCGGCCGCATTGTCTCCGTATACGTCGACGTTGTGGCCGTTTGGCCTGAAGATAAAATCCCGGCAGCCCTTGAAGTTCTTTAATGTCAATGAAAGCAGTTTCATGATCTGCATCCGTCCTCCTAACTATGGCTTACGCCGCACTTGGTGCAACCGCTCCCTAGGCCGTGTATAGCTCCGTTATACTCGTATCTGTTGCCGATAGCTTTGCCCCCGCAAAACGGGCAAATGAACTCCAGTCTTCCTGTCTCTATGCCGGCCTTTTTGAAGGCCTCGTTTGATGCCTCCATAAAATTGCAGGCCTTGAACAAAAAGTCATTCTGGCTGCTGCTCACTTGTTTCGCCTCCTTTGTCGTTGGGCGCTGCTGGTATATAGCGTACATACTTGTAATTCAGGCACCCGCCTGGCTCAATTAAAATCACTGCTAGGTCGCAGGTACCTTCTTTGTTATCGAGATGATCACAAAATTGACATCTGCAATATACAAGAGTCATAGCTTCGCCTCCTCTACATACGGGGCCTTGTCGATAATCCTGCGGATACGCTCAATCTCATGATGCAGGCGTATCCACCACTCCGCATCAGCTGCCCTGTTCGGGAACATAGGATTACCGTCAGCAGTTTTCTCTTGTCCTAACTCACCACAGGCCTTGATTTCGCGTTCGCGATATTTGGTGCTTATGAGTATATACATCGTCAACAAGGTTGCTTGCTCATCTGTAAGTGTAATGGTGCGCATCTTTACGTCTCCTCTCTCCCCTTGCACCAGCCTGCCAGGCGTGGTACAATAGGGGCAACAATCATTTCGTGTGCCGCTTCCGAGCGGTCTTTTTCTTTTCTCGGTACTCGGCCAGGTAAACTACCTGGCTTTTTTGGTTGCGCAGCCAGGCACGGAAGCTGCGGACTGTGCCAGCGTACCTCAATACAACAAGCACTTTATCCACCTCCTCCCAGGTACTCCCGGCAAACCTCTAGGATAATCCGCTCAGTCACTGCAGCCGCCGAGAATACCGCCACATGCTCCTTGCCGTGGTACAGGTCGACACAGTGGTCATCCTGCTCCCACAGCTCGAACCCGCCCGGCAGTCCGTATGCCGGGATCACGAGCTAACCACGTTTGTCTTTCAAGGTCGCCCCCCTTTCTACCCCGCCAGGGGCATGATTTCTTTGATGTTTATACCCTGCCGCAGGGCGTAGATTTTCAGCTCGCCGATCCGCTTCTCCAGCTCCACCGCTTCCTTCAGGATGCTCTCAAACTCGTCTACTTCATGCTGCCTAAGCTCCCCGTCGGCAGCGATCCTGATCAGCCTGTCCCGCAGCTGCTCCACATCAGACAACTCCCTTAATACTCTTAACACCGTCACTGCAAACTCGGATCGTTCCACTGAATGCGCGAGTACCTGCCCGATGGGGCATACTTTTGCGCAGTAATCCGCCGGCAACGCTGGTTCTTTGTACACCTCCGCCATACGCAACGCTACATCCGGCGGCGCTATGGTGCGCCCACTCTCGTAATCCGCAAGCGTCCTGGTGCCTATGTAGAGCTGGTGGGCGGCACATTCCCTGCTTATTCCGGCTGTACTTCGTGCTGTCTTGAACATTGTTATCACCTCCTTACCGGGTCAAAATATAAGTAAACGAGCTCGTCCACCGGGGGGACTAAACGTCCTCCCCCCTCCCCGCCAGCTCCTCGATGATGTCCCAGCCGGCAGCGTGGTAGGCCTCCAGGACACGCTCGATCTCTTCCTTGGTCATGGGCAGTGGTTCTACGACCTGGATTAGCGTATTGCCGGCTCTGTACGTGTGGACTTTGCGCTCCATATTCTCACCCCGTACATGTGTATGCGGGCGCCTAGCGGTCTGGGCCATGGTAATTTCTCCCTTCTATGCCGAATAGCGATTAAAGATAAACCCGGTTCTCGGGAGCCAGCGGACGGTCATGCTCCTGATCTGTGTAGAAGAATTCACGTGGGTTCTCGTCCGCTTTGTCCCGCTTAATCTGGGATATATACTGGCGGATCGTGTTTAAGCTTTTGGCACTCCAACCGCCGTGCAGATGCTCGCCGATGTTGGAACGCGGATCAAGTCTGTCGCTGGTGTAGTATAAGGCATAGCGTTTCATCACACGGCCTCCTTAGGCAACTCATACAATGAGTTAAATACATCTAAAAAAAGCTCCTCTTTGGGGACACCAAGCACTTTTTCTAAAAGGAGCATTTTTTCAATCGAAGGCCTTGTGCGACCTCTTTCCCAGTGACTATAGGTTTGCTGTTCAACCCCGCATAAGCCAGCTATTTCAGCCTGTGTCCGTTTACCGCGTGCGGCAATGAGCGTTGATCTCTCGTGAAGTACTTCCATGTTTAATCACCACCTTTACTCATATTATGAGTATGACTAATCTAAATATATACTCATATTACGAGTATGTCAAGAGTAATTACTGTATTTTTGAGTAAATGTTTTCTTTAACTATTTATAATAGTAAAATGGTTTTGAGGTGTTAGGAAATGTTAGGCAAACGTCTTAAAACTCTTCGTGAAGCAAAAGGTTTGACTCAACAACAACTGGGCGAACTAATAAATTTGTCGCAACAAACAATAGGCCATTATGAAGTAGGTAGAGCAAGCCCTGACGCAGAAACATTAATAAAACTAGCTGATTATTTTCAGACTTCGGTGGATCAACTCCTCGGCCGCACCAACATCCGCACCCCCATCGAAACCATCGCCGCCCATCACGAGGGTGATGAGTGGACGGAGGACGAGCTGGAAGACATAGAGAACTTTAAGGATTTTGTACGAATGAAGAGGGAGAAAAAGTAATTACTTTTTTTTGAGAAGGGCGGAGGAAGCAATGACGTTTGAAGAGCAAATTAAAAGCTTTGCGGAGAGAGCAAAGTCGATTAAAACCAGCATTGCAACCGAGGAAGCTACAAAGACGTCATTAGTTATGCCTTTTTTCCAGATATTGGGGTATGATGTTTTTAATCCCAATGAATTTACCCCCGAGTATGTGGCCGATGTCGGGATCAAAAAAGGTGAAAAAGTAGATTACGCAATCCTGCAAAACAAGAAGCCTGTTATCTTGATAGAAGCCAAGTCTATAAAAGAAGCTTTAACTAATCACGATTCACAATTATTTAGATATTTCGGAACGACAACGGCTAAATTTGCGATTCTAACAAATGGAGCCGTTTATAGGTTTTATACCGATCTGGATGAACCTAATAAAATGGACAATACACCATTCCTAGAAATTGATGTCCTTGATTTAAAAGAACCGCAGATACAAGAGTTAAAAAAGTTTTGTAAAGATTGTTTTGATTTAAATAAAATCATTGATACGGCCTCTGAGCTTAAATACCTAGGATTAATTAGAAACGTGTTGAAAGATATTTTTTCTAACCCATCAGACGCTTATGTAAGGTTTATACTTGGATGCGGGGTCTTTGAAAGCCCAAAAACCCAGAGCGTCGTAGACAAGTTCAAACCTTTAGTAAAAAAATCCATAAGTGCCTACATAAACGAATTAGTAAATGAAAAGATCCAAACAGCGCTAAAAACAGATGAAGATCAAGAAAAAACACTGAAAGAACAGGGGGTAGAACTCGAGGACACTGCTCACACCGTAACCACAGAGAGCGAAATAGAAGCTTACTACATAGTAAAATCTATTTTGCGAAACCACATAGACAGCTCTTTAATTACGTATAAAGATACCCAATCCTATTTTGGCATCCTGTTTGACAATAAAGTCACAAAATGGATATGCAGACTGTATTTGAGGGATCGTGCCATGTTTATGTATATGCAAGACGAGAACAAAGAATTTAGTAAGTACCCGATTACCAAACTCGACGATTTATATAAACATTCTGATATCCTAGTCAAAAAGGCCATGTCTTTTTCTAAGTAAAAACACCTATACTGTGTCTGGTAGGTGCCCTATTCCCACACTTGAACAATAAGGAGTGACACCAGATGACTGATCGCGAGCTGCTGGAGCTTATCGCAAGCCAGGTAGGCGGGCTTACCAACCGAGTAGATACACTTACAAAAGATATGGCTGAAGTCAAACAAAACATGGCGACCAAAGACGAGATGGCTTTAGTCAAAGACGACCTGACTTCAGTCAGAGCCACCGTTATCCGCATCGAAAACGACCACGGACAAAAACTTGGCGCCCTGTTTGACGGGTACAAGCTTAATTCTGAAAAACTAGATCGCATTGAAGCCGAAGTCACAAAACACGATGAAATAATCTTACGACGAATCCGGTAGCGAGGACCCACCATGTACGAAGAGATACTACAAGAAGCACATGAGGAAGGCGTCGAGGTGGTCTACCTCCCGCTCCGTGGTAAACTTAAAGGCCTGTACAGTTGCAATGTAATCGCCATCAACGGCAACACAGCAACGGAAGCGGAGAAGGCCTGCATCTTGGCCGAGGAGCTTGGCCACTACCACACAACCGCAGGAGACATCCTAGACCAGACAAACACACAGAACCGCAAGCAAGAGCGCCAGGCACGCGCCTGGGGCTATAGAAGGCTGGTTCCGCTAGGCAAGCTGATGGATGCACACCAAGCAGGCACGAAAAACCAGGATGCGATCGCCGAACACTTAAACGTTACCGACCAATTTTTAATGGCAGCGCTAAGCTATTACATAGAAAAATACGGGATTGAGTTGGAAAAATTGATTAATAAGCCGTCTAAACCACTTAATGTAGAATAAAATTATTTGGAGGGTTGATAATGGGAAAACTTCAAAAAGGATTAGCCGTAGTATTGTTTGTAGTCGTCGCGTTTGCCAGCGGAGTTTGGGCGAGTCCGGCAATCACCTTGATTGTGAACGGACGAAGAGCCAGTGCAGAGGTGCGGATTATTAACGGCGTTTCTTTTCTGCCTCTCCGTGCTGTCGCTGACCTACTCGAAGTTCCAGTACATTGGAACGGCAGCACCAGAACTATTACCGTGGGAACAGCGGCACCCCCTGGAGGCGCCCCCTCTCCGATAGCGGAAGAAGGGGTCTATCGAGTCAGGAATCTGGTTTTTTCCGATGTCCAAGTAAAGCTTAATGTGTTAGAAATGTGGGATGTTTCTGCCCAGTTAAGAAACAATGATACCAGGGATTATTCGGTCATTACTTTTACAGCCGCCTTTTTTGACAGCACCGGCAGGCGCATTGGGACTGCCAACGGAACGGTTCTCGATATAAAAAGAGGAGAAACCAAAACGGTTCAAATGCTAACTACTGACAACTTAAGCGGGTTTACGAGAATCACGTTTCAGGTTGACGCGGCGTTTTAGTAAGAGCAATGTTTAAGGCCTCCCTCGAGGCTTTTCTTTTTATCTGCTCTCACCAAACCTAAACCGAGGTGATACGATGGAACGCGTTGCGATATACCTTAGAAAGTCACGCCAGGATATAGAAGCAGAGTCTCGCGGCGAGGGTGAGACTCTGGCCAAACACAAAACAGCCCTGCTGAAGTTGGCAAAACAGCAGGGCTTAAACATAGTGCGCATATTCGAGGAAATCGCCTCCGGAGAGAGCCTTATCCACCGGCCGCAAATGCTGGCGCTTTTAAAGGCTGTAGAATCCGGCGAATATGACGGCGTCCTAGTCATGGATATGGATCGCTTGGGCAGGGGCAACATGCGGGAGCAGGGTCTCATCCTGGAGACGTTCCAAGAGTCCGGGACAAAAATCATCACGCCCCGAAAGACCTATGACCTCTCCAATGAGTTCGATGAGGAGTATTCCGAGTTTGAAACCTTCATGGCCAGACGTGAGCTGAAGCTCATCACCAGGCGGCTCCAGCGTGGCCGTATTGCGTCGGTACGGGAAGGGAGATATCTTGGCACCCGTCCCCCCTACGGCTACGAACTGGCCGAAATTGGCGGCCACAGAACGCTTATTCCGCATCCGGATCAGGCCACCATTGTACGGATGATATATGACTGGTACACGGATCCGACAAAGAGTATGGGCGCCAACAACATCGCAAACGAGCTAAACGCTATGAACATCCCCTCTTACTCCGGGCAACAGTGGGATGGCTCCGTCATCCGGAATGTTTTGAAGAACCCTGTCTATACCGGAAAAATAAAATGGCGCCAGAAGGAGCGGAAAAAATCAGCAGATCCGAGCAAAATCACTGAAAGCAGGACTAGGCCAAAGTCTGAGTGGATAATCGTAGAGGGCAAGCACGAACCGCTTGTAGACGAAACGATATTCGCCCAGGCGCAAAGCATACTAAGCAGCCGAACGCATACACCGGTAAAGCCTAAGCAGGCACTCGCAAACCCTCTGGCCGGGCTGATCCGCTGCGAACTGTGTGGGTTCTCCATGGTGCTCAGGCCGTACGTCCAGCAAAAGCCGCACATCATCTGCCAGAATCGGCTCTGCCCCAATAAGAGTGCACGCTTCGAATTTGTAGAGCAGAAACTCCTTGATGCACTTCAGGAGTGGCTTACTGAGTATAAAGCCCAGTGGGGCAAACGCCGGCGCCGAGAGCCGGACAGCGAGGCCGTGGAGCTGCGCAAGTCAGCCTTGCAATCCCTGCAGCGCGAACTGGCGGAACTTGAAAAGCAAAAAGAACGGCTACATGACTTCCTGGAGCGCGGGGTATACGACGAAGCTACATATCTGGACAGGTCACAGAACCTAGCCAGCCGCATCGAAGAGACTAGGCACGGCATTGCAAACACCGAAGTAGCCCTGGGCGATGAAATTAAGCGGGCCAAAGCCCAGATGGACATCATACCGAGTGTGGAAAACGCGCTGAAGCTCTACCACCGAACCGAGGACCAAAAAAAGAAAAACGCACTCCTCAAAAGCGTAGTGGAGTGCGCGATGTACCTTAAAGAGAAACACCAGAAAGGCGACAACTTTAAACTCGTTATATATCCGAAGCTCCCGCCTAGTACAGATATAAACCAGACGTAAATTCGTTACCCTCTTTGTCTGTTCCGATGGGGTCATACAACAGAACTTCCGCTTTTCGTTTTGTAATTACGCGAATGTGCATGAGAATCTCATTTTCAATACAGCGGGCGGCATAAGTGGCAAGTCTTGTGCCTTTATTGCCCTTGTAGGAGTCGATTGCTTTAATCAAACCTATTGTGCCGATGGAAATCAAATCTTCCTGTTCCTCGCCGGTGTTCTCAAATTTTTTTAGTACATGAGCCACCAACCGCAGATTACGCTCGATCAAAACGCTGCGTGCGCCGGAGTCACCCTGAGCCATCAACTCCAAATATTCTTTCTCTTCTTTTGCTTTAAGCGGTTGAGGAAACGAATTGTTTTTAAGGTACGAAACCAGCAGCACAATTTCTTTCAAAACAGCAGCAACACCAAAAATAAATGGCAGCAAAAAATAGCCCTCCCCCCACTTAAAACTAATCTGCCGTCTCTCACATCATATGCGAGTACTGCTCTCTTTTTGTCTTGAAATTGGGGGCGGGAGAAACTAATCTTTAGCTTGTCTGGCAATTTGCTCCATCACACTGCGAAAGATGGCGGCGGCCGAACTGTCTCGGCTGTCTTCCAAAAAAACTGTGGCAGCAAATTGTTTGCCGTTAATTTCAGCAATTCCGGCAAACCAGGAATGGCTGATATTTTGTCGGGATGTTTCGGCAGTGCCGGTTTTGCCTATTGCGGTAAAATAAGAGCTTTGCACGACTTGACCCGTACCAGACTCGACCACACTGGCTAACATGGTTTTTAGGCGCCTTGCCACTGCCGGTTGCATGGCCCTGCTGCCAGTATATGCCGGATAACGCCGGACGCTTCTGCCCTGGTTATCAATAATTTCAGAAACAAGCCGCGGATAAACATCCAGCCCATTGTTGGCAATGATCGCCATCATCCGCGTCAGCTGCAACGGGGTAGCTAATACTTGCCCCTGCCCGATAGAAAAATGGGCGAGATTTCCCAAGAATGGCAAATCAGCCACGGCAGGAATGCTTCCCGCCCTCTCCTCCAAGGGAATTCCCGTACGGATTCCTAGCTTAAATCGCTCCGCTGCGGCCGTGATTGCTTGCCGCCCCAATTTCTGGCCTAACCAGATAAAATAACTGTTACAGGAAAGGGCTAACGCCTCTTGCAAGGCCACTTCGCCGTGGGCCTCACCCCCAAAACAAGAGATTACCGCATCACCGACCACAATAGAGCCTGTACAAACATAATGCTCATCTATGCCAAGCAGACCTGATTCTAGGGCTGCTGCAGCCAGCACCACTTTAAAGACGGAACCTGGCGGATATTGTTGAATTGCCTTATTAACAAAGGGAGCGCGGGGATCGTTCTGTAATTCCCGCATGCGCAGACTACTGACGCCGCTATACATTTCCCATGAATTAAGTTGCGGGTATGACGCCATGGCTAAAATATCACCAGTCCTTGGTTCCATCACTACGACAGCGGCGCTTTTCCCTTCCCTTGCCAAGGTCTGCTCCACCGCCCGCTGCTTTTCACTGTCGATAGTGGTAATGATATTGTAGGGTCTTGCTTGGTCAACGCTCCTCAAGTCGCGGTATCCCAAGCCGGGAACCAGGCTCCCGCGGGCATCCACAAAGGCTGCCAGCGAAAAAGGTCGTCCGGCGAAAAGTTCAGTGCTAAACGATTTTTCTAGGCCGGTGGGGCCGCTTGCTCCGCTTCTTTGGATATACCCAGTGACATGAGATGCTAACGCATTTCTGCCGTAGCGAACTTTGGAGAAAGTCGAAACTACTCCTTCCCTGGGGGTGTTGCCAAGCTCGGCTAGCAGCTTTTCATTGTCTGACAAAGCATAGACCTGACCTAAGCCGCTGCCTTCAACATGCCTTTGTAAAATATCGTTTGTTTCTTCATCTACTAAGGGGGTAAAGAAGACATGGACCGGCACCCAGTGAGTATCAAGCAACGATTTTCCGTTCCTGTCCAGAATCTGTCCTCGTCCGGCAGGATAATAATCGTAGCGCAGTGAACGCTGCGCCACGCTCTCCCAAGCGTAGCTGTATCCCGTCACTATTTGCAAGAAAAAAACACGTCCGGTAAGTATGGCGGCAGCAAAAAAAAACAGGCTAAAAACAAGCAAGATCCTTCTTTGTCGTTGAACCCTCTGCATAAAAACACCTCGCAGGCTTTACTAAAATTCTAGTCTGCCTTGCGGGGCCTTTTTTATACCTTGATTTCATATCGACTTGTTTGATCTTAATCTGCCATGTGCGATTCGCCTTTCAGGTGAATACTCGCACGGCACTTAAACCGTAGGCGTCAGTCGAGGGTAGGGGACTGACGCCTACGTTCACGTCTGAGCAGAGAATATTCTGCGACAGGAACCGGCATATCTAACGAGACGTGCTCCTGGACTCGGATTGCTTCCTGAATAGGTTCCCCCATAGAATTTGTCAGGTTAGCAACCTTAAACTCTTGCGGCTCAGTTGTGGGTCCAAACACGCTTAAGAATTCGTTTTCTGCAAAGCGATTGCGCATTTCCACTACCGCACGTTTTTTTTGCCGGTCATACGCTCGGATAATACCAACAAATTCATGGCTTGTCAACTGCTGTGTACTGCTAAACTCTTGTCCATCCTCTCCGGGATTCCCGAGCAAAAAACCGCTGGAATATGGGCGATGGCTGACTTTATGCAGCTCCTGCTGCCAAAGGGGATCTTCAGTAAAATGTTCCCGGTCGGCAAAAAAAGCATCCAGCGCTTGTCGGTAAACTCGGGTGACGGTGGCCACGTAAAATACACTTTTCATCCGCCCCTCTATTTTAAAGCTGTTTACGCCTGCCTTGACCAAATCCGGCAGATACGCCAGCAGGCAAAGGTCACGGGCATTAAGAATATAAATGCCGCGATCGTCTTCAAACACAGGCAGATACTTGCCGGGATGCTTTTCCTCCACCAGACTATACTTCCAGCGGCAAGCCTGAGCGCACTCGCCGCGATTACCGCTACGGCCTGCCAAGTGATGGCTGAGATAACAGCGTCCGGAATAAGCCCAGCACATGGCACCGTGCACAAACACTTCCAGCTCCATTTCAGTACGGCTCCGAATTTCCACCATCTCCGGCAGTGTCACTTCCCGAGCCAGCACGACACGTTCCGCCCCCATTCCTTGCCAAAAACGGGCACTTTGCCAATTAGTCGTGTTCGCTTGAGTGCTGATATGAATCGAAATCTCAGGCACCACTTCCCTAGCCAGTGAAAAAACGCCCGGATCAGCAATGATCAGGGCATCCACGCCAATCCGAGCCAAGCTTTGCAAATAGACCGGCAGTTGCCGGATATCGTTGTTACTTGCGAAAATGTTAAGCGTAACATATACCTTAGCTCCGTGTCGGCGAGCAAATGCCACGCCTTCCTGCATTTCCTCTTCAGTAAAGTTGCCGGCAAAGGCACGCATGCCAAAATGCCGCCCTGCCAGATAGACGGCGTCGGCACCATAGAGCACTGCTATTTTCAGTTTTTCCAAGTCGCCTGCCGGCGCCAAGATTTCAGGTTTTTTCATCAGCTTCCCTCTTTAGCGGTTACTGCGAGCCCTACGAATATTCGCTTGATGCTCAGCGTAGTTGTTCCCGAAATAATGAGTTCCGCTGCCATCTTCTTTAAGTACATAGAAAAGATAATCGACCTCGGCCGGGTATAAAACGGCCATAATCGCTCTTTTGCCCGGTGCTGCAATAGGTCCGGGTGGCAAGCCGGCATGCCTGTAAGTGTTAAATGGGGATTCCACTTCCAGGTCTGCATAGAGCAACCTGTCACGATGTTCTCCTAGAGCGTAAATCACCGAAGCGCAAATCTGTAAGGGCATACCCTTAGCTAAACGATTATGGATTACTGCTGCTACCAGAGGGGCTTCCTGCGGAGACTGCACTTCCCGCTCCACAAGGGAAGCTAATGTAATCAGTTGATGGATATCCAAACCCAATTCCTTAGCTCGCCCCCTGATTGCAGGAGTTAACAATTCCCCTAGTCGCGACTGCATCCGTGCCAGAATTTCCTGCGCGGTCACATCTTCTGGAAATTCATAAGTGTCAGGAAATAGATAACCTTCCAAAGCGTAGCGCTGTCCTGGCTCCACCCGCCCTAGAACCGGGACAGCCTCTGTCGCCAGAAGCATAAACTCTTCGTAATCTACCAAACCTTTTTGAGCTAACCGCTCGGCAATCTGCTCCAGCAAAAAACCTTCGGGAATGGTTACAGTCACAGTAGGCCGATAAACATTTCCGACAGAAAGCTCCTGCAAGAGCTGGTCCATCGTCATGCCATAAGTAAACATGTAATTACCGGCTTGGAGTTGCTGGTCTAATCCGCGGTATTTGGCGTAAAAGCGGAAAACCAGGGCATGACGAACCAGCCCTTTTTCTGTCAGGATGGTAGCGATCCGCTGGGACGATGAGCCGGCCGGAATAGAAACTGGCACCGCCTCCTGTGCCATGGCGGGCAGATCGACCGGCTTCAGCCAAACGCTAATTTGCATGGCAAATATGCCAAAAGCAACGGCGAGCAGAAGCAGAACTGCCCCCGCAAGCCGAAGCAAAGTGCGCTGTCTTATTCCATCCGTCCCCGCCACTTCAGCCCTCATTCTTCGTCTTCGCCATCCTCTTCTTCGTCATATTCTTCGTCTTCGCCATCGGCTTCTTCGTCATATTCTTCGTCGTCTTCGTCTATACGGCTCATCTCTTCCCAAGCTTCCGCCACTGCTTCCCATTCCTCACCTTCTTCAACAACGGTCAACATCTGCTCACCATCATTCTCATCAATGCGGAAAACAATAGCCTCTTGCTCGTCAAGCTCACTCAGTTCATCTTCCACCGGAATCATAATGGCGTATTTGTTCTCCTTCACCTCAATAATGTTCAAGACAACAAAACTATGTTCCTGGCCTTCCTCGTCCAACAATTTTACAATGTCGTCATTAATTTCCGTCATCTTTTCTGTCCACCTCTTTCTTGAAATAAACATTATATTTTTTTCGACTTACCTGCTTTTATTCGCGAGGACGATTGGCCTGAGCCTGCAGATAATTTTGGAGGATCAAAACGGCCGCCAGCTTATCTATGACTTTTTTTCGCTTTGCTCTGCTTATGTCTGCAGTCAACAGTGTCCGTTCAGCTTCCATAGTGGTCAGGCGCTCGTCCCAAAGTTTAAACGGCAACGACAAGGCTGCCGCCACTTTTTCAGCAAATTCAGCCGCCATTTCAGCCCTCGGTCCAATGGTGCCATTCATATTTTTCGGATAGCCTACTACAATCAAAGTAATCTCATACTCCAGTACCAGTTCACGGAGCCGTTGCAGATCTTCATCCCACTTGCTGCGACGAATCACCGTAATGCCATGGGCTATCCAACCCAGTTCATCACTAACTGCCACACCGATGGTACGATCTCCCACATCCAGACCAAGTATACGCATCCTACACCTCGGGTCAATATATTTTCAGACAAAAATCCGGGCAATGGGCACCGCAGTAGCCACACAACACGCAATCTTTTTCCTCCGCATGTGCACGACCATCTCGTACTTTCAAAGCATCCTGCGGACAGTGGAGAACACAGCTTCCGCAGCCGCTACACCACTGCTGTACCTGCAGCCGTCGCTTAGTCTGTCGGAGCGTCTCCGCTAAGCCCACCGGCAAGCTCCGCCCAGAGAAAATAGCGCAGTTAAAGTCAATTTCCTCAGCAGAAACCATTCCTGCGGCAATGGAATCAAGGTGGGGCTGTTGCTGCACAAAGCGCAATGCTTCCTCATTATTGGCAATCAGATGTCCGCCCCCCAGCGGCTTCATCGCAAAAATACCAACCATGTTTTGACGAAGAGAGGCAATAACTGCAAGCATCTCTGTCACCGTACCATCCCGTATGCCCACACCGCCCATATTTACCAACGGGTGCACCACATCAATCTCCGGCATACTGAGTGCTGCGCGCAAGGCAGCCACGGTATGGCAAGAAAACCCCACAGCCCGCACCAAACCATCCTGCTTCGCTTCCAGCAAGTAATCGAGAGCCTCCCTGTGCCCCTTAAGCGTAAGCTCGGATTCCTGCTCATGAAGAAGGAAGATGTCAACTACTGGCAAGTCCAGGCCATCTAACGCTCGCTGCAAGCTTAATTTCATTTTTGCCCGGGTATAAGCGTAAGATTTAGAGGCCAGTACGGGCTTGCGATTTCTATGACGGATTGCCTGGCGGATGTGCGGATATGTGCCGTAAAGTTCTGCCGTGTCAATAAAATTGACCCCTTGATCCAACGCCAGCTCAATCAGCCGCGCTCCTTCACCGACAGACAGATTGGCCTGAAGGGGACCCATGGTCAAGGTGCCAAAACAAAGACGGGAAACCATCAGAGCGGTTTTCCCTAGAATACGATATTCCATCTTGCTAACCTTGTTTCTCCAGTTGTTTGAGATAAGAAGCCACTAGTTCTTCCAACAATTCATCACGCTCAAGTTTGCGAATCAGCACTCGGGCATTCTGATGGCTTGTAATGTAAGCAGGGTCGCCGGACAGTAAATAGCCCACAATCTGGTTAAGGGGATTATAGCCCTTTTCTTTTAATGCCCCATAGACCACGGAGAAAACATCTTTTGCCTGATATTCCTCCTCTTCCGCCACACGCTTAAATTTCATCGTCTGGTCAAACGAGCTTACCATTTCCTCACCTCCGGCTGGTTATCCTATTGTTATTCTACCCGTTCAAGACAATTCCTTTTATTTTTCTGACTTTCCACCAGTTTGTCCACATTTCCCAGAGCATCAAGCAACTTTGCCGGCTCTTTGCCCCCGGCTTGGGCCATGTCTGGCCGACCGCCGCCGCCACCACCTGTCAGTTTAGCAACTTCACCCACCAGTCTTCCGGCATGGTAGCCTTCTTTAAGCAAATCAGCAGTAACTGCCCCTACTAGGAGAACTTTGCCTGCAGAGACTGCTCCTAAGACAATAATCCCGGAGCCAAGCCTATTTTTCAGTCTGTCTGCCATTTCACGCAGCGTTTCCATGTTGCCGGCGCTAACACGGGCTGAAATTACCGGCACACCACTTTTTTTAGAAACGTCTGACAAAAGCCCATCCCCTTCCATGCCGGCCAGCTTTAACTGGAGCTGCTGGTATTCTCGCTGCAATTCTTTAAATTCACCTTGCAAATCTGTTATTCTCTCCGGCAACAGTCCAGGAGGAGACTTCATCTGCAGAGCAGCCTGTTCCAGTACTTCATTGCGCTCGTTAAACCAGCGATATGCTCCGGCGCCCGTGAGCGCCTCAATCCGACGCAATCCGGCTCCGATTCCTGTTTCAGCAAGAATCTTAAAAAGGCCTATCTCCCCGGCACTCTGCACATGAGTACCGCCACAAAGTTCCATACTATAATCACCGACGCGTACCACCCGCACATCTTCACCATATTTCTCAGTAAAGAGAGCCGTGGCCCCGAGCCCTCTTGCTTCTTCCATACTAGTCAACGTCACATCTACCGGCATATTTTTCCAGATATTTTCATTAACTCTTCCTTCCACCTCCGCCAATTGCTCCGGCGAGACGGCGCTTAAATGGGTAAAGTCAAAACGCAAACGGTCAGCCGTTACCTGTGAACCTGCCTGCCTAACATGACTGCCCAGCACTTCTTGCAGCGCACTGTGCAACAGATGCGTAGCAGTATGATTCCTGCAGACGGCACTCCTCTCCTCGGCATGGACAACCGCCTTCGTTTGGTCGCCCACACTGATGGCCCCCTGTGCAACCTGACCACGGTGGATCAGTTGTGCAAACGGAGACACCACCACAGTGGCAACTTCCACCGCACCGTCTTCGGTCAGGATTATCCCGCTATCACCAGCTTGACCACCCTGTTCACCGTAAAAAGGTGTGCTGTTTAAAACCAGCTCCACCTCTTCCCCTTCAATGGCGGAATTTACCAGCTCACCTTCTTTAAAAATAGCTAAGATTTCGCCTGTAGCCTGCAGTGAATCATAGCCGGTAAAGGAGGTGACAAGCTGGCGAATCGCTTCGTAGGCATTTCCCTCCTTGCCGTAGACGTTGGTGATGCGAGCGCTGCGTCCGCGCTCCCGCTGGCTTGACAATGCGGCTTTAAAACCCTCCTCATCCAGCAGCATTTTATTTTCCGCTAAAATCTCTTTAGTCAGATCAAGAGGGAAACCATAAGTGTCATATAATTTAAAAGCTTGCTCCCCGGGGAGAACTCCCCGCGAACCAATGTTCCACATCAGGTCATTAAGTATTTTCATCCCTTGTTCCAGTGTTTCGTGGAAGCGTTCTTCTTCTATGCGCACCACCTTGCTAATATGCTGGCGACCTTCCACCAGTTCGGGATAAAATGTGCCATACTCATTAACTACCAGGTCGACCGCCTTGTACAAGAAAGGTTCTCCCTTGCCAAGGATTTTGCCGTGGCGCACGGCACGGCGCAATAGGCGGCGCAAGACATAGCCGCGCCCTTCGTTGCCGGGCAAAATCCCATCGCCTACCATAAAAGATATACCGCGCAAATGCTCCGTCAGAATCCGTAGGGAAACGTCCTTGTCGTCATCTTTTTGATAATTTGTGCCTGTGGCTTGGCTAAAATAATCTAACAAAGGCCTTACAGTATCAATTTCAAACAAATTGGTCACACCCTGCAGCACTACAGCAATTCTTTCCAGACCGGCGCCGGTATCAATATTTTTCTTGGCTAACGGCACATACTCGCCGGCGGCTGTACAGTTAAACTGAGTAAATACCAAGTTCCAAATTTCCAGGAAACGGTCGCAATCACAGCCAACCTCACAATTAGGCCGCCCGCAACCTTTCTCTGGGCCTAAGTCATAGTAAATTTCCGAACATGGACCGCAAGGGCCTTGGCCGATCTCCCAGAAGTTATCTTCTTTGCCAAGACGAAAGATCCGCTCGCGCGGAATCCCTATCATCTTCTCCCAAATAGCAAAGGCTTCATCATCATCCTGATACACACTGACAAAAAGTTTATCTTTTGGCAGCAGAAAACCTTTTGTCACCAGCTCCCAAGCCCAGCCGATAGCTTCTTCTTTAAAGTAATCGCCAAAGGAAAAATTACCTAACATTTCAAAAAAAGTGGCATGGCGGGAAGTACGGCCTACCCTCTCGATATCAGGTGTGCGCACACATTTCTGACAGGTGGCCAGCCGCGGATGGGGTGGTGTTTTTTCTCCGGTGAAGTAAGGTTTCAGCGGAGCCATACCGGCTCCAGTCAGCAGCAGCGTGGGGTCATTATGAGGGATCAACGAAAAACTGGGCAGAATCAAATGATCCTTCCCTTGAAAAAATTGCAGAAAAGTTGTACGGATATCCTTGGATAGCATGCCAAACCCTCCCTGACTCGTTTCAAAAACCATTATATAAGAGGGAAGCAAACTGTGTCAATAAACGGAACTACTCTGCTGCTACAGTTTTTGACTCTTAGCAGCCAGTTCCAAAGCATATTTGATAAAGATGCGCAGCATGGCAGTAAGCGGAACGGCAAAAATCAATCCGGCTACTCCAAAAAGTGTGCCTCCCAGAATTAGTGCAAAAATAACTGTTAACGGATGCAAACCAATGCTCCGTCCAATAACCTGCGGCGTGATTAATTGGCTCTCAATTTGCTGGACAATGATTACCACGGCAATAACTTTTAAGGCCAGTAGCGGCGAACTGAGCAAGGCAATTAAAACTGCGGGAACGGCACCTATAAACGGGCCAAAGTAAGGAATTATGTTAGTGATACCGGAAATTATGCCTAAAAGCAGAGCAAACTCCATGCCGATGATCAGTAACCCGGTATAGGTCATGGCCGCGACAAGAAAACAAGTCAACAACATACCACGAAAATACGCTCCCATAGTTCGATCCATTTCACTGCCCATAGCCACTACCCACTTACGGTACTGCATAGGAAACACAAGGAGCACAGAGCGCTTAAGGAGCTCCATATCGCGTAAGATATAATAAACCAAAATGGGAATAACAAAAATCATAAAGGTATGGGAAAAAAGCGCCACAATTCTGTGGCTCACCAACTCGACTAAATGCAGCAACCAATTTTGCAGCTCTGTAATATTCTGATTCAGGACTTCACGCACCCCATCGGGAATGTTAATGCGCCTGTAATCGGCCTGGATATTAAGCATGAATTGCCGAACGTGACGTGTATACTCAGGAATCCCTTCAGCCAATATTTGCAACTCCAGAATCAGCACAGGGATGGTGCTGAGTCCAATGGCCAGAAAAAGGGAGAAAAATACGGCATAAATCAGTAAAATTCCCAGGTAGCGCGGAATACGGTGTTTCTCCAAAAAGTCCACTAAGGGATTCAAGATATAGGCAGCAATAACGGCCAAAAAAAAAGGCAGCAACACAACTAGCAACTTATCCCCTGTTTGATAAAGCAAAAAAAACAACAGTAAAACCAAGACACCAATAATCAAGCTTCGTCCATGACGCAAATGCGCATGCTGGTATTTTGATTGTCCTTCCATAGTACTCCCCCCCAAGTTTACCTATCTTCTGATGCGGGGCAGTAGCCGCTAACCCAGTAAACTCTCATCGAGCCCCTGATTGCCTTGAGCTAATTCACTGAGCGCAATTAAAGAACCCTCCGCATCAACATAGAATGCTGTAAAGCCTTGTTGTCCATGCAGACAAAATTCGTGCAAGCAGTGCCAGCAATAATATTGTCCTGTTCCCACCTTACCGGTATCAATACTACGGCATAACGGACAGTGCATACCTATCACCTCGCTTTATTGCCTGATAATATAACCGCTAAATAACAAATTATTCAGCTTGTATAGTTTTCAAGCAAAGCCAGCAGTTCGCTTGCATCTTTGAAAGGCACACCTGCAGCCAGTTGTTCACGCAAGTCCTCCCGCACTTCGTAGTCGGTCACATACTGCAGAGTTCCATCTGGAGGCTGACCAGAGAAAATGGCAATCCTTCCGCTATAGATACCAAGATAACCTTGAAAAATCATCTTGCCCTGGCCATTTTCCTCCGGATTAGGCGACTGCTGCCGCAGATCCGGAGGTGGCTGTGCCTCAGAAGGCAAAGGGAGAGCCTCCGGAGCAAGACGAACCGGCAAAATCATAGCTCCGGCATAGCCTATCAGTACGCCTATGAAAAGTAACAGCACTATTAATGATTTCTTTTTACTTTTCCGCACAGCCGAGAAACCACCTTCACGTTTGTTGTTAATACAATTCCCACGCAGAGGATGGTTATTCAGCATGACTTCAAGCGCTCAGCGTCGCCTTAGTTCAACAAGAACACAGGCACACTCTGCCACTAGGCTATGATTATTTGCTAATTCCAACGCCTCATCACATTCTGCACCAGGCTGAAACCACAAATACTTAATTCCTTGTTCAGCGCAGAGCGGAACAATCGCCGCAGTCACAGCCGGCGGCACTACGCAGTTTACCACATCTGGCACTTCCGGCAGAGAAGACAGCTCAGGATAAACCTGTCGGCCTTCCAGCTCTCCAAACTTTGGGTTTATAGCGTAAACTGTATACCCGGCTTCTAAAAGACGCTTATAAACCTTATAGCCAAACTTACTGCGATCTGCTGAAACTCCGACCACAGCCCACACTTTCTTTGCCAACATTTCCCGCACTGTAGACACCATAACACCTCCTATTATTTAAAGCTACTATCAACTATTTTCAATAAAGTGCCTGATAACGATTGTATGCCGCATTAACCTTTGAAACATAATTTCTCGTTTCAGGGAAGGGAATATCTTCCACATCTTCATACCTGCCAGACCAGACTCCTTCTACCAACCAACCGGCAACACGTCCTCGCCCTGCGTTATAGGCTGCCAGAACCTGCTCCCTATTGTGATTAAACTCTGTGGCAAGGTTAGCCAAATACCAAGTTCCCAGTCTGATGTTTATCTCGGGATCCAAAATCATCTCCTCTGTTAGGTCGGCGATCCCAAGTTGCGGAGCAATCCAGTCTGCGGTCGCAGGCATAAGTTGCATCAGGCCCAATGCGCCTCTGCGCGACACCGCATTTGGCTCAAAATTACTTTCCACACGAATAACGGCTGCCACTAGGAGCGGGTCTACCCCATAGCTTGCGGCATATTTTTCGATGATTTCGCGATAAAAATATGGATATAACAAACGCCCTACCAGCGGGCTGAACAAAAAGGCAACCAGCAGGGTAACAATAATAATTGCCTGAAAAAAGCGCACCTTTTTTACCAGTTTAATCATGGAAACACTCCTGCCTCAGCAGTCGCCATACTTTCTCTACCTGCTCTCTCGTTTCAGCCGGTGACCCATCATTATCGATGAGATAATCAGCACGGGCCACTTTTTCCTGCAGGGGCATTTGAGCCTCTATCCGCAGGCGGGCAGCTTCCTCCGACAGGATTTCACGGCTTAGCAGGCGGGATAGTTGTGTTTCTTCAGTCGCCTTTACCACAATTACATACTCTACTTCGCAGTCAAAGCCTGCTTCATATAATAGAGGAATTTCCACCAAGACAATTCCAACGCCGCGCTCCCGAGCGCAAGCCAGCTCTTCCCTTAGCAAAGCCCGCACCGCCGGATGGGTCAACTTATTTAAGATCTCCCTTTTCTCCGGTTCAGCAAAAATAATGGCAGCCAATTTTTTTCTATCAAGGCTCCCGGAAGCAGCCAACACATCAGTACCAAAAGAACGAACGATTGCCTCCCAAGCTGGTTGATGCGGCTCAACCACAAGCCTAGCCAGCCTATCGGTATCAATACGGTATGCTCCCAGTTCTTCAAAAATATCAGCCACAGTCGATTTGCCTGTAGCAATACCGCCGGTCAGTCCCACAATCAGCATAGGAATCCTCCTTCATTATACAATTATTATACCAGATTTAAGTGAGAACTCCAAAAAAAACCGCCCATTTGGGCGGTTAATTGAGGAGGAGCACTCCATACTAGGCAGTTACCACATACTTATTCACTTTGAAAACTGCATCTGCAATTTCGCGCTTCAACGCAAATACATTTTCCTGCTCGTAGCGAGTCAATTTGCGCAGGATAGAAAAGAGGGTGCGTCTGGCATCGCCTTCTTCCATGGCGGCGACTACTTCCTTAGCCCAAGCTTCAAATTTTGGAACCAGTTCGTTTACATAGCAGACGGTCATCTTGATCGCCAGAGCGGCAGCATCTTCGCCTTTTGCGGCGGCAATTTTCTTCGCTCTTAGCATTGCCGTTTCTGCAGAGAAAATTTCGTTAACCATGTCGGCCATCCGACCTAAAATTTCCTGTTCTTTAATCAATTTCTCACCATATTTTTGTGCGGCAGTACCAGATATCAGCAGGAATATCTTCTTTAAATTCTCAATGGCCTGCACTTCTTTGCCTAACAGTTCATCTGACTCTTCCTGCATTGAGGGCATTAAAAGTTCTTCCTGTAGTTTCATCGCAGCCTGAATTAGCGGAATTTCACCTTTTTGCGCTTTTTTCAAGAGCGTAGCCGGAATAATCAGACGGTTAATTTCATTAGTCCCTTCAAAAATCCGATTAATTCGGCTGTCACGATAAACTCTTTCCACGGCGTACTCCTGGCTATAACCGTAACCGCCATGAATCTGAACTGCTTCATCCGCCACAAAATCCAGTGTCTCAGAGCCAATAATTTTCACGATAGAGCATTCCGTGGCATATTCTTGAATACCCTCTGCCACTTTCTGACCTGCATCTTCAGCGTCCATATCCAAATTTTCCACCAGCGAGTTAATTAAACCGCCGGTACGGTAGCAAATACTTTCCGTGACATAAGTACGAATATTCATATCGGCAATTTTACTCTTAATCAAACCAAACTTAGCAATAGGCAAATTGAACTGGACACGCTCCTGCGCATAGCGGGCGGCCAACTCAATGGCATATTTTGCTGCGCCGGAGCAACCTACGCCCAGTTTATAGCGGCCGATATTGAGAATGTTAAACGCCACCTGATGCCCTTTACCCACTTGGCCCAGCAGATTTTCCACAGGCACTTTGGCATCTTCAAAAATTACAGAACAGGTGGATGAACCTTTAATGCCCATCTTGTGTTCTTCGGCGCCGATGGAAACGCCCGGCGCATCACGATCGACAATAAAAGCTGTGAAATGTTGCCCATCTACTTTGGCATAGGTGACAATCACATCTGCCCAAGAAGCGTTGGTAATAAACTGCTTAGAGCCGTTAAGAATATAATGTTTCCCGTCCTCAGAGAGTACCGCCCTTGTTTTGGCGTTCATGGCATCAGAGCCGGCTTCGGCCTCTGTCAGTGCGTAGGCTGCTACTTTTTGACCTGAAGCCAAGCCAGGCAGGTAGCGTTTCTTTTGCTCCTCATTGCCAAAAAATAGAATGGGTAAAGTGCCAATCCCTGTGTGAGCGCCAAAGGCTACGGAAAAAGAACCACCACGTGATACCTGTTCAGCAATGATCAGCGAAGTGATTTTATCTGCTTCCGCTCCACCGAACTTTTCAGGGATATCACTGCCTAAAAAACCTAACTCCCCCATTTGCCGCATAAGGCCAACGGTGACGCCATCTTCCATTTTTTCAATGCTATCAGTAACAGGCATCACTTTTTCTTTAATGAAATTGGCTATCGTGTCGCTTACCATTTTATGGAAATCATTAAAATCTTCTGGTGTGTACACCTGTTCCGGTTCAGTCTGAGAAATCAGGAAAGAACCGCCCTTGATTAATTCTGTCATTTTGCTTTCCTCCTTTAATCTTCGCTTTAGACTAATTCAAAAAGGCCTGCGGCACCCATGCCGCCACCAATACACATGGACACGACGCCATACCGAGCCTTTTGCCGCTTCATTTCAGCTAGCAATGTGACGGTAAGTTTGGAACCTGTGCATCCCAGCGGGTGGCCAAGGGCGATGGCCCCGCCATTGACGTTGACCTTCTCTTGGTCTAATCCCAAGGTACGCACAACTGCCAATGCTTGGGCGGCAAAAGCTTCATTAAGTTCAAAAAGATCAATTTGTTCCTTGTCTATGCCGGCTAACGCCAATAGTTTGGGAATTGCCGCCACGGGACCTATGCCCATTACTTCGGCTTCAACGCCTGCCACAGCGTAGCCGCGGTAAACGGCAAGCGGAGTAAGACCCAACTCTTCAGCTTTTTCCCGGGACATAAGCAGTACGGCTGCCGCACCGTCGCTAGTTTGCGAAGAATTGCCTGCGGTGACAGAGCCTCCCTGCATAAAGGCAGGGCGAAGTGAAGCCAATTTCTCGGCGGTAGTATCAACACGTACACCGTCGTCCATGGTAAACACTTCATTTTCCACCACTAGCCGCCCTTTGCCGTCGAAAGACCTCTTCTTTAGCGGTACTGGAACAATTTCATCGTTAAACTTACCTGACGCAATGGCAGCCGCCGCCAGCCGATGGCTCCTTTCGGCAAACATGTCTTGGTCTCCCCGACTGATTTCATAGCGGGCTGCCACACGCTCTGCCGTTAAACCCATATTCATATAAGCCTGCGGATACTCTTTCATCAATGTTGGATTCGCAGCCATCTTGTTCCCGCCCATGGGCACCGCGCTCATGCTTTCCACGCCGCCGGCAATAATTACATCGACCAAACCGGTCTGAATTTTTGCAGCAGCCAAAGCAATGCTTTCTAAACCGGAAGAGCAGAAACGATTTACCGTTAAACCTGATACTGTTGGTGGAAATTTAGCAATCTGAGCTGCAATGCGACCCACGTTCATCCCCTGTTCCGCCTCTGGAAATGCGCAACCCAAAATAACGTCTTCCACTAGATCAGGTGATATCCCCGCTCGCTTCACCACTTCCTGCAAAACAAGCGCTGCCATATCGTCTGGTCGTATATCTTTCAGTCCACCGCGCTTCGCTCTCCCTACCGGAGTACGGGCTGCAGAAACGATTACCGCTTCTTTCATCTTAATCCCTCCTATCTGAATAATTAATTTAGTTCCGTAACGGCTTACCTGTTTTTAACAAGTGCGCCATCCGCTGTTGTGTTTTCGGCTGCATACAAAGCTCCACAAATACTTCCCGCTCAAGATCAAGCAGATATTGTTCAGTTACCCAGGTGTTTGCCGTCACATTTCCGCCTGTCATGATATAGCCCAGTCTTTCAGCTAGGAAAGCGTCATATTCTGAGATTTGGAGACCTTCCTTCATGTTATAGAGACCTGCTTTGAGCGTCGCCAAGCCATTCTCACCGATTACCCTGATTTTTCTGGAAACAGGTGGTTTATAACCGGCGATGGCCATACCAAGTACAGCTTGCTTTGCTTCAAAAATCAAACGGTCATGGTTAGGCACAAAGCCATCTGCCGGGCGCATATAGCCAAACTTCACGGCCTCCTTGGCACTGGTGCTCACTTTCGCCTGAGCCACAGTCATGAAGCCGGCCACAATCAACTGGGTCAGATCGACCGCCTCATTGTCCATTACCGTTTCCACGCTGCGCAAGACCATTTCCTTTGTGCCGCCACCGGCAGGTATCACACCCACGCCCAATTCGACCAGCCCCATGTAAGTTTCCGCCGCAGCCAAAATCCGATCGGAGTGGGCCAGCACTTCGTAACCGCCGCCCAACGCCATACCATGGGGAGCTGCTACCACCGGCTTACTGCAGTATTTCAGACGCATCAGGGAACTCTGGAAGTGACGAACCATCATGTGCAGTTCATCCCATTCTCCGGCCTGAGCCTCCATTAGAATCATCATTAAGTTTGCACCGACACAGAAATTCTTAGCATGATTGGCAATAACCAACCCTTCCCAGTTCTTCTCCACTTCCTCAGCAGACTTGGTAATCATGGAAAGAACGTCCGCGCCGATCGCCTGACGGACAGAATGGAACTCTAGGCAGACCACTCCATCACCGATATCAATCAGACTGGCACCAGCGTTAGACTTTACTACGCCACTCTTTTCTTTAAAGTTGGGAAGATAAATGGTACCAAAAAGATTAGGCATCTCTTGATAGGCTTTAGTTTTAAAATCATAAAAATACGTTTTCCCATCTTCTTTTTTATAAAATGACGCTATTCCTGCAGCCAGCATCTCTGTCACCATAGGGGGCACCGTGCCACCTTCAGCAGCTATACGCTCAGCCGCTTCTTTGACGCCGATGGCATCCCATGTTTCAAAGGGGCCCATTTCCCAGTTAAAACCCCAGCGCATGGCTCTGTCTACGGAAAGGATATCATCAGCAATCTCTGCAGCTTTTAGCGCTGAGTAGACCATCATACCACGTAGCGACTTCCAAGCAAAGATGCTACCTTTATCGCCTGCTTTAAGCAAGGCGCGTACTCTGCCTGGAACAGATGTAGCGTTCTTTGCCGCTTCCAAACTGGCAAATTTTGCTTTCTTCTGCTCTCGATATTCCATACTCTCCATTTCCAGAGTTAGAATCCGCTTTTCTTTGCCACTCTTTTCTTTCTTATAAAAACCCTGACCGGTTTTCTCCCCCAGCCAGCGCCTCTTATTCATTTCTTCCAAAAACGGCGGGATTTTAAAAGCATCTTTCTCCCAGCCCTCTGATACTTTTTCACCCACATTTTGCGCCACATGCAAAAAAATGTCAAGACCAACCATATCCAATGTACGGAATGTGGCACTCTTGGGGCGCCCCATGGCCGGACCGGTAACTGCATCTACTTCTTCCGGCGTCAGCCCCTCTTCCTGCATGGCGACAGCCGTAGACAACAGACCGTAGACCCCAATCCGGTTGCCAATAAAGTTGGGCGTATCTTTTGCTAAGACAACACCTTTACCCAAGACTCTGTCTCCGAAATCCTTCATAAACTCTACAATGGCAAGGTCAGTGTCAGCACCGGGAATAATTTCAAGCAATTTCATATAACGAGGCGGATTAAAAAAGTGTGTCCCCAAAAAGTTTTTGCGAAATTCTGGTGAACAATCTGCAACCATTTCATTGATAGAAAGTCCGGAAGTATTACTGGAAACGATCATGCCTGAATTCCAGTATTTTTCCACCCGCGCAAAAAGATTTTTCTTAATTTCCATTTTTTCAGCCACTACTTCAATGACCCAGTCCACACCCGCAATCTTGTGCAAATCGTCTTCCAAGTTCCCATAAGTAAGCAGACTAACGTCTTCCGCTTGATACAACGGGGAAGGTTTCATTTTTTTTAGGTTTTCGATTCCTTGCCTAGCCAGCTTGCTCCTGTCACCAGTCGCGGCATCCGGCGGCACGATATCCAAGACAAGGCAAGGAATCCCTACGTTAGCCAGATGGGCGGCTATACTGGCTCCCATAGTCCCTGCCCCAAGGACAGCAGCATTTTTGATTGTTCTCATCCCAAATTAGCACCTCCTGTTAATATTTCTACTTGTAAAATATTTATGTTGTCAATTTCGTTATTTTAACCTGCAATTCCTGCTAATTTGCAAATATTTTAAAAATATTTTTTATTCCCTAAAACACTGATAACTCTCTTGAACAGAGCTTGATTTTAACAATATTTTACTGCAAATCTTATTAGTTTTACAATATTCAGCATTTTAAAATAAAAATTCTGGCAATTTTATACGGTTGATGATATACTCGATAGGAAAGTTTTATATTTGCCCCCATGAGAGAAGATAGATATGGAGGGACCATCTTGCACGAATTCAAAGAAACAGCAGTTTTTACCACAGCCTTTCAGGAAATCTTCCCCAAGCTAATGCATTATTTGGAAGCAGAAGAAATCCGAGAACTCACAGGTTTAGGAATAACCCCTGGTCAAACCAATGCTCTGCTGATCCTTTATCTGCACGAAGACCTAACCATGGGAGAATTGAGTGCCGAAATTTATTTGGCGGAGAGCGCCGCCACACGTCTCGTCGATCGCTTGGTTAAAATGAATCTGGCAAAGCGCAGGGGGGACGATAAAGACCGTAGGGTGGTCAGAGTTTTTCTTTCCTCATACGGACGTCAGCTTGCCGGCCTCGTCTTTGAGCGGCGTTCCCAAAGATTCCGCAACCTAGCCAATCACCTCTCTCCCGAGGAACGGGATATGTTGGTTCACTCCGTAAAAGCTGTTTTAAGGGTCTTTGAAGAGCTGGAAGCAGAAACGACGATTAAAGCTAGATTGCAAGAAGAAGAAACGCAAAAAAGACTGGGGTGACCCGGTCTTTTTCTATATTAAATTTAAATTTTTGGAGGGCAACATGCGCAAGCTACTCGACCTACTATTTACTTGGCCGCCGTTTTTTTATATTCTGCTGGCGGCTAACTTCTTCGGCTCATTATATGGCTTCTGGTGGTATCGCCACCAATTTATGGAAACAAACTATCTTCTCTGGCTCTTCGTTCCCAACTCTCCCATGGCCATCCTCTACTTTTTTTTCGCACTTCTTTTTTTCCTGCGCGGCAAACGCTCCGTTTTTTGGGAAGGATTGGCGTATTTTGGTTTAATTAAGCACGGCCTGTGGACGGTAGCCATTATCACAAGCTATTATTTTGCAGGACACACGCATCCTGAAAATATTCTGCTTTGGGCAGGACATCTTGCCATGGCGTTGCAGGCTGTGCTTTTCTGGTTATACTACGGTCTTCCCCTCACTTATCCATTGGCAGCCGGAATCGCAGGCTGGTATCTCTTTGATGATTTTCTCGACTATGTCGTTGGCATTCATCCCTATATTGACACCTCTGCCATCAGTCTGACCGCCGTTCGGGGTTTTGCCGTAACTTATAGCGTACTCCTAGCTGGAGCGTATTTTTTTACAGCTTGGCGTCACAAAAATAACTAGCGTAGCGGCAGCTCATCGCAAAAATTCTGCCAACGACAACCGATACATGCCTTTTTTGGGAGAGAACTATCAGCGACTGCTGCTAACCTGGCAGCAAGTTCGTGATACGACAACCGTTCTCCGGGCCAGACGCCGAGCATTTTAAGCACAATACCGTCCCGTTCTTTAACTAAGACCTGCTCTTCAAGTGCACATTCGCCTGTAGCCATCAGATGCGGACACAGACGACAAATATCGTCAGGCCCATCAACCAATTCAACAAACTGCCGCGGCTTGTCAGACAGGCTCTTTGCAATCAGCGCCATATTAGCTGTAAACTCGCTACTATAGCCAAGGCCACGAAATCGGGGCAAGCAAAGCAAGTGGTGCCCCCGTAGGTTGATATCTCTCATCTTCTTGCCGTGTTTCCCGCCCACAGCAATAAGTCAATTAAGCGATGGGCGATATTTGCTGGGCAGAGCAAGCAGGATTCGTTGTGCAAGCAGCGATGAAACGGCAACTTTAATTAAGTCCCCAGGAAGAAACGGCAGCATAAAGCCGACTGCTGTCTCAAGAGGAAGACCAAGCACTCTAGCCATTTGCAAGATACCGGGAATGTAAACAACAAGCACGCCACCAAACAATGCGGCAAAGCTTAATGTTTTGAGTGAAGGCTTTGCCTTGTTTTCAGTTAACTTACCGACGATGTAGGCGCCGAGCACAAAACCAAAAAGAAAGCCGCCGCTACGCCCAAATAATATACCCAAGCCAGCCGTGCCGCCAGCAAACACAGGCAAGCCGACAACGCCGAGTAAAATATAAATAATCTGACTCATGGCTCCTTTATTAGCACCAAGCAGCAGTCCGGCAAGCATCACCGCAAATGTTTGCCCTGTAATCGGCGGCAGGCCGGCAGGCATTGGCACCGTAATGTAGGCCATAATAGCAGTCAACGCAGCAAAAAGGGCGACTAAGACTAAGTCAAGCACAGCAAATTTCTGTTTCATAATCTTCCTCCTTCGATTAGTTTAGCTGGATTATAGCATAACAGTTTCCCCATTGTCAACTCAATTTGTATTTGTGGTTGACAATGAGAATATGGTGAGTAGACCCCCATGCCGCCTGCCTGCCGCAGGCGGGCGGCACCATCAGAAGGATGAAAATACGCCTCAGCTGGCCCTCACCCTAGCCCTCTCCCGCAGGGAGAGGGGATAAGCTGAGCAGCGGCAGAGTGGACAGTTGTCGGCTATTTTCAGGCTAGCTAGGCAATTGTCACGTTTTCGTCTAAGTAAACGTCCTGAATTGCATTGAGGAGCTTAACTCCCTCTGCTAAGGGGCGCTGGAAGGCTTTGCGGCCGGAAATCAGGCCCATACCCCCGGCACGTTTGTTGATAACAGCAGTCCGAACTGCTTCGATCATATCATTTTCCCCGGCTGCTCCGCCGGAATTGATTAAGCCGCTGCGCCCCATGTAGCAGTTAGCTACCTGGTAACGGGTCATCTCAATTGGATGGCTACCAGCCAGTGAGCTATATACTCGCGGATGCGTTTTGCCAAACTCCTTACCCGTTTTCTCGCTTACTGCCAAGTATCCGCCGTTTATTTCCGGCAACTTCTGTTTAATAATATCGGCCTCAATGGTAACGCCCAGGTGATTAGCCTGACCTGTTAAATCGGCGGCTGTGTGATAATCTACACCATCTATTTTAAACATCGCATTCCGCAAATAACACCAAAGAACCGTAAACATCCCCAGTTCGTGTGCTTGCCGGAAAGCTGCAGCAACTTCCCTGAGCTGATGACGAGACTCTTGGGAGCCAAAATAAATGGTGGCACCCACACCCACAGCCCCCAGATCACGAGCCTGCTTAACATCAGCAAACATTACTTGGTCAAAAGTGTTTGGGTAGGAAAGAAACTCATTGTGATTTATTTTGACAATAAACGGTATTCTATAGGCATATTTGCGCGACACCGCCCCCAATACTCCTAAGGTAGATGCTACGGCATTGCAGCCTCCCTCCATTGCCAGCTTGACAATGTTTTCCGGGTCAAAATAAGCGGGATTTGGAGCAAACGATGCGCCGGCAGAATGCTCAATGCCCTGATCCACCGGCAAGATAGAAAGATAGCCCGTTCCAGCCAACCTGCCATGGGAAAAAAGCTGCTGCAAGCTCCTCAGCACCGGCGTAGGCCGGCTTGTCTGCGTATAAACGCGCTCCAGATAATCCGGGCCGGGCAAGTGCAACTGCTCCTTGTTAATTGTGCCACAGCGATAGCTCAGCAAACTTGCCGCTTCAGACCCCAGAATTTCCGCAATATTCAACGACCTTCCTCCTTGCATTTTATTACGCTCCTGCACCGCTGACGAAAAATTGCTTTGCCCAAACAGAAAACCTCCTCATGCTACATCTTCCGCCATAGTTCGACCTAGAGCACTAAAATCCCTTTATTAGGAATTAGAATTAGTACTTATTAATAATATTTTTGACTAAGATAACTTTTTAGTTCCGGGATACCTATTTCGCCAAAATGAAAAACTGATGCTGCCAACAGAATATCGGCGCCTGCCTCAGCAGCTTCCAGAAAATGCTCCAACTTACCGGCTCCGCCTGAGGCAACAACCGGCACGCTTGTCACTGCTTTAATCCTCCGGATTAAGGGCAAGTCATAACCTGTTTTCGCGCCGTCACAAGCTTTGCTGGTGGGAAGAATGATGGCAGCGCCGCGAGCCTCGGCTTCCTTCGCCCACTCAATAGCGTCCATGCCCGTTTTCTGATTGCCACCTTCAACGTAAACTTCATACCCGGAAGGCAATGCCTGGTTTTTATCTACATCAATGGCCACAACCACTTTCTCCCGGCCAAGCAACTTTACAGCTTCATCAATTAAACTGGGGTTGCGAAAAGCGGCACTACTAATCGACACACGGTCAGCCCCGGCAGCCAACACTGCTTCAGCCTCACCAACATTTTTAATTCCTCCGCCAACTGTAAAAGGAACTGTGGTGACGGCAGCTACGTCCTTTACCGTCTTTAAGATGGTTTTTCTGCCTTCAATGGTGGCAGTAATATCCAGAAACGCCAACTCATCAGCACCCGCCTCACAATAAGCGCGGGCGCACGCCACAGGATCCCCTGCATCTTTTAAACCGACGAAATGGATCCCCTTAACTACTCGCCCATCTTTTATATCCAAGCAAGGCATAATTAATATTTTGCGCAAAACAACTTCCCCCTTCATTAATACGACCCCGCAGCACGAGGACACTCAATATATTCTCTAATCATTTCCAGGCCGGTTTTTTCACAGGGCGGCAACTCTATATCGGCCAAACTAACAGGGGTTACCCGTTCGCCCCAACGGATAACATGAGCACTATATGTAAGGCCGGCTCCGAAAGCCGGCAAAAGAATCTGCATTCCCGGCTTTACAAACCCTTCCTCAATGGCTTCCACTAGCGCTACCGGCGTGGTAGCCGACGACATATTACCGTACTTATGAATGTTAATAAATACCTTCTCCGGTGAAATTTTAAGTCGTTTGCCCATGGCTTCCACAATTCGTAAATTTGCCTGATGTGGCACAACAAGCTCAATCTGGTCGGCAGTCAGGCCGGCTTGGGCAATAGCCTCTTCTGAGGCCTCCGCCATTCCCAAGACTGCTTTCTTAAAAATTTCTTGACCGTGGAAATCCCACCAGACTCCGCCGCGCATACTTCGCCCATCAATGTAACGCATGCCTATCCCATGAGCACGCAATATATCACGCGATTCTGCGAAACAACCTAGCTTATCAGCCAATAGCCCTTCATTTTTTTCTGTCCCCTGAACTACAAAAGCGGCGGCACCATCGCCAAAGAGCACCGCAACATTACGATCCTGCCAATCTTGAATATTGGTGATGACTTCGGCACCAATAATCAAGGCTGTCCGCACGGCCCCTGTTTTAATCATCGCGGAAGCAACAGAAAGTGCATACATGCCACTAGTACAAGCTGTATTTAAGTCAAATGCCGCTGCTTTTTTGATGCCTAGCAGTAATTGGATGTAGGATGCGTTATTTGGCACCACATCATCCGGCGTACAGCTACCGAAAATAATCAAATCTACATCATCGGCAGCCACTCCCGCAGCAGCTAGAGCACGCGCTGACGCTATGTGCGCCAATTGACTAATCGACACATGGGAAACACGGCGCTCCTTCATGCCAGTGCGTGTCACAATCCACTCATCATTCGTGTCGAGAAAGGTGGAAATGTCTTCGTTTGTCAAAATGGCAGGCGGCATACACTTGCCCCAACCGGTAATCGCAGCATATTTCATTCGCTCTCTTCCCATCCCTTCAGCTACTTTGCTTAGAAAGTTTTTCCTTATAGATAGTATACGCTTAGTATACGCTGTTTTGCCTGAGAGAACAACCTCAACGATAAAACGATTTCACCACCAGAATTTACACTAATTCTCCTGCAACCTAGCTGCCCTAACTGTGAGTTATAAATTTAGAAGATAAGAGCAGGTAAGTCGCTGCAGATGACGAAATATTGTCTATTATGGATAACAATCACTCTGAAAAGGACCTGGTTGCCCGAGCCAGGCATTGCCCGGAGGCTTTCGGCCTGCTTTATGACCAAAACTACGCTGCCATACTCAACTATTGCCTGCGCCGAACGGGTGATGTTGAGCTTGCCCAGGATCTCACCGCTGAGACCTTTGTTAAAGCGCTGAAAAATATCGGCCGCTACGAGTGGCGGGGCAGCTCATTTTCTGCCTGGCTCTATCGAATTGCCGGCAATGAATTAACCAGCTATTTTCGCAAAGGACTCCACAAGGCGGTCTCCCTCGAGCACCTGCGTGAAAGTCAGGGCTTTGAGCCGTCATCGCCGGAGGAGTTAGAAGACGAATTGATTGCGGCACAGGAGCAGTTGGCGCGTCAGCAGGAATTCCTGTCTTGCCGACAGAAAATCAGCCAATTGCCGCCAAAATATCAGGAAGTAATTGCGTTGCGTTTTTTTGCCGGCAAGAGCCATCAAGAGATCGCCGAAATTTTAGCTAAGCCGGAAGGAACAGTAAAGTCACTTTTACACCGTGGCTTAAAAAAATTGCGGAGTTTCTTTTAGCATGCGTTAAAGCATCTCAAGCGCAACCTTTTATCCATAGCAGCGTTAAATAAGCAGAGGTTAAATAAGATGAAAATGACTGGCAAGCCCGATTATGGAAAACTACAAACTAAGCTGGAAAACCTCGAACTTCCCGAGGTGCAGATACCAGCAAACCAGCTGCGCTTAAGGCAAACGCTGCTTGCTTCAGCTTGTTTTAAAAAAGAAGTCACGCTTCTCCCCGTTCAGCAAAAAATTAGAGCTAGAGTATTTAACGTCAGGCCGGCCGCATGGACACTAGTTGCCTCGCTGACTATACTGCTCCTAACTCTAGGTACTTACAGAACTTTTTTTACTGCACCTCAGGCCGTAGCCAGCCTTACCATGCAAGTCAACCCGGCAATAACGATGACTATTAGCGCAGGATACAAAGTCATCACAGCAAATGGTTTAGATGCAGACGGTCAAGCGCTGCTGGCAGAGTTGGACTTATCAGGTCAGAATGTGCGTGAGGCGCTGCGCATAATTGCAGATGCACTGCGCGAAGGCGGCCTGCTCAGCCCAGAGCGTCGGATAATAATCGCAGTGCATCCGGTGGGTGACAGATTGGCAGCAACAGATTTGGCTGCTTTGTCGGGGAATGTGCGCCGAACTATCGACGAATACTTGGCAGACCACGGGTTATCGCTTAAAGTGACAAACAGTGAACTTACCGCCGAATTCACGGAAGCTGCCGCTGATGCCGGACTGTTACCTGCTGATTATGTTGACCTTGTTGCCGCAGTTGGTTCTCCGCTCGCTTGGCAGATACTAAACCTGTATAAAGAGCTGAGTATTAGTCCGGTTCTCTTCAGAGAAAAGCTTGACACCATTACAGAGGCAATAATTGAACTCATGGAAGAAAAAGGGCTGAACAAGCAAGAAGCTCTGACCATGATTAAGGAAGCCATCAAAGCTGATCCCACGCTGGAGGGTTTTAACGAACTGCACGAAATCCCCGACGCCCCGGAGGAAGAAACAAATGCTGTTGAAGATGGCGAATCCGGCAAGCCTGATGATGTTCAATCTGACCATGACGCTCCTGATAAATACTTGAACGAAAAGGAAGAGTCCGACAGACATAAACGCGATCAACTCAAGCCCGATGCTTTTAACGAAGATACAGCCGAGGGATACGAATCCGACAAACCTGCGCGTGATGAATCTAAACCCGACGCTTCTGGAGAAGAGACGACTGAGACCGAGGAAGACGCCCTGCAGTCAGGAAATGAGCTCCAGAAGCCGGCTGATAGTTCCGAAGAACATTGAACTGGAAGCAAATTCCCCTCCCTTAAATTCCCCTCCCTTGGAGGGGTGCCCGTTAGGGCGGGGTGGTCTCTTATACAAACCGAATTGTCACAATGGAGATACTAAAGCTTGCCGACCACCCCGGCGCTTCGCACCACCCCTCCAATGGAGGGGGAATAGCCACAAGCGGTGAGCGGGAGCATACACAAACCCGGCCCGGTTCAGTATTCCTGAGCCGGGCCGGATTTGTCTGATAGCAAAGCAGACTATTGGCGGACAATAATGCTACGGTCACTAGGATTCCACCGAACTGCAGCATCGAGATTCTCGGAAACAAAACGCAGCGGGACGACTGTTCTGCCTTGTACAACCTTGGCCGGTGCTTCGAGAACCACTATCCTTGGAGCTGCTCCCGCAATCTGAATACGAGCCTCATCATCTCCAAGGCGAAGCTTAATAGTAATTACTCCACTGGTGAAAGTCACTTCCTTGTCTTCCTCGTCCCAACGGAGGACAGCGCCTAGCTGCTCGCCCAAGAAACGTAGTGGTACAAGCGTCCGCCCATCTTCTACAAAGGGGGCTACTTCCAGCCTTGTGGCTTCACCATTTACGCGGGCGCTTTTTTGCCCAAGCTGTAACCTGACGACTCTCCGTTCCAAGGTAACCTCGATGTCGTACTCCAGTGTCGTGTACCCGGCTGCAGCAATTTTACCGGGCCTGCCAAGCTCTTTATCATCGTCGGTGTCATCGGTTTCTTCAGCCGTCAGGCTGATGCTGACGGAAACATAGGGGACGTACTCACCCACATCGTATACGCCGTCGCTGACAATCACTATGCTACGGCTTTGTTCGAATGTTATGTCTAGGGAGTCGTCGTCAAGCTCAATATCGTAGCTTTCAATACCATATGCCCGTTCAACAACGCTGACAAAATGCCTTCTCGCCTGCTCCAGCGCCGCCTCATCCATGGCACCGGGCTTTTTAAACTCCCCGGAATAAGCTAACCGTTGCCGTCTGGCATACAAATCCAAATCCTCAGCTATGACGTTAAACCCGTCTAACGGCACCCCGCCAAACTCCCGTTTGACTTCAGCAATGATCGTCTCCAGAGCAGTTTCCCTTGACTGGTAGCGTCGCTCTGCACCGGCCGCAAACTGTGCGGTCAACATTGAAAGGGCAAAAAGAATCATTAATACAGTTGCCTTACGCTTCACCTTCTCTACCTCCTGCTCGATATTTAGTACCGACTGCACCGCCGGCCTAAAGCTATAACGAACTGAAATAAAAAAGGTTGCATTACCGCAACACGAAGTAAACATCTAAAGCGATGAAAATCTTCTCCACTCACCCTGACCCTCTCCCCCCAAATGGTGGAGAGGGTACTATAGCAACGCAGAAAAAAGCGATAATAAAGCCTGCCCAACATTAAGCCCCCTCACCTGGAGGGGGCTTCTTTGGTGCGCGGCGTTTTGACCCATGTCGCTGGCTGCCGGTGGAGAATTTTCAGAGCCACCGAAGTGGTGAAGGGAGCAATGAAGAAGAAGCCGGCCACGGGGATAAGCAGCAGATGGGAAACGGCCAAAATTCTCCGTAAGCGGCTTTGCGGCGCCAAAGCAAAGTTGATAAAAGGCTGGAAATGGCGTAATCGCTCGAAGGTAAAAATGAAGTATACTGATACGGTGATATTAACAATCACGCCCATTCCGGCAAACAGTTGCTGTGGGTCAGCCCGGTCAAACAGGCTGAGTAGGAAAGCAAGCGGCGGGAAAAGAATCATCGTCTGGAAAAAAAGCCACTCAACCGGACCCTTCCAGAACAGGACACGCAGCATCCTGCTGGCCCTCTTTTCCTTAACTTGACTCCGAACGCTGGCCTGTCTCAGTTTATCCATCACTTGCAGATAACCGCTTCCCCAGCGCAGTCGCTGCCGGAAGAAAGCACGATAAGTAGCTGGTGTTTGCTCCGTGCTGGGATAGGGAATGTATTCTGGCCAAGCACCCGCTTCCACATACGCTCGGATGCCCAGTTCCAGATCCTCGGTCAGGGAGCAGTGGTCAAAACCGCCGATTTCATCCAGCAAGCTGCTGGTCACAAACAGATTGGTTCCGCCGACGAAAGGAAGCTGACGCATCACTGACGGCAGGTTCCACTCGTGTGAAACGGACTGATAAATCGCCGCCACTTTATTAATAGGATAAAGTTGGAAGAAATTACGTACCTGGTAGACAGGGCCTTGCCAGAGCTGAACTTGGCCGGCACTCGCCAGGTAACGGTAGGCCACATACAGCAACCCTTCTTTGTCCGGGCGGCTCTCGGCGTCGTAAAAAGCGCAGATTTCCGTTTGCCGGTTACGGAACGGCAGAGCAAAATTGAGCGCCCGTCCTTTGGTGGATGGTACATTCCTGCCCAAGCAATGACCGTGTAACTGACCATCAAAGTCCTGAGGAACAATCAGATGACGAAGAACGGGCAACCCTGTTTTTCCGGCCAGCTCAGCCAGTTTATACTGCACTACATCCTGCGTGGTTAGCCCGGCCTTCGCATGAAGCTCCTTTTCGTCGGTGACAACGAGAATTTCCAGGAGGTCTGCCGGATAGCACAGTCCTACCAAATGGTCGATGGTATTGCCGATCACCTCTGATTCATTGTAGGCTGGTACTAAAATAGTGATTCGGGGCAAAGTTCGCCCGCAATACTGCTTCTGCAATTCATCCAACGACAACTTCGGCCTTTTTCGCCAATAGGTCCTCTCTGCCCACTGACCCCGAATCAGCATGCGCATAAACAGCAAAAGCGCCAGAAAATAAACAACCACTGTAGCCATGTAAAGAGTCTGTTTCACATCCAATGTTGACTACCCCTCTTTTGGTTTAGACATATTGCCCGGTAAAGGTAAAATCATTACCTAGTTTACCCATGTTTACCGCAGAACACGCAACTACCCTACTTTTTTTTGCTTCCAAAACATCTAAGGCACGGACGGCAAGAACATGATACCCTCGTTGCCCTCACCCTAACCCTCTCCCACAGGGAGAGGGGAGCAGCAAATTGGAGCAAGCATAAACCAATTTTCAAGAAAGCGACGCATAACAAAACGCACCTGCCATAATGACCGGTGCGTGTGTAAAAATTAGTCTGGCGGAGACCTACTCTCCCAGGGACCTACGTCCCAAGTACCATCGGCGCTGGAGGGCTTAACGGCCGTGTTCGGAATGGGAACGGGTGTGACCCCTCCGCCATTTCCGCCAGAAA